>Ga0335071_10002561_pt1 | contig 19422 bp, 14 predicted proteins | sample Lox_Sample_15_FD_206724 | JGI IMG/M metagenome (GOLD analysis project Ga0335071, IMG submission 206724) | Soil microbial communities from Loxahatchee National Wildlife Refuge, Florida, United States - Lox_Sample_1.5 | ecosystem: Environmental > Terrestrial > Soil > Wetlands | place: USA...
GCTGAGGGGCTGTCATCCCTGTAATTTGGTCAAGCGTCCGGCGCCTCCTGGGCGGCCTGGCCTTCTTGTTTTGAGGCGCACTCAGCTGCTCGGGTTCTTCTTCATCCGGCTGGAAGGATGTCTGGTCGCGTAAATTGTCAAGCATGGTCACCTCACATAAAAAAGTATATCACACAACCGGACGGAGGTGAACTTCCCCATATTGTACTGTCTGGACCGAGCCCGAGCCGGTCTTTAATCGCAAGCTCCCGTCTTTTTCGAGCCCAGCGATTTTTCCAACTACTGAAGGCTTTCCCTCATTAAAGATTTCGACCTGCTCGTCGAAGAATGCTAGGCGCGTCTCCCAGGCATGCAGGAAAATTTCCGTGGCAACCAAGCCGCGCCAGTACATCAACGCCTGCAGGATCTGGCGGAGCAGTGCAAAACGGTCAATCGGACGGGTGGCGCCGGACTTGCCCGCCTGGCCTGCCTCATTTTCCACGCTGGTTGCCGGGAACGCCACCTTGCCGGGCGGAACGGCCCCCGAATGGACATTCAGACCGACCCCCAGAACGATGCTCTCCAGCCTCCCCCCCACCCAGACCGCTTCCGGGAGGACGCCGCATACTTTCTTGCGATTCAGCAAGACATCATTTGGCCACTTGATTTCCGGATTCAAATCCAGGGCACCCAGGGCTTCGCATACCGAGAGGGCTCCAAGCGCGGAAAAACGGGCAATCGCCTGCTCCTCCCCCGGGAGCGGTTTCAGGATCAGGCTGAACGCCAAGGCAGCTCCAGGCGGGGTGAACCAGGAATGCCCGCCGCGTCCGCGCCCGGCGGTCTGCTCTTCGGCGAAGACCATGGCCAGGTCCGGGGCACTCCCCGAGGCCCACTGCAGGGCAATGTCATTGGTCGAGGCGGTCCGTGCAAAGAATCGCAGGCCGCCGAGGGGAATATCGGAGAGGGTTTGTCGGAGGGTATATTCGTCCATATCAACAAAACCCGGTTTCCGAAGAAACCGGGTTTCCTTCAAGTTTACGGAGGCGGCAGGACAGTATGAGGGTTGACGAAGCCGCCGTTCAATCGCACCTCGAAGTGCAGGTGTGGACCGGTCGAATTGCCTGTGCTGCCGGCGAGCCCGATGAGGGTCGTCCCGCGGTAGACAGCCGCGCACAATGACACCTCGATCTGGCTGAGGTGGCCGTAGACGGTCGAGTAGCCATTGCCGTGATCGATCATCACAACATTGCCATAGCCGGAATTGCTCCAGCCTGCCACCACAACCACACCGCTGTCCGAAGCGTAGACTGGTGCGCCCAAGCCGGCGGCGATATCGATTCCAAGGTGGGTGGAGGAGAAGTCATTCCCGGACAGGTAGTGATTGGCCGTTGGCCAAACGAATGCACCGCTCCCGATCGGCCCATCGCAGGTGGCGCCGCCAAGGCTGGCAGTGCCCGAACGTCCACGTGCAACGACCGGTTTGATCCAATCCACCAGCTCACGCTGGCCGCCCGGGATCATGATATACGTCCCGGGTTTGACGGTGGGGTTCGAGAGATCGATATTGTTCCCGGGCCAGTTCAGGATGTCATCCACGTTGGCCTTGAACTGCTTGGCGACAGAATCGAATGTGTCGCCATCCTTCCACTGGTAATAAACGCCGTCGGTGGGAGGTACGACCAGGGTTTCGCCGGGAACGATGTTATCCGGGCTATCCTTCAGCACGGTCGAATTTGCCCACAGGAGGGTCTCCGGCTTGATGTTGAACTGCTTGGCAATGCTGAATAAGGCATCGCCGGATTCGACCGTATATTGGGAGATGTCGAAGTTGGGCTGCTGGGTGATGCTGGTCTTGAGCCAGACCTGCCGGACGATGGCCTGCAACATGTCGCCCTGGGAGGTCGGAATGGCAAGCGTAGTGGGCACGCCCTCCCGGGTCGGGGTCGACAGGGCCGCCGCAGAACCTGTTGGAGATTGGGTTTTCCAAAACCCAAATCCGAGGATGGAAACAACCAAAACGGCTGTTACTCCCCAGGAGAAACCGTTAAACAATCGGGGAGATTTGAGGATTTTACCGATAAAACTCATATACCTTCCGTGAGTGTCTCCAGGAATTCCTGGTTGCTTTTGGTCTTCCCCAGGCGCTGCATGAGCGCCTCGGTGGCGACAGCCGAATCCATGCCAGCACCCTGCGGGGGCGGGGAAACCATTTGGATGTACATACGACGCATGGTCCAAACCCGCTGCAAAATATCCGGGCCTAGCAAGAGCTCTTCGCGGCGGGTGGACGAGCGCTCGATGTCCATAGCCGGGAAGATGCGCCGTTCCTGCAGCTTGCGGGCGAGGTGCATTTCCATGTTCCCGGTGCCCTTGAACTCTTCATAGACCACGTCGTCCAGGCGGGAACCGGTATCCACCAGGCAGGTGGCAATGATCGTCAGCGAGCCGCCCTCTTCCAGGTTGCGGGCCGCGCCGAAGAAGTGCTTGGGAGGATACAAGGCGGACGGGTCCATACCGCCCGAGAGGGTTCGCCCGGAAGGATTGACCACCAGGTTGTAGGCGCGGGCCAGGCGGGTGATCGAGTCCATCAGGATGACCACGTGCCGCCCGATCTCGGTCAGGCGTTTGGCGCGATCGAGGGCAATTTCAGCCGTGCGGACGTGCGAGGTGACGGGTTCGTCGAAGGTGGAGGCAATCACCTCCGCATCCACCGAGCGATCCATGTCGGTGACTTCCTCGGGGCGTTCGCCGATCAGGGCGACCATCAGGTTTACGTCAGGATATTGTGTGGAAATGGCATTGGCGATCTGCTTGAGGATGGTCGTCTTCCCGGCTTTTGGCGGGGAGACGATCAGCCCGCGCTGGCCGCGTCCGATCGGGACGAGCAGGTTGATCAGTCGGGTCGCCAAGATATCGGACTTGGTCTCCAAGTCAAAGCGGCGATCGGGGAAGATCGGGGTTTGGTCTTCGAAGCGGGGTCGGCGACGGGCTTCCTCCGGGTCGATCCCATTGACCGATTCGACCTTGATCAGGCCCCAATGGCGTTCCGACTCGCGCGGCGGCCGGACCTGGCCGATGACCATGTCGCCGGAGCGCATCTCGTAACGGCGAAGCTGCGCCTGGGAAACATAGACATCGTCTTCGCTGATGCTGTATCGTGCCGAGCGCAGGAAACCGATCCCTTCGCTCATGATCTCGAGAATACCGCCGCGCATATCGATGCCTTGCTGGGCGGCCTCCTCCTGACAAATCGTAAGAATGAGTGCTTCTTTTTTCAGGCGGTTCGCGTTGGCTATGTTGAACCCTTTGGCAATGGTACGTAGTTCAGCCAGGGGTTTGTTTTCAAGTTCTAGTATATTCATGTCTCTTTCTCAAGGTTGTGGGATGATGGTAGGGTGAATGGACAAGCGCCCCCAGGGCAGGCTTGTTGATCAAATTTGGTTTTAAGGGGTTGGGTAATTGTTCGAATAAATCAACTTGTCATCCTGACGGGGATGATTCAAGCCAAACGTCGTAAGGATTATAGCACGCAAACCGGAGGCCCGCAAGCAATTAGCTGGCGATTTCATCGGGGATTATCCGATTCTGGAGATTCCACAGAAAGCCATAGAGGCCCCCGGACCTCGACAGGTCTTCGTGCGTCCCCCGCTCGACGATCCGCCCTCGATCCAGGACGAGGATTTCATCCATTCGCTCCAAGCCGATCAGGCGATGGGTGATCAAAAGAAGGGTACGGTCTTTGGCAAGGACATGAAGCTCATCCAGGATCGAACGTTCGGTGACCGGATCGAGATTGGCGGTAGGCTCATCGAGCAGCAAGATCGGTGCATTCTTGAGAAGGGCACGGGCGATCGCAAGTCTTTGACGCTCCCCTCCGCTCAGGCGGAAGCCGCGCTCGCCGATGGCGGTTTCGTACCCCTTTGGTAAGCCGGAGATGAACTCGTGAATGTGGGCTTTCCGGGCGGCAGCCTCGACCTCGGAACGGGTCGCCGACGGCCGCGCCAGGAGCAGGTTTTGGAGGACGCTCCCGCTGAAGAAGAACGGACGCTGCGAGAGGACGCTGAACAGGCTGCGGACATCCGCCTGGGCGAATTCCCGGAGGTCCCGACCATCGAGCAGGATCCGTCCACCAGAGACGTCCCAATAGCGCAGGAGCAGGTTCGCCAGGCTGGATTTGCCAGCCCCGCTGGGGCCGACGATCGCCAGCTTCTGCCCGAACTGCACGGCCAAATCCAGCTCCCGAATCGCCGGCTGAGGATTGCCAGGATAGGAGAAGGCGACCCGGTCGAACTGCAGCATCGGTCGAGCGGAGCGGACCGGCGCGGCCGCAGGCGGATCGACAACCGCCGGATCGGCATCCACGATTTCAAAAAGGCGGCGGGCAGATTGGAGGCTGGAGGCGAGCGTCTGGGCGGCCAGCGGCAGGGGCATGATCGCCTCGAAGCCAGCCAGGGCAGCCAGGGTCAAGACCGCCAGCATGACGCCCGGCAGCCGCCCGTCGACAACCTCGGGTATGGCAAGGGCCAGGATCGCCAGCATGCCCGCATTTACCAGCAGGGTCGTCAGGGCTGTCGAGAGCCCGTTCAGGAATGCCAGCCGACGCTGTGTGCTTGCAAACGCCTTTCCGTCCTTCATCAAGCCTTCGACGAAATCCCGACCGCGCCCGAAGACAAGCAAGTCCGGCAGCCCCTGGATTCCATCCACCAGGCGGGCCTGGAGGCCGGCGCGGCGGGTGACAAGCTCCGCTCCCGGGCGGCGGGACAGACTCCACGACAGGGCCGGAACGCCCAATCCCAGAAAGGCCAGAAAGGCCAGGTATGTCCAGGCCAGGAGTGGTTCGTAGGCGGCGAAATAAAGGCTCATGCCCGCCGCAATCAGCCCGGCCACGAGCGGCGGGGCGACCACCCGCACGTAGAAATTCTCCAGGCCGGCTATATCGGTGACGATCCGATTGAGCAGGTCGCCCGAGCGGTACTGCATCAGGCGGGCCGGGGCAAGCGGCTCGAGGCGGGCGTAGAACCAGGCGCGCAGGCGGGCGAGCAGGTTGAATGTGACGGTATGGGAACTCAAACGCTCGCCGTATCGGAAGGCTCCTCGGGAAAGCCCGAAGAAACGGACACCCACGATGGCAACCTCCAGTGCGCCGAGTCCCGGATGAAGGGCCGCGGCCGAGATCAGGAAAGCCGAGGTGCCCATCAAGCCGACATTGCTGCCCACCGTCAGGAACCCCAGCAAAACCGAAAGCGCCACCCAGCCCCAGGAGCCTTTCAGAAAAGCCAGCAGGCGCAGGAGGACTGGTCGGTGATTGGACGAGGCTGGTCGAACCTCCGTTGGTAGGACAACTGCATCCTCGAACCGATGGTTGTTCCTGGAATGTCGAGGGAAAGAAATCAGGCTGGGTAGATTTCCAACAGGTCGGACCAGGCGGGCATACAAGCCATTCCTTGCCAGCAATTCCTCATGGCGGCCGGATTCGACCAGGCGACCCTTGTCGAGGATGTAGATCCGGTCCGCGGTGAAGGTCGTGTTCAGGCGATGGGCGATGGTGATGACCGTCCGCCCCTGCATCAACCGGCTGAGGGATTCATCCAACAGGGATTCGTTGCCAGGGTCCAGGTTGGAAGTAGGCTCGTCCAGGATCAACAGCGCCGGATTCTTGAGAAATGCCCGCGCCAGAGCCAGGCGCTGGGCCTGGCCGCCGCTCAAGCGCGCCCCATCTTCGCCAACGACCGTTGCATACCCGTCCGGGAGGGACTCGATGAACCCATCCAGGTGTGCGGATCGGGCGGCTGCGCGCAGTTGAGCCTCCGTCGCCTGCGGATCGGCGAGGCGCAGATTCGCCGCGATCGTATCGTGGAACAGGTGGGGATTCTGCGGCACCCAGGCGATTTGCTCGCGCCAGGCTGGCATGGGGATTTCCGCCAGCCTTCGGCCATCCACGCGAATGGATCCAGAGTCAGGCTCCACGAAGCGTAAAAGGACCGACGCCAGGGTGCTCTTCCCCGCCCCGCTCGGGCCAACCAAGGCGACGTGTTCCCCTGCCCTGATCTCGAGGCTGACCTTTTCCAGCGCCGGCTGGGATTCGCCGGGATAGGTATACGTGAGATTCGAGATGGACAATCTCGAAAATGGCTGGGGTTCGCCCGTCGACGGGGCACGATCCTGGCCAGTCTTCTCCGGCAGATCGAGGATCTCGAAGATCCGCTTTGCGGCGGTCGTCCCAGACATGCCGGCATGGAACCGCAAACCCAGCATCCGCAGCGGGAGGTAGAACTCCGGGGCAAGCAGGAGCAGGAAGAGCGCTTCCTGGAACTCCATATGTCCATATAGAAGGCGTAAGCCCACTTCAACGGCGACGATGGCAGTGCTGATGGTCGCCACCAGTTCGAGCACGAGGGCAGAAAGGAACGTGACCCGCAGGACGGTCAGGGTGACGTCCCTGAACCGTTCACTGGATTCGGCGATGGAACGGGCATGTTCCCGGCTCCTGCCCAGCTCCTTGAGGGTGGTCAGCCCCTGCAAGCTCTCGTAGAAATGGGCGCTGAGTCGGCTCAAGGTATCCCATTGGCGCTTGGTGAGGGTTTCTGCTGTCTTCCCGATCAAGTACATGAATACCGGGATGAGCGGCGCGGTCAGCAGGAGGACGACCCCCGAGAGCGGATCGTGAGGGAATACCGTCACCAGGATAGAGAGCGGAACCAGCGCGGCCAGGACCAATTGGGGCAGGTATTGGCTGAAATATGCATCCAGCGCTTCGACCCCCTCGACGGCTGCGTTGGTCAGCTCACCGGTCCGCTCCCCGCGCGTGTATGCCGGACCCATGCGAAGGATTTTTTCGAACAACCTGCGTCGCAGGTCGCCTTTGACCCGCACCGCCACGGTCACCGCGCTGACCTCATTCAACCAGGCCAGGCCGGCCCTCAGGCAGACGATTAAGAGGAGCAGCCGGATGAGCCCGGCGACATCCCCCAAGGTTTTCCCATCCAGGAAAACCCCGTCCACGACGCGGCTCAAACCTGCCGCCTGGCCGATGGTCAGCAATCCAGCCAGGAAGCCTGAAAGGATCGTGGCTGCCAGGGCGAGGCGGCTGTCGCGGGCAAGGGTCAGGAGTCGGCGATGCATATCAGGTCCATTATAAAGCGAGGAAACGAAATAAAAAGAGGAGGCCCGGTATTTTCCAGGTCTCCACTTTTTCCAAACCAGGGGCTGATTAGTGAACCACCATCGGCCAGAAAGATGGAACGAAGATGCGCAGGAGCACGTCCGCCAGCAACCCGAGGATGAAAAGGTTGCTGAAGAGGCGATTATGGTAGAAGGCGAAACCAGAGAACCAGGTCGGCCAGCCTTTCCACTCCTTCGGAGGCTCCGCCGGCCTGGGCTTGGTGAGGACGCCGATCGCCAGCAGTATACGTTTCCCGGTCAGGAAAACGATCAGCATGACCGGTGTGAAGAAACGTGGAACGAAGATCAAATACAGGATGACCAGGTAGATCAGGGCAATAATTGCAATATTGATATAGCGGGCGGCTTTCTCGCCGATCCGAACCGGCAACGTCCCGACCCCCTTCTGGCGGTCCTGGACGGATTTGTCGATGTGCTTGCCCATGTTGATGCTGACCACGCTCAATCCAAACGGGACCCCTGCCAGGGCGACGTTCCAGATGTTGGCCAGGGAAGCATGATGCCCCAGAGTCAGGACGATGTAAACCCCTGCCACCAGGATTGGTCCCCAGATCAGGAAGATCGCGAGCTCGCCCAAGGCCAGGTATTTTAGCGGCCAGGTATAAAAGAGCAAAACCAGGGAGCCGAAGGCAAAGAGGCCGATCACGACAGGCGAAAAATGGGTATAAAAAAGGGCATAAACGCCGGAGAGAAAAGCCAACACCCCGCTGATGAAGAACCAGGTCAATTGCTGGCGTTTGGTCCAGAAGTTCTGGACCAGCGGATGTACGCCATACTGGGTGCGGAAATAATTGTCCTTATCAACGCCCCTGCTGAAGTCTGTATAGTCGTTAAGAAAATTATTCGTCCCGTGGGCGATGAAAAGTCCGATCGTTGCGATCACCCAGGGCAGCCATGAAAAGTGGCCGTCCCGCCAGGCCAGCAATCCGCCGATGGCGCAGGAATAAAGCGTTACCATGGTCACCGCCGAACGGGTGGCGATCAGCCACTTGGAAACGACATCAAGCTTGTCCCATTCTTCTTTTTTATCCATCTTGACGAGTGAAGACAATGCTTGTCCCCACATTGAAAAATTAATTCCCATCATTCACCTCCTTTTGACCGGTCCTCCTCGGGGCCGATCTTGAATAAATAAAATATACCTTACCTGTCCTATTTATATTCTACTCCATTCGAATCAAAAAAGGTGTCAAAATGACACCCTTTTTGAAATAATCTCATCACGCTTTAATACGTCAGGTCCTTGGGCTTGGTGGAAATACGTTTGCGAAAGATCCAGTAAGTCCAGATCTGGTAAGCCAATACGACCGGGACGAAGATCAAGGCAACAATGGACATCACCTTGAGCGTATACGGGGACGAGGAGGCATTATAGATCGTCAGGCTGAAGGCCGGATCGGTGCTGGAGATCATCACCCGCGGGAACATGATCTGGAAACAGGAAATCAACGTCAGAGCCAGGTGAGCACCCATCATCCCGAAGGCCCAGCCATTCTGTTTGCGGTAGATGAAATAACCGGTCAACAGGAGCGCGGCGAACGAAGCGATCGGGATTACGCCCGGATCCACGCCCAGGTGGGCCAGGATGTCGGTATAGATATAAGTGGTGACCAGCAGGGCCAGGATCAAAACGACCGCAGGGATCCAGAGTTTCCGGGCGGCAGACTGGGCACGTTCGGCCAGCGGCCCGCTCGTCTTCAAGGAGAGGAAGATCGCCCCGATCAGGAGGAAACCGGCGGTATTCGAGAGTCCGCCGATCAACGCATAGGGATTGAGCAGGGTCCAAAGCGTGCCCGTGAATCTCATCTTGGCATCGATCGGGACGCCCTTGGCCAGATTGGCAAAGGCAACTCCGAGCAGGAAGGCTGCCAGGAAGCTGCCAACCGCGGCTGTCCAATCCCAGAAGCTGCGCCAGTTCGGGTTGGTGTCCTTGCTGCGAAATTCGAAGGAAACACCCCGGATGATCAACGCCAGGAGGAGCAGGAACAAGGCTGGATAGAACCCGCTGAACATGGTCGCATACCAACGCGGGAAGGCTGCAAAGGTCGCCCCGCCGGCCGTGATCAGCCAGACTTCGTTCCCATCCCAATGGGGGCCGATGGTATTGATGATCGCCCGGCGCTCGTTGTCGTTCTTTCCCAGGAATGGCAGGAGCATCCCCACTCCGAAATCGAACCCTTCCAAGAAAAAGAACCCGACGTATAAAACCGCTATCAGGATGAACCAGAGGATATTGAGATCCATGATTTCCTCCTCTTCTATTCCAGCGCAGCGGATTCGGTCTCGGCGGCTGCCGGACCGGCCTTGGCATACTTTGTCAGCAGGTAGACATCGGCGCCCATCAAGGCGGCATAGACCAGGGCAAAACCGATCAGGCTGAAAAGAATCATTCCGGACGTCAAGCCGGGGGACATGGCGTCTTCCGTCTTGAGCAAGCCATAGACGATGAACGGTTGCCGGCCCATTTCTGTCAGGACCCACCCGCTGGTATTGGCAATGTATGGCAGGGCAATCGTGAATACGAAAAGACCCAGCCAGCGGATCTGCGGACCGACTTTGTTCCGCATGACATAGTAAAGAGTGTATCCCGCCAGGGCCAGCATGGCGAACCCGGAGGCGACCATAAAGCGGAAGCCCCAATATGTGAAAACGGCCAGGGGCACGTAATCGCCGGGCCCGTATTTCATTTGATATTCTTCCTGCAGATCGTCCATGCCGGGTACTTCGCCGGTGAACTGGTTGTAATACAGGAAGCTGAGCACGCGTGGGACCCGAATCTCCCAAACCTCCCGGCGGCCGCTCAAATCGCCGATGGTCAGGATCGAAAACGAGGCCGGGTCTTCTGTCTCCCACAAGGCTTCGGTGGCGGCTGCCTTCATCGGCTGGTTCTTCAGCAGCCACAGCCCCTGTTCGTGGCCGCCGATGATGACCAGGACGATGGCGATCGTCCCGACGATGGACGCCAGGCTGAAGGAACGCTTGTAGAACTCGACATCCTGTTTGCGGACAAGATGATAAGCGCTGACGCCCAGGATGAAAAACGCCGCCGTGGTCAGGCCGGAAGCCAGGGTGTGCTCGAACATGATCCAGGCCTTGGGATTGAAGACCAGCGCCCCGAAATCGACCATCTCCGCCCGGCCATTGTTCAGCACGTACCCGACCGGGTGCTGCATGAAAGCATTGGCGATCAGGATCCACAATGCCGACAGACTGCTGCCGACGGCTACCAGCCAGATGACGGCCGCATGCAACTTTTTGGAAAGCTTATCCCAGCCAAAGATCCACAGTCCCAGGAAGGTCGATTCGAGGAAGAATGCCAGCAGGGCTTCGATCGCCAGAGGCGCGCCGAAAATATCCCCGACATAATTGGCATAGCCGGCCCAGTTCATGCCGAACTGGAATTCCATGACAATGCCTGTCACGACGCCCATGGCAAAGTTGATCAGGAGCAGCTTCCCCCAAAATTTCGTCAGCCGCTTGTAGGTCTCATCGCCGGTCCGGACGTACATCGTCTCCAGGATGGCGACGAACCAGACCAGGCCGAGGGTCAAAGGCACGAAGAAGAAGTGGTAAACGGTTGTCAGGGCAAATTGAAGCCGTGACAAGATGACCGGTAACATAGGCCCCTCCTTTAGGCAGGATGATTATTTTTCAGGCAGAACGATATCGCTCGTCTGTCGCCTTAAGTATACCGGATAGCCGAAAAATAGCAATCCTGTGAAGCAAAACCACATGGCCGCATACCCCTCATTGGTATCCGAGGCCGACAGGTCCGGCTCGGGAAGCAAGCGATATGGCATCTGGTCCTGATTTGGATCGGGGGCCTGCTCGAGGTAAACAGGCAAGATCGGGTACGGGATTTGTTTTTGCAGGCGGGGAATGTCGATCAGGTTCCAGAACTCCAGGCTGGTCTGGCCGGGCGACAGGGTCGGGTCTGGCACGCCGCCGATCTCCGGCCTGGCCGGCAGGCGGATGATCCCCGAGACCGTAACCAGACCGGGCTGATCGAACTGCCTCCAGGAGGCAGGTGTGTCGTCCTCTTCCGGAATCCAGCCCCGGTCGACCAGGATGGCTGAGCCGTCCTGGAAAACCAGCGGCGTAACGAGGATGTAGCCGGTGGCATTTCCCCAGCTCTGTGCCCAGATCTGATTGCGGACGGCAATTTGGCGACCGAAATCGAACGTGCCAGTCGCCAGGATGGCCCGGTATTCCATGCCGGTAAGATCGGGGGGACCCGCCGTACCGCTTACGGTCAAAGGTGCGGCCGCTTGCATGGCAGTCAAGTGATCGGCAAATGCCTTATTTTCATTATAGCGATCGATCTGCCAGATTCCCAGGCGGATCGTGAGGCCGATCCCGGCCAGCACCAGCAAGGTCGTCCACCACCAACGGCGGGAAAACATCAAGCGAAACATGGGAAATAATCAATTTCCTTGAATGATTCAGGCTGTTCCGGGAGGCGGCGTGTTCTTCCCGAATTTCAAAGGCCGCAGGATTAAACTGTAGAGCGCAAGCAGGATGCCTAACGGGATTCCGGCAATGACGATCCCCTCGATGCGCGTCGCCGTCGTCAGGGCTTCCTGCACATCCAATCCCTGGTAACGGGTGGGCTGGAAGGAGCATACGAAGGAGAACCCCCCAAGATGGTCCAGGGCCATCCGGGCGGAGGCGTTCGGGGGAATGAAGAGGGGCCCGAGAGTATGGGCGATCGAGTCGTGATTGTTGACGACCAGGATATCCCCCACCACAAACGTCAAATCCTGGGGCAGGACACTCTGTCCCTGGCTGACTTTTTGTGCAGTCCCCGCTGGGATGTCAATCGTGATCGTCTTCGGGGGGCGGCTGGTGTTGTTGCCCTGAAAATAGAATGCCAGCTCACTCAAGGGGATGGCGATCAGCAAACCAATACTGATGCCAATCAGGAATCGGGTGAGCAGGGCTTTGCGTTGGGTCATTTTCGTCTAAAAAGGAGCTGGAGGTCGGCCGCGATCTGCTCGGGAGTGCTCGGATAGGGATAGGTCAGGCGGAGATTACCGGCCGGGTCAATCAGGTAGACATAACTGGAATGGGTTTCGCCACCGTCCTCGACAGTCACCCCGTAGGATGCCCAGACCGGCTGGAGTTCCGCCAAAGTTCCAGTGGCACCCATGAAGGTGGGATCGAAGCGGGCGAGAAATTCACCGACCGCCTGCGGAGTGTCGCCAGCCGGATCGGTCGCCACGAAAAGCACCTGGACGTCCCCGGCCCTGTCTCCGAGCAGGAGGCGGGTTTTCATCAAAATGGCCATCGTGGCGGGACATTCGTTGATACAGTGAGTGTAACCAAAGAAGAGCAGGATGTATTTGCCGCGATAATCCGACAATTTCACAGGCTGGCCGGACTGGTTGGTCAGGGTGAAATCGGCCGCCGGGCTGGGCGGATTGATGACCGAGCCGTTAAAAGCCCGGTTGGAGCGCAAATAGAAAATCGTTGCGGCGGTGGCGAAGATCACCAATGCCAGGATGGCCGTCCCGACCCACAGGAATTTCTTTTCCATACACGTACGCTTTCAAACGAGGCGGCTGATCGGATCGGCCGCCAAGGAGGCGATCAATGCGGCAGTGTTCCAATCAAATATAACGCCGGGTAGAAAAAGATCCAGACAAAATCGATGAAGTGCCAGTAAACCACCGCAGCTTCCACTCCCCAGTGCTTTTCAGCCGAATAGCGTCCCCGGACCAGGTTGCGAATGACAATCGACAGAAAGATCACGCCGGTCAGGACGTGAAAAGCGTGGAAGCCAGTCATCGAGTAAAAGATCGCGCCCTGAACGCCGTCCCCCGGGCCGAAAGGAGCGATCCGCCACTCCACACCCAGCACGCCGACCAGGAAAAGCACGCCCAGGGTGATCGTGACAACCAGGCTGGCGATGGCCTGATTGCGATTGCCGTGTTCCATGGATACTTCCGCCCGGTTGGCAAAGAACGATGAGACCAGCAGCACGGATGTGACGGTCACGCCGAGCAGTTGGTTGACATCCGGGCGGGTCAATCCGAGCAGATTGAAGCGTGAGATGAAAAGCCCGCCGAAGATAAATCCGTCCGAGAGCATGAAGAACCACAGCCCCAGGCGGTTGGTCGCCAGCTTGTAGGCAAACGATTCGCGATTCTCATCCTTCTCCGCCTCGAACAGCTTGTAGATGTGCATGTAGTAATACATGACCAGCCCGCCCTTCAGGATCGCCATCAGGGCCAGCAGGAACCAGATATTGAAGTAAAGGGCGAAGGCAAACTCGACGGCCGTCAGGACCGCCAGGACGACGAAGACCAGGAAGCCAAGCCGCAAAGTCGGCGGGGTTCCGGTCTTGGAAATGCTCTTCGATTCCACCATGTCAATCCTCTCCCTCGAATTTCACATACCGCGACCCGGGCAGGCCGTAATCATACGGCTCCCCGACCACGACCACCGGCTTGTCGTAATTATGGACCGGCATGGGCGAAGCGACCTGCCATTCCGGCGAGCGCGAGCCCCAGACGTTCCCCAAAGCCACTTCCCCACGCTTCATCGTCAGGAAAACATTGATGAAGAAGATCAGGATGCTCAAAGCCACCAGGTATCCCGAGAGAGTCATGGCGATATGGTAGGATTGGAAGCCCAACGCCGGATCGTAGTCGGCCACCCGCCGGCGCATGCCCAGCAACCCGACCCGCATCATTGCCAGGGTCAGGATGAGCATGCCGGGGCCCATCAGCCAGAAGTGCAATTTGCCGAGTTTCTCGTTTAGCCGCTTCCCTGTCATCTTCGGCCACCAATAATAGATCGAGGCGAAGAACGGGAAGACGTACCCCCCGAAGAGCGTATCGTGGAAGTGGCCGACGATGTAATAGGTATTGTTCAGGAGCAGATCCGTCGAAACGGTCGCGTTCGGGGGGCCGGAGAGGCCGCCCAGCAGGAAGACGACGATCCCGCCCAGGACGAACAGCATCGGCGTCGGGAAGGAAATCTTGCCCTTCCAGATAGTTGCCACCCAGGAGAAGAACTTCACGCCGGTCGGCACCGCCACCAGGAGGGTGCTGTACATGAACGGCTCACGCAGGTACTCGGCCATCCCGGAGGCGAACATGTGGTGGCCCCACACCAGGAAACCGGTCAGGGCGATCCCCAACGAGGACATGGCCACCCACTTATACCCGTAGAGCGGCTTGCGGACGAAGACCGGCAGCAGCTCGCTGATCACGCCCAAGCCGGGCAGGACGAATACATAGACTGCCGGGTGCGAGTAGAACCAAAACAGGTGCTCGAACAACACCGGGTTGCCGCCCTTGACCGGGTCGAAGAAGCCCATCCCGAGCAGGCGCTCGAGCATGACCATCTGGAAGGCCAGGCCGATTAGTTGGGTGGCCGTCAGGCTGATGATCGAGGTGGCGATGGCCGCCCAGACGAAGATTGGCAGCCGGAAAGGCGTCATCCCCTTGGCCCGCAGCCGGATCACCGTGGCCAGGATGTTCAACGCACTCAGGATGGACGAAAAGCTCGAGAGCGAAACGCCCAGGAAGAACATCTGCATCCCGAGCGGCGCCCGCACCGAGAGCGGCGGGTAACCGGTCCAGCCGGTGTCGAATCCGCCCAGGAACAGGCTCGAGAGCAGGATGATCCCGGCTGGCACAGCGATCCAAAACGAAAAGGCGTTCAAACGCGGGAAGGCCATGTCGCGCGCCCCGATCAACAGCGGGACGGTGTAGTTCATGAAGGCCGAGATGCCGATCAGGATGCCGACGATCATGACGATCCCGTGCAGCGACATCAGCGTGTTGTACTCGAGCGGGGTCAGGAACTGCATGCCGGGTTTGACCAGCTCGGTGCGGAAGATCAGGGCAAAGGTGCCGCCCACCGTGAACAGGATGAGCGCCAGGGTAAGGTACTGGATGCCGATCACTTTGTGGTCCTGGGAAGCGCCAAAGTACCGCCGCCTGCCCAGGCCGGTTTCGTCCACTTCCTCATCGGACGTCTCTTCGCCATTGGCCCATTTCAGCCAATCGTCCAGGACCCCGACTCCATACAGGAAAAACAGAGCGCCGAACAGCGCCCCGACGACGACCGCCGGTTCGGCCTTCCAGGCCGGGAGGCGCATCAGGGCGCGGACGCCGGTCACCAGGCCGATGCCGAAGGCAGTGCCGATCACCTGCCAGATGAGCCCGCGTACCAGGCCCAGGGAAAAGAATTTTCTCATGCCGACTCCATTACTTCAAGCTCTCGATATAAGCAATGATTGCCTGGATCTGAGAATCGTCCAGCGTCTGCCCGAACGTCTGGGGCATCACGTTCGGGGAAAACCCTTTGACAATCTGCAAGTTCGGATTGATGATCGAATCGGATATATATTTATCGTCGGCGGTCACCTTCGTCCCGTCCGCCAGGGTGACCGAGGACTCGTACAAATGCTGCCAGGTCGGCCCGACTTTCTTCGAGCCGTCGACCGAGTGGCAAACCGCGCACCCGAACTGCTGGACAAGCTGCAGGCCATGCAAGGCCGGGTCCTGGGAAGCGGTGGCGAGTTGTTTGGTGACCCAGGCCTGGAAATCCGCCTGCGAGACGACGACCACGTTGGCGATCATATAGGCATGGTTGGTCCCGCAGAGTTGAGCGCAACTGACCTTGTAGCTGCCGATGACCGTCGGGGTGACCCGCAGGTCGACGGTCCGGCCGGGTAGGATATCCTGTTTGAGGCGAAACTCGGGGACGAAAAACGAATGGATGACGTCATTGCTGGTCATCTGGAGATCCACCTGCTTCCCCACCGGCAGATACAGGTCGCCGGACCCGAATCCGTAATCCGGGTACTGGAACTGCCAGTACCACTGGCCGGCGACCACCTTGACCACCATGGCGGAGGGATCGACCCGGCGCGTCTCCCCCAGGGACTTCCCGCCCAGGTAAGCCAGGTAGAAGACGGCGAGCAGCGGGACGACCGTCCAGGCGATTTCCAGGTTGGTATTGCCTTCGATGTGGGCGCCCTCTCCGGTCTCGCCTTTCCTGCGCCGAAAAACGACCAAGCTATAAAGCAAAATCACGACGATCAACGAAAAAACGAAGGCGATCGCCCAGGTATAGATGCCGAAGAGCTGATCGATGGAGACAGCCTGGGCGCTGGCCTGGGCCGGCAGGAGCCCGATCGAACTCAAGCCGGTGTGGATCGCGAACGTGCTCGCGATCACCAGGATGGCGATGATAAAGATATGCTTCATAAACTATTTCCCTCACACACCATAACCATTTTATATAATTCCTTAAAAACGCCAAATTTAGTATATCACCATGGTCACTTAATAAGAATATTTAGACCTTATTAGTTAATGAAATTATAATACAAGAACAACAATAATTGGACAATTCATACATTTGATGTATAATTTCATTGCCCGAGTAGTCCACGAAAAGTTTTCCCGCTCGCAGGCAAACGGACTTATCGAACCAAAGCAGGTTTTCTTCAGAAAGTGACAGGATACCCGGGCGGATACGATCCTAAACCAAAGCAGTGGGCAGAATCCATTCGGGGAGGCTACCTCCGGTGAATCTGGCCCAAGGTCAACTGCAATGGGATACGAGGAATCTGCATGGTCAAATCAATCATCGAACTCTTGAAAAAGCCTCTGGTCAAGATCGGATTGGGCCTGGTCGGATTGCTCCTCATCGGGGGCGCCGTCTGGGGAATCCACCTGACCCAAACCCCACCTCCCCAACCCATCCAATTTCCCCATAACCTTCACGTAAGCCTGGGCATCCAATGCCTGTACTGCCATCCGGGCGCCCTGCGCGGGCAATCACCCGGGCTGCCGACGGAAAGTAAATGCTGGGCTTGTCACCAGCAGATCAGCGTGCGCAACGCGGACATCGACACGCTGATCAGCTACGTCAAGGCAGACAAACCCATCCCGTGGGTGCCGGTCGCCATCCTGCCGGACTTCGTCTATTTCAGCCACCGCCCGCATATTGCAGCCGGCCTGAACTGTGAAGACTGCCACGGCGAAGTCAGCCAGATGACCGTTGCCGTTCCGCAAAAAATGGACATGGGCTGGTGTCTCGCCTGTCACCGGGCGCGCTTCAAGAACGATCCGGTGATGCTGACCAAATTGACCGATTGTGTCACCTGCCACAAGTGACCGGGGATGAAAGGAAACACGGATGAGCGATAAATTATCCAGGCGGGATTTTCTCAAGGTTGCTGGGGCAGGGATTGCAGCCACGGCCATCCTGACCGGCTGCGGGCCGGACTCCCGTTACGTCGTGCGCGAGCCCTACACCAAGATGCCGGAGTACACCTATAACGGCTTGAGCACCTATTACGCCAGCACCTGCCGAGAGTGCCCGGCTGGATGCGGGATCGTCGTGCGGACCATGCAGGGGCGCGCCCTGAAAGTCGAGGGGAACGCGAACAATCCGGTCAACTTGGGCAAGACCTGCTCACGCGGACAGGCTTCGCTGCAGGGCCTCTACAACCCTGACAGGATCCAGAACCCGCTCAAGCAGCAACGCGGTGGCGGTAGCCAAAGTGTCATCACCTGGGACCAGGCCGTGGCGGTCGTCCAGAATGCCCTTGGCTCGCACAAGCCCGGTGAAATCGCTTTCCTGCTCGGAATGGCGCCCGATCACCTGGCCGACCTGGTCACCCTGATCACCACATCCACTGGCAGCCCCGCTCCCTGGCGATACGGGGCATTTGCCCTGTTCGAAGGCCGTTCCACCCTGGCAAAAGCCGCCGGAGAGGTCTTCGGAATTCCGTCCATCCCGTTCTTCGACATGGGCAGCGCCGACCTGACCTTTTCCTTCGGCGCCAATTTCCTCGAAACCTACCTGTCTCCGGTCGCTTACGGGAGAGGCTATTCATCCATGCGCCGGGCCGGCCGGACCGGAAAGCGCGGCTACCTTGTCCAATTCGAGCCGCGCCTCTCGCAGACGGCCGCGGCCGCAGATGAATGGATTCCGGTCGTCCCGGGCACCGAAGGATTGGTTGCTTTTGGGATTGGACGGGCGGTCGCCGACTTGCGCGGCGGGAATACACCGCTGGCATACCAGAATGCCGACCTCAGCCGGATCGCCGAGGCGTCCGGCGTCAGCCAGGACACGATCAAGCGGCTGGCAGGTCTTTTCGCCAGCGCCTCCCACCCATTGGCCATTCCCGGCGGCTCGGCCCTGGCAGCCAGCAACGGACTGGAAGCGGGCCAGGCAATCCTGACCCTGAACGTCCTGGCGAACAACCTCGGCCAGGACGGCGGAGTCTTCCTGACCCCGGCGCTGCCCGTCCACGATGCAAACACCAACCTGCCGCGCACCTTCACGGATATCCAATCCCTGGTCAGTTCGATGAAATCCGGGGCAATCCAGGTGCTTTTCATCCACGGAGTTAATCCTTTGTTCGAGTTCCCGGAAAGCCTGGGATTTTCCGATGCCTTGGGCAACGTCCCCACGGTCATCTCCTTCGCTTCCTTTCCCGACGAGACCTCCCGGCAGGCCGATTACATCCTCCCCGATCATACAGGCCTCGAATCATGGGGCTATCAAAAGATCGTCACCGGCAGCGACCGACCGGTTATTTCCGGCGCCCAGCCGGTGGTGGCGCCGTTCTACAACACCAAGGCCACCGCGGACGTCCTCCTGGCAGCCATCCAGGCGATCGGAGGCTCGCTCGCCGCGGCAGTGCCCTTCAAAGACGAAATCGAGTTCCTGCAGGACGCCGTCCAGAATCTGGTGCCGCAGAACGGATATTTCAATGCCCCGGACCCCCTGACGTTCTGGGCGGAATGGCAGCAGTACGGCGGTTGGTGGAACGGTCGGGCGGGCCTGAGTGCTCCGGCCGCGCCCGGCATCCTCAGCCAGCCCCTTGTTGCGATCTCCCCGGAGTTCGACGGCGAAGGCGAGTTTTATCTCTTTCCCTTCCCCTCTCCGATCCTGGGAGACGGCTCGGGAGCCAACAAACCCTGGTTGCAGGAAACGCCCGATCCGACCACCACTGTCATGTGGAATTCCTGGGTGGAGATCCACCCCGACACCGCCGCCAAGCTGGGCGTCACGGACGACGACGTCGTCAAGATCACCTCCCCCTTCGGGGAGATCGAATTATCCGTTTACCGGTATCCCGCCATCCGCCCCGACACGATCGCCATTCCGTTCGGACAGGGCCACACCGTCTACGGGCGCTACGCTGAAAATCGCGGCGCCAACCTGGCCCAACTGCTTGGGGACAAAATCAACGCTGCCGGCGACCTGGCTATCGTCGCGCTGAAG
>Ga0335071_10002562_pt1 | contig 19421 bp, 17 predicted proteins | sample Lox_Sample_15_FD_206724 | JGI IMG/M metagenome (GOLD analysis project Ga0335071, IMG submission 206724) | Soil microbial communities from Loxahatchee National Wildlife Refuge, Florida, United States - Lox_Sample_1.5 | ecosystem: Environmental > Terrestrial > Soil > Wetlands | place: USA...
CGAGGTAGTGTTCGATCCGCCGTGGGACAAGAGCCGCATGAGCGAGGCAGCCAGGCTGCACCTCGGGTTCGACTCGGACTTTGGCGCGCCCGCGCCCAGATCGTCCGGACCGTTCAAGGTCGTCCGCTAGCTGATTCCCCATCGCAATCGCAGACAATTTATGCTGAGCGCATTCCCAGCGCAACATGGTCCCAGCGGCAGGTCTTTGTCGTTGGGTTTTCGTGGCGGACGAAGTCGAAGGATCTGCCTCGAAAATTGTCGCCGGCATCCCTGCCGGCTGTCGTGCCGGCGTCCTGGCCCGCGCATATCTGTCCCCGATGAGCCTATTTTCATTGCCTTGGGTGACGCAAAGCGCCATGCATGACTGCAGTCGCCCCGCAGTACAACCAGTCGAAACGGTCCGTCAGTCCTCGTTTTCTTCCGCCTGTTTTCCTGCCAGCTTGTCCAGTTGATTACGCCAGTCCAGCGACTCGACAAACGCGCGCGATTCGCGCCAGCCGGGCTCCACGATGATGTGGAGTTCAAGATAGACCGGCACTCCCAGCAGCGATTCGATCTTGCGGCGCGCTCCGGTGCCGATCGCCTTCAATTTTGCTCCGCCCTTGCCAATCAGAATGGCTTTCTGGCCATCGCGCTCGCAGTAGATGGCAGCCGCGATGTGAGTCTTCCTTTGCGTCTTGGGTGAAGGCTCGGGCTCGTCGAATTCCTCAATCACCACCGCCGACGCGTAAGGAACCTCTTCGCCGGTTTCAATGAGGATGCTCTCGCGGATCAGCTCGGCAACCATGAAACGCAAGGGCTGGTCGGTGTACTGGTCTTTGGGAAAGTAGCGCTCGCCTTTGGGCAGCACTTCGACGATCTTGCGCATGAGAACGTCGAGGCCGTCGCGCTTGAGAGCGCTCACGGGAATGACCTGGGCGAAGTTGTATTGTTTCGTGAGCGAATCGATCAGCGGCAGGAGTTGGTCTTTGCGCACGAGATCGATCTTGGTCAGGACCAGAAAAACCGGGCAGTCGATGTGGCGGACAAGTGCGAAGAGGAGATCATCCTCGCTGCCTCTGGGTGCTCCCAGTCTCGACTCTGTGGCTGGGGTGCGATTCTCCTTCAGCTTCACTCTCCGCGTAGCGTCGACGAGCACCAGCACAAGGTCGCGCGATTGCAGCGCTTCGTGCACCTCCTGCAACATGCGGCGGTCAAGCTGCGAGGCAGGTTTGTGCACACCGGGCGTGTCCACAAAAACGACTTGCGCGGCCGGCTGTTTCCCTTTTCGCCCCGACACTTCGACCACGCCGGCGATGCGGTTGCGTGTAGTTTGCGGCTTGGCGGTGACGATCGAGATCTTCTCTCCCGTGAGCGCGTTGAGCAGAGTGCTCTTGCCCGCGTTGGGCCTGCCGAGAATGGCGACGAATCCCGATTTCACCATGCAACTCCTGACTGAGTGTAAGTCATTTTCCGGTGATCAGCGGTGAGCAGCATGCTGCTCGCGCAACCCAGGGACCGAAATGCGCGGGCCGCAGAGTGATTTCTTGATTTTCAAACCGACGCTTGACCTGTCTATAACTATAGGGTTGACAGTGGGAGTAGACGATGTGGACGGTAAGCAAACTCGCCAGCCGGGCCGGATTGAGCCGGACCGCTCTCTTGTATTACGAATCCATCGGCTTGATGCGTCCGCCTGAGCGCAGCTACGGCAACTACCGCCGCTATGGCGAGCAGGATTTGAATCGCCTGCTCGAGATTCGCGCCTATCGCGCCGCTGGGCTCAGGCTGGCCGATATTCGAGCCATTCTGGGTCGCCCGGTTGGCGACGCGGCAGCAGTTCTGCGACGGCGGCTGATGGAACTGGATGGCGAGATCAGGACTCTTCGCCAGCACCAGGCGGCGATTCTGAAGCTGCTGAGCCACAGAAGTCTAAGGAGAAATCAAATGATCACGAAAGAGAAGTGGGTTTCTATCATGGCCGCCAGCGGCCTGAACAAGGATCAGATGCACCGCTGGCATGCGGAGTTTGAACGTTCGGCGCCGGAGGAACACGAAGAGTTTCTCAAGTTCCTGCACATTCCGGTGGCGGAGATCAAGAGCATACGCGAACAGAGCCGGAAAGGGTTCTGACAGCGATTCGGGAGATCCCCCACCCCGTGCACAAGAACAAGAGCGTGCCGAACATTTACCCCTTCGAACGAAGACTTGTCCGCGGCGACCCCGCAGGGTGAGGGCCCCGGTTCCGTTGGTATCATCGGCGCATGGCACGAGACGGCGAGACAAAAAGGTTGCTGTTGCGGCCGCTGCGGATGGCCGATGCGCCGCAGATCCAGCGGTTGTTCCCGCGCTGGGAGGTCGTGCGCTACCTCATGAATCGCGTGCCGTGGCCTTATCCGGATGACGGAGCCGGCCGCTATGTCCGCGAGTTTGCACTGCCTGAAATTGCCAAAGGAAATCAGTGGACCTGGACGCTGCGCCTCAAGACGAGACCCGAGCAACTGATCGGCGCTATCGACCTGCGCCGTGGCGACGAAAACAATCGTGGGTTCTGGCTGGGAGTTGAGTGGCAGGGCAAAGGGCTGATGAGCGAAGCCTGCGAGTGGGTGAACGACTACTGGTTCGGCACGCTGGGCTTTCGCCTGATGCGCGTTGGCAAAGCGGTGGGGAACATAACATCGCGCCGTATCTCAGAGAAACAGGGCATGCGGTTGGTGGGCACCTGCGAAAAGGACTACGTATGTGGGCGGCTTCCCTCCGAGGTCTGGGAGATTACCGCGGAAGAGTGGAGTGCGTGGAAGGCAGCCAGGGCGAAAGAGCCGAGCAGCAAGCTGTCCGGTCCACGTTGAAGGTATGGGCAGCGCAGGATCGCAACGCATCGCGCCCTTTCCGCTTTCACCAGACGAATGGGACCAGGCGGAATCGAACGGTCTTGCAATACTCCAGATAGCCGGGCAATCCCTCGCTCAGGACCGTTTCCTCATCGAGCAGTCGCGCCGCGAGCACTGCCGTCATGGGGATGAGGGGCAGCAATCCCCAATAGGAACCCAGCGCCAAAGGCGTTCCCAGCAGGAGGATCAATGCTCCTGCATACATGGGGTGTCGCACCAGGGAGTATGGCCCAGTGGAGATCAATGTCTGGCCATCTGCGATCTGAATGGTTCCCGCGGTAAATGAATTTGCTCGGAAAACCCGGAAAACGACAAAGAAGCCAATCGCGGCCAGAGCGTCGCCTGCTGCTTCTATGGCCGTTGCGACGTGCGACCAGCCGAAGCGGCGATCGAGCGACGGGACCACAAGCAATCCGATAAAGCAGAGTGACGCGAAAACTTGAATCCAGTTCTGCTTTCTCCGGCCTTCGGCTCCCGGGCCGGCCTTCAGCCGGCGCTCCAGCAGTTGCCGATCACGCCGCCAAAGATCCATGGTGATGAACCACGAACATCCAAGAAAGACCGCGAGGTAAATCCACGCTTCAGGGAAATGCAGTGTACCCGCGGGCGCAAACAGCAGCAAGACCATGATGGCCGCCAACGCCAGGAAGCCTGCGAGGGTCTTCAACAGCATGAATCGATGTTACGGCTGAGCTTCATCCTTGGGAAACGGCAGGCGCGCTGTCGGCGGATAAATGCGCATGCGCTCGATGCGCCGTCCGGTGGAGGCGAGGATCTCGACGCGCAAATCGGCAGGCTCGATCGTGACGAAATCCCCCGCAGCGGGAATGCGGCCGGCGATTTCGCTAACCAGGCCGCCGAGGGTTGTGGTCTCGTGTGGCTCGTCGAAGTCAACCGGCTCGCCGACCAGGTCGGCAAGCTGATCGGCGGGGAAGCTGCCGGGGACAAGCCATGAACCCGAAGCTTCGCGCACGGGCTCTTCCGCATGGCCGTCGTCGTCGTGCTCGTCGCGGATGTTGCCGACGATCTGCTCGAGCAGGTCCTCGATGGTGACGAGCCCGGCGACCCCGCCGTATTCATCAATCACCACGCGCATGTGCTGCTTTTCGAGCTGCATCTCGCGCAGCAATTCATAACCCTTCTTGGTTTCGGGGACAAACTCCGCGGGGCGTTTGATTGTCGCCACCGTGCGCTCGCGCGCCTCGATGTCGGTAATCTGCAGCAGGTCGTGAGCGAAGGCGAGGCCGGTGATATTGTCGAGCGTACCGGCGAAGACGGGAATGCGCGAGTAATTGTGCTGTCGCAGCAGCTCAAGAAATTTCTCGAGCGTGATGTCTTCCGGAACTGCGAAGATCTCGGGGCGCGGCGTCATCACTTCGCGCACCAGCATATCGCCGAATTCGACGGCTGAGCGCACCAGTTCCTTGTCGCTCTGTTCGAGGATGCCTTCTTCCTCCCCGGCTTCGATGAATGCTTCGACGTCGGGAGCAGGTTCCTCTTCGGGGCTTTCCGGCGCCTCGGCCAGCGCGGCAATCGAGAAGAAGAACCGAATGATCACCGTGACCGGAGTAACCGCCCACAGCAGGACGAGGACGAGCCACAAGACGCGGACCGCCCAGATTCCGCGGGTGCGATTGAAAAGCAGAGATGGAATGAGCTGGCAGGCAAACATCACCACCAGCACAACCGCGAGCATGGCCTGGAGGATTTCCAGCGCAGTGGGCGGGCCGAGGTGAGGCGAGCGATCGAAGAGGATAGCGCCGAACTGGATGGCGATGACGCCGAGCGTCAGCAATTGAAGCACGGCAGCGCAAAGCGCCGCATGGTCGCGGCTTAGGCCAAGACGAGGCTCGATGCGCTCTTCCCAGACGTCGAGGTTCTCCTGGACTTCGCGGCTGAGGATTTTGCCGAACTCGGAGTAGACGCGGCTGACATAGGAGGCCAGCGTCTCGACGACGATGAGCGCGAGCAGCAGAAGCAGCCCGAGGGAAGTCATGGCCTGTGACTCCGCGCTGACTTGCTCACTCGCCGGCTTGCTGACTCGCTCCTCGCGCGTTCGATCAGCCCCTGCGGCAGCCTGAACCGCGTGCGCAGCGCAAGCTCGCGGCGCGCCATGCGGCCCCCATCGGACTCGTGATCGTATCCGGCCAGATGAAGCAGGCCGTGGAGGATGAGGATCTTGAGTTCGGCGCCAAGAGAGTGGCCCATTGCAGCAGCTTGACGGCGTGCCGCGTCGACGCTGATGGCCACATCGCCCGTGATTCCTTCCCGGTTTTGGGCCGGCGAACCGGCCGGGAAAGACAGCACGTCTGTGGCCTTGTCTTTACCACGAAACTGTCGATTCATCCGGCGGATGGCGCGATCGGTGGTGAGCAGTACGCCAACCTCACCAACCAACCGAGCGGCAGCCTGGGCTTCGGCGAGAAACCGGGCCAGGCTCCGGAGCGCCGGCAGGCGATCGGAGGGAGCACTTCGGCTGCGGACAGCCAGCCGTGACGCCGCCTTGGCTGGGGGCTTGGGGTCAGGATCCAGATCTGGGTCGAGGAGGATCATCGTACGCGAAGCGGCTAAAACATGCGAAGCGCAGCTCCGGGTCTAAGTTTGATGATACGCGAAATGAAAGAGGGATCCCGCTTCTCAATTACTACGGAGACCTGTAGCGGCTTGCTGTTGCTGACGGAGCCGCACCCCGGATTGAGGCGTTCCCTTCCGCTGGAGACGAAGGAGATTCCGAACCCTGCCATCTCCCTGATAATTGGCGAGAGAAGGATTAGCACAGATCGACACTGGAACGCATCGGCTGGACTGACTACGATAGCCTGTGTCGGTCCTGAGGAATGAGGAGTTACCGTGCGATCTGTCCGGCGCAGCTTCCTTGTAGTAGTAGCTCTGCTACTAATCACGATAACCAGCCCTGAAAGGTCGTCTGCCGCTGGCGGCAAACAGAAGGGTGCCCTGAAACAGATGTGCGCAGCCGGCGACCGGCAATCCTGTGTCGATCTATATAACCTCGACCGTGGCCGCGGGAAAGACGCCCTCTGGGCCAACGATATGCTGGCGGCCATACTGGAGCGCCAGAAAGCTCAACGGGAGGCGGCTCTACAGTCTGTCGCGAAATGTGATCTGGACGCCGTAACCGCACTGGTCAAGCAAGACCCAGATTTCGTATCGGTGCGGAACGAAAAAGGTGAAACGCCTTTGCATGTGGCCGTATACAACGGCTGCGAGGACGTTACGCGCTTCCTGCTAGACAACAAAGCCGACGTCGACGCTCGAAACGAGTATGGCGCTTCGCCCCTAGATTACGCCGTGGAAACGTTGAAGACCTCTCCGACCTCCGAGGTTGTTTTTCAAGTGACCTTTTCCGCTGCCATCGCGAACTTGCTTTTTAGCCATGGCGCGGTCGTCGAAGATCGAATGCTGCTTCACGTCGCGTCATCAGGGTCGGTGCCCGCCGTGCAATGGCTCCTCGATCATGGAGCGCACGTCAATGCCAGGACAGAAAATGGTGGAACGGCCCTGCACGACGCAGCATGGATGGGGAACTATGAGATGGTGGCTTTGCTCCTAGCCCGTGGCGCCGACGTGAATCTCGAAAGGAGCGATAGCTGTGTGGGTACCCCCCTTCACGAGGCTGCGTGTCACGGCCACACAAGGGTCGCGGAGCTTCTACTGGCCAACGGGGCGAACGTAAACGCGATCAACAAGGACGACCATACCCCCCTTTATGTGGCGATACACGAAAACGGGGGCGGAATGACCGTTACCACCCAGACAACAGTCTATGGCGGGGCCGAAGGAAACCAGCGCCTCTCTCAAACTTCGGATTTCCGGAATACGAACGACGACGTGATTCAGTTATTGCGTAAACATGGCGGTCACGAGTGACCGATGAGCCCTCTAGCTGCGCGAGCGTTCCCGGAAGAAAACGGCAAATGCACCTCGCGCAGCGAGTGATCCGCGCGTCCGCAAAGCCGATTTCCATTGATCGACAACGCCTAACGGGTAGCCGATTCGAGCTCTACAAGGACGCCTATTGCGGCTTGGCCGGTTGCTGCGCCTTTTCCTCTTGCGGCGCGGACACGTCAATCGAGCCCTCGAGCGGCAGTTCCTGCTGACGCGGCCGGGTGCTCTCGTACGCCCGCACAATGCGCTGGACCAGCGGATGGCGCACCACATCGGACTCCTCGAAGTGGCAGAAGGCGACGCCTTCTACGCCATCGAGCACATTGATGGCATCGAGCAGGCCCGACTTACGCGGGTTGGGCAGATCAATCTGCGTAATGTCGCCGGTGATCACGGCCTTGGAGTTATTGCCCATGCGCGTAAGGAACATCTTCATCTGCTCGACAGTGGTGTTCTGCGCTTCGTCGAGGATGATGAAGGCGTCGTTGAGAGTGCGGCCGCGCATGAAAGCGAGCGGAGCGACTTCGATCACGTTGCGGTCGAGCATCTTGTCGACCTTCTCAATATCGACCATGTCGAAGAGTGCGTCGTAGAGTGGACGCAGGTAGGGATCGATCTTTTCCTGCAATGTGCCGGGAAGAAAGCCCAGGCGCTCGCCTGCTTCGACCGCGGGGCGGACCAGAACGATGCGGCTGACGCGCTTGGCGTTGATTGCCGCGACGGCCATGGCGACGGCCAGGTAAGTCTTGCCGGTGCCTGCCGGGCCGACACCGAAGACCATGTCGTTCTGCTCGATGGCCTCAACATAACGGCGCTGATTGAGCGAGCGCGGCTGGACAATGCGCTTGATGCCGGCAGAACGTTGCTTGCCTGCCTCCGCCACAGAGCGAAGAGTGGCTGCCGGGTCGGCAACCACCAGGCGCAGCATGCCGTTCAGTTCCCCATTGTGGGGATGGATTCCCTGGCGGCGCAGCGTTTCGAAATCCTGAAAGATGCTTTGGATCCGAGCCACGCTCTCGCCAGGTCCCTCGACATGGACTGCGTCGGAACGCAGATCGATTCGCACGCCCAGCGAGTCTTCCATCAGTCTTAGGTTTTCATCGCGGGTCCCAAAGAGGGGCTCGAGGTTAGGTGTAATCTCCAGAGCGATCTTCAAAGGGTTCTATGTCCTCCGGGACGTCGGGTTGGTTCTATAAAACCGGCAGCGGGCCGGTAGTTTCGAAGAGGATAGGGCTGTAAAGCGAGAATCGGCGGCTGACGCGGCCGGAAGGCCGCCTGGGAAACGACATTGAGCAGAGTGGGAAAGAACTACCTTGAGTGGGAGACGGGAAGCGCGAGCAAGAAATACGTCCAACGTGTGGACTGCCCGGCGCAACCGCGAAATGGAGTTGTCGACCAAATTCTGTACTGCGAGAGTAGCGCGGTCCTTGTACCGCGTCAACCACCGCCCCAATAAATTTGATGCGTAAGTTGTCAGAGGAGATACCGGCTGATTGCATACTGTGAGCGCACTTCGTAAGTGAAAAAGGATGTTGCGCCCCGACATTACCGACGGCCCGGTGTGCATGACCAAAGTGCGCCGGGTGGGATGGGAGGGCTAGAATCTTCGCCATGAGAAACCGAGGCAAAATCACGCGGCGGCAAGTATTGGGTTGGGGAGCGACGGCGACCGCAGGTGTGTGTGTCAGCCGAGCGGCAAGGGCTCTGGCTAGCGGCGCCGCGCCGCGGCCGGCGTTCAGGCCGACCCTGCTGAACCAGGTGGCCTATTCCCAGGTGGACCTGGAGCCGGGCCCAGCGCAGCGCCAGTTTGTCGAGACACATGAGCTCCTGTTGAACCTGAGCGAGGACAGCCTGCTGCGGCCATTCCGCGTGCGCGAGGGACTGCCCGCGCCGGGCGATGAGCTGGGAGGGTGGTATTCCACCGAGGGCTTTGCCGCGGCGTGCCCTTTCGGCCAGTGGATCTCAGCTCTGGCCCGCATGTACTCGGTGACGCGCGACCAGGCAACTTACGACAAGATCGATCGGATGATCCGGGACTACGCGGCAACGCTCGAGCCGGCGGGCAAGTTCTACCAGCACTATCGCTGGCCGGGCTATATCTACGACAAGCTTTCGATCGGGCTGACCGATGCGCACGTTTTTGCTCAATATCCCACAGCACTCGCCGTGCTGGCGCGTACGACAGACATCGTGTTGCCCTACCTGCCGCCAAAGGCGATGCCCCACCGGGAAACGCCGCTGGTCGCCGATGAAGACTTCTCGCGCCACGTATGGGACGAAACCTACACTATGCCGGAGAACTTCTTCCTGGCCTGGCAGCGGACGGGCGAGCAGCGCTACTACGATCTTGGCCGGAGATTCCTCTTTCACGAGTACTTCGATCCCCTATCTCGCGGAGAAAACGCGCTGCCGGGCCGCCACGCCTACAGCCACGTGAACGCGCTCGGCTCAGCAGCCATGGCGTATCTCGCCCTGGGCGACGAGAAGTACCTGGCAGCGGCGGAGAATGCCTTTCGCTTTCTGCAGGAGCAGAGCTATGCCACCGGCGGATGGGGCCCCGGCGAGCACTTTGTCGAGCCGGGAAGCGGCGGGCTGGGCGAGAGCCTTGAGAAGGAGCATGCGAGCTTTGAAACGCCGTGCGGCAGCTACGCGCACTTCAAGCTGGCGCGCTACCTGATGCGCATCACCGGCGACTCGCGCTACGGAGACAGCATGGAACAGGTGCTCTACAACACCGTGCTCGGCGCCAGGCGGTTGCAGCCCGACGGGCGGACGTTCTACTACTCCGACTACACCTTCAAGGGAACCAAGTTCTACCACCCCGACCGATGGCCGTGCTGTTCGGGCACGCTGCCGCAGGTTGCCGCCGACTACCGGATTAACGCGTATTTCCAGAACGAACGTGGCGTCTATGTGAACCTGTACCTGCCGTCAACGCTGCGCTGGACCGCGCGCGGCGCAAACTTTGCGCTGAAGCAGACGACAGATTACCCCTACGAGAGCACGGTTCGGCTCGACCTGAAGGCCTCCGGGCCGGCGACATTTTCGGTGTTCCTCCGGGTCCCCGCCTGGGCGCAGGGCGCGCGCATGGCCGTCAACGGCATGCGCAACTCGCAAAAGCTGGACGCAGGAACATTTGCCGAAGTGCGTCGCGAATGGAAGGATGGTGACCGCATCGAACTCGACCTGCCGTTCTCGACGCGGCTCGAAGCAGTCGATGCGCAGCATCGCGACGTGATGGCGGTGAGTACGGGCCCACTGGTGCTGATGGCTTTGCGCAACGGTGACACCGCGCTGGGGCCGGTGACACGGGCACAACTTCTCAGCGCCCGGCAGACCGTGGCGGGTGCGCACGAGTGGACGGCCGGTGCCGGCGAGAGCGCGCTGCGCATGAAGCCGTTCCTGGATATTCAGGACGAGGGGTACACGACGTATCTGAAGGTCGTGGAGGGGTGAACCGCAGTCGGCCCGGTAAACCTCCACGCCGGCAAACCTTCGCGGCGTTCCGTCGATTCAATCCGGTACACTTCTTGGATCGCACATAAGCCCGAGGAAAGCCGCGGATGTCTGCACTCTATGTCGCTGTTCTGGTTGTGATCGCCGGCGTACTGCTGGCGGTAGCCGTTTCCCGCGCTCTGCTCGTGAAGACCAAGGCCGACTACCTGGTGGCCGGGCGAACGCTCTCGGCATTTGTCCTGGTGCTTACGCTGCTGACGTCGTGGATCGGCGCGGGCTCGCTCTTTGCCGGGGCCGAAAATGCCTACCGCAACGGGTTCGCTGCTCTCTGGCTGCCGGCCGGCGGCTGGGCGGGTCTTCTCCTCATCTACTTTATTGCGCCGCGCGCGCGCAAATTTGCCCAGTTCACGCTCCCCGATCTGCTTGAGGCGCGTTACAACCAGGCAGCGCGGGTACTGGGGACGATCGCCATTCTCTTTGCTTACGTGGCCATCACCAGCTACCAGTTCAAGGGCGGCGGCAACGTGCTGCACCTCATCTTTCCGGATACAGTGACGCCCGAGCTGGGCGCTTACATCATCGCCGCATTCGTCATCGTGACCACGGCGATGGCCGGCATGTCGAGCGTGGCCTATATGGATGTGGCCATCGGCTCGATGGTGACGGTGATCTGCCTGATTGCGGCGCCCATGCTCTTGGCCAAAGCCGGCGGGTGGAGCGGCCTCCACGCCTCGCTGCCGCAGACGCATTTCGAAGTTCTCGGCAACCTCACCTTCGTGCGCGCCATGGAGTTCATGGTGCCGACCATGCTGCTGATGCTGGGCAACCAGGTGATGTACCAGAAGTTCTTTTCGGCAAAGTCTGAGCGGGACGCGCGAGTTTCTGTCGTCGGCTGGATCCTGGGCACGGTCTTGCTTGAAACGTTGATCGTCGCCATTGCGGTCTTCGGATCGGCGCTTTACAAGACCGGCGAGGTGGCCCAGCAACCCTACGAGATTATTCCCTACACCGCGCGGCACGGGCTGCCCGCATTGATGGGCGCGCTGCTGCTGGGCGCGGTCTTCGCCAAAGTCATCTCCACGGCTTCGAACTACCTGTTTTCTTCGGCGACCAACCTCATCGAAGACGTGTTTGTGCGCTACCTTGTTCCCTCCGCCTCGAATAAGCAGGTGCTGCTCTTTTCGCGCGCTGCAGTCGCACTGCTGGGCTGCTGGGCGCTCTACCAGGCCATCTATGCGCCGAGCGTGCTGGCCAAGATGCTCTACGCCTACACCATTTACTCGGCTGCCGTCACCCCCGTCGTCCTGGCGGCCTTCTATTCCAAACGCGCCACGGCGTGGGGTGCGGTCTCGGCCATCGCCATCGGAACGGTTGTCACGCTGGCTTGGGATGTGCCGGGCGTGAAGGGATTGTTCCCTCCTCTCCTCGCCCAGCGCGACGCCATCTTTCCCGCGCTATTCACCGCGGTGGCGGCGCTGGTGGTGGTGAGCGCGTTCACTCCCAAGCCGTCGGCGGAGCAACTGGCAAAGCTGGCGGAGTAGGGGAGCGGGGCGATCCTTATAGAATCAGAAATCCATTACCCCGATCGCTTCCTCGCGATAATTCTCCAAGTCGTTGCTGAGCCACGATTGATTGCTGCGCACTCTATGAAACCTCACCGTACAGGAATCGCGCCTGGAATCGGCGCCAGCAGGCGACGCTGCGATGATCACACGGAAAGGCCCTACGATCCCTTGGTCGACCAGCCTTTTGCCCAATGCAAACCCGAAATCGTTCCCCAGCTGAACCAGCTCGACGAACGGGGTCTCGACTGAAACGAAGTCTTCCAGGTGGATTTCGTTGATTGCAGCTTCAACACCTGTTTCGTCGTCACTACTCTTGAGATGTTCGAGCGCCGATCGCCTAGATGACGCGAGTGAACGTAGCACGATACAGCCGTCGATAGCTTCAAATCCGTCATCCATCACTCGACCTAGACCCTCTGGAACTGGCACAGAACTCAGTTCAGTAAAGGCAGGGTCACCACCAAGCAGTCTCAGCATCTCTCGGTTCCAGCGGTACTTCATATACGCATTTAACCAGGTTCTCTAGGTATCGCAGGCTGATCGCTCTGCTCGTAGGCCGGGTGACCCATCCTAAACGCGTCCTCCGCGCTTACTGTGGGGCCCGCCACGAAAAAACTTGTCCCGCCCGCGTGCAACAGCCTTACACTGTCGGTGTCAATTTCCAGCACTTATGCCGGTGGCGCAGCTCACCCTCGAGATCCGCATCGAGCATGCCCAGTCACTCAAGGACAGGCGGCAGGTGGTGCGCTCGCTCAAAGACCAGTTGCGGCAGGGCTTCAACGTGTCGGTGGCAGAGTTGGACGAGGCCGTGACGTGGCAGTCAGCGACGCTGGGCGTCGCGGCAGTTTCACGCTCGCGCGATTACCTCCATGGTCTGATGGAAGAGGTGGAGCGCGCCGCGCGGCGCATGACAGCCGAACTGAGCGCGGAGCTGGCCGACTCGTACTGGGAGTACATCGAGAACTGAGGGCGCGAGCATCGCCGGTCCCGCGCGCGTGCTACCCTGAAACTTCCCTCTAGGGAGAGCGCCGTTTGCCGACTACTGGCTTCGCCATCGCCGTTTTCGAATTCGTCATCCTGATCTTTTCCCTCAGTTTTCATGAGTGCGCGCATGCCTGGATGGCGTCGCGCCTCGGCGACCAGACCGCGCGGCTGCAGGGCCGGGTGACATTGAACCCGATGTACCATGTCGATCCCATTGGCACTCTGCTGTTTCCGGCCCTGATGATCTTCGGGCCCCTGCTGGGCGCAGGAAGGTTTGCCGGCGCGTTGATCGGCTGGGCCAAGCCCACGCCGGTGATCACGCGAAACTTCACCAACATCAAGCGCGACGACAACCTCACCACGCTGGCCGGCCCGGTATCGAATCTGCTGCTCGCCCTGGGCGGGTTTCTCGGCCTGGTCGTTGTCATTCTGGCCACGCGCAACCTGCCGTCGCAGCAAAATGCCTTCAACAGCGGCGTTGACGCGCTGGCCGTCCTATGCGAACTGGCGGTCCAGGTCAACCTGTCGCTCTTCTTCTTCAATCTGCTGCCCATTCCGCCGCTCGACGGCAGCCATGTGGTGCGCAATTACCTGCCCTATAACGCGGTCAATGCCTTCGACCGCATCGGCATTCTGAGCTACATCCTCATGTTCGTGATTGGCGGTCCCGTGGTTGGTTTCCTGATGGGGCCGACGATGAAGATGATCTACCTTGTACTCGACCGGATTCAGGGGAGATAGACCACTCACGCTCACGCGTCCCGCTACAATAAATAGGAGCAGTTGAAGCTCGGCGACAAATGACGCTCTTTTGTGTGCCGCCCGGAAATTGAACGAAATCATGGCAGAAAAAGGAAATTCACTGGAAAACCCCGCGAGCTCGCGCCCGCGTGTTTTAAGCGGCATGCGTCCTACGGGGAAGCTGCACTTGGGCAACTACATGGGTGCGCTGGCCAACTGGGTCAAGCTGCAGGATAAGTATGAATGCTACTTCTTCATCGCCGACTGGCACGCGCTCACGACCGACTACGCCGATCCCAGCCAGATCGCCCCAAACACCATTGAGGTAATGCTGGATTATCTCGCCGCCGGGCTTGATCCGGAGCGTAGCGTTCTATTCCTGCAAAGTCGAGTGCTGCAGCATGCCGAACTGGCGCTGCTGCTCGGCATGAGCACGCCGCTGGGCTGGCTGGAGCGCGTGCCCAGCTACAAGGAGATGCAGGAGAATCTCGCCAGCAAAGACCTCACAACCTACGGATTCCTGGGCTACCCCGTGCTTATGTCGGCGGACATTCTGCTTTACCAGGCAGATTTTGTGCCCGTGGGACAGGATCAGCAGGCACACGTGGAATTGACGCGCGAGGTGGCGCGGCGGTTCAACCAGTTCTACAAGCTTGCGGACGTCAGCGTCGGCGATGTGCTTCCCGAACCCAAGGTCTTGCTAACCCCCTCGCCCAAGTTGCCCGGCACCGATGGCCGCAAGATGTCGAAGAGCTACGGGAACACGATCCTGATCAGCGACCCCGAGACGGTGGTGCGGCAAAAGCTGAAGACCATGGTTACCGATCCGGCGCGCATCCGTCGCAGTGACCCCGGGGACCCGGACAAGTGCCCGGTGGGCGACCTGCACAAAGTTTTTTCGACGCCGGAGACGCTGGCGAAGGTGTACGAGGGCTGCCGCTCGGCCGGAATCGGATGCATCGAATGCAAGAGTTGGGCTGCCGATGCCCTGGTGAAGGTGTTGCAACCGATCCAGGAGCGGCGCGCAAACTTCACTGAGGCTCGAGCGGTCGAGATCCTCGACGAAGGCTCGCGCCGGGCTGCGCTCCGCGCCGAGCAGACCATGGTTGAGGTGCGCCAGGCAATGAGATTGTCGCTGAGCACGGTCAGGGCCGGGAAGGAATGCAGTTGACGGATTTTTCACCCCAACCCGAGCAAGCCGGACCGAACATCGGGCGAGACGCGGAGCCAATCGAGTCTCGGCCAGACGTCGTGCCGCCGGACCCGGTCGCCGCGGCCCCAAGGCCGGCCGAGCCCGCCGCTGCCCCCGAGCGCACTACCGCCGAGAAAGTGACCGCTGCGCTCAAGGCTCGCGGAAGAGACGCCGAAGATTCGCCCTTCTCAGTGATTGTGAGCCAGGTGTACGACGGCCCCCTCGATCTGCTGCTCGACCTCATCCGCAAGCAGGACATCGATATCTACGACATTCCCATCGCCAGGATCACGGCGCAGTTTCTCGCCTATGTCGATCGCTTGCGCGAGAGCGATATGGATGTAGCCGGTGAATTCATCTACACGGCGGCCCTCCTCATCCATATCAAGAGCAAGCTGCTGTTGCCGCGCGCGCCGGCGGGGCCCGACGATACCCAGGAAGATCCGAGGCGCGAGCTGGTGGAGCGGCTGCTGGAGCATGAGCGTTTCAAGAACGCCGCGCAGATGCTGCACGAAAAGCAGATGCTCGAGGCAGCGACGTGGACCAATCCCGGGGCGCGCGATTTTCGCGAAGACGAGAACGCGGAGCCGGAGATTGCCGCCGATACCACCGACCTGGTGCGCGTCTTCCGTGAGATCCTGGACCGCGCTCGCAACCGGCCCATTCTCGACGTGACAGAGGATACGGTGACGGTGGGGCAGATGATCCAGTTCCTGGCGCGGCGCCTGAATATGGAAGACAAGCCCGTGGCCCTGCACCGGCTGTTGAGCCACACCAAGTCAGAGCGTGCGCTGATTGCCATGTTTCTCGCGCTGCTTGAGCTGGTGCGGCTCCAGGCGATCCTTCTCCGCCAGGACCGGCAGTTCAGCGAGATCTTCATCAAGAAACATACCGGCTTCGAAGCCGCGATGAATCAGGGGCTCACTGACGCCCGCGACGACTGGCGATAATAAGGGCCCAAAACCGACCCTTGTCATCGGCAGCCAACATGGCCAAAAGCAACCGCAGATCCTTCGGCCGCGCCTCAGGATGGCAGGCCCTCACAGCCTTGTACACTGACCAATGATGATCTCGTTTCCCCGTTTGCCGCATCGGGCGGCCCTCACCGCCGCAATCGCCGTTGTCATCCTCGGCGCTCGTGTCGAGCTTTTGCATGCGCAGGAGTCTTCGCAACAGCTTGCAGCCGAGCTCGCCCAGGTTCCCTTGCCGGAGCCCTCATCCAACGCCCTGCCGCTCGCTATGGATCGCGGCACCGCGGATCTGGAGCAGACCCTCAAGCGCCTGGGTACCACGGCGAGTGTGTTGGCGATCGTCGCGCACCCCGACGACGAAGACGGCGCGCTGCTGACCTATCTCGCTCGCGGGCTGGGGGCGCGCGTGACCCTGATGACGCTGACGCGCGGCGAGGGCGGCCAGAACGCCATGTCGGCCGAGAGCTACGATGCGCTCGGATTAATCCGCACGCAGGAACTGCTGAAGGCCGACGAATACTACGGGATCGATGAGCTGTGGGGCACCGAGGCTGACTTCGGCTTCTCCAAAACCCAGGAAGAGTCGTTCCAGAAGTGGGGACACGACCGCGTTCTCTACGACGCGGTGCTGGCGGTGCGCATGGTGCGGCCGCAGGTCATTCTCTCTACGTTCGTCGGCGCGGTGAGCGACGGCCACGGGCAGCACCAGGTTTCCGGCGAGATTGCGCAGGAGGCATTCAAGGCCGCCGGCGATCCCAAGGTGTTTCCCGAGCAAGGATTGCCGCCATGGCAGCCACTGGCGGTGTATTCACGCACGCCCTTCGCGCCTGTCACCAATGGAAAGATGTTTGACTACGCCACCGGCAAGTGGGCCGAGGCAAAGTTTCATAACTACGTCACCGGCGAGTTGTTGAGCGCCCTTTCGGCCGACGTGACCATGCCGACCGGCCAATGGGACAAGGCGCTGGGGCAGACCTATGCCCAGATCGCGCGCGAAGGCTGGGGACAGCAGATGTCGCAATACGGCGGCGCGAACCCGGCGCTCGCCGAGCCCGATTTCACCAGCTATCACCTGTGGGCCGTTGCGCCCTCGGCGGCGGCAGGCGCTGACGGCAAGGGCGATTCGAGCCTCTTCCAGAACAGCAGAGCCAACATCGATACCGGCATTGCGGGTCTCGACCGTCTGGTGCCGGGCACGGCTCCGGATTGGCTGAGTGGTGGCCTGCGCGATGTAACAGCCGGCCTCAACGATTACGAGAGCAGCTGCCTGAACGAGGCGGGAATCGACGGCGCGCACCGGCTGGTTCCGATTTACCAGAAAACTCTCGACCTCTACGCTCGGGTGAAGGCGAGCGATTTGGATCCGACCCCGAAGGCCGGTCTGGAACTTGAGCTGGGCGCGAAGATCAATCAGTTTCAGCAGGCATTGAAGGACATGCTGGGGCTGGATATGGTTGCATTCGTCGCCGGAAGCAGCGGCGGCGGGGGCTACGGAGGCCGCGGATCTTCGGCCGACGAAACGGCGCGCAGCGTATGGCCGGGCGAGGAGTTCGGCGTGCGCGTGCATACCTTCAGCGCGACCAGCGGCGTGCACGTCAAAAAAACATGGTTTGAAACCCAAACCGGCCGATCCCAGAACAGCGAATCCCAGCTAGGTGAATCGTGGCTGCACGGCGAGCCCACCACTGGACCAGATGAGGGCGAGACCACAAACGCTATCTATCATCTCCGCGTCCCCGACGATGCGCCCCCGACCCGGCCATTTTTCACGCGGCCCACAACCGAGCAACCTTATTACGACATCGCCAATAAAAAAGATCGTGAGCGTTCGTTTGCGCCCTATCCGCTCGCAGCGTGGGTTGAGTTCGAATTTGACGGCGTTCCCATCCGAGTCGGTCAGGTGGTGCAGACGCTGGCGCACGAGAGCGGAGTGGGCGGCGTGTACGAACCACTGGTGGTGACGCCGGCAATCGGCGTGAGAGTGAACCCGGAAGCGAGGATTCTGCCCCTTGATGGATCTCCGCTGCCGGTTAGTGTGACCGTGCACGCGGAGCGGGCGGCCGAGGGAACGATCGAACTCAAGCTGCCGGAGGGATGGCGCTCAAAACCGGCACAGCGCGAGTTCCAGCTCAAAAGCGTCGGCGACACAGAGCCGCTGACGTTTTCTGTTCTACCCGGTGGCGACGCGAAGACGCGTGCCTACACGATCGAGGCGATTGCGCATTCAGTGGGCCGGAACTACGAGATCGGATGGCGAAATGTCGCGTATCCCGGGCTCCAGTCGACCATCCAATACAAAACCGCAGAGCTGAAGACTCGCAAGGTCGATGTGAAGGTCGCGCCCGGTCTGCGCGTCGGATACATTATGGGCACAGGCGACACCGTTCCCGACGCGATCGAGGCGCTGGGTATTCAGCCGCACATTCTCACCGAAACAGAGCTTAAGTCGGGCGACCTGTCGCAGTGGAACGTGATCCTGATCGGTATCCGCGCCTACTCTGCTCTGCCGGCCCTCAGTGCCGCACAGTCGAGGCTTGATGCCTTTGTCCAACAGGGTGGGACGTTGATCGTGCAATACCAGAGCGCCACATTTCCCGCCCCGCTGTCCATATCGCTTGGCCGCATCCCGGAGCGCGTGGTCGACGAGCAATCTCAGATCAAGTTGCTCGATCCGGCCAGCCCTCTGCTCGCCTGGCCCAACAAGATCACTGCCGCCGATTTCGAGGGATGGCTCGAAGAGCGTGGCCATGGGTTTCCTGACCAGTGGGACGCAGGCTACAAGACGCTGACCGAGACCGCCGACCCTGGTCAGGATCCACAAAAGGGTGGCCTGCTCCTTCTGCACCGCGGCAGGGGAACCTACATCTATGTGGCGTTTGCACTCTACCGGCAGCTGCCGGAATTGGTGCCGGGCGCCTACCGAATCCTCGCCAACCTATTGAGCGCCGGCAGCCAATCTCTTCCTTAGAATCCGCTTCGAAAGACGTCAGAAGCCAAACAAGAGGAGACGCCGGTTGGTCCGCTTCATCCGCCACTGCGTGTGCGGATCGAAGACCCGTGTGTGAATCCGCCCCTAGGCCCTTTTGGAATCAATTACATAAATCGAAGTATGAATTCTGTGTGAATTCGTCAAGCTGTAACAAAGCTCTGCGAGTCTGAAGTGGTAATTTTCTATGCAAGTTAACCCTAGCGAAATTCTCCCCTTTATGTTGCCAACCCGCGCTCGCTCGGGGGGATGCCGCACATGTTCCTGAAGTGCTTGCACGGGGACATCAAATGCAGAATCCTGCGCGCGATCATCACCAAGACCCAATCCAACTGCAAAGGGAAAGAGAGGCCCGAATGAGGTTCAGAATGTATCAGGCTGTCGCGGCGGTATTGGCGGCCGGACTCGTTGTTTCCAATGTCCACGCAGCCAGCGATCGAGATTCGATGAAGAAGGAACCCGTCAAGAAGAAGTCGAGTTCCGCCAAGTGCTGCTCCGATGTACAAGACCAGATCCAGGCACTGCGCCAGGAGATGCAGGGGCAGATCGATGCGTTAAAGAGCGATCTGTCGGCCAAGGACGCGGAACTGCAGCAGGCGAAACAGGCCGCGGCCGACGCGCAGGCAGCGGCGGCCAAGGCGGAAGCCGACGCCAGTTCGCTTCAATCGGCGTCCAGCGAAAACGCTGCGGCAGTCGCCACCCTGCAGAGCTCGGTGAAAGACATCAATGCCAATACCGCTTCAGTGATTT
>Ga0335071_10002563_pt1 | contig 19415 bp, 16 predicted proteins | sample Lox_Sample_15_FD_206724 | JGI IMG/M metagenome (GOLD analysis project Ga0335071, IMG submission 206724) | Soil microbial communities from Loxahatchee National Wildlife Refuge, Florida, United States - Lox_Sample_1.5 | ecosystem: Environmental > Terrestrial > Soil > Wetlands | place: USA...
GGAGCAAATGGCGCGTTTTCAAAGCGAAACGGTCAAAGTGAGCTGGGTTCCTTTAGATATCGTGTCGATGGAAGTGGTGTACGAAAAAGGCAAAGAACGCTATCGCAACCTCCAAATCAACGGTAAAGCAGCAAAGGCGCAACGTATGGAGGAATTAGGGGGTTCCTGGTCCACGGGCGAATTTGCCAGCGTTCTGATCGACATCTTTTCGCCAGCAACTGCGGCGGATTTCCGCTACCGCCATACCTCAAGAAGCGGTGGACGAGATGCCTATCTTTATGATTTCGAGGTAGATCACCAACATTCGCATTGGCAGATCCATATGCCCTCGCAGTCGATTCTGCCTGCGTACCGGGGTTCGATCTGGATCGACAAGGAAACGGCGCGTGTTCTGCGTATCGAAATGCAAGCAATACACTTACCAGAGGAATTCCCGCTGGATAAGATCGAAATGGCCACCGATTACGAATTCATTCGCATTGCGGACCGCCAATTCCTGCTGCCGGTGCACTCGGAAAACCTGGATTGCCAGCGCGGTACGAACATGTGCAGCCACAACGTGATCGATTTCCGCAATTACCACAAATACGCCGGCGAATCGACTATCGAATTCGGAAAATAGAAACCCGCCACCCTGTTGCCGCGCTGTCAAAAGATTGGCGCCAGCCCTCATTGGTTATTCCTTTGTTTTCAGGTTATTCGATCCGGTAACGCACGTGCAGCCTGAAGGCCATGACGATCAGCGCATTAACCAGTTTGCTCCCCGTTACCTTGCAGCCGGGCAACGCCATCAGCCGCACATCGCCCAACCCGTTTAGCACCAACAAAACCACGACGCCGACCGATTCGCCCAGTATTTCCCCTGCCGCCTCCTTTTTGAGCATGCTCCAGCAGGTGCAACAGCAGAATCCTACACTGTTTAAACAGATCACTTCCCAGCTTGCGACGCAGTTCCAAAACCAGGCCAGTGCCGCGGCGGCACAGGGCAATTCCACGGAGGCGAGCCAGCTCAAGCAGATCGCCACGGAATTCCAGAATTCCTCGACCACCGGGCAGCTCCCCTCGGCACAGGAGCTGCAACAGGCGGGGTTCGGAATGCACCACGGCGGACACCACGGCCATCATCACGGCGGCGGCAGCCCGGCTCCCATAAATAACAACGACCCCACGACCCTGCTGAATAGCATCCTGGGCTCAACAACGAATCCCACGACGGCCAGCTAGGCTTAGTGGCGGCTCACGCTCCCGGTGGCATGAATCTCAAGCGACACCTTGTCGCTCACGCGAAGAAACAGCGTGCTGGGATTCTTGATGCCCCATTGCGTGTAGGGCAACTCGGAAGTCAGCACAACCGTCGTGTGATCTCCGTTGGTTTCCACGTGCGCGTGCAGCGTGAGCTCGTGCGCAGCGCCGTGTATCTGAAACAGGCCGTGCACTTCCAGTTCCGACGGCCCTTGCGGTGCGAAGCGACCATCCACGGTTGCCGGCATAAAGACGGCAACGGGAAAGCGAGAACTCTCCAAAACTTCTTTATGCATTTTCCTGTCCCGCGCCCCGCCTCCCGTATTGCCGCTAGCCACGTCGACAATTACTTCCCCACCAGCCTTGCCGGTCGCCGGATCATAGCGGATCGTCCCATTCTTTAATTGAAAAGTTCCGTGCACGGTGTGGAGAACATCGGCCAGCGTAAACTTAATGTCGGTCTGTGCTTGATCGAGAGCGACCACCATCTCCTCGCCACGGGCGGAGCGCAGACCGAGAGTGCACACGAAGACCAAAAGATGAACCATTTTTTGCACGGAGTTTCTCCTACCCGAGCACCATGCGAAGACCCAGCGGAATCAGAGCGCTGGTGACCAATTCGGCCGTGGGACGACCGGCGGCGACATGCGCTGCCACCAGGTTCGAAAAGATCGCCGGTCGCGCCGCGAGCACATGCAGCGCGCGGTCGCGAATCCAGGGAAAGCGGTCCATGGAAAGCATGAGGCGGGCCATCAACGCGGGCCGCCGGAACGCGCGCCGGTGCGCGGTTTCATAAGCTCGAAGGTCCCCGGCTTCGATCGCCGTTGCGAGCGCTTCCGCCTGCTGAAACGCCAGGCTGAGACCTTCTCCCGTAATGGCATCCACCGATCCCGAAGCATCGCCGATCAGCGCCACCCGGCCTCGAGCCACAACCCGCAGCCGGCGTGACACCGAAACAGCGCCGCGCTCGGCATCCGCACGAGCCCCCGCAAGCTGATCGCGCAACTCCGGAAACTCGGCCAGCGCGTGGTCGATACGCTGATGGCGATCCCGCGAAAGGAGCACCAGGCAGATTTCGTTCGGGCTCACCGGCGTGATGTAGATCTGTCCGCATGCGCCCCAATGGACCTCGACACGCTCCGCCCATGGCCGCACGTAGAAATGTTTGCGAAATCCGAAGCGCCGCGCGTGGCCGGTTGCGGCATCGAGCCCGCTCCAGCGCCGGATCTGCGAGTTGGATCCATCCGCCCCAATTACCCAGCGGCTCTTGATCGAGCTGCCGTTCACGACGACGCCCCGATCGTCGATCCGGTCCACTCTTGCACTCCAGAGGAGCGTCGCGCCCGACTCGTCCGCGCGGCGCACCAAGGCTTCGTGCAGCACGCGCCGCCGCACCCCCACGCCGTAGCCATTTGGGAAACCCGCATCCACCGACGCACCGCAGCCCTGAAAACGGACTCTGCCAAAGCAGAACGATTCTCCCGGCGGCACGATGGCGCCGAGCCGCCGTAGCGCCATGACCGATTCCGGCATCAAGCCTTCGCCGCAGGGTTTTTCTATGGGCGGATGAGACACGTCCGCGACAACAACGCGCAGCCCTTTCTGACGGCAGGCGATCGCCGCGGCAAGCCCGGCGGGTCCGCCGCCGGCGATAAAGACGTCCGTCTCGTGTGGTGTTCGGAGCATGCTAGTTCGAAAAGGCATTCATCGTGCGTAAGATGTTGAACGGACTCGACCGTTCGGGATTCTCAGGAAGCCGACCACGCGATTTTTTGGATTCTTGCCGCGTTCGCGAATCCAGTTCCCGCGCTACAAAGACTATTATCTAATCAGCCTCTCTTTACAGGACGGCTTCCAACGGTTCTGCGTTGTAAAATTGTGGCCCGTAACCAAGAAGCCATGGAAAGTCGCCCATGTCTCTGGAGGGGTTGTTTCACCCCGGATCGAGGGAATAAGCCGCTTTGCTCAAACTGGCGCCACACATCTGTCTTATTGCCGGATCGTTCTGTGTTCCGCTATTTGCGCAGAGCGGTATTGTCCGTTCGGGCAATCAGCCGATTCCGGGCGCGACGGTTACCGCGACACAAGGCGACAAGAAATTTGTCACAGCCACGGGCGATGACGGCTATTATTCCTTTCCTCCGCTCGGCGATGGAAACTGGCAGGTCGAAGTCCAGATGTTCGGTTTCGAGCCTGTGAAACAGCAGGTCAATTATGCCAGGGAGAGTGTCGCCAATTTCACCTTGAAACTGCGCGAATCCCCGATGGTGAGTCGCCTCGCGCGGATGGGCGCCAACGGACAGAACGCCAACCAACTCGAAACGCAATTGCAAAATGAGATCAACGGCGGACAGGCAGAGACCACGCAGGGCGCGACTCCTGGAGCGCAACAGGCAAACGAGGCGTTTCTGATTTCGGGTAGCTTGAGCCAAGGGTTGCAGCAGAATTCGGCTCCCGATTCAGGATTCGGCATGCGGCCCGACTTTTTGGGCGGCGGATTTCAGGATGGAACCGCAGCGCAAAGCGGCAATGCTCCCGGCTTCGGTGGCGGTGGCGGTCGCGGCGGCATGGGTGGCGGAGGGTTCGGTGGCGGTGGATTCGGCGGACCAGGTGGCGGATTTGGCGGACGCGGCGGTGGACCGGGGGGTCCGGGCGGGCGCCGCGGCCAGGGACCGCAGCAGGCACGTCAGTTCGGCAATCGGCGGCAGCCCTCGGCCGTTCACGGAATGTTCTATTTCACGCTAGGCAATTCCGCGCTGGACGCCAAGCCATTTTCGCTCAACGGCAATGACCTGCCGCAGCCCGCCTACGCCGCCGCACGTTTCGGCCTGGTGCTGGGCGGGCCGCTGCTGATTCCGAAAGTGGTCAAAGACACGAAAACGACTTTCTTCATAAACTACTTCGGCACGCGCGCGCGGAATCCGAACACGGAGATCGCGACGGTACCGACGGAGCTCGAACGCGAAGGCAATTTTTCGCAGACCCCGCAATCGAGCGGACCGGTGCAGCTCAACTTTCCCGGAGTGATCAACGGCAACATCATCCCGGCCAGCCTCCTGAATCCGATCTCGCAAAAGCTGCTGGCATACTTTCCCCTGCCCAACCAGGCGGGCTTCGTCAACAACTACGAGGCGTTCTATTCGGTGCCGCAGAATTCTGACAACGGCAGCATCCGGGTACAGCGGAATGTGAGCAAGGATGACCGGCTGTCGTTCCGGTTCCAGGGCCAGCGGCGCGACGGCGACAACATCCAGACATTTGGATTTGAGGACACGACAAGCGGCTACGGCATCAGTACCAACGTCGGATGGACGCACAATTTCACACCGCGCCTGATCAACAACGCGCAGGTGAACTTCAACCGCAATGTTAGCCAGACCACGCCTTTCTTCGCGAACGGCGAAAACATCGCGGAGGAACTGGGCATCGAGGGCGCATCGAAGAATCCGCTTTCTTACGGACCTCCCAACCTGAACTTCACCAACTTCGGCGGCCTGAGCGACGCATCGCCGGTGCTGACGCGCAATCAGAGCCAGGGCGCCACCGATAGCCTGGTGTGGTCGCACGGCGTGCACACCATTACCTGGGGCGTGCAGTTCAATCGCAACGATTTGAATTCCCAGACGGACCAGAATGGACGCGGCACCTTCAACTTCACCGGCCAGGCCACCAGCGTCGTCGACGCTCACGGCGTGCCGGTCGCCGGAACGGGCCTCGATTTTGCCGATTTCCTGCTGGGCATTCCGCAATCGGCATCGATTCAATACGGAAATTTCAGCACGTATTTTCGCCAGACTACAGTGAGCGGCTACGTGATGGACGATTGGAAGATCCGGCCCAGCCTCACGCTCAATCTCGGGGGCCGCTGGGATTTCTTCACACCGCTCACCGAGAAGTACGGCCACGAAACGAATCTGGATATCGGTCCATACTTTTCGTCCGTTGCTCCCGTAGTCGCCGGCGGCATTGGCCCCTACACCGGACAATTTCCGGCAGGGCTGATCAATCCCGATTACCGTAATTTTTCGCCGCGCGTGGCGCTGGCGTGGAAGGTTCCGCAACTCAAGCGCTCGACGATCGTGCGCCTCGGCTACGGGATCTACTACAACGGCCAGTCGTACATTCCCTTCGGCGTTCGTCTGGCACAGCAGCCGCCCTTCGCGACTTCCGAAAGCGTCAACAGCAACCCGGCAAACCCTCTCACGCTCGCCTCGGGATTTGTGTCCGTGTCTCCGAACGACATTACCAATACTTTTGCCGTGAATCGAGATTACCGGACACCCTATGCCCAGACCTGGAGCGTGACGGTGCAGCACGAGCTGCCCAAGAACTTTTTCATCGAGCTGGGCTATCTCGGGACGAAAGGCACCGGCCTCGATGTGCAAATTCTGCCCAACGAAGGCGCCGCGAACTTTCGCCAGACGACACAGGTTGGCAATGCGGTCGGCTTCACATATGACAACTCCGTCGGCGATTCCATCTATCATGCTTTGCAGATCCGCGTGAACCGGCGATTCAGCGGCGGGATTTCGATGCAGACGTTCTACACGTTTTCGAAGTCGATCGATGATGCCTCGACCTTCGGCAATTCGGGAACGACCGTGGCCCAGAACTGGTTGGATATTTCCGCCGAGCGCAGCCTCTCGAATTTCAACCGCAGCCAGACGCTTACCTGGAACTGGATTTACACGTCGCCCTTCGGCACGGCGACCTCGCGTGTCGCAGGGTCAAGGCTGGCGGGGCGGCTTCTGCGCGACTGGCAATTGAGCGGCGGCCTCACGGCCGAGACTGGAACGCCGATGACGGCGCGCGTACTCGGAAACACGGCGCGCCTCGCACAGACCAATGGCGCCGGCAGCGGCCGCGCCGAGGCCACCGGGGAGAGCATTGATTCTTCGACCGGGTTCTTCAATCTCGATGCCTTCACGCTTCCTCCGGCGGGTGAGTTTGGAAACGCGGGCCGGAACACGATACCGGGTCCGAATCTGGTGTCGCTCAACGCGGCCTTCGCGCGCTCGTTCCAGTTCGGAGAAACACGGCGGCGTCTTGAATTGCGCCTGGAAGGCAACAACGTTCTGAATGAAGTGAACTACACGAGTTTCAGCACGGTGGTGGGCGCCATCAATTACGGCGCGCCCGTTTCGGCTTCGACCATGCGGAGCTTGACGGCGGTTGTGAGGTTCCGGTTTTGAGAATTCTCAGCGTTCTGATCATCGCATCGTTACTGGCGGCGCAGACGCCGAATCCCCCGCGCGCGACTTTCTCGACCACGACGAACGTGGTGGTGGTGGATGTGAGGGTCAGCGACGCCAACGGCCGGCCGGTTACCAATCTCACCAAAGACGACTTCGCGATTTTCGAAGACAACAAACAGCAGACGTTGTTGAGCTGCGATCTACAGCAGTTGGAGACGACGGCGCTGCCCACCGTGACGCCGGAGCTCAAGACGCGCGCTGCTGCCGCCGCCCCGCAGGCGGCGTCCAAACCCGCACCTGTGCCGGTCAACACCGATCCGGATACCAAGTATCGCGACCGGCGGCTCATCGTCATGCTGTTTGATTTGTCGTCGATGCAGCCGCCCGAGCAGATCCGCGCGGTGGATGCCGCAACCAGCTTCATCAACACACAACTCACGCGGAGCGACATGGTTTCCGTGATGACGTTCGGGATCACGCTGCAGACCGTGCAGGACTTCACCGACGATCGCGACCTGCTGGCGGCGGCCATTCACCGCATCCACGTGGGCGAATCGAGCGAGCAGCAGGGCCTGGCCGACACCGGCGCCGATGCGGAAGATCAGAGCGGCGCTTTTGTCGCCGACGAAACCGAGTTCAACATCTTCAACACGGATCTCAAACTCGCTGCGCTCGAAGACGCGGCGCGCCGGCTGGCGCCGTACCCGGAAAAGAAAGCGTTGGTCTATATTTCCGCGGGCGTCGACAAGACGGGCGTGGATAATCAATCGCAGCTTCGCGCCACAGTGAACGAGGCCATTCGCGCCAATGTGTCGTTTTACCCGATCGATGCACGAGGCCTTGTGGCGCAGGTGCCTGGAGGTGATGCCTCGCAGGCCGGCGCCGTGGGAACGAATCTCTATCGAGGCGCCTCGCAAGCATCCCTGCGCAACAGCCTGCATGATCAGCAGGAAACGCTGGTCACTTTGGCCGCCGATACGGGCGGCAAAGCGCTGATCGATTCCAACGATCTGACTACCGGTATGACGCAAGTCCAAAAGGATATCGAGAGCTATTACATTCTGACTTACGTCAGCACTAACACAGCCGAGGACGGCCGTTACCGGCGCATTCAGGTGAAGCTCGCACCGCGTGTGACGCTGGCGAAAGCCAAGCTGGATTTCCGCAAAGGCTATTTCGCCCCGACCACATTCGCCAGGATGAGCGAGGCGAACAAAGAGGCCCAGCTACAGCGAGCGCTGGAGAGTGAGAATCCGATCACCGATCTGCCGCTTGCGGTCGAACTGGATTATTTCCGGCTCGACAAAAGCAAATATTTCGTTCCGGTTTCGGTGGAAATACCAGGCTCGTCGCTGGCATTCCACAGCAAGGGAAGCAAGGCGGCGACCGAACTTGACTTCACCGCGGAGGTCCGCGATCTGCGCGGCAAGCCGGCGGCCGCTGTGCGCGACACCATTCCATTGAAGCTCGACGAAGCCACCGCGGGCCAGGTCGCGCGCAAACACATTCAGTACGATACGGGGCTGACGCTCACGCCCGGAAAGTACAAGTTGCGTTTTGTAGCGCGGGAGAACGGCGAAGGCAAGGTGGGGACGTTCGAAACGCCGTTCACCATACCCGATCTTTCTTCAGGCTCGGCGCTGCGGCTGAGTTCGGTGATTGTCAGCAACCAGCGGGGCCAGCAAAGCGCGGGAGTGAAAAATGACAAAAAACTGGTGCAGCAGAATCCGCTGGTGGATAGCACGGGCCGGAAGATCGTACCGAACGTAATCCGCGTTTTTCGCCCCGGACAGGATCTGTATGTATACCTGGAGCTCTACGATCCGGCGGTCCCTGAGAATCTTCCACAGAATTTCCGGCCCACCAGCGTCGCGGCCGACCTCGCGCTTTACGACGGGGCCCGCAAGGTGCTCGAAACTGCACCCGTGCGCGTCAACCGGTCGGATGCCAAACGCGCCGGCACGATCCCGCTGAACCTGCAAGCGTCGCTTAAGGATTTGAAGCCCGGCAAATACGTTTGCCAGGTGAATATCATCGATGAACTGGGCCACAAATTCGCGTTCCCGCGAACGCCGGTGGTTTTGCTTCCCGCCGTTACGGCAGCATCGAAGCCCGCATCCGCCGGGGCAAGCCAGTAACGCGGCTGCTGTTAGGGCGTAGCGGTGGCGTTCTTTTTGCGGAACAGCCGCCGCGAAATATCCGGCCAAAACTCCACGAATACCGAACCGATGGCGCCCTCGCCCGAGACCACTGCCGCCCGCTCGAACGTCAAGCCAACTCCGCGATCTGAGGCTGGGTAGTACAGATTGGAGATACCTCCCGCCACCAGGTTCCCAAGAATATTCGAATAGTTCGGCATCCATTTACGGCTGTCGCTCTTGCACTCCACGGTAGACAGCACGGCGTGAAATACACGGCTGCGAACGCTGCCCGTGCCCTTGCGGTAATAACGCGGATCCTGCTTGAGGAGCGCAGGAAATAGCGCATTGCCAATCATCACGCCGTCAAACGTGTCAAGATACGAGGCGCCAAATCGCTTCGCATAGCCCTTTGCACCTTGACCGTACCCTTTAAAGTCGTTCTCCGCTTGGCTCAACAAGGCATCCGCGCCGGCGGCGACAAATGTGAAGGGGTCGAACGCGCTGTGCGCGGCTAACTCGAATTTCTGCTTCCGCGACAGCGGCTCGGCATCCTCGACGTTCGACGTGTTGAAGTTCGGCGCTAACCCGAGAATCCGCTGACGCTCCTGCTTGTGGATCTGTTCCGCAGCTCTGGCCTTTCTTCGTTCCTCCTCCGACACAATGGCTGAGCCCGAGGCGTTTTCCGATGGTGCGGTGGCCGGACTTCCACTGGCTGATGGTGCCGGGCTGCGGGCGGGCCCTCCATCGGTCTGGGCAGCCGAGTCTCCGGCCGGGACAGACGGCGGCTCCTGGCCGCTTGCGCAGCAAACGGCGCCAAGAGACAACACAACACCAAGGAAAAACGTACGGAAAATCCCCACCAATATGAGATGCTACCAAAACGCAGCGCGGTTACCTACATTAAGGAAAATTAGGGAGTTCGTAAAGCGCCTGGTTGTCTCATTTCACGGCGCTGCTCACGAACTGCGCCACTTCTCGTTTCAGTTTGGCCAGCGATTCCGCTTCGATGTACACGATATGGCCGGTCTTAAATTCGCCGGTTGTGATGTTGCCTCGCAACGTCGGATCGAGGCCCAAATGCGACAGCGTGTACTCGGTGGCAAAAAACGGCGTGGCTAGATCGAAATAGCCCGACGCCACATACAGCTTCATGTACGGGTTCTTCGTCAGCGCCTGGCGCAGATCGTCACTGGTATCGGGAAATCCGGTATGGCTCCCCGGCCCCCACTCCCACGGGCTGCTAATGCCCTCGCCGAGGATGTAATACTCGACGTCGGTCTTATAGCCCAATTCCCCGCGCACATAATTGTTAAATGTCGTCGTATACGGCGGCCGGATCGCCGCGATCGAGGGATCGTAGTCGGGCGTCTCTCCCGCCGCGGATTGGTCGATTCCCTTGAACCGGCTATCGATGCGGCCCACCGTGCGTTTCTGATCGCGCAGCAGTTCCTTGGCAAACTGAAAAATCGGCACCCGCAGATTGCTGTCGTCGATGTAGCGCTTGTCGAGGCCCGTATATCGGGACAGACGATCGATCACCGCCTGACGCTCCGCCGCGGTAAGCCGGTCGCCTTTGGCAAGCGCTTCCGCATATCCGGTTTCCGCCCACGCTTCCGCTTCCTGGAGCGTCTTTTGCAAGTCGGCTTCCAGATCGGGCGCAAGCTTGTGGTGATACCACGCGGTCGCCGTATAGGTCGGCAGGAACAGAATGTAGGGCAGGTCGTTACCTTTGGCAAACACCGCTGTCTCAAAATTCAGAATGGACGACACCAGCACGATACCGTTGAACGCGATGCCGCGCTCGATCAGGTAGCCCGACAAGCCGGCCGCGCGCGTCGTGCCGTAGCTTTCTCCCACCAGAAACAACGGTGAGGTCCAGCGTTCATAGCGCGTCAGATACAGGCGGATAAACTCGCCGACCGATTCGATATCGCCGTGCAGATTCCAGAATTTCTTGTTTAGTTCCGGCTTCGCCGCGCGACTGTAGCCGGTACCCACTGGATCGATAAACACCAGGTCCGTCTGGTCGAGCCAGGTGGATTCGTTATCCACCAGGTGAAATGGCGGCGCGGGCATTTCGCCATCCGGCAGCATCACCACGCGCTTTGGCCCCAGTGCGCCCAAGTGCAACCATACCGATGCCGATCCCGGCCCGCCATTGAAAGAAAACATCAGCGGGCGGCGGGCAGTGTCGGTAACGCCATCGAGGGTGTATGCGATGAAGAAAATCTGCGCTTCGATTTCGCCTTTGGCATCGCGGAGCGGCATCAGCCCGGTGGTCGCCGTGTACTTCAGCGTTTTGCCCCCGGCGTGGATCTGGTGGTGCGTAACGACGGGCGTTTCTTCCTTATCCGCCGTTTTTTCCGTCGCTTTGCTTTCCGGCGGTTTCGCGGCCTCGGCGTGCGGCGGTGCCGCCTGCATCAATAGGAGCGAAAAAAGGAGCGACGCGAGCATGTCTTTGATTATGACAGCCTCGCGCGCCGACTCCAGCGTCAATAGCGGTCAGCAAAGGCCGAGTGCGTACTAAATTAAACGCAGCGTTTATAGAATGACCAGCCGGGAATCAGACCTGAACCAGGCCGTTCGCCAGACCCACACGCCCTTCCTTCTGCTGCACCACGTGCCATAGCTCATGCCCCAATAATTCCCGGCCTGCCTGTGAATGCGGATCGTACTGTCCTGGGGCAAAATGAATATCACTTCCCGTCGTGTACGCCTGGGCGCCGATCATCGTCGCCTGCGGGCCCTGGTGGACTCTGACGGCGGAAAAATCTGCGCCGAACGCCGTTTCCATTTGGTGCCGTACGGGCCCGGGAAGCGGACTGCCGGAACTCGATACCGGCGGCGCAACCTGAACGCGATCACCCTTGTCTTCCTTATCGTTGATGATGCTTTCCGCGAAATCACTCTTCTCAGATTTAGCCATTTCTCCACCTCCACACGAATTTAAGAGCTAATTCCTGCATCATAAAAGATTCTGCTTTTCATTTCCAGTTAACGCATGACTAATACCAGCGAATTTATGTGACGGCCCGATTAGACCATCGTTAACGGACCGTTACGGCAGATACGTATAGGTCCCGCTTACGGGACCGGTATCGGTAGCGCCTGCGCCCGCTATCGTCATAGTCCCCGAAAACGTACTGTCTTCTTGCAAAAAGTTGTTAAGCGTGAGCGTCAGCGAACCGCTGCTGGCGGTGCCCTGAAGAGGAGACTGGAACGCGCTGCCTGCGTTGATCGACGTAAACGTAAACGTCTGTCCGCTCAGGTGACCATTGGTGAAAGTCACATCGAAGAACACCGGCGCGCCGCCAATTGCCAGGGCGGTATACGTGGTACCGTCGGCGTTCGGTGTAACGGTGATGGTGCTCCCTCCAGACGTTCCGCCGACCAGTGCCCAATTAGTCAACAAGTTGATCTGCGAGAAGGTGGGCGGCGGGCTCCCGGTCGCCCCGATAATCGGCGGCCCTGTTTCCGTGTACGCCTGAGCTGAGGTAAACGACAGCGTCGGGTTCGCCTGTAGCGCAAGAATCGAGACGTTACCGCTCGCGCTATAGAATTCCACGAGGCCGCGCCTGCCGCTCGTCGCCGCTAATAATTGCGGCAATGCGAATGCCATGTGCCCTTGCGCCGGAATCGCCGGCAGTGATGATCGCGAGATGCTTCCCGTATCCGTCTGGACGGAGACCGAAATCGTCTCACTCGCGGCCGTCGGATTGACCACCGCCATTTGTGTCGAGAGACCGGCCGTGTTATCAAACGGCATCAGAACGCGGCTTGACGGTGCACTGGCCGGAGCAGTTCCCTCGAGGTCGGGGTGGCCTCCGCCCTGGTGCAGCGTGAAGATGGCGTAGCAGACCACGCCGGCCGCTGCCTGTAGCTGCCCCCAACCCTGCGACGTCGTTGCCGCCGTGCCTTTCGTATGGAGGAATAACGTCCCGCCACCAGGCAATGACAGATCCTGAAGGGACGCGGTCTCCAGTAAAGGCGGATTCCAGTTCTCAGTGGCTCCGCCGCTGGTGTCTTCGTAGAAATTCAAACTCGCCTGTATCGTACTCGTTGTCGTATTGGCCAGAACAAGAGTCGTCTGCCAGCCGCCGCCATCGGCAACTTGAGGAATGATCTGCGTTTGTGCTCCGAGGGAAACCGTGCATAACAACACGCCTCCAGCAAAAACAAGTCGCACCCATTTATCCATCTACTCTCCCGCCCGGCCGTGATTGCCGGTTCAGAGGGAATTATAAGTTGAGTTTCCACCCGATATTACTCGCGAAACATCTTGTTAACAACTATTCCATATGGGTTACAGCAGCTTCTCTCTCGATTAGTCTTGCAAAATTAAGTTACTGACTCTCCGGCTACAATGAAGTTATTGTGCATCGCCGGGGAATTTCTGTCGTAACGGCCTGCTCGCTGGGATGCCTGCTCAGCTTGCATTTGCCCGCGCAGACGCAGCTTCCGCAATCCAAACCCGGCTGGCCGTGCGTCGCCGGTCGCGCCGTCGATTCTTCGTACATAAAGGCCGCGGAATCCACGGGTGGTCAGGTGTTTCTGTTTGACCGCTCGGAAGCCGGTCGCTCACTGGCTTTAGTGCGCAACAACCGCACCCACGAAAAAACCATTTTTCGTCTTACGGATACCTTGTCAACAGGCACGCGTGAGTTCACTTTTCCCGTGGACACCACCGTCGACAGTCTGATGGTTTCCGCCTCTGTGCAATGTCTCCAATCCATCGCGGTTTTCCGGCCCACAAACACCGAGGTGCACGCTGGAGAGCCCGACGCCAAGGAGGACAATCGCTTCAAGTCCGGATTGATCCTCATCCTCACCAAGCCTGCCGCCGGAGAATGGCGTGTGCGCATTGCGGGCACCGGCCTATGCTTCGCAGTCGTGACGGCCAAGAGTTCCATCTCTCTCGACCGCGCGGAATTCGTCGAGTTGGCAGGCCGTCCCGGCCATCAGGGTCTCTTTCCGATCAAGGGTCCCGTTCATTTAGGCGAAGAGCGCACTCTTTCCGTCGCGGTCACAGCGCCCGCTGGTGAAAAAACCTTTCGCCTGATCGATGCAGCCGGAGCAACCCTCGAATCCTTGAACCTCAAGGCCGCGAATAGTGACGAAAGCGAGTTTGTGGGGACTCTCGCACTGAAACATTCCGCGTTTCGCGTCGCGGTTCTGGGGACTGATGAGGCCGGATACCCCTATCAACGCGTGCTCGCTCCGCTTTTTGAACCGGCCAATTAACTTACTTCCATCCCATCCGCTCGCCGAGCGAAGTGATGTGCGCCGCGTGATGCCGCCCGTGCCACGCATAAAGCGCCAGGTTTTTGTCGAGGCTCACTGTGCCCAGCTCCGGATGCCTGAACTCGCGCGCGAAATCTTCGGGGTTGAGGCTACGCAATAACAAAACCCACCGCGCGTGCAGCGCTTCCAGTAACGCCAGCGAAACCTCAATCGGCCCCGTGCGCGCGTCCGCCAATTCCGCCCACCGGCTTTCGTCATACGGCTTGATCGTCGGTTCCGTCTCCGTGAGCGCCAGACGAAACCGCACATAGCTGTTCATGTGACTGTCGGGCACATGATGCACGACTTGCCGCACAGTCCATCCGCCCGGCCGGTAGGGTGTATCGAGCTGCGCATCACACATTCCCGCCACCGCCGCCCGCAACTTCGCCGAAGCCTCTGCGATCTCATCGATATATCGCTTCCGGTCAGTCTCTGAACTCCGCCCACTCCACACGAAGCACCCGATCGGGTATTGCAGGTCCATCCCGTCATGTTCGCATAGCTTCATCTGCATCCAGGCGGCGGTATACTGCTCGCGATGCCTGAATCCATCATGAAGGATCCTGTTACGTGGCTCTATCCGCCCATCGAGCCCTACAATACCGGCCGGCTCCAGGTTTCCCCGCTCCACGAAATCTACTTCGAGGAATCCGGCAATCCATCCGGCAAACCCGTCGTGTTTCTGCATGGCGGCCCAGGCGGCGGTTCCGATCCCAAACAGCGGCGATTCTTCCACCCTGCAAAGTACCGCATCGTGAATTTCGATCAGCGCGGCTGCGGCAAGAGCACGCCCTACGCGTCACTCGAAGCCAACACCACGTGGGATCTCGTCGCCGACATCGAGAAATTGCGCGAGCACCTCGGCATCGATCGCTGGCAGGTGTTCGGCGGATCATGGGGCTCCACGCTCGCCCTTGCCTACGCCGAAACGCATCCCGACCGTGTCACGGAGCTCATCCTCCGCGGCATCTTCCTGCTCCGCAAACAGGAAATCGATTGGTTTTATCAGCGCGGCGCGTCGGTTCTCTATCCGGACGCCTGGGAGCCGTACCTCGCGCACATCCCCGAAAACGAGTGCGGCGATCTTCTTTCCGCCTACCATCGCCGCCTCACCAGCGATGACCACGCCGTGCGCCTTGCCGCCGCCAAAATCTGGAGTGGATGGGAGGGCGCCACTTCCAAGCTCTTGCCCGATGCCGATTTCACGGGCCACTACGAAGAGGACGAGTTCGCGCTCGCCTTCGCGCGCATTGAGGTGCACTACTTCTACAACAAAGGCTTCTTCGAAACCGACGATCAGTTATTGCGCCACGCCGCGCGCATCCGCCATATTCCCGGCGTGATCGTGCAAGGCCGTTACGACGTCGTCTGCCCCATGGAAAGCGCCTGGGCGCTGCACCGCGCCTGGCCCGAAGCCGACCTCATCATCACTCCCGACAGCGGCCACAGCGCCTTCGACCCGCCAAATACGCCCTGGTCGCGGCGGCAGATAGGTTCGCGGGATAAGGATGCATGGCAGGAGTTTGCTCCTTTCCTCACTTGACAATCGAGCCGTCAAGAGCGGTTAGCTCATCTCTCGAAAGCTCAACGTTATTGCTGCGGACCTTTCGTCCGTCTGCCAACGAAAAATACGTGTACGCATTTGGTATTTCACCGTGGCCGAACTTAATCACCCTGTACAGGTTGTCCGTAACCGCATCTCCCACTTGTCCGGGCTCCTGCAAGGTCCACCTCACCTTTTCACCTACCATCCCGGTGACGGTTACGGTCGCATCCGGAGGGCCCTCAGCATCCTCTTCCCGGTCCATGAAGAAAGCCTCTCGAAGGACCAGAGAGTCCATGCGGGATCCGTGCTCGGTGACTAAATCGACCACGGTGAAACGCACATTGTGCGTTACGAAGTGTACCCCAGTTCGTCTCGATACAATTTCTAAACTTGACAGAGCGGAACGGCGATCTGACGGCAAGCTGATTCCAATCGTGCCCTCAAGGAAAACGAACTCTCCAACAAGTAGGCCGAGAGTGACGGCAACGAACGTGAGAATTCTCTTACTTGATTTTAAGGACCGCATCATGGGGCGACGCCTCGTTTATCTACGACGGCTAACAAAATAGCATCTCGACGCTTGGGCGCCGCACAATCCGCGTCAGAAGTTTTCGCTCGCTTCGCCGAGGTAAAAAACCAAGGCGGGCTCTTGAGGCCTGCACAACGTGATCGCAAATACAGATGCGCAACTTCCCAGAACGCGATTTCGAAAGCCATGGTGGTGGGACGGGATTCGCACCATCCATCCACAAGACCGATGGCCTTCACGGTTCGACCAGTTCTCAACAAGCTTCGATTCGACAGCAGAACACGTTTCGGCCGTCGAGCTCACTACTTTTCCGCGACCTTTTCCTGCTCGGCGTCAAAGTAGTACATCTTACCGTTCCGATAGGAACGCACGGAAAGGTCGGTGGCGACAAGGACTCTAAAACCCAGATCGGCATTGCAGTTCGGCTGCTGACGCGAACGGACACAGTCGAAGAAGTTATCGAAATGCTTCAGGTCCCCTTCGTTGCCGACGTTATCGATGCGCAGCTCTGATTGTTGATACTTCTTGGCGAACTCCTCCGCGAAGGGAGACTCGGGAATAATGTCCGCGTAGTCGTACTGCCGCGAGGGAGGACCTTCCCACTCGTCGCTCAAATTGATAGTCGCCTTCGTGCCGCGGATCACGGTTCGAGGGCCATTCTCATTCACCTGCGAAGACTGCACCGTCAGAGACCATTTGCTGGGATAATCGGCGGCGGTGAGGAAGGTGTCGGGAACTTCGCGACCGTCGTTGTAGACCCACTTGCCGCCCATACCCACCACGCGTGTGGGGAACTCGTTGGCGACCGCCACGTAAAAGGGGGCGACAATGTGATAGTGCAGATCGGTAGCGATACCGCCTGAATAATCCCAGTATTTGCGAAATCGGAAGAAGCGATCTGCATTGAAGTCCATTTGCGGAGCAGATCCCAGCCACTGCTTCCAGTCGATATGGTCGTCGCCGGAAGCATTGGGCCCGGCCGCCGGGTCGATGCTCCAAAAGGTACCCCCGTTCCAATCGCCGCCGGGAGCGTTGCGACTGTAGGTTCCTTCCACTTCGACCACCTGGCCAATCATCCCGGACTGGATGATTTCATGTATCTTGTGCCAGCGGCGCCAGGAAAGACCCTGCACACCAACCTGGACAATCCGCTTGCGATCTCTAGCGCGATGAGCGACCAGCTTGCCCTCTTCAACGGTGTGGGTCATGGGCTTTTCGACGTAGACATCTTTGCCACTGTCCAAGGCCGCGAGAGTAATGGGAGCGTGCCAATGATCGGGAGTTGCAATGAACACCGCATCGATGTCTGAGCGCTGCAGCAAATCCTCATGATGCGTGTATGTTTTTGCGCCTGGGAACTTCGCGGAAGCCATCCGGACGCGCTTCTGGTAAACATCGCAAAGGGCCACGACTTCGATGTCGGCCTTGTTTTCCCGGTGCTGTCTCAAGAGGTCTAAATGGTCTGTGCCCCGCGCACCCAATCCAATGGCGGCTACATTAATACGATCGTTGGCCCCGATCACGCGCGCCCAGGCAGGTTTTGCGGCCACGGCTGCGACCATGGCGCCCACACCTTTCAGCATGCCTCGGCGGGAGAGCGCGCCAGTCGTTTGTGTTCTCCTGTCTGTTGGTAACTGATCTGAAAGACGATGCATGGGTCAACCTCCGGTTAGCTGTTACACGACCTCGAAAACAATACCTTGTCGATGATACCTCTGTGGACATCCAAAGTCGGCAAATCGAGCCAATCACAAGCTTGTCGAGGAATTGGCCACGTGCATGCACCTGCTGAGCCCACCGGGACGCGATCGGACTCGCGTTCTTGAATGGCCGGAACTTGCGGACTAGCACTCGGGCTCCGCCCCGGCGGACGAACAGCTTTGGGCGGCATGCTATACCTTTTATCGATGCCACCCATCCCCATGCGCTCGATTCACTTACGCGCAAAAAAATCAATTTTGCAAATCAAACCCAATCCCATTTCCGGACAGCTCCTGTAGCGCGGGGTGCCGCGCCCTTTGCGGGGCACCCGCGGCCTTTTGGGTTCGGCACGCCGAAAGACCAGCGGACAAGGCGGCCGCAAAAATCAACGGACATCTCTAGCGCACTATCGCCCACTCAGCTTCACTCCCCTCTTGCCCTATAATGACGCCATGTCGTTCGCTGGTCTGAAGGTAGTCGCGTTCGAGAGCCGGCGCGCCGCGGAAATCGCCCAACTCATTCGCAAGCAGCAGGGCGAACCCATCGTCGCGCCCTCCATGCGCGAAGCGCCGCTCGAGCGTAATGAGGAAGCCTTCCGCTTCGCCGAGCGTCTGTTCGCCGGCGAATTCGACATGATGATTCTACTTACCGGCGTGGGCACGCGCATCCTGAATCAAACTCTCGCGACGCGACATCCACCGGAACGCTTCGGCGAAGCGCTACGTCGACTCACCGTCGTGCCCCGCGGCCCCAAGCCCATCGGCGTCTTGCGCGAGTTGAACATTCCGTTCGCTATCACCGTGCCCGAGCCCAACACCTGGCGTGAAGTGCTGGCCGTCACCGAAGGCCGCCCCGAGCGCCACATCGCCGTGCAGGAATACGGCCGCCCAAGCACGGAGCTCATCGAAGGCTTCCGTGCGCGCGGCGCCGAAGTCACGCCCGTGCGTGTGTATCAATGGGAACTCCCTGAAGACACCGCCCCGCTGCGCGAAGCCGCAGAGCGCATCGCCGCCGAGCAAGTCGACGTCGCTCTCTTCACCACGTCCGTCCAAATCGATCACCTGCTCCGCGTCGCCGCCGAAAAAGGACTCGAAGATTACGTGCGCACCGCCCTTACCAAAATGGTTGTCGCTTCCGTCGGACCCGCAACCACCGAAGCCCTCGAGGACAACGGCATTCATCCCGATTTCGAGCCCAGCCATCCCAAGATGGGGTATCTGGTGCAGGAAACCGCCGACCGTGCCCCGGCACTGCTCCAGGCGAAGAGATGAAAAAGCCTATGATGGCGCAGGTCAGCGAGTACACTTCTCTCGCCTTTCTTTTGCCGGCCTCCACGTTCGTCGGGTACGCCATCGGGTACCTCCTGGACAAAGCCTTCGGCACGCATGTCTTCTATCTGATTTTTCTGCTGCTGGGGATTGTCTCGGGCTTCGTCGAATTGATCCGGCGCCTCATGCGCGACACCAAACAAGATGGATCATGACCAGGCTTTCCTCGAACGCGCGATGGCCCGCATCGACCGGCTCGTCGGCTTCCTCATGTTCACCGGATGTATCGCCGCTTCCCTTCGCGGCGGCTGGAGCTGGGCCGTTGGATTCCTACTGGGAGCCGCCGCTTCCTGGCTCAACTTTCGCTGGCTGAAACAACTGGTGAACTCGCTCGGGCAAGCGGCCGCCGGCAAGCCGCCAAAAGCCCGCGTGGCCGTGTTTCTAGGGCTTCGCTACCTTCTGCTCGCACTGGCGGGCTATGTTATATTGAACTTCACTAAACTGTCCGTC
>Ga0335071_10002564_pt1 | contig 19413 bp, 14 predicted proteins | sample Lox_Sample_15_FD_206724 | JGI IMG/M metagenome (GOLD analysis project Ga0335071, IMG submission 206724) | Soil microbial communities from Loxahatchee National Wildlife Refuge, Florida, United States - Lox_Sample_1.5 | ecosystem: Environmental > Terrestrial > Soil > Wetlands | place: USA...
TGACAAATCCAGGATCGAGGGACGAATTACCTATCATGATCCGTGCCAAATTGCTCGCAACGGCGGCATCTATGAGGAACCACGGAACTGTTTGAAAGCGCTGACTGATGATTTTGTCGAGATGACCCCTAACCGTCAGGCAAATTGGTGCTGCGGAGGCGGAGGCGGGCTTGTCATCGCGGCAGAACCGGAATTCCGTCTAATGACCGCTCGAGTCAAGGCCGACCAGATCAAGGCAACGTCCGCCGATGTCGTCGCGACAGCGTGCGAAATGTGCTTCGCTCAGTTGAAGGACCTGAATGACGAGTACGAGCTGGATGCGAGAGTAACATTGGTCTCAGATCTGGTGGCAGAGGCGTTGGTCCGAGAATAGACTGTTCAGCGCCCAAATCTTCTGGCGTGGCTATCTGAGACTGATTCCCTTGAGCCGCGAGGCGAGCCTCCACGCGCGTGCCGACCAGAGGACCCATGCAACAGAGCCTCCCCAATCTGACTTCCGTTTCACGCTTCCTTTCAATTCTGCAGTGGTTGCCTGCATATGAGAAGCGGTGGTTGCGGCCCGACCTTATGGCAGGGTTGACGCTGGCAGCTTTTACAATTCCCGAGGCAATAGCTTATGCGGAGCTGGCCGGTCTGCCCGCTAAAGTAGGGCTTTACGCGTGTATTGCCGCTCCGGTCCTCTACGCTTTATTTGGGACGTCACGCCAGCTTGCCGTTGGTCCGACCTCAGCCGTTTCTGTTCTGGTCGCATCAGGGTTGGGGTCCCTAGCGATCACTTCGCCGGAACACTACGCCGCGCTGGCTGCCACAACAGCCGCCCTCGTGGGAATCATGGCACTTGCCTCCTACGGACTCAGGCTGGGATTTCTTGTCAACTTCATTTCTGAGTCGGTCCTGGTGGGGTTCTCAACAGGGGCAGCAGTGTACATTGCCGCTACCCAGCTTAGCAAGCTCTTTGGCGTTGCAGGCTCGCACGGCCACTTCCTCAACCGGATGTTGGATCTTGCGCACCACATAGGCGACACCAATGTATGGGCGTTGGGGCTGGGTATGGGCGGAATAGTAGTTCTCCTCGCGGGTGAACGTCGTTTTCCTAGATTGCCCTGGGCGTTGATTGTTGTGCTGGGATCCATCGGCTTAATGAGTGTCACGGACCTTGCCGGTCGTGGGGTTCGCGTTGTCGGTGAAATCCCGAGCGGGTTTCCTCTCCCGGCAGTGCCACCCATCTCACTCTCCGTGTTGGGAGATGTGTTGCGAACAGCCACCGGAGGCTTCGTACTGGCTTATCTCGACGCTATGAGCATGGCGCGAACCTTTGCCAGGAAGAACAACTACCGGGTCGATGCCAACCAAGAGCTTCTCGCCCTGGGAGTCGCAAGTCTGGGCGCGGGGTTAACTCACGGTTACCCGGTGGACGGCAGTTTCTCACGGACCGCCTTGAACGACGCCTGCGGGGCAAAGACTCAGCTTGCCAACGGTTTTAGCGGCTTGATGCTTGCCCTGGTGGTGATTTTCCTTACCGGTCTGTTCACCAACCTGCCGGAGCCGATCCTGGCGGCAGTGGTGTTTGTGGCTGTTCGAAGCCTGTTTAAAGTATCCGCCCTGCGCCGACTGTATCGGCTGAGGCCGGCTGAATTCTGGACGGCAATTGGCGCCTTAAGCGGCGTCCTGGTACTTGGGATACTTGACGGCGTGATTATTGGTGCGCTCCTGTCGCTGCTCCTCGTCATTGCACGAGCCTCCGAATCTCGGGTCAGCGAACTGGGGAAAGTGCCGGGACAACCACAATTTACCGCGTTGCGTGAAAATCCGGAAAATCTGACGATTCCCGGTCTGCGCATCATACGGATTGACGAAGGTATCTTCTATGCCAATGCCGAGTCGATCCGAAGTCAAATCATGGCCATCGTCAAGGAGTCTGATTTCCCGGTGGCAGCAGTCGTGTTGGACCTGGAGATGACCAGCGATTTGGATCTCGCAGGGGTAGAAATGCTGGACGAACTGCACGCGGAACTACGCGATCGTGGTGTACGCCTGCGGTTGGCAAGACTTCAACGGTCCGCACGCGTGCTCTTGGCGCGAACCGGCATTGCTCGAAAGATTAACACGAAGAACTTCCATCCCCGTACGCTCTTTGCTGTGGCCGCGTACATGACCGAAGAAGGCGTGGCGCAGCGCATGGGATGCGACATTCTACCCGACATGGTCAGATGCGTGCAGGATATGGTAATGCAGCGGTGCGTGCTGGAAGTCGGAGATGACCGAGAGATGTTGGATGGAATCTGTCGTCAGCTCGACGGCATTCTCGATAAACTCGAAAAAATGAATTGCAAAATCCACTGACGGAGCAATTTCAGCGGTGATCGTGCGAGAGCGATCTGTGCTCGGCCAATCCCTTTAGGATCTTTTCCGGCGTGAAAGGCGTTGTATAAAGCCTTACTCCGATCGCGTCGTAAATAGCGTTGGCGATCGCGGCCAGAATACCCGAGACATAACCCTCTCCCACTTCTTTGGTGCGGTAAGGTCGGCCCGACTCGTAGCTTTCCGTGACCACGTCGATGTACTCGGAGACGGCCATGTTGTGAATGGTGGGCATGTGATAGTCCAACCAACTCGGGTTAATGGTTCGGCCGTCCTTCATCAGAACTTCTTCCATTAAAGCATGACCGAGCGCCATTGATACCTGCCCGTCGATTTGACCTTCGACCAGAAGCGGATTGATCGGGAAGCCACAGTCGTGTGCCGTGACTGCCCTGAGTAGGCGCACCAAGCCGGTCTCAGTATCCACTTCCACTTCCGCGACCTGGGCATCGAACGCATAATTCTCGCTCCAGCGCCCTTTTGCCGTAGCCAAGCTCGGGGGATTCGGTTCGTCGCGCATGGTCCTCCAGTGCCCTTCACCAATAACCGGATCTCCCCGATTCTTGCGAATGCACGCGGCTACCAGTTGCTCATATGTAAGCCTGGAATCAGGGGAACCCGACACAAAGATGCTTTTGTCCTCCACCACGAGGTCAGCCACGTTTGCTTCCAGTTCATCGCCGGCAACATCGAGCAACTTCCGGCGTACCTGAGAGGCTGCTTCCCTGGCGGCATTTCCGGATACGTAGGCGCCGCCGCTGATCCATGCGCCGATGTCCACCGGAGTCGTTTCCGTATCGGCTGCTATAACGTGCACCTCATCTATTGGCACTTTTAGCTCTTCCGCCACGATCTGGCTTAAAATGGTCTCCGCCCCCTGACCGATATCCAGAGCGCCGGTGAGCATGGTTACCGTCCCATCATCGTTCATCTTCACAATGACGGAAGAGCTGCTGGGATATATGAGTGCTCCGCCGAAATAAGCGCTGACTCCCATTCCTATTCCTCTGCGAAACCGACCATTCCTTGAAGCGCCCTTTCTGCCGTGACCGTATTTTTGGAGGAATTGCGTATGATCGGCAGCATCGCGAATGCAGTCCGGCAACCCGCAATTGTGGACATTATCGCCGTTGGGCAGTTGTTCATGTGGCTGTCGTGCATTCTTCAGTCGAATCTCTATGGGATCCAGTTTCAGCTCTTCAGCTATCATGTCCAATTGCGATTCGATGGCAAAACGCATCTGCGGCGCGCCGTGACCGCGTTGCGGCGCCCGGATCGGATTATTGGTATAGACCGCATACCCTTCATATTTCAGATTGAGCAGCCTGTACGGCAGCATGGCAAAACCCCAGGACAAAAAAACCACTACAATTCCGCTGCCGCGGTAAGCGCCGGAATTGTTAATGACCTTTATCTGCTGCGCCATTATGGTTCCGTCGGATTTGACCCCTGTTTTGAGCTCGATTATCAGAGGCTGACCGTGGCGATAGGCTGTGAAGATCTCCTCCCGACTGGCTACAATCTTGACGGCACGGGAAGCTTTCATGGAAAGCAGCGCGGCGCAATACTCGTGAGAGAAAAGGTCTATTTTTCCGCCAAACGCTCCTCCCACGTATGCCTTGTGAACCCTGATCGCTGAAAGAGGCAAATCCAGTGTCCGTGCGAGCTTGGCACGTTTGATGAATGTTCCTTGCGACGAGGTCCAGACATTGAGCGTCCCGCCGGGCTCGTAGCTTGCCACTGTGGCTTGAGGTTCCAGATAACCATGAGTACGGAGATGGCTCTCAAAACGGTCTTCGGCTACGTAATCGGATTGCGAGAAGCCGAGTTCGACATCGCCCCAAGCGGACTCGGTCTTACCGCCAATGTTGCGGAAAGGTTCACGGACTTTAGGATTAGTTGGATGAATCTCGGGAGCATCAGGTTGCATGGCCTCGATCGGATCGAATACGGCCGGCAGAGGTTCATATTCCACGCGAATCAGATCCAGGGCCTCTTCCGCCGCGTATGAATCAACAGCAGCAACGGCGGCAACTTCCTCGCCGATGAAACGCACTTTGTCGATAGCCAGTGCCAACTGGTCGGGGGGGTAGCGACGAGCCGATTCTACAAAAGCGTGGTGGATCCCCAAGGAGTCTCTGCCGGTTATTACTGCCTTTACTCCGGGAACACGCTCAGCCGCGGAGGTGTCGATGTTCAGGATTCGAGCATGAGGATGAGGGCTCCTCAGAATACGGCCCACCAGCATGCCCGGCAAACGAACGTCCACTGTGTAAGTGGCTTTGCCGGTAACTTTCTGGGGGCCATCTTTGCGCAATACACTCTTACCGACATATTGCAGCTCGCTCATGGTTTACCTTTCTTAGGCATTGGTCGACGATGACCTCTCGGCGGCCTCATTCACGGCCTCTACTATTTTGTTATACCCGGTGCATCGGCAGAGATTGCCTTCAAGAGCTTTCTTTATTTCTTGGTCGGAGGGGTTGGGTGATTCCCGGAGCAGAGCCGTCACGGCCAACACCATGCCGGGGGTGCAGAAACCGCATTGTACCGCCCCCTTCTCCAGAAACGCCTGCTGGACCGGGGTGAGATTGTCTCCCTGGGCCAGTCCTTCTATGGTGGTGATTTCCGTGCCTTCGCAATCGATCGCCAGAGTCAGGCACGACAGAATTGGTTGGCCGTCCGCGAGGACAGTACAAGTTCCACACTCGCCGGTGCCGCACCCCTCCTTGGCGCCGGTGAGGTCCAATTGCTCGCGAAGCACTTCCAGCAAAGTGGCTTGAGGGGCCACAGCTAATTCGTGCAATTCGCCGTTCACAGAAAGACTTATCAGTGTTTTCATCTAATAGTCCTCACAGCTCACGAGGATTCAGGGGGACTGGGGTACGCGTTGAGACGCCAGAGTAAGGGCGTCCTTGACCTGAATCTTGAGGCATTTTTTTAGATAGGAAGCCGAATATCCGTGATGTGAAAAAGGCTTCACGTCCTCGGAGATCATTTCAGCTATTTCGTAAAAGAGATCATTGGAAAGCTGTTTTCCCGGGAGGGCCTTCTCGGCCTTTTTAGCCCTCAGTGGTTGCGATGATACCGAGCCCACCACCATTCGCCCGCCGGTACAAGTGAGCCCATCATCCATCATTTCAAGCAGGACAGCGACCGAAAGACCGGCGAATTCCAGCCCGCCGCGCAGGCTGAATTTCGCAAAGGCCCACCCCGTCCGCGCAGACGGCTTGGGGAGCAAGATTTTGCTGACGATCTCCGTCGGGGAAATGGCGAGCGGACGTAAGGGATTTCCCGTATACAGTTGGTCAATTGACACCCGTCGACTATCAGTCGCCGTTTTTATTTCGACTTCTGCACCCAAACACATTAGAGCGGGAACCGTGTCGCCGGCGAAAACCGCCCAGCATCTTTTTCCTTTTGGAACGTGATAACAGATTTCCCCTCCTCGTTTGAAACAGGGCTCGACGAACTGGAATGCATGGCTCTGGTTGTAGTACGTGCAACGTGACTCAAGGCATAAATTGCCACCAAGTGTTCCCATATTCCTGATTTGATGAGATCCAACGGCCAAAGCTGCGTCCGCAAGCAAGGGCGCATGTTCACGGACCAACTCGGACCGAATGACCTGACTCAAGGTGGTTACGGAATCGATGGACAAGAACCCGTCCTGAATGGCTATTTGTGACTCCCTGGACAGCTTTCTCAAGGTGATAACAACTTCTGGAGAGGCCACGCCGTACTTTATGCGGGGAAAAAGGTCCGTACCTCCCGCCATTATTTCTGCCACTCCCCCGTATTTACCAAGAAATTCAGCGGCTTCTTCAATGGATTTCGGCTGCAAAGGTTGGAATCTCGGAAGACGCATCACACACCTCTGAGGAAAAGAAAAGAAAGCAAATCAAATTGATGGCTTTCCTGTTGTCCACAATCCCCTGGCGACACATCATAGTTCTCGTTACAAACGGGGGCAATTTTTGTGATCTTGGATGTAAATTGTAGTATAGCAAATGCCAAAATAATTATCCGATTCGTTGTCATTTTTTTCTCGCGTTGAGGTCAGTAATATGATCAGTGACCTCCGATGTCCCTGCGAGTGAACGTACCTGACGGCGAGAACTGTGTGCGGCAGAGCTTGAGACTGCTGGTGGCCCCGGTATCGAAGCGGAGCGGCATTCCGACGCATCGGGTCGTAAAGAAGTCCCAAGATTATTTGGCAAAGGATTCAATTGGAGATCGAGTATCGCACCGGAAAGTATCGGCTTTACGGTAAATGCTTTCATTTGAAGGGGCCTCGAGCTTGGCTCAAAGGCCAAGTCGAGGAAAAAGAGCAAGGCCTTTGTGGACTGTATCAAATGGTATCGCCGCCCTGATTTATCACGGCATAAGGCCCATCGCTCTCCAATAAAAAGAACTGATCACGATGGCCACAATCACCGAGACCGCATAGACCATTCCGCCCAAGCTGACCTGGGCCGGACTCCACCCTCGTGATTTCGACATGGCATCCCCTATCATGATAAAAGGCTGCTGGTAGGCGAGGAAGAAGCAGTTACCCGCTGCAATTACCGCCACACTGACCAGTGCCGGATGGAGACCAAACTGTTGATAGAGCGGAATGAAAAGAGGGGCGGTAAGGGCCACCGTTGAAAAACCCCAGGGGACGTCGATAAACCTAATCAACCAGAAGCCAACAGTAATAACGAGAAGAAATGTCACGGGCGTGACGGCTAGTGATAGAATAGTTGGTTCAATAAAGGGTCGCGCCCAGTCGGAGATGCCTGCTTTCACGAATATGGCCGTAAGGCTCACCACCACACCAAAGAAATTGATTATGTCCCAGTTTACGCCACTTGAGATCTCAGGGAGGGTAACAACCCGGAAGACCATAAGGCAGAGAAAGGCCAGCAATGCAGTCCCCGCAGTGGGTATATGGTGCAGCTTCTCTGTCGTAAAGAGGATAAGAGCGGCGATCAGGATCGTCGCAGTGATAAGTTCCTGACTTGTGATTTTTCCCAGGGCCGCATACTGTTCCTTGAACGTGTCACGTGAAATGGCGAGAGGTTCCTTAGGTTTCAAGATGATGTAAACCAGGACGAGAAACAGGATTGTGACGATAAACCAGGGCACAGCCATATACTCGAACCATGAACCAAACGTGACCAGCGGCTTCATCTCTGCAGGATAGAAGCCCATCATAAAGATACCCCATAGGGAACCGGTCAACCAACCTGTGCCGGGCAGTACGGCCGTTCCCCAGGCAGCAAGACAGACAAGAGCGGAGCCGCGGGACCTATCAGCGATCTTGCACGCCTCTACGAGGCTGATGGCAATGGGCATGACGATAGACAGTCTGACAGTGATGGAAGGAGTGAGAGCAGAGAGAATGAGCCCGATGATAAACCAGCTTAGGACAATGGTCAGATAGCTGGGCTCAAATGTTTTTAGAACGAAATAGGCAATCCGCCTCCCCAGTCCCGTTTTCACCAAAGCAAATCCGAAGAAAAGGGCCGGTATCAACACCCATACGGCGGAACTGAGATAACCGCTTGCCACGGTACTCAAAGGCAGTTGAAAAGCGAGACCGCCCCCCAACAGGAGGGCGCCGCCAGCCAAGTAGGGGAGACTGGGAGCCCTGAAAATCCAGAGACCAAGCGTGACGAGGATCACACCAAGAATGTAGTGGCCCTGGGGCGCCAGATCCGTAAGGGGTTTGAAAAGCGCAATGAACAGAGCAAGGGCGATAACCACTGCCATACCAACAGTTCTTGAATGTTTCATGACCTTCCTTCCGTTCTAACTGGAGCAGCTCTTCTATCAAAAAGTCAAAATTATTCTACGAGTGGTTGCAAAACCTCCAAATACACATGTGATGCAGTAGGGGCGCTTCGAGAAGCGCCTGATTTCGGGCGGTTCATCCCGCGTCTCGCGGACCCCTACGAAATAATGCATTATTCTTTCTTTCCAGTGAGGTTTTGCAACCGCTCGTAACCTCTTGTGGATTCTTCGCCACGTTTGGACCTCTACAATGAGCCACCGGTTGCAGGGTGATGACGCCTGGGCCTAAGTGAATCACCCGCTTTCTCATCCATTTCTGTTTACAGATTGGAATCCGGACTCAAGCGCATACAAAAAACCCAAATGAAGCCGGATTGAAGAAGCCGCGATCATTCCTCACGGATAACCCGTTTGGCTTTGCCCTCGAAGCGAGGGAGTTCACCTATATTTGCGACTTCCACTTGAGGAGTCACAGTAATACGAAATTTCATTGTGTCGATGAACTTCTTTACGGCCTCCTGCATTTTTTCCGGAGAAATATCAGGAGCAGCGGGTTCCAGACGTATTTTAAGGTGCTTGCCTGAACCCATTTTGGGGACTACTAGCTGGTATTCGGTTGAAAATTCTTCTACCTCCCGAATGAGGTTTTCAATGCCCGACGGAAAGATGTTTATACCTGCAAATTGAAACATATCATCGGACCGACCCAACACCCCGCCATCGAGACGTAAAAATGTTCGGCCGCATTCACAGGTCTGTTTATTGAATCTCACAAGGTCCTTTATGCGGTACCTCAGAAGCGGCATACTCTCGCAAGTCAGATTGGAAAGAACCAGTTCACCTACTTCGCCGTCCGGCACCGGCTTCAGAGTGTCCGTATTCAAGCATTCAGCGTAAAACATGCTTTCAATAAGGTGAGTGCCTTTTTGGGCCACACATTCATAACCCCAATTAGCCGCCTCCGTGGAACCTATGTCATCGTAGACCTTAGCTCCCCAAAGTTCTTCAAGGGTCTTTTTGGTGCTAGCCACTTGTGCGCCCGGTTCTCCTGCGACCACGAGAATCCTTACCTTGGACCCGGTTAAAGGCGTTCCCATTTTGGCGGCAAGTTCTCCCAGGTACAGCATGTAGGTGGGCGTGCCGCATACCACAGTGGCTTCCCATTCGAAGATGTTTCTAACTCTATCTTGAGATGACTGGCCGCCTCCGGGAACCATCATGACTCCCTCTTGTTGGAGGGCCGCGGAGAATCCCCACCAGGCCACATGAAGTCCGAAATTGAACGGCACGAACAGAATGTCTGATTTTTTGATTCCGTATCCATACATGAAATGCATGAACTGTTCATAATATTGAACACTCCAGTCCGCTTGGTTCAAAATGGCTCTGACGGGAATGCCGGTAGTGCCGGATGTCTGGAACACACGAACCCCTTCCTCCGGAGGAATACATATGAAATCTCCCCAGGGGGGAAGAGCTGCTTGGCTTTCTCGCAATTCTTCTTTTATTGTGAAAGGAACATTCAGGATATCTGCCAGAGTGCGTACATCATCGGGCTTAATCCGCGCCTCATCAAACTTTCTGCGGTACATGGGGCTGCGTTCATAGACATGCTTCATACGGTCTTTGAACCTGTAGAGTTGCAGTTCTTCCAGTTTCTCTCTGGGCATGGTTTCCAAATCTTTGCGCCAGTAAGTCACCGCCTCCATCTCGTTCACCTCCTCTTTGTGTCGCAGGTTGATAAAAACTGTTCGGTGGTTGAGGGATTCATTTAAGTTTGCCCAAGCCTCGGAGAATTTTTTCCGGAGTAAAAGGTGTGGAATAAAGTCTCACACCAATTGCGTCGTAAATGGCATTCGCTATGGCCGCCAAGATGGCCGATACGTAACCTTCCCCGACTTCCTTGGTCCGGTATGCACGACCCACCTCAAACGATTCAGTGATCACGTCGATATGCTCGGATGGAGCGAGATTGTGTATGCATGGCATTCGATATTCGAGCCAATTCGGATTGAGAGTCTGGCCATTCTCCATGACGACTTCTTCCATTAATGCGTGGCCAAGGGCCATGGAGACTTGTCCGTCGATCTGGCCTTGCACAAGCAGAGGATTGATGGGAAAACCACAGTCGTGGGCCGTCACTGCTCGCAACAGGCGGACTTTCCCCGTCTCGGTGTCCACTTCGACCTCTGCAACTTGCGCATCAAAAGCGTAGTTCTCGCTCCAGCGTCCTTTAGTGGTGGCAAGACTCGGATGGGCGGGCTCGTCTCGCATGGTGCGCCAGTGGCCTTCACCGATCACAGGATCACCTCTGTTCTTGGCGACGCCGGCAGCCAGAAGTTGTTGGTATGTGAGCCTGGATTCGGGTGATCCCGTTACATACACGCTCTTCTCGTCAACCACCAGATCACCGATATTGGCTTCCAGTGCTTCCGCGGCAAGCTCCAATAATTTTTTTCGCACCTCCCCCGCGGCGACTCGGGCGGCGTTTCCAGTAACATAGGCATTTCCACTGATCCAGGAACCTATGTCCACAGGAGTCGTTTCGGTGTCTGCCGCTATGACTTGGACTTGATCGATTGGGATTTTCAGTTCTTCCGCCACTATCTGACATAATATGGTTTCTGCGCCCTGTCCTATATCCAGAGCTCCGGTCAATACGGTTGCCGTGCCGTCATCGTTCATCTTGACAACTACAGAGGAGCTATTGGGATAGATGAGCGAACCGCCGAAATATGCGCTGACACCGATACCGATGCCTCGCTTGTACCTGCCCGTGCTTCCTTCAGCTCGACCGCGACCATACTTTTGCTTCAGTTCCGTGTGTCCGGCTGCTTCACGGATGCAATCGGATAAACCGCAGTTGTGGACATTGTCCCCATTGGGAAGTTGTTCCTGGGAGTGGCGGGCATTTCTTAGTCGAATCTCGACAGGATCTATGTTCAAAGCCTCGGCTATCATGTCGAGCTGCGACTCTATCGCAAAACGCATTTGTGGGGCTCCATGACCACGTTGAGGGCACCTGATGGGATTGTTCGTATACACGGCATATCCTTCATATCGGAGATTCGGCACACGATACGGCAACATGGCAAATCCCCAGGAAAGAAAGATAACCACCACCCCTGAACCGCGATATGCGCCGCAACTGTTTATGACTCGAAATTGCTGCGCCTCCAGGGTCCCGTCCTTTCTCACTCCGGTCTTGACCTCGACGATGAGCGGTTGGCCATGTCGGTATGCACAGAAGATGTCCTCTCTGGAGGCAGTAATTTTGACGGGTCGAAAGGTCCTCATGGAAAGCAGTGCCGCGCAATATTCGTGTGAGAAAAGGTCTATTTTTCCGCCGAAAGCCCCACCCACATAGGTTTTCTGTACGCGCACCGAAGATTCAGGCAGGCCCAACGTTCGAGCGAGCTTGGCTCGTTTTATGAAAGGCCCTTGTGAGGACGTCCACACATTGAGTTTTCCATTTGGCTCAATCGCCGCGAGCGTCACCTGGGGTTCAAGATAGCCGTGAGTGCGTAGGTGACTTTCAAAGCGATTTTCCATCACAATGTGAGACCTGGCAAAGCCTTCCTCGACATTTCCCCAGGCCGATTCAGTCTTTCCGCCAATATTGTGAAAAGATTCTTTGATCTTGGGATGATTTGGATGGACCTCCGGGGCAGAAGGATCCATGGCCTCGATGGGATCGAAAACTGCGGGCAAGGGCTCATAATCAACGCGAATAAGACTCAGTGCCTCCTCAGCGGCGTCCAAATCGCTAGCAGCTACGGCTGCAACTTCTTCGCCTACATATCTTACTCGATCCATGGCAAGTGGGTACTGATCGGGCGGGTACCTTGGAGTCTCAACAAATGCATGCTTTATTCCAAGAGTATCTTGACCGGTTACGACGGCTTTTACCCCAGGCGCACTTTTGGCTCGGGAAACATCGATGTTCAGTATTTTTGCATGCGGATGAGGGCTTCGGAGAATGCAGCCGGTAAGCATCCCGGGCGGACGCAAGTCTGTGGTGTACAAGGCTTTACCAGTTACCTTTTCAGGACCGTCCTTTCGCGGAACACTTTTGCCTACATATTCCAATTCGCTCATTTCCTATTCCTCGCTGACTCCCCGCTCTTCGCGGCCTCACGAATCGCTTCCATTATCTTGTTGTAGCCCGTGCACCGGCACAGATTACCTTCCAGAGCCTTTTTTATGTCGTATTCTGTTGGATTAGGATTTTCTTCGAGCAATGCCGTGGCAGTAAGAACCATTGCTGGTGTGCAGAAGCCGCACTGCACGGCCCCCTTTTCCAGGAACGCTTGCTGGACCGGAGTTAGCTGGCCATCATGAACGAGTCCTTCAATGGTAGTAATCCGCGTGTTGGCACACTCTGCCGCAAGGGTCAGGCAAGCAAGTTTCGGCTTGCCCTCGATCAGTACCGTGCATGCTCCGCATTCTCCAGTCCCGCACGCCTCCTTTGTACCGGTAAATGCAAGGTGCTCGCGTAGGACTTCGAGTAGCGTCGTTCTTGGCTCGATTACCATCTCAAATACTTCGTCATTGATATTCAGTTCGATTATGGTTTTCATGACATTTGTCCTTGGGACGGATGACTTCAATGGCAGGCTATCCTGCTGTAGGCTAATGCCAGAGCATCTCGAGCAATGGATCTCAAACAGACTTTCAGGTAAGACATTGAGAAACCGTGGTGGGGGATAGGCGTGATTTCGTCTGCTGCCATAAGGCCGGCATCATTGAACAGATCGCGGGACAGTTTTTGCCCTGCCAGCATGGATTCGACTTTTTCCAATCGAATTGGCGCAGCTGCGATGGCTCCCACACTTATTCGTGCATTCGAGCACGTCAAACCATCCTCTTTGACTTGAAGAACCACGGCTATATTTATAGCGGCAAATTCCAACCCTCCCCGGACGGTAAACTTGGCAAAGGCGCTCCCACACAATCCTGACTTCCTTGGTACTGTTATTGCCACCAAGAGTTGGCGTTTAGACAGATCGATGGGATGCAGCGGGTCCTTCGTGTAGATCCGGTCGATTGGAGTTCGATCCAATCTCCCATTTGAGACGACTTCCACCGACGCACCTAAAGAAAATAAGGCGGGGGCAATGTCGGACATAAGAATTGCCCAACATTTTTTTCCTTTTGGGATGAAATAACATTGATCTCCATTCCGCTTGAAGCACGGTTCCACGAACTGATATCCATGGCTCTGATTGTAGTAGGAGCAGCGAGTTTCCTGGCACAGGTTGCCTCCCAGCGTCCCCATATTTCGGATCTGGTACGAACCAACAGCATGGGCAGCCTCCGCCAACACGAGGGCATTTTTTTGAATGATTTCATTTTGGGCTACATCGCTTAGAGTCATGAGGGCGTCCAAAACGAGCGTTCCATCCGAATCCCTCGGTTTGCGGACAGGTAGATTACTTAAGCCGACCACAAACTCAGGCGATTCCAGACCGTATTTCATCCTGGGAAGAATGTCCGTGCCTCCAGCCATTATCCTGGTAGATTTCTCATGTTTGGTAAGCAGGTCCGCGGCTTCTTCAACAGATTTCGGTTGCAAGAGTTGGAACTTGGGGAGACGCATAATTCACCTCTGGGACAGGAAGAGAAAGAAAATTGAATCGGTCGCCATCCGGTTGTCGGCAATCGCTGAACATGACATGAGTTCGTCTCAGCTTGAACCTGAAGGTACGTACGAGCGTTGGCGAGCCCGCATAATCAGGTCGTCTCTGGAACCGCCCCTGCCGTTACCGCGGTCCACCGGGCGGTTCGGCAACCGGCTCTTATACCGATTCGCGTTCAAGTCTGTAAGCAAATCCCCTCTAACCCCCCTTTATTAAAGGGGGGAATGGGGGGATTTTGAATGCGAATTGGTATTAGGCAAGTCTCATGCCAGTAAGATGCGACCTAAAAATAGCTGGTTTAATGGGGTGTTAAGATGGCGGAGTTTGTCAGGATTTGCGTCTCGCTGCCTCAATCAGGGGGCGCTGTCCACAATTTCATTGGCATAACGGATGGTTATGGAATAACAAATGTTGAGGCACGCCTCTATTTGAGAGTCGGTTTGTCCCTGAAAGTCTCCGGATCCAGGCCCGACTGCTTCAGCAACCTCTGCAAGGACGTCCTCCTCATTCCCATCTCTGTGGCGGTTTGCGTGACATTGCCCCGGGAGCGCCGAAGTGCCGATTCCAAATAGCCTCGCGTAAAATCATGCAACACCCGCTCTCGCATGGTTCGGAAATTCGTTGTGTCTGAAAACGTGAAAGCGACATCCCGACCGGACTTGTATGGATGGATAGGCAACAGGTGATGCACGGACAGCTCATCGTTTTCCGCCAACACGATTGCTCGTTGGACGGCGTTTTCCAACTCTCTCACGTTTCCGGGCCAGTCATAAGAAGAAAGAAAACGTAAGACCTCCGGAGAAATGCGAGGCACATGCGCACAATTCAGTTTTGCCGCCCAAACGACAAGCAAGTGTTTTACCAGTAACGGGATATCGTCGCGCCTGTCGCGTAAAGGCGGAACCGTCAGACTGACGACGTTCAATCTGTAAAACAGATCTTCTCGGAAGGCTTTACCGGCCACTTGTTTCTTCAGGTCCCTGTTCGTTGCGGCTATTATGCGGGCATCGACCTTGATGGGATCACTGCTTCCCACTTTGGCCATCACACACTCCTGAACGACACGAAGGAGCTTTCCCTGCAATTCCAAGGGAAGCTCTCCGATTTCATCAAGAAAAATTGTTCCACCCTCGGCGGTCTCAAAATATCCTCTGCGATGGCCATATGCCCCTGTAAAAGCGCCTTTGACGTGGCCGAAAAGCTCGCTTTCCAAAATCTGAGGCGAAAGGGCCGCGCAATCGGCAACAACAAAGGGACGGTCCTTGCGGGAACTGTTACCGTGAATGCATCTTGCCACTAATTCCTTTCCTGTGCCGCTTTCTCCATACAGGAGCACATTGCAGTCCACTTTAGCCACCTTGTCAATGAAACGACGCACTTCGTTCATCGCGGCGGAATTGCCTACGAGAAAGTCCTGACGATGTTGTTCCTCAAGTTGGCTGCGAAGCTGAGTAATCTCACGCTGGAAATCCTTTTTCTCCACCACCTTTTTAACCACCAGCAAGAGTTCGTCGACATCGAATGGTTTGGTCAGATAATCGTAGGCCCCACATTTCATCGCCTTGACCGCCGTATCCACGGAGCCGTACCCGGTCATCATGATGATTTCGATTGAGGAATCAAACCGTTTCACGTTTTGGAGAAGTTCCATTCCATCCATACCCGGCATGCGTATGTCGACGAGCATTATGTCGCATGGGCTGTCCTGAATCATTTCAAATGCGGATGACGCATCCATAGCCCCAACCACATTGAAGCCCTGCCCCGCCAACAGCCGAACGCAGCGCTTGCGAACAGAATCTTCATCATCCACCACTAGAATTCGAATGGACTGGTTCACTTGAATCCTCGTTTCGTGTCAAGTGCCGCCGGCAGAAGAATACTAAACACTGCTCCACCACCGGGAGAATTCCGTACGGTTATCTGTCCGCCGTGTTCTTCCACGATTCGTTTGCTTACGGACAATCCCAAACCGGTGCCTTTGCCCTTTGCTTTGGTGGTAAAGAAAGGTTCAAAAATGCGATCCGCCACTTCGGGTGATACTCCCAGACCCGTGTCAGCTATGGATATTACCACGCACTTACCTTTCGCCGTAGTAAGTCTCTCGCTCGAAACCGTGATGATGCCTCCCTCGGGCATCGCATCGCGAGCGTTCTCGACGAGGTTGATGAGGACTTGCTGCAAGTCGTTAGAATTGCCTTCAATATCCGGCAGATTCTCTTCATATATTTTGGAAAAGCTTATGCCTTCCAATTCCGCCTGGCGTTGAACCAGTAGCAAAGCATCATCAATGACTCCGCTGACATCGAGCATGGTTCGTCCTTCAGGCTCACGTCGAGCAAATTTCAACAGTTTCTGAACGATGGTCTTACACCGCCTGGCATCGTTATCAATTTCCTGCAATTCCTGGAGAATGGCTTGCGGATCGATTCTGCCCTCGCGGATATCATCAGTCAGCATCCGAACCGCCATAATGAGTCCGCCAAGAGGATTGTTGATTTCATGAGCCACTTCGCTGGCCAGAGTTCCTATGAGCGACATCTTTTCAGATTGAAAAAGTTCCTCTTTGAGCCTTTGTATCTCTGAGACATCCGTGACCACTGTCACAATGCCCACAGTATTTCCATCCTCTATGAAAGGAGAACTGCTGACCAGCACAGGGATCTTTTTCCCCGATCTTGTCATGAAGTTGGTTTGAAAAAAGGCATTTTCCGGATCACCTGCCACGGAATTCAGCAGATCACGGAAATGGTCGTGGCCTTCCTCAACCACAACCGAAGAATAACTCAGTCCCACCAGCGTTTCGGGCCCATATTCGAGCATTTTTTCCAAACGCGTATTCGCGAACTTGATTGTGCCATCGAGATCAATTATCTGAATGCCGTCTTTGAGAGAAGAAATTATATTTTCATTGAATTCCTTTATTCGAGCTATTTTTTGGTCTGTTAACTCCTTTTCCTTCTCTTTCGTGAGATCTCGGGCAACACCCACCATGGCTATTGGGACCTCTCGCTCATCCCGCAGTGGAACACACCGAACATGAGCGGGAAAGCGCCTACCTTTCTTGGTCTTCAGAGTAATCTCACCGCGAAAAGGTTTGTTTTGGCGTATATGCCCCAAAACGTCGGGTTCCGTTGCCCCAAGTATTGCCAGATGTCGATTCAGAACCTCTTCCGCCTTGTACTCGAACATCTCTTCAGAAAACTTGTTGAAGAAAATCAGCCTTCCGTCGATATTCGTAATGACAATGGACTCGATAATGTTTTCCAGCACATTTTCGATAAACTCTTTAGTAGTCTTTTTCAGGCCCAGGATGAACCGGTCCCAGTTCAAGACCTTGGAAGGGTCGGGTCGAACTGTGGAATCATCGACGCTGTTCATGTTCGATGAATGGCTCTTGGCACGAGAGTCGATATTCTTTTTCTTCATTTGTCACCGATAGCGCTGCAAACGTTGACTCACGGGTGAAACCGGACGCCACGAAACAGATCGCATGATATTACCAGATTACCTGTCATCAGAATTATTTGACGCCCCGCTTCAAGACCAACACCCGGGCTTTGAGGTTATGTTCCTTAGAAAAATCAACTCATTCAATTTGAAAGTCAATCACGAGATGTGGACGTCACTTTCAAGACCCCCTGCCTAGGGCAAAAAGAACCTGATCTCGCCCGAGCATTTTCCATGGGTGTGGAATATACACCTGTCAATCTGAGGAGATACTGTGAACTGCACGCCCGCATTCTCTATCCAGCAAAAGACCCTGTACATGACACCACATTCGTAGCGATCCACAACTCCCAACCGCTTCATGCCTGCGTAGGCGAAACATCCTTGATCCTTCACCTCCCAGCGCATTATGTTCTCTTGAGGAAAACTGAAGGCCCCTCCCATAAAATCACTGAGACTCAACGCAAATGCTCCTTCGATAAGGTGCCTCAATTCCTGAAAGCTATCGATGCGGTCCTTCCTGAGTCCGTGGATCTTCTTCGCTCTCTTGACTTCAATTTCAGCCAGTGATTTGATCGCGGCCTTGTTGAGACGGTTCGTTTGCTCGATGCCAAGTTCCTGAAGACAATGATAGAACCACATCCCGTCGTGGGTCATCCAGTTCTTGATCAAGAGGTCCTTCAGTTCATGTATGCCGATTTCATCGAGAGTTTTCATGTCCCCCTCCTCTGAGTCTGAAACCCTGGCAGTCAGGTCTTTGCGAATCCACCGGAACTATTCGACGATATTACAAATCATATAGCAAGATTTGTGCAAAAATTTCTCATAGCCGTAAAGAAATCTGTCGTATAAGTAGAGACTCCCTTGATCCGGGATCGCGAGTGTTTTTAAACGACTTCTATTGACTCCGTACGCTGCCCTGGATATCTTTGCCGAACTGACGTCATTAGTGCAACCATCGGTCAATTTTTTTCAAATCAAGGGGAGCATGCTATGAAGACGACGTTATTGGGGGTTATCGGGCTAATATTTGTTGTTCTACTCGCCAGCCTTTGTACAGCTTATGCAGAAGAACTAAAGCCTATTCAGCTTTTACCACCCCAGCTCGACAAGGGCAAACTGCTCATGCAGGCATTGAAAGACCGGAAAACTTCCCGAGAATTCAGTCCTGACAGGCCGTCCATAGAGGTATTGTCAAATCTTCTCTGGGCTGCATGGGGCGTGAATCGTCCTGACTCGGGCAAGCACACGGCCCCTTCCGCTCAGAATAAACAGGAGATTGACGTTTATGTCTCCACGGCCGAGGGGGTATATCTCTACGACCCAAAGGAAAACCTCTTGAAACCGATTGTCTCAGGTGACACGCGTGGCTACACCGGTCTCCAGGACTTTGTAAAGGATGCGCCTGTGAACCTGATATACGTGGCTGACCTTTCCAAGATGAGTGAGTGACCTGAGGTGGACAAGATGATGTGGGCAGGAGCGGATACAGGATTCATAAGCGAAAATGTCTATTTGTTCTGCGCGTCCGAAGGATTGGCGACAGTGGTCCGCGCCAACGTTGATAGGCCCAAACTGGCGGAGGTCATGAAGCTGGGACCGAATCAAAAAATCACATTCGCGCAAACGGTGGGTTATCCGAAAGGACACAAAACCCAATAGACGTGGTTGAACTTTTCACAATGAGCGTGGAAGAATTCGATTGATTTCGATGCCGACCGGTGGTGATAATGAAAGTGAGTTGTAATCCAACGATAGGGGGGTCATCCATGGCATTCAGATGGCAAGTTCTTGTCGTATTTTCTGTGACTCTTGCTCTGGCTGGGTGTGGTTCCTCGCTGGACAAGCAAGTGTCTCAACTGTCTGAGACAGTAAAGAATCTTGAGCAACAGATCGCGCAATCGAAGGAAACAGTTGTCAAGCTGGAACAAAAGGAGGCCTCTCTAAAAGCCGAATTGGACAAGCAGTTAGCGCAAATTAAGGAGCAGATGTCAAAGCTGGAGCAACAGGCTGCTCAACCGAAGGAGGCCATCGGCAGGCTGGAACAAAAAGGGGACTCGCTGAAAACAGATCTTTACAAAGAATTAGGGGAAGTCAAGGAAGCGATAAAACAGTTGGAACAAAAAGCTGTCCAGCCGAAGGAAGGCGTGAAAGCACCGGAACCGCTCAAGGCGGCCCCGCCGAC
>Ga0335071_10002565_pt1 | contig 19409 bp, 13 predicted proteins | sample Lox_Sample_15_FD_206724 | JGI IMG/M metagenome (GOLD analysis project Ga0335071, IMG submission 206724) | Soil microbial communities from Loxahatchee National Wildlife Refuge, Florida, United States - Lox_Sample_1.5 | ecosystem: Environmental > Terrestrial > Soil > Wetlands | place: USA...
ATGACCAACACGCTGTGGGTGGATCCGAAGGGCGGAATCTACTTTACGGAATGGTCTGCCGGCACGCCTCCCGGCGGTGGCAAGCCTGGCGCTCCGAGCGGCCCTTCCGGTGGCAAAGGCGCTCAAACCAATTCGCCCGGCGCAGGAGCCCCGGGCGGCGCCATGCCTGTCGACAAGCGATCGGGCATCGACTACATCGATCCGAAAACCGGCAAAGTGATTCGCGCGGTAGAATTGCCAGGCGCGCACAAAGTCGCGCTCACGCCCGACGGAAAGCGGCTCTATGCCAGTGGCGCCGGCGACACGATCTACACCTTCAGCGTCAATGCCGATGGAACGGCATCCGGCCAGGAAACCTTCTGCAAACAGCACTGCGAGGATTTACGCTTTACCGACGGTATCGTGATCGACGAAAAAGGAAATATCTATACCATTTCCGACAAGATATTTGTCTATAACCCGCAAGGCTTCAAGATCGAGGAGATTGATCTTCCCGAACACTCCAGAAACATGCGTTTCGCGGGTATAGACCGCAGGACCCTCTTTATTTGCGGTACGAACGCCGTCTACGCACTCGAAATGGCGGTCAAGGGTCCACCCTCCACTTTGGATCTAGCGAAGACCTCAGGTAGGTAACTCGCCAGGTTCGCCTGAACAAGCGGAACGCGTTGCCCCGCTCACTTGCTCGGCGGCAATCCAACTGCAGGCCTGAGGACGAGTTGGGTTGCCGTCTTCAAACCACAAGTAATATCTTATAGTACCCTTGCTGGCGTAACAGTTGGGTACAATAGTGCCCTCATATTATTACTTGAGAGCTAGCCCATATGCAGCAAATGTGGAATGGAGTCCGAATTAGAGCCGCTTAATACTTAACTTCTGACAGATTGCGGGCGTGTCCTAGTTTCAAGCGGCTTTCCCCCTAACCGTTTGCGGTCGAACCATCACAAGTTGCCAGACGGCATTCATCAGTCTGGAAGGATTCCCACTATGAGAAAGTCCGGCTATCTTATCTCGTTGTTTGCCCTTGTCACTCTTGCGGTCACTGGTTGCGGCGGTCATTTCAATTCAAACTCGCACTCGTCCGCTGTGAACCCCACACTGGTTTCCATTCGTGTCACTGCTGCTACCGATTCAGTCGTGGCGGGGTCGACGCTCCAGTTCTCGGCAACGGGCACGTACAGCGACAACAGCACATCGAGCCTCACCTCACAGGTAACCTGGCAAAGTTTGGACAAAACGATTGCCACGGTGAGCAATTCCGGTCTTGCCACCGGCGTGAAGGCAGGATTGGTAACCATTAAAGCGACACTGGGCTCGGTTTCCGGCTCCATGTCGCTGACCGTGAATCCGGCGGCCCTTACATCCATTACCGTCAGCGGCGCCTCATCTTCGCTGATTGCAGGTGCGAGCGAGCAGTTGACTGCGCAGGGGACCTACGCGGACAACAGCACCGCGGATATCACTGCGCAGGTGACCTGGCAAAGTCTGGACAGCACCACTGCCACGGTGAGCGCTTCCGGTCTTGCCACCGGCGTGAAGGCAGGCCTGGTTACCGTTAAGGCGATCCTGGGCTCGGTTTCCGGCACCATGGCACTCACGGTGAATCCGCCCACCCTCACCGCCATCGAGGTTGTTCCCTCGTCGTTCTCGGTTGCATCCGGCCAGGTACTGCAGCTATCTGCGCAAGGGGTGTATAGCAACGGAACGATCCAGGACGTGACGACCCAGGCTTCGTGGAGTTCGGGCAACAGCAGCTCTATTTCAGTAAGCAACACAGGCCAGGCTTTGGGTGTAGCGCCAGGTTCGGCAACCATCACCGCCGCGGTTGGATCGGTGAGCGGGACTGCCAGCGGCACGACAACTGCTTTAGTGCTGAGTTCCATCTCGGTGACGCCGTCCAGCGCATCCATCGCGACCGGCGAGACTCAGGCGTTTACAGCCACCGGCATTTTTTCGGATGGCAGCTCCACCGACATGACGAAAAGCGTCACGTGGAGTTCGGACAACGAGAGCTTCGCAACGGTCAATTCCGCAGGAGTCGCTACCGGTTTGTCCAACAGCAATGGAAGCACGGTCACGATCACCGCGACTTCGGGCACTCTCGCGGGATCGGCCGCTCTCACGGTAACCTCTGCCGTGCTGACTGACCTCAATATCTCTCCCAGCAATCAATCCATGCCTGTCGGCGGACAGATACCGCTCACCCTGACCGGCACTTTCAGTGACGGTTCGACACAGTCCATCACAAATGCCGCGTGGTCATCCTCTGATCCAACCCTTGCGACGGTCGATCCCACCACCGGCGTTGTGACCGGTGTGGCAAACAGCAATGGCAGCCCGGTCACGATTTCTGCAACGGCGGGATTGACGGCCACCACTTCTGTTTATGTGACGTCCGCGACGATTGCGTCCATCACGCTCTCTCCTGCAACAGCGACGATTGCCAGCGGAACCACGCAGCAATACTCGGTCTACGCGAACTTCAGTGATGAAAGTACGCAACTCTTGTCGGAAGGTCTCTCCTGGAGTTCGTCGTCACCATCGACTGCGGCGGTCAGCGCAAGCGGCCTGGCATTGGGACTTGCCCCCGGCCAAAGCACGATCACGGTTTCCTATGGGACGCTGACAACTTCAGCAGCGCTGGTTGTCACGCCCGCTACTTTAACTTCGATCACGGTGAATCCCCCGTTGCCGAGTGTCAATGTAAACGGCAGCGTTCAGTTCACCGCTACCGGTACGTTTAGCGACACCAGCACGCAAGATATCAGCGCGCTGGTGACGTGGAGTTCTTCGGCGGCGAGCGTTGCCTCTGTCAGCGGCAACGGATTGGCCATTGCGCTCGGCCCGGGAAGCAGCATGATCGCCGCCAGCCTGGATGGAGTAACCGGCTCAACTACGCTCACGGTGAATGCGCCCACCCTGACCTCGATTACGGTCTCCGGTGGCTCCTCGCTTAACGCGGGCATGAGCGAGCAGTTGACTGCTGAGGGGACCTATTCAGACAGCAGCACCGCGCCTCTTCCCTCGCAGGAGGTGACCTGGCAGAGCGACAACACCAGCAGTGCCATTGTCAGCGCTTCCGGCATCGTTACCGGGCTGGCCGCAGGCACGGCAAACATTACTGCCACTGTTGGCGCAGTCGTCTCCACTCCCCTGGCGCTCACCATAAATCCGCCCACCCTGACTTCCATCGTGATTACCCCCGGAATCTTTTCAGTTGCAGCCGGACAGACATACCAGCTTTCGGCGCTGGGGATATATAGCAATGGCGCGAGCCAGGACGTAACTGCCCAGGCTACCTGGAGCTCAAACAGCGGATCGCTTACTGTTGCGGGTGGTTTGGCGACGGGCGTATCGGCGGGTTCGGCAACCATCACCGCCGCGATCGGATCCGTGAGTGGCAGCGCGAGCGGAACTACGACCGCGGCCGTGCTCAATTCCATCACCGTGACGCCCTCCACTGCATCGATTGCGATCGGGCAAACTCAGGCGTTTACCGCAACCGGCGTATTCTCCGACAGCAGTTCCACCGACATGACAAAGAGTGTCACCTGGAGTTCGGGCAACACGAACTGGGCCACGATAAACTCGTCAGGAGTAGCTACCGGTGTAGGCAACAGTGGTAGCAGTGCTGTCACGATCACTGCGGCTGCAGGCGCCGTCTCTGGAACCGCTTCCCTTACCGTTACGTCTGCGGTGTTATCGGGAATTAATATCTCTCCCGACGATCAGACAATTCCAGTCGGCGGCCAGTTCCAACTTACACTGAACGGCAGTTACAGCGATGGCTCGGAGGCAGCAATACCCAGCGCCACGTGGTCGTCTTCCAATACGGCTCTTGCCACGGTAGATCCCGTAACGGGTCTTGTTACAGGTGTGGCCGACAGCAACGGCAACCCGGTTACGATTACGGCAAGCTTCGGTGGATTCACAGACACTACATCGATCTACATTACGTCCGCAGTTGCGGTATCGCTTCAGCTCACGCCCGCCACTGCGTCCATTGCCTCTGGAACCACTCAGCAGTATGCGGTCAGCGCGATTTACAGCGATGGCAGCAATCAGCCGTTATCTGAGGGGCTCACCTGGAACTCGTCTACGCCGTCGGTTGCCGGGATCAACGCGAGCGGGCTAGCTACCGGAATAACTTCAGGGCAAACCGCAATTAATGTCTATTACGGGTCCATGTCAGCTTCGGCTCTATTGTATGTAACCCCTGCCACGCTCACCTCAATCGTCGTCGTTCCCTCTTTGCCTGAAGTAGGCGTTAAGGGAACATTACAATTCACCGCAATGGGCGTCTTTAGCGACAAGAGCACACAGGATCTAACCACGCAGGCCACATGGAGTTCTTCCGCGTCAGGCGTTGCCAGCGTGAGCAGCACCGGTTTGGCGACTGGTCTGACTCTTGGAACCAGCACCATCACTGCAAGCTATGAGGGCGTCAGCGGATCGGCGACCCTTAACGTCACCAACATCCAGCTTGTCTCCATCGCCATTACTCCGGCGAACCCGGTGCTGCCTGCGCATGCAAGTCTCCAGATGACAGCGGTCGGGACATACAGCGACGGCTCAACAGCGCCGCTCTCTGGCGTTTCCTGGTCTATCTCCTGTAGCGGCAGTAACGGGTGGTGGCAGTGGTTCACTGCATCGATATCGCGCAGTGGCGTCGTGAGTACCCGCTGGTCCACAAATCGCACTTGCACGATCTATGCCAAGCTGAGCGGCATCACCGGCCAAACCACGTTGACCATTAGTTCGATGACGATAGCGTCATTAACAATCACACCGGCAGATCCAACCATCGCTGTCGGCACCACACAGGCGTTCAAACTGCTCGGAACCTACAGTGACGGCGTTACGACAGTTGATCTCACGATGTCAGCCTATTGGCAGTCGTCTAACTATCGTGAAGCGTATATAAACCGTTCCGGCGTCGCCTCCGCGAACAGGACCGGATCGGTCACCATTAGCGCGTATTACCGTGGCCTGACGCCGGCAACCACCACGCTGACTGTTACCAATGCCACTCTTCAGAGCATCGAGGTGAATCCGCAGACGGCGACAGTTGTACTCGGTTCGCCCCAGGCGTTCACTGCTACCGGAAACTTCAGCGATGGATCGTCACAGGACATTACTGCGGTTTCGCGGTGGACCTCATCCGACCCAACCGTGGCTGTGGTAAAGCAGAATGGAATCGCTTACAGCGCAAGTCATGGCCAAACTAACATCACCGCGCAGTATAAAGGGGCTTCGAACTCCGCGGTGTTGAGCGTCAACTGAGCCTGCGCCGAAACTGGTGCGGCAAATCGGGCCCGAAGGACTGAGAATCCTTCGGGCCCGGCTATTTTCTGGAGGTTTGTCGCGCCTGGAACACGTATGGCAGGTGTTTTCACCGAAAATTCGACGAGAATTCTTCAAATATTCATCAGCCGCCTTTAGTTTCGGAGAAGAAGCTCGGAGGGAGAGTTTGGATCGCACCATTCGCAAGCGGGGCTATTCCTCTGTCTGCCTTGTTTTCATGAAGTTCGCGCTGAATTGATGCTTGCATTGACTCATCCTGCTCATCCAAAGCCGCGCAGCATTCCGCGCCGCCGCGGGGGCGTTTCATACAAGTTGCCCCTGATCGCGCCGCTGAAACCGATTCCATTCCACCAGAAAATGAGAGGGCCGATGAAACTCCAATTGAAAACGGTTGCCATGGCTATCCTGGCAGTCAGTCTCATTGCTTCCTGCGCTTATGCCACCGACGCCACGCCGCCTGCAAAGAAGCATGCTGCCACCAAGAAGGAAAAGACCCCTCCACCGCCTTCGGTTGAGGACCAGATTCAGGCTCTTCGTCAGGAAATGCAGGGTCAGATTGACTCCCTGAAGACAAGCCTTGCCGATAAGGATGCGCAGTTGAAGAGGGCTCAGCAGGAGGCTACCGAGGCCCAGTCCGCGGCGGCCCGCGCCCAGGCCACAGCCGACCAGCAGCAACAGGCCTATACGCAGAATCAGGCTGCTGTTTCTACGCTCCAATCGACTGTCAGCGACATGAAGAACGCGAATGCCCTGGCTATCGGCTCGTTGAGCGACGATGCCGCAGCCATCAAGAAGTCGATCGCCGAGCCGGACGTGATCCACTACAAGGGCATCACGCTCTCGCCCGCGGGCAGCTTCCTGGCGGCTGAAACCGTGTGGCGCAGCGGCGCGACGGCCAGCGACATCAACACGGACATGAAGGGCATTCCTCTCCAGAACGCCGATGCCTCCAACCTCAGCGAATGGTTTGCCAGCGCCCGGCAGTCGCGCATTGCGCTCAAGGCGACCGGCAAACTCGGCAACATCACCGCAACCGGCTACTATGAGGCCGACTTCCTGTCCACCGGCATCACCTCCAACAACAACCAGTCGAACAGCTACACGATGCGCCAGCGCGAACTGTGGGCCGACGCCAAGCTCGCCAGCGGCTGGGATTTCTCGGGCGGCACCGGTTGGTCGCTGGCCACGGAAAATTCCTCGGGCGTGACCCGTGGAACCCAAGTTACCCCAGCCACCATCGACGCGCAATATACCGCCGGCTTTGTGTGGGCGCGCCAGGAGAGCTTCCGTGTCGCCAAGAACTTGGGAAAGAAGGCTGTGCTGGGCATCGCTGTGGAAAACCCGGAGACGTTGAACCCGGGCTGCGAAGCATTGACCTCGGCAGGCGCCAACGATACGTCTCTCCCCGGAGGCTCGGGCTGTCCCAACAATATCCTCATCGGCTCTTCCGGCGACGCCAGCGGCCTTTTCAACTCCGGTCAAAGTTTTGCAGGAAAAGCCCTCGCCAACTACTCGTTTAACCTCATGCCCGATTACATTGTGAAACTGGCCCTCGAGCCTGGCTGGGGACACTGGGAACTGTTGAACATCGACCGCGTCTTCCGCGATCGCATCTACCCGAGCGCCGGAACTCCTTTCAATGATTCTGAGGTGGGTTACGGCTTCGGCGGCAGTGTTCGCGGAGCATTGGCTCAGAAGAAAATCTCGGTCGGACTCAAGGGTCTGTGGGGATACGGCATGGGCCGCTACGGCAACTCAACCATTGCCGATGTGACCATTCGTCCCGACAGCACGCTTCGTCCGCTGCAGTCCTTCTCCGGTCTAAGCTCTCTCGACATCAACCCCACTCCCAAGCTCAACATCTACTTCAACTACGGCGGCGATTACATCTATCGTGACTTTGTAACACTGGCAAATGGTAGCCAGATCGGCTACGGCACCCAATACGAAAAGATGTCCGGCTGCGAGACCGAGCCGGCTGGAGCAAACTCGAGCGGCTTGCCTGGCAGCGCTCCGTCAGCACCCTCCTCTTGCGGCGCCGATAACAAGGACGTGCAGGAGTTCACGGCCGGTTACTGGTTCTACTTCTTCAACAACTCCCATGGCAAGCTGCGCCAGGGAATTCAGTACTCGAATATCCGTCGCGATCTGTGGTCCGGCCTGACCAGCACGGCCAACCCCGGTGCAGGTGCTCATGGCAACGACAATATGATCTTCACTTCCTTCCGCTATTACCTGCCGTAAGCGCTGCTTCGGCTCGCAATCAAGGGCAGCCCGCGCGGCTGCCCTTTTTCTTTCCGGCTGTTCATCCTTTCTAGCGCAATCGCATGGCAAGATGTTGCTACAATCCGATGGCAATTAATTGCCACCGCCCGCAACGGCAAATTTCACGGCAGAAGAGAGGCAAAACCTGGGGAACAACTAAGCGGGCGCCCTTCGCATCGCAAGAAGTAGCTGAAAAGCAGCACTGAAGAAAGGCTCCGTTCAAGAAATGCGACTTCCTGTAAGGTTTCTCCTCCTTCCCCTGTGTTTAGGCCTGTCTGCCATAAGTCTGGCGCAGTCAGAACCAGACGGATACTATCAAATGCCGCGGTTGTCCGTCGGAGGGATGTTCTCTTACTACCACCTCAACTATGGGTCGCGGAATCTTTTTGGCGGGTCAGTCATCGTTCACTCGAACTTCACTTATCACGCAGGCTTAGTGGGAGAAATACACTTCCTCAATCTGAATCAACGACAAAATGTCCATAACGAAACCTATCTGGCCGGCCCGCGATACACGTTCAATGAATTCCACCGATGGCAACCTTATGTGAACGTGCTCATTGGCAATGGCCAATTCAACTTCCCTTACAATAGCGCGCACGGCGGTTACCTGGTGCTCGCAGCGGGCGGAGGATTCGACCGCACGCTCAACCGCCGTTGGCGTCTTCGCGCCTTGAACTTCGAAGTCCAGCATTGGCCCGGATTCACGGGCGCATCGTTCTCACAATACGGCGTGAGCAGCGGAATCGAATACCGAATCTGGTAGGCAGAACCAGATTTCAGCCGTAATTGTTTTGCTTCCCTCCCTTCTTTTGGAATGCTGCAGCGGGCCTCGAACCAGGAGGAAGTATGAAGCGTCTGTTATTCCTTGCGCCGCTTGCGCCCCTCGCCTCTCTCCTTTCGTTGCTGGGTTGCGGATATAGCGCCGATCCGGGTGTAAATCAAATTCAATTGGCGATTTATACGCAGGAATGCATCGATGTACTGGGGGCAAGCACGGCAGATGGAGCAGAGGTGCAGGTCTACCCATGCGGAGCAGGAAAACGCAGCCAGGAGTGGATTGTGCAACCGATCGACCCGCAGGGCGACGTCATTGTGATCAATGAAAACAGCTCCTTGTGCATGGCAGTGGACCCCGCCACCGCCGATCAGCCCGCTGCGCGAATCATTCAGCAAACATGTTCGTCGGATAACTCGGCCCTCAACCAGCAATGGAAGCTGACTCCGCAGGTGGCCGATCCCGGCATGCGCTTCGTCTCCCTCGCCAGCCAGCAGTGCCTCGATGTTCCTTACGGTGAGACATATTCAACCGTCTATATGCAGCAGTATTTCTGCACCGCCGACGATCCGGCGCAGGGGTGGGTCGTGAATCCCGTGGCTCCGGGAAGTATTCCATAGCGTTGCGTTGTCGCCCGGACTTCCAGCAGCCTGGTCCGCATAGGTTCCCCGTGCGATATTCCAAAAGCGAACGGCTTCCATTCGGAAGCCGTCGCATCGAACTGAATTCCTTCTTATTGTTGTTGCCCGGCAGGCGTGCTATCGAGATTGGCTACCTGTTCGTAAGTTGAACGCAGGTACTTGTGGGGATTAACCGGAACGTTGTGCAGCCGCACTTCGTAATGGAGGTGCGGACCGGTAGCGCGTCCCGACTGGCCAACGTAGCCAATGACCTCGCCGCGGGTCACGTGCTGGCCTGGGATGACGGCAATCGCGGAAAGGTGTCCGTAAACCGTGAGTACCCCGTGACCATGGTCGAGAACCACCTGGCGTCCGTAACCGGCTCCCATTGAAGCTCCAGTCGCCTCGCCATCCGCGGCAGCGCGTACCGGCGTGCCGTAGGGAGCATCGATGTCAACGCCCGTGTGGAAGGAGCCCTCGCCATTGATTGGGTCCTCGCGCACTCCGAAGCCTGATGCCACGCGTCCCTCGACGGGCCAGATGGAAGGAGCGTCGGCCAGTTCAGTCCAGTCGCCGGTGAATGCGGAATCAAGTCCGCTTTCGAGCGCGCGTGAAACGCGGCCGCTTAGAGCAATCGTCCGCAGTGCGGACAGTTGATCGAGAGAACTGTCGATCTGCTGCTGGTTGATATCGTCGGCCTGCGTCGTCGCGAGGGTGGACGGCGTGGCGACAGTCGCGGCTGCGGCCTCACGCCTGGACCCGGCTACGCGGTTCTGCCGTAACCCGTAGAGCGCTGAGACCTCGCTCGCCAGAGCGCCGAGCGAAGCCACTTGTGTGCTGCGGTCGTGCGCGATCTGGGCCATCTGCGTGTAGCTCTTCCGCAGCGTTTCGCGCTCCTGCCGCACCTGATTGAAGCTTTCAGTCTTGAGCAGCATGCGGGTGTAGCTGCCCGCCAGGCCGACGATGGTGAAGGCTCCTATAAGCGCCGCTGCGAGAAAGCCGTAAGCATAGCGCAACGGGACGGGGATCTTCCGAAGTTGCCCGTCGTCATCCCTTGCGACAAAGAGCAGGTAATAGCGCTTACGTAGCATAGTCGCCCGAAGTTTCAGATTGCTGAGCCGCGACCGGCCCATCATTCGCGACCGGCCCACCATTCAAGACCCCAAAATGCGATGCACGCCAAGGGCTCGCGGAGGACTGGCCAACCCGACAGGGCGTAAGCCCAATAATTCCACAGATGAGAGAACCGTAATCAAGAGTAACAAACGCCATGAAGCAGGGTCAACGAAAATCGCCCGGACGCGGTTGCGATGGGCTTTTGCCCTCGATTCCGGTCATGCGGAACCCTCCGATGTACCCTATCCTCAGAGGGATGCGCAAGCGCGGGGTCGGCCTTTTGAACGAAAACGGAATGGCAGAGCTGAAACTGATTGAGCGCCTCCGCGCGCGAGCGGCGAAGGCGCCGAAGCGAGAACTGTGTCTGGGCATCGGCGATGACTGCGCGCTGCTCCGGCCTCGGCGGGGCGAGGAGCTTGCCGTCACCACCGACCTTTCAATCGCTGGCAGGCACTTCCGGCTGGACTGGCATTCCCCGGAGAGCATTGGGCACCGTGCTCTTGCCCGCGGGTTAAGCGATCTGGCCGCCATGGGAGCGCGGCCCGTGGCGGCTTTTCTCTCTCTGGGACTGCCGCGTGCGCTTGTCCAGCAAAAACGAGGGCGGGGTGCAGCGGCGGAGCCGTGGGTCGAACGGTTCTTCGACGGGCTTTTAGCGCTGGCCCAGGCTCACAAAACGCCGTTGGCAGGCGGAGACCTTGCAGAGGCGCCGCTTGCAATGGCAGACATTGTGCTGGTCGGCTCGGTTCCACGGGGCAAGGCGCTGCTCAGGTCGGGCGCGCAGCCCGGCGACCTGCTCTACGTCACCGGAAGCCTGGGCGGATCGGCGGCCGCGCTCAGGAAGCTGGCCGAGGCTGCAACCTCGAGGAAACGGAAGACGGCCGGCGGACCGGCGAAAGCCGGCACTCTGCAACAGATGGAAACACTGCTGGCCCGGCAGCTCTACCCGCAGCCGCGCGTGGCGCAAGGGCTCCTGCTGATGCGGCGCGGGCTTGCTACCGCCGCGCTCGACCTGAGCGACGGGCTCTCGACAGACCTCATGAGGCTGTGCCGGGAGTCGGGCGTGGGCGCCGAAGTGGAGGCTGCGGCGCTGCCCGTTCATCCAGGCGCTACTCTCGAAGATGCCCTGAACGGCGGCGAAGACTACGAACTGCTCTTTACCGCGCGGCCTGAAACGAAGATTCCACCCTCGATTGCGGGCGTGGCAGTCACTTGCATCGGGCGGATCGTCCGCACACCCAGACGCAAACCCCGAGTCGTTTTGGGCGGTGCAGAGTGGAAGAGACCCCTCGATGCGAGGGGGTGGGAACACTTTTCGTGAGAACTGAACAGTCCCTGGAGGAGATGACTGAACTTGCCTGACGTTTTCTGGATTAAAGGCCGGCCGCCCGTCAAGCTGGCCATCGTGATGAAGCCGCGTGGCGGCGCATGGCTGGAGCAGGATCTCCGCGCTCTGCGGAAAGCCGGTGTGCAGACGCTGGTCTCCCTTCTGGAGAAGGACGAGGCCGAATGGCTGGGCCTCGACAGTGAGCGTCAGTTTGCGGAGCGCCTGGAGATGACCTTCCTCTCATTTCCGATTCCCGATATGCATGTGCCGGAGAACGCCGACCGGTTTCGCGAATTCGTGACTGGCCTGGCGGAGCGTTTGCGCTCTGGAGAACAGATTGGGGTGCACTGCCGGGGCAGCGTCGGCCGCTCAACAACTACAGCGGCCTGCGCCCTGGTGCACCTCGGCTGGCTGCCGCATGTGGCGCTGAAGGCAATCGAAGAGGCGCGCGGGTGCGCGGTTCCCAACACCGACGAACAGGAACGCTGGATTTTGCGCTATCGGGCACAATAGGCGCGTTGGCCGGCGGCGCCGTTATTCTTCGCCAAGGGCAAGGCGCAACTGGTCGGAGTCGCTCCATGCGAAGCGAAGGCTGCCAGAGACCGGACCACGTCCCATCATCTGCACCAGCGCCATCAAGCCGGAAATTGCGCGCGGCGCGACGCCATTCGGCCACAGTTCGCAAAGGGGGCGAATGGCGCCGTCGGCGCCGGGATGGAAGACGCGTTCGTCCCAGGAGCGCGAACCCAGCGGAAACTCCGGATAATGCCGGATGGCATCGATCGTGGACTGCAGCATGCGGTGTTTCCATGGCTCGGCGTATTGCGGCAGAAACAGCACATTGCTGCGCTTCTCGCGGCGAATCTCGTGCACGAACTCGGTAAAGCTCGTTGCATTCGTCAGGTTGATGTTCGCATTGGGCTCCACGCCGTGCCGGTCGCCGCCCGAGACCAGAATCAGATTCCATTGCTCGGCCAGGCGGCGGACCGCGCGATTCTCTTCCCAGTTACGCAGGCCGTTGAGTTCCAGCGCGTGAACATAAGCTCCGTTTCGCTGCAGGAATTCATTCACCCGGAAGCTGTGCCGCTCCTTGCCGATCAGGAAGAGATCCCACATCGGGTGGTTGAGAACGGTCAGCACATTGGGCTCGCGGTCCAGCGCGGCGAGAATCTCGGTCAGGTGTGCGTCGCTCGGCTTCCTCGTAAACTCCTGAAGTCTCGCCATCCATTCTGCAGCCCGGGCGCTGGGCAGGTTGTGAATGCCCAGGTGGAACGACTGCTCCCGATAGGGAGCGCTCCACTCGACCGACACCGGAATCCGGCGGGCGCTGGGAACGGTGCGCAACAGCATCGGCGCGGTAATCGTGTCATGGTCGGTGATCGAAACCATGGCGTCGAGGTCCAGTTTCTGGATCTGGCGGCTCTCGAGGTCGAAGGCCAGCTTGGGCGTCATGGGCGGAACCCAGTAACTGGCAGCGTAATCGACCCGAACTCCGTGAAATTGCTCAGCACGGCGTTCCAGGCGCGAAAGCAGCGGCCGCATAAAGGGATACTGGTTCCCGAAGTTGGCTAGAAAATCGAGCGTTTCCTTGGATTGGTTCGTGTGGCTGTGCAACGAGACGCCGTTCGTGAAACCCCGCGGCGCGTCCTGGTCGCGCCAGAGGTAAGAGATTGTCGCATTGGGCATAGCCGCTCCTTGTTTCGCGATCTGATCCGCGATCAAGCTCGAACTCTTAACCCAATTGTGCATAAAGAACCATGAAAGGACGGTGAATAGACGGCGAACGGCCCGTCAATCCCCTGAGGTACCTAAAGTATAAACTCATGCGATAGCGCGCCTCTACTTCCTTGTCGCGGCCATCTCGGGAGCCAGAAAATCCGCCAGCGTCCAGCCGGCCATAAGATCTTCGCCTCGGTTCGCGTTGTGGTGGTTTGCCGCACCGCCTTTGGCAGCCGCCTCCGCCTCCGGAACGAGATAATTCTCAGTCAACTTGCGGCGAAGAATGTCGAACGCCTCCTCCGGCGTCTCGGCCACCTCGAAAAGCTCGAGGTCTCTCGGCGAAATGGCGCCCGTATCCACCAGAGCGTCCAAATTCAGGACCTTCTTCCAGTACTCCCAGCCATAAACGACTACGGTGATCTTCTTCGCAAGCTTCTGGGTCTGAACAAGGGTCAGAATTTCGAACATTTCGTCAAGAGTGCCAAACCCGCCCGGAAAAACGACCAGAGCCTTGGCGAGATAGGCAAACCAGAGCTTGCGCATGAAGAAGTAGTGAAATTCAAAATTCAGCGCAGGCGTGATGTAGGGGTTCGGCACCTGTTCAAAGGGCAGGCGGATGTTCATCCCGATGGTTTTGCCCCCGGCCTCGCTCGCTCCCCGATTTGCCGCCTCCATAATCCCGGGTCCGCCTCCGGACGTGACAACAAAGCGCTGCCTGCGAGTCGGCAACTGGCGCGTCCAGTTGGTGAGCAAAGATGCAAGTTTGCGCGCGTCCTCATAGTAGCGGGCCATCTCCACTGCGGCCACGGCGCGTTTTAACTGAAGCTCACTGGCTTCGCCTGAGGCGATCTGCGGCGGACTGGCCGGCTGCTCGTGGCTCGGGGCAGGCTGCCGGGAACCCGTATTCTCAAGCAGTTCCAGCTCATGGTTGGCTTCGGCGCGCCCCCGGAACCGCGCCGATCCGAAGAAAACCACTGTGTCCTGAATCTGTTCGTGTCGGAAACGGGCAAGCGGTTCCAGGTATTCGGAGAGAATCCGCATGGGACGTCCGTCCGCGCTGTTCAAAAAGTCCAGGTTCTCGTAGGCCAGGGGCGCGATGTCGAGCTGAGGCGGAGTGCCATTGCCGGGAATTACGGCAGGGGCATTCTTTAGGGAAGGAGCGTCGGCTGGATGGCCAGCAGTTTGTACCTTTGCTTCGGGTCCTTGTTTCCCGGTTCCAAGCTCCTTTTTTTCTTCGTTCATGGTTTCTTCTTCTCAAGAATCTCTCGGCCGCGTTTGTGAATGGCGTCTGAAAATGCAATCCAGAGGTTCAAAAGGCCAAGCCCCGAAACCAGGCCGCGTATGGCGCCGCTGGCGGCGTAAATTGACAACGTCGGAAAGTGAGTGAACAGTGGGTTCTGGTCCCAGAAACCTCGGGACCATGGAATGAAGCAGAGCGCCAGGCCAAGGTACATGCGCAGGAGAACCCGCAAAAAGAGCTCGACGCGCTCCAGCCACTTGGGGATATGATGCCCGGAATGCCCGACGAGGGCGACGGCAGACTGCTCCGGACTTGCCGCGGGTCTGGCAAGTGGTGGCTCGGCAAGGGGCGGCGCGCCCATCGCTAGCGAAGACGATCTGGTTTCCTGCCCTTGGGACATTCGAATTGCCGTACCCGTCGGCCTCCGGTCGCGAGCGGCTGAACGCCTTTCCGCCCGTACGTGACCCGGGCTGGCAACGGACCCCGTATTGCAACGGTATCACAAGCAGCGAATCAGCACAGGAGGTCGATTTGCCGGGTCGCGCCCAGCGGTATCTCGAACTGCACGGGAGCCTTTCCTCCAGCACCGCCCCATGTCGCTAGTTCATAAAGACGTGCCCACCAAGCTACTTGGCCTCATCTGCAACGCGGGTGAGAAAATAGAATCTGAGTTTAGCTATCGGGCGATTTTGCGCCGGAACGAGGGAATGTTGTCTATGCTGCGCGTCCTCTCCACGCTCCTCTTTCTGAACCACCGCTTGCATCCGGGCCTGCTGGAATTGGCAAACCGATCCGGTGCCGAGGCGGTGGAAATCTTCGCCGCCCGCCAGCATTTCGACTACACGAGTCGCGAAGACGTGGCGGAGCTGGCAGAATGGTTCAGCTCGAACTCGCTGCAGCCTTTTTCCATGCACGCGCCGCTCTTTCCTGACCGCGAAATGGGCCGGGCGGGCGCCCCGGGCGTGAATGTGCTCCATCCGGAAAAGGGCCGTCGCATCGAAGCCATGGATGAAATCAAACGCGCTCTGGAATCGGCTGAGCGTATTCCTTTCCGCAACCTCGTGATTCACCTCGGCGAGCGGGACGATACCTGGTCGCAGCGCACCATTGAGTATGCGCTGACCGCTCTGGAGCATCTTGGAGCCTTCGCCCGGCCGCTCGGCGTTCGCTTGCTGATCGAAAACCTCCTCAGCGAGCCCACAACGCCCGCCCGCCTCATGACGATTCTCGAGCTCGGACACCTGTCGGATGTCGGCATCTGTCTCGATCTGGGGCATGCGCATATGACCTGCGGCGTGAAGGAAGCAATTTCCGCTGTCGGCGCCCGTCTCGTGGTCGCACATGTGCACGACAACCATGGCTTGAAAGACGACCATCTCTGGCCCGGAGACGGCACGATCGACTGGCCGGCCGTGGCTGCGGCATTGAGTGCTCTCCCCCACCCCCCGGCCATCGTTGCGGAGATCCACAATGGACTCTACGACACGCCCGCCTCGGTCGAAATGCGGCTGAAGGAAGCCTTTGCGCCCTTCAACTGCGAATCGCCTTTGGGGCACTCAAAGTAGCTGAGAGAACCAGATCCCATCAAAGACCCTGATACCCTCCTTACTGCCTGGCCGTCGCCCTCTGGGCGGGGAGGCGGCCTGGTATTCAGAGAGTAGTCGCTATGAACCGTAACCCGTGATCTGTTTGACCCATGCGTGGAAGCCGGCGGGATCGGTCTCGACGTTGTGTCCCTCGCTCCAGTCCTCCCACGCATTCACATGGCTTGCGCCCACGACATCATCGAGGCTCGTGGCCAGATCGAGGATGATATACGCCGATGTGTCCGTGGCGATGCTGCCGTCGCGGATGTACCAGTATGGGGCGACCCCGCTCGAGTCGTTCATACCACTTTCAGCATTCATGATGAAGTACATCGGATTCATCATGTCCACCGTCGTCTGCATGCTGCTGGAGATGTTCGTTCCACTCATCGCCTGGCTGCTGAAGTCCGTGAAGTGGCGCGGACTGCCTCCGCTGCAGTTCGAGCCCGAATAGCTGCTGGCCGTCCCGCTCGAAAGGCCGAACTCCAGAACCTCGGCCGGGCATGACGTATTCACATTGGTGCCGTAATAGGACGACGATGAAGTGACGTCGAAGAAGGCGTCGAAGGCCGGCTCGCCTTTCCCGCGCGTGCCGATGGAGTTGTTCACGTAATCGGAGAAGGTGAACGTGCACGTCTTGCTCGATCCGCTGCCTGAGCAGGTGGCATAGCTTGGAGCCGAGCCGCCGTTTTGCACGTACTTGTTCAGGGACGGCTCCATGTATTGCGTCAAGATGTAGTCGGTGATGTTGCTGTGATCGAGGATTCCGTAACTGCCTCTCTTGTCGGTCAGGCCCAGGCTGTCCTGGTAGGCGTCGAAGAGGCCGATCAACTGGCTGGAGGCGGTCTGATTCACCGGGCTCCCACCCGATTTCAGGCTGCCGTACTCCATCTCGTAGGCCATATCGGCGTGATCGAGATTGGTGATGGGCGACCAGGCACCGACCGCGAAGATGTTGTCGGCCGCGCTAGCCGCGCCGAGCGTTGTCAGATAGGCCTCGTACAGTGTGTTGTTATTGGTCGAGGTTACGCCCGAGGCGCCCACCAGCGCGGAGAGCGCGCCGCCGGCGCTGCCTCCGGAGGTGACGATCCAGTTGACGTTGCCGGGAATCGAGCCGGAGTTGTGGCGGATGTAGCGCACGGCGGCTTTCAGGTCCTCGATGGCGGCCGGCGCCACACCATAGTAGTTGCCGCTCGAGCCGTTGTCGCGTCCGCGGCAGCCAACCTGCACCACGACGTACCCCGCCGCCAGCGCGTAGCTGGAGTTGGCGTCGGCTCCCCCCGGCGCACCGCCGGAACCTGACACCCAGACACTCGAGGACATGTATCCGCCCACGCCGATCGAGAAAAGAATTGGCGCGCCAGCGGCATCCACGCTGGTTCCGTCCACCGAGGTGGGCTCGATGACGTTCATGCTTTCGTACTGCTGGTTTACCGGATTGGTAACGTACACGATGTTGGTCCACTCTTTGTAGCCGATGGTGTGTGAGGCATCCGTAGTGACCGACATGCTGCCTGTCGAGGAAGTGCAGGCAGAAAAACTCAGTGTGGAGCTGGTACAACTGGAACTGGAACCAGAGCCGCCGGACCCACCGGAACCGCTGGAGCCCCCGGAGTTCGAAGAGCTGCTGTTATTGCCCGAGCCGCAACCGGCGCCGAAGGTCGCAATCAGAAACAACCACCCGAAAGCTGCATAACGAACGTACTGGCCTTTCATCAAAAAACCTCGCTGTACTGTGTGTTGACCGTTCGACGCCACACAGCTACAAGCATCACAAAATAAAAGAATTGATAGCGTAGCGCTATCAATGAGGTTCGGATTGCCTATCACCGTCCCATGCCGGGCGGAGCGGAGTTTGAAGCCCCGCTCTGGTTCCAGATTCCCTGAATCCCGGTCCCTGAGTTCCTCTCGATCCCTGATACTTGCCCCTGTTGCCCTTGTTCCCTTGGTCCCTGATTCCCTCGTCCCATAAACCGGAATGATCAGGCCCGAAGAGTCAAATCCGGCTTTCGCAGGCGGACAACCTCGCCACTCCTCATGGCGTCCAACGGTCTCTATGCACGCAAAGCCGAGGAGGAAAATCCATGGATAAGGACCGGGTAAAAGGTGCGGCCAACGATGCAGCTGGACGAGTGAAGCGTCAGGTCGGCGAGTGGACCAACAATCCCAGCGCTCAAGCGGAAGGCGCGGCCCAGCAGGCGAAGGGGAAGGTTCAGAAGGCGTGGGGCAACGTGAAAGACGCCGCGCGCAATACGACAGCGAACGTAAACCGCGAACACGGCAGCGTCAGCGCTACCCACGATCGGAACAGCGACGCGGAACGTGAGCGCGAGCACGAACGGGAAAGGGAACATGCGCATTCGGGCCACCACAAGTAGGCCTTGCCACATCTGCGCGAACAGGTTGATAGCCCTCACCCACCGCGCAGCCCCTCGCGCGATGGGTGGGAACCCCCTCATGCTGCTGCGGACAATAGACAATCCAAAACAACCGAAGATTCCTAACAGATGCGAGGCAACTGCTCCCCGATCATCGTGGGGATAACGCGGCTTGCGCCGATACCGGTGCGGGCGATCACCAGCCCGGCGTGGTCGGCTGTAGCCAGGCCGATGCGCGCGGCGTCGCGGCCAAGAGGGTGCGCACGGAGAGCTTCGAGCGCGCGTTCCGCGGCCTCGGGCGCGACGAAGAACACGGCTTTTCCTTCATTCGCAACATAAACCGGATCGAGACCCAACAACTCGCAAGCGGCATGTACCTCGGCGCGAATGGGCAGGGTAGCTTCGTCGATCTGAACGCCGATCTGCGAGGCGCGCGCAATCTCATTGAGCGTCGAGGCGAGACCGCCGCGAGTGGGGTCGCGCATCGCATGAACAGCAGGGCCAGCCGCTTCGAGCACCTGCGCGATAAGGCCATTGAGCGCAGCGCAGTCCGAGCGGATGGGGCTTTCAAATTCCAGCCCCTCGCGCACGCTCAGGATCGCCATGCCGTGATCGCCGAGATAGCCCGAGACAAGGATCGCGTCGCCCGGCTGAGCGCAATTCGGGCCAACTCGGATGCCGTCGCGCAGAACGCCGATGCCTGCCGTGTTGATGTAGCATCCGTCGCCGTGACCGCGCTCGACGACCTTGGTGTCGCCGGTAACGATCTGCACACCTGCTTCGGCCGCAGCGCGGGCCATTGCGTCAACGATGGCTGCAAGCTGGGCCAGCGGCAATCCTTCTTCAAGAATGAATCCGGCAGTAAGAAACTTCGGATCGGCGCCTGCAACGGCCAGATCGTTGACCGTGCCATTCACGGCGAGTTCGCCAATGGAGCCGCCGGGGAAAAAGAGCGGGTGCACGACGAAGGAGTCGGTAGTGAGGGCGATGCGCGAGGAGGGCAGGGAAAGGGCGGCTGCGTCGCCGAGGTCTTGGAGCGCGGGATTGCGGAAGGCCGGCAGAAACAGATGCTCGACCAG
>Ga0335071_10002566_pt1 | contig 19407 bp, 15 predicted proteins | sample Lox_Sample_15_FD_206724 | JGI IMG/M metagenome (GOLD analysis project Ga0335071, IMG submission 206724) | Soil microbial communities from Loxahatchee National Wildlife Refuge, Florida, United States - Lox_Sample_1.5 | ecosystem: Environmental > Terrestrial > Soil > Wetlands | place: USA...
GGCAGCGATGCCGTGGTGTCCGCGCCCTGCAGCGGCAGCGAGCGGCAGGCCTTGTCCCACTGCACCCGCGCGTTCTTCAGCAAGGTGGTATCGTTGCGGAGCCGGTCAGCGATCGCATTGAGCTGTTCGCCGACCGTCTTGTCGATCACCGGCTTGATCTGCGCCGGCACGCTGACCTTGGCGCCGGCGACCAGGACATTGGTGTCGCCGAGATTGACCTGTGCGCCGAAATTGGGCTCCAGGTGCCAGTTGGCGGCCAGCCGCGGCCGCGACGTGATGATGATGTTGCCCTTGATCTCGGCGCTGGCATTGAGCTGCTTGATGTTGACGCTGCCGATCTGCTTGGCGGCGCCCGGACCGAGCAGGCTGCCGAGCGCCTCGCCGAGCTGGCCGGTGGCCTTCGACGACAGCGAACCGGTGACGTTGAGCTTGCCCGTGATCGGCGTGACCAGCGACAGCGTGTCGTCGCTGCCTGCGGCCCTGATGGGGCCGCGCGTCGCGGTCCAGCCGATATCGGCGTTCTGCAGCACGCGCGCGGCCGGGTTGGTGGCCTTGCCGACGAAATCGCGGGGCGTGTTGCGTTCGGCGACGTTGCGGATCGCGCTCAGCGAGACCGAAACCGGTGCAATGATCACCGAACTGCGCGCGGCCGGCGGCAGCGGCGGAAGTTCCACGAGTGCCGGCGCCGTCGTGTCGCGCGGCGAGAACAGATCCATGATCTTCAGGCTGAGATAGAACGACAGGCCAAGCCCGGCCGTGATGGCGATGCCGGCGAGCAGCGAGGCTTGCAGCCGCGTCCTTGGTTGCAGCAGCTGCCGGAGCCGATCTGGCGGCGCCAGCCGGGCGCCGAGCGCCGACGACCGCGCCAGGATTTCCCTGAGCCGGCTCGGCGGCGCCAGGCCTTCCTCAGCTTCCTCCTCTGCCGCCTGTTCTCGTACCGCGGGCAGTGCCAAAATCTCCCTGAGCCGAGACGGCGGGAGATCGTCCTCCGTTGCGTCCGGCAGCTCCTCGCTCGCGTACTCGTCATCCGGCGGCGCCGGCGGCCGCAGAAGCGCTTCGAGCCAGGTTCTGATCCTTTGCGGTGGCGTCAGCAATTTGCTGAGCCAGGTCGGCAACTGCATCGTCTCCCCGGGCCTGCTCTCGGACTTGCTCTCGGACTTGGGTTCAAGCGCTTGAGTTTACAGGGCGGATTGGCTCTGCGCCAGTACGGGCGGCAGGGCGGGGCGGTCGCTTTTCCGCCCGTAAAAAGCCTGGAGACTTATCGCGCGCGCATTCACCTTTGAGTCGAGTCTGCGGCAGCGCGTTTCCTGTGGATAGCGAGAATCGGCAATATTTCGAAACAAAACGGCCCCCGCGAGCGGGGGCCGTTCGATGTCGAAACCGAGGCCGGTTAGCGCAAGCTGGTGCTCAGGTCCGCGCGCCGCTCCATCGGCAACACGATCACCTTGGTGCCGACATTGACGCGCGAATAGAGATCGCTGACGTCCTCATTGGTGAGGCGGATGCAGCCCGAGGAGACGTGCGTGCCGATCGTCTCCGGCGCGTTGGTGCCGTGAATGCGGTATACCGTGCCGCCGAGATACATCGCGCGTGCACCGAGCGGATTGCCCGGGCCGCCGGCCATCTGCCGCGGCAGATAGGGCTGGCGGGCGATCATTTCCGGCGGCGGCACCCAGTCCGGCCACTCGGCTTTTTTGGTCACCGTCTGTACGCCCGACCAGGTAAAGCCGTCGCGGCCGACGCCGATGCCGTAGCGGATCGCCTGTCCGCCGCCGAGCACGTAGTACAGATAGGTGTTGGGCGTATCGATGATCACCGTGCCGGCGGCCTCGCGGGTCGGATAGTTCACGACCTGGCGGCGCAGCCGCGCCGGCATCTCATAGACGGTGCCGTCGTCATCGCTCGGAGCGGCCTGGACCTGCGGCGGCGCTGCAACCTGCTCGTACTGCGCCGGCGGTATCGGGAAAAACGGAAACAGCTGTGTCGGCGGCGCGGCGAGCGCCGACGAGGAAAACGCCAGCGCGCCGATCGCGAACGCGCCGAGACCGAACAGATAGCTGGAATTGCACTTGGCCGGGTTAGGTTTTTGCATCGGTCGTCCCCCCTGTTCTGGTCGCGCCTTGCGCGCTTGCTGCGCTTCGTTGACTAAACCCCTAGCTGCAAGAGGTTTCCGGACGTTTGCACGGGAATGGGAAAACGGTTTCGTCGCGTTAAGGATTGTTTCATGACGGTTTCGCGACACGCGAGACGCGAAATCCCCCAAAAAGAATCCTCGACATTTCGATGACGTCACACGTTTGAAATATCCCTGTTCTTAACGTCCTCACTCAAGGAATCATTCTCAACTCAAGGCTCGCTTGATGCGGATATTGATCGCGACCGATGCCTGGCACCCGCAGGTCAACGGTGTCGTGCGCACGCTGACTTCACTGGCGCGCGCTGCCACAACGCTCGGTGCCGAGATCGAGTTCCTCACCCCGGATGGATTTCCTTCTTTTGCCTTGCCGACCTATCCGGGCTTGCGGCTGGCGGTGCCGAACCGGCGCGAGATCGCGCGGCGCATCGAGGCGGCTGCGCCGGAGGCGATCCATATCGCGACCGAGGGCCCGATCGGATGGGCAGTGCGCGGCTATTGCCTGCGGCACAAGCTCGCCTTCACGACCTCCTACACGACGCGCTTTCCCGAATATGTCTCGGTGCGCACCGGCATTCCCACCGCGGTCGGCTATGCCGTGATGCGTCACTTTCATTCCGCCTCCGCGACGATCATGGTGGCGACAAATTCGCTGCGCCAGGAGCTTGGCCAGCGCGGCTTCAAGAAGCTCGGCTTCTGGACGCGCGGCGTCGATACGGATCTGTTCCGGCCTGACGAGCCGGCGACGCTCGACCTGCCGCGGCCGATCTTCTTGACCGTTGGCCGCGTCGCCGTGGAAAAGAATCTCGATGCGTTCCTGTCGCTCGACCTGCCGGGATCCAAGGTCGTGATCGGCGATGGGCCGCAACGCGCCGAGCTCGAGCGGCGCTATCCGCGCGCGATCTTTCTCGGCGAGAAGAAGGGCAGGGACCTCGCCTCGCATATCGCCGCAGGCGACGTCTTCGTATTCCCGAGCCTGACCGACACGTTCGGCGTGGTGCAGCTCGAAGCCCTCGCCTGCGGGGTGCCGGTGGCGGCGTTTCCGGTCACCGGTCCGCTCGACGTCATTGCCGATCGCCCGATCGGCGCAATCGATTCCGACCTGCGCAGCGCCTGCCTGCGCGCGCTCGGACGATCGCGAGAGACCTGCCGCGGTTTTGCGCTGGAGCATTCCTGGGAAAACAGCGCGCGGCAGTTCGTCGGAAATCTGAGCCGGTTGCAGGCGGGTGCCCATTTCGCTGGCCGCACAAGCCGCAGAGCGACCGATCTCGTACGAACTTCGCAAAGCCCCGGGCGTTAACAACCTTACAGAGAACGAGAGTGAAGATGGCAGAGATCATGAAGCTTGACGGGACCACGGAGTTGGACTTCGACCGCGAGACGGTCGAGCAGGCCTATGACCGCTGGGCTCCCGTCTATGACCTCGTGTTCGGTGGCGTGTTCAGCAAGGGCCGCAAGGCGGCGATATCGGCGACCAACAAGATCGGCGGCCGCGTGCTAGAAGTCGGCGTCGGTACCGGAATCTCGTTGCCGCAATATGCGCCGCATCTGCGCATCTTCGGCACCGACATCTCGGAGGCCATGCTGAAGAAGGCCAAGAGTCGGGTCGACGAGCTCCACCTGAAGAATGTCGAGGGGCTTGCGGTGATGGACGCCGAAAAACTCGAATTCCCGGACAATTCGTTCGACGTCGTGATGGCGCAATATGTCGTTACCGCCGTGCCCAATCCCGAAGCCGCGCTGCATGAGTTCGCGCGCGTGCTGCGTCCCGGCGGCGAGCTGATCATTCTGACCCGGGTCAGCGCGGATGCCGGCATGCGCCGCTTCATCGAGCAGCGGCTGCAGCCGGTGGTGCGGCCGCTCGGCTTCCGCACCGCCGAATTTTCCTGGTCGCGCTATCTGAACTGGCTGGCGAGCGCGCCTGACATGGAATTGGTCGAACGCCGCCTGGTGCCGCCGCTCGGACACTTCTCGCTGGTCCGCATCCGCAAGACCGAGATGGCGGCAGCGGCCTGATCGCGCGTTGGATCTGTAGGGCGGGCAAAGCGAAGCGTGCCCACCGCCCAGGCTGATCTGACGATTGGTGGGCACGGCGCAAGTGCGCCTTTGCCCACCCTACAGCTCCGAACGGAGCGGCGGCTCCGCTCCTCTCCTACTCATACCTTGGGTGAACGGCATGTGTCATTATCATGATGTCACATGCCTTACATCGAATCGCTGTATCGCCATCCCATCTCATTTTCGGGGAATCACATGATCAAGAACTTCCTGGAGCAGTTGCGGATCCAGCGCTGGGACGATCACCGCTACTATCATCACAGCCGGATCAACCAGAGCCTGCATTTCGTCAGCGCGATCAGCTTCCTGATCGGCTACGTCTACATGTTCATCGATCCCGTGTTCTCCGCGCTGATCGGCTGGCTGGTCTCGATGACGTCGCGCCAGGCCGGTCACTTCTTCTTCGAACCGAGGGGATACGACCACATCAACCAGGCGACCCACGAGCACAAGGAAGACATCAAGGTCGGCTACAATCTGCGCCGCAAGGTGGTGCTGATGTCGATCTGGGCGGCGTCGCCCATCGTGCTCTACTTCGATCCGACGCTGTTCGGGCTGGTCAAGCCCTGGGCCTCGTCGGCCGATTTCATGCGGCAGGTCGCAAAAATCTGGCTGGTGGTGGGCATCGGCGGCCTTTTGTTCCGCACCGTGCACCTGTTCTTCATCAAGGACGTCGAGACCGGCCTCGTGTGGATGACGAAGATCATCACCGACCCCTTCAACGACTTCAAGCTCTACCACAAGGCACCGCTGGCGCTGCTCCGCGGCGAACTGATCGATCCGGGTCTCGACATTCTCGAGCACGGCCTCGAGCTGGAAGAGAAGACCGCCTGAGCGGCTTTGGTTCTTGCGGCTAAAACTTCGTCATGGCCGGGCTTCGTCCCGGCCATCTGTTTTTCTGCCTCGTCATTCCCGGGCGATGCGAAGCATCGAACTATGGTGCGCAATTGCGGACCTGAGAACCTTGAGATTCCGGGTTCGGCTCTTCGAGCCGCCCCGGAATGACGGACGACGATTTCGGATGATTTTGGAGTGAAGAGCTTGGTTGAAGTTCTAGCAGCGCGGGAAGTGCGCTCCCTCCGCCCTTGCGGGGGAGGGCTGGGGAGGGGGGTACCCGGAGCGACCGTGCTTGTTGCTACCCCCACCCCCGACCCCTCCCCGCAAGGGGGAGGGGAGCTGAGAGATTTCGCAGGCGGTTGGATATCAGCGGCGCTTGAAGGCGTGGGCGAACATCTCTTTGAGAATCTGGCGACGGATGCGCTTGTTGGTGAGGGACGCATCATGCCACCACCAGCCGTCCTGCTTCATCTTTTCGGCCGCCGTGACGAAGCGCTTTGTCACCTCGGCGAAGTCGGTATCCGTGTAGTTCAGGCTGAACAGCAGGCGGCCGGTGCCGACCCAGCTCAGCGCCAGCCCCTCGGCGCGCAGGTAATATTGCAGCATCCAATTGTAGCGCGACGGCTCGGTGTAATCGACGGTCCAGATCGACGACAGGTTGGCGACGCGGACTGGCAGCCCCGCAGCGCTGAGCTTGTCGTTGAGCTCCTTCGCGCGTCCGTTCCAGGATTCGTCGAGGCCATTGTAGATGGCGCGGAAATTGGGACTGGCGAGCCGGCTCAAAAACTCGTCCATCGACGTCATCACGTAGGGATGCGAGTTGAAGGTGCCGCGGGCAAAGCAGATGTCGGCGGGGGCATCGTCGCGGAAGCGGCGCATCAATTCCTTCTTGCCGCAGACCACGCCGATCGGAAGGCCGCCGGCAAGGCTCTTGCCATAGGTCACCATGTCGGCGCGCACGCCAAAATACTCCTGCGCGCCGCCGGGTGCGATACGGAAGCCGACGAACACCTCGTCAAAGATCAGCACGATGCCGCGCTCGGTGCAGACCTCGCGCAGCTTCTTCAGCCATGCGGTGTAGGCGGCGCGGTCGAAATTCGCATGCCGGGAGCTGTCAACCAGCGCGGAATCGCCGGGCGCGTTGACGTTGGGATGCAGCGCCTGCAGCGGATTGACCAGCACGCAGGCGATGTCGCGCCGCGTCCTCAGGACGTGCAGCGTCCGCTCGCTCATGTCGGCCAGCGTGTAGGTCTCGTGCGGCGAGACCGGGTTGCCGACGCCGGGCTGCACGTCGCCCCACCAGCCGTGATAGGCGCCGGCAAACCGCACCAGATGCGTGCGGCCGGTGTGATAGCGGGCCAGCCGCACGGCCTGCATGACGGCCTCGGTGCCGGACATGTGGAAGGAGACTTCGTCGAGACCGGAGATTTCTGTCAGGCGGCGGACGTTCTCGGCCACGACAGGATGGTAGAAGCCGAGCACCGGGCCGAGCCCGTGCGCGCGCTTCTCGCCGATCTCGATGCATTCCTTGTAGAAGTCGTGGCCAAAGATGTTGACGCCATAGGCGCCGGTCAGGTCGTAGAAGGTATTGCCGTCGAGGTCGGTCAGCGTCACCCCGGAGGATGCCTGCATGAAGCTTCCGCTGCCGAGATTGTCCCGGACCAGCCGGCTGTACTGGAACGGCACCCGGTAGGCCTGGGTGAACTGCAGGTCGGAGATCTGGCCAGCCGCCTCTTTGGTCGCGGCCCGGCTCTTGGCAAAGCGCTCCTCATAGAGCGTAGCCAGCCGGAAGAAGCCGTCCTGGCGCCGTGTAGCGACCTCATCCGGCGCGCCGTCGGAGCGGAAGAAGTCGTTGATGTCGAACTCGTAGAACGGGACCAGCCGCGCCACCCGGCGCGACATCTTGGAGTGTCCGGCGAGCGAGCGGTGCTTGGCGCGGGACAGCGCGAGCCGCGCCTTGACCTTTGGGGCGACCGCAGCGGTCACGGCGACCGCGCCGGCTGCGAGCGACAGTATAGGAATTGGCGAATCCATATTCATCGAATCCATGACCATGATCACAAGCGCTAACCAACCCTGCTGACAGATTCATGACAGTGAAAAGCCTCATCGCAGCCCTCACCGAGCAGGAAGACATCAACTTCCTGTTGACCAACCGCATCCCGCGCGCGGCGCTGACCCGTTTCATGGGCTGGTTCTCCAAGATCGAGAACCCGCTCGTCCGCGACCTTTCGATCGCCTGCTGGCGACTGTTCTCCGATCTCGATTTGTCGGAAGCCAGGAAGACCAGTTTTACCAGCCTGCACGACTGCTTTACGCGAGAGCTGCGTCCCGGGCTGCGCCCGCCCGATCCGGACCCGGCTGTCGTCGCGAGCCCGAGCGACGGCATCATCGGCGCGTCCGGAACCATCCGCGACGGCGAGCTTTATCAGATCAAGGGTGCGCCCTATTCGCTGCGCGACCTCGTCGGCGATGACGCGCTGGTGGAGCAGCACCGCAACGGCCGCTTTGTGACTCTACGGTTGACGTCGAGCATGTATCACCGCTTCCACGCCCCGCAGGATGGCCGCATCCTCAAGGTCAGCTTCATCCATGGCGATGTCTGGAACGTCAACCCGATCGCACTGAAGCGGATCGAGCGGCTGTTCTGCAAGAACGAGCGCGCGGTGATCCGCATGCAGCTTGCAGGCGGCGAGGCGCTGACGATGGTCCCGGTCGCGGCGATCCTGGTGGCCAGCATCCGCCTGCATTTCATCGACCGCGTGCTCAGCGCGCAGACGACGGGGCCGCTGCAGTTCCCATGCGACGTTGCCGTCCACAAGGGCGATGAGCTCGGCTGGTTCGAGCACGGCTCGACCATCATCCTGCTCGCGCCCGGGCATTTCGATTTTTGCGATGGAGTCGCGGAGGGAACGCGGATCAAGGCAGGGCAGCCGCTGCTGCGCGATCCCGGCGTGCGGCAAACCTGAACACCAAGGCAGCGAGGCGGCGGACATGCGATCTCGATTTTGCCGCGACGGCTCACTATATAAAAGAAGGGTCGTTCGACGAATCGCAGACGGAAAATCCGGGATCTTTGATGGCGAGGGAGCCTGTTCTGGCGGCGGGAGGCATCGTGCTGCGGCGAGGGCAATCGCCGCGGATCGCGATCGTGCGCCTGCGCAAGCGCGATGAATGGGTGCTGCCGAAGGGCAAGCTCGACAATGGCGAGACCGCGCGCGACGCCGCCGAACGCGAAGTTCTGGAAGAGACCGGCCACGATGTCACCGTGCACGAATTTCTGGGAACGCTGGCCTATGAGTCCGGCGGCCGGTCCAAGATCGTCCACTACTGGCGCATGGAGGCCGAGGGCGAGCAGGCTTATGAACTGATGCGTGACATCAGGGCGGTCGACTGGCTGCCGCTCGATCTCGCGATCGGCCGGCTGTCGCGCGCCTATGAGCGCGCGTTCCTGACCCATGTCGGCCCGCATGCTCTGGAGAACGCAGCGCTGGCCGAGGCGTCGCGGCGCGCCAAGGCGAAAGCGCCGGAGGCGAAGAAGCGCCGCAGCCGTCAGGCGCCCGCGCCCAAGCTGCCGCTGCCGGAGCCCGCATTGCCGCAATCCGAGATCGTGCCGCAGCCGTCTCCGGCCGAGCTGGAGTTGCCTGCGCTCGATCTGCAGCCGCCCGTTCCGCTCCTTGCCGGCGAGTTCATCGAGGTCGAGCCTCCCGTGGAGGAGATCGAGGCGGCGCTTCCGGTGCAATCGGAGCACGCCGAACCGGCGCCAATCGAGACGACCTCGCACGGGGCTGCGGTCGCTGACGCCGATACCAACGCCGAGCTCGCGTCGGACGCGTCCGATCCTGACGCCGAAGGTCGACGGCCTACCCTGGCGCAGAAGGTGCGGGCCTGGCTCGGTCGCGCGGCTTAGCGCGCCGCTTCACTCTGGTCTTCGAAATCGGTCGGTCCGTTATCGCCCCGACGGCGGTGGGCCCTCCCCGCAAGGGGGAGCGCAGCGCCGATGCTGAACCATCTTGAGTCAATTCGACCCCGGGATCGCTCCGATCACCGCGGCTCATCGCGCTTGTTCTTGGGCGGTCGCTTGCCGCGCACGGCGCCGGGCCGGCCCGGCTGAGTCTGGCGCTGCACACCGGGGCGGGGCGGAAGCGGCGCCGCCTGCCGCGGCGGCGGCTCACGCAGGTTCGGTTGCGGTGGCGTGCCCGGTTTCAGATTTCCGCCCTGCCGCAATGGTTCGCCTTGCCGTGGCGGTTCACCCTGCCGCGGAGGCTCTCCCGGGCGCGATGGAGCAGCGGGCGGCGGATTCGTGCCGGGTTTTTCACCCTGCTGTGGCACCTGACCCGAGCGTTGCGGCTGTCCCGGCTGCTGCGGCTGACCTTGTTGCCGCTGCGGGTTACGTCCGGGCGGCTGCGCGCCTTGCCGGTTCGGTTGCGGCAGGCTGTTTTGCCGCTGCGGTGTCTGCGGTTGCGGCGTCGGCTGACGTGGCGGTGTGTTGCGGTTCGGGACCGCGTTCGGGTTGGCGCGGCGCAGCGCGCGCTGCTCGGTCACGATCTGGCGGCCGACATTTTGCGCCGCATGCACTTGGCGCACAAAACCCTGGTCGCGCGCCGCCTGCTCCGAGGAAATCCTCAGCGGCACGGCGCTGACCCGTCCGCCCGGTGCGCCGGGTGGCCGGATGCTGAAACCGCTGGCGCCCTGCGTCAGTGCGCCGAGCCGTGCGCCCAGGCGGTCATTGACCTCGATGCGACCGACATGGCCGTCCGGATCGGGATAGAGTTTGATGTTGACATTGTTGCCGCCCGTGGCGGCGCCGTCCTCCGGCACCTCGACCAGCCCGGTGGTGCCGCGAATGCCGAGCGTCGAGGTCGGTGTCGTGATCTTCATGTCGCCGGTTTTCGCCACCGCCGCGGCGACGAAGGCAACCGTGCCCTTTGCGATGTCGAAGATGCCGGCATTGTCCTTGCCGCCGTCCTCATAGACATAAGTGTCGATGGTCATCCTGGCGTTGGCCGACAGATGGAAAGTGGTGCCGTCGTTGAAGGTGATGCCGAGCGTGGAATCGGCGGCGGTCCGCACCGCGTCGTTCAGGAAGATGTCGTCCTTGAGCTTGAGCGCGATCGAATCCTTGTTGCGGATCACGGTCACCACCCCGGTCAGGGTGGCGACATTGCCGATCGGCTCGTCGGACGCGGCAGGGGTCGGCAAGGGTGAGGGGGCAGGTGTCGCGGCAGGCGCTGACGGGGCCGGCTGCGCCTGCGCGAGAGGCATGTAGGGCAGCGTCGCCTGATCGATCGTGGCCGAGGCGCCGTCATGACCGGTCGGGATCGGGATCGCCCTTGCCGCCTGGTTCGAGAGGCTGCAGATCAGGAGACACAGTGTCAGCCAAAGCCTGGTCCCTGCCACGCCCATTGCCCCCTCAAGGCTCGATCAGCACGGGGCAGTAAGGAAGCAGGCCGCTGAACCCGGCGTGAATGCCTGGGTGCAGGCCGCGACCTTCGAAGGTGAATTTTTGTCCATCGCCACGCGCTATGCCGGCAAGCGCGTGGAGCGGTATTCCCAGGCAATCCAGTGCTGCAGCACGCGTCCACCTCTGCCCGGCGGGCGAGGTGGATCGCATGTCGACCAAACGTCGCGCTCTAATCGCCCCAGCCCCAGTAGTTGCGCCAGCCGTTCTTCGGTGGCTTGTTGGCGTAGTTGACCGACGTGGTCCGCTCCGAAGGCTCTACCTTGAACACCGCCCTGCAGCCCTCGCTCAACTGGGCCTTCTTCTTCGCCATGCACGCGGTGATGCGCTCGACATCGGGAATTTCCGAGCTGCACAGACGCATTGCATCACCGGTACACCGCTGCGCCTGATCCTGCGTGTAGGCATGTGAAACCGACGTCAATGTTACCAACGCCAGCGACGTTGCAGCCAGCAACGCGCCGTTACCCCTGATCGATCGAAAGCAAGCCACCTGATGTCCCCCTGAAGCTGAAGCGCATGCGATCACCGCCCGCCGAAGCAGCACCGCTCCACAAAAGGATAACGTAGCGTGGTTTGCAGTCATTTGCCGTGATGAGCGAAATTGAATCTTATCCACGGACATCTGGGTTCCATCGTGAGAAACAGCGATGGAGCGATCGGCGCACGCGACGCGAAAGGCCCCGCGTACCGTTGCGAGGCCTTCTGTGCGCTGCGATCGAGAATTTCAGCCGAGACGCTTCCAGGTCTGGCCGCCGCAGAACAGGCCGCCGAATGCGCAGCCCTGCACCTTCAACAGATTCGGTCCCTTCATCGCGATCGTGGAGTCGTAATTGCCGCCGCCTTCGGGATCATGAATGCGACCGACCCATTTATTCTCGGACGGCTTCATGTTGATCAGGATTTTTTCGCCGCTCTTCTCGGCATAGCCGCACAGATTGGCGCCGCAGGGCTCGATGCGCACATTGCCCTTGTTCTCTTCGGTGGCCCAGACGCCGAGCGGCGTGGTCGGCGCGGCAGGAGCGGACTGCGCCGCGGCAGCGGGGGCGGCGGCTGGCACCGAGGCTGAGCCTGCTCCCGGCGCCGGAGGGGGTGGCGCGATGGATGCGCTGGCGGCGTCTGCGGTTGCCGGGTGATTCGCGGCTGGGATCTGCGCTGCGGTCGCGCTCGGTGTCACCGGCGCCGGAGCGGGCGGTGAGGGATTTGCGGCCGGCATCGTCGTCTGCGGTACGGTGGCCTGAACGGCCGGCGCCGGAGCGGGGGCGGGCGGCGCTGCCGCCGACGGACTGACGGGCGTCTCGTCATCATCAGCGCGGCCGGACGTCAGCCCGCCCAGATTGATGCCGCCGAGGCCAGTGATCTTGAGGCACGACAGCGCGTCGCAATGTTTCGGCGCCTCGATCCGGATGCGGTGTCCGTCGATGTCGAGCGAAATCGCCTGCCCGGCATGTGCGGCGGTCGAGGCCAGCACGAGCACGGCCGCGAGGGTGAGCGTTTTCATGAGAGCCTCCGTCGAGCGGGTTGTTGCAACTCGCCGAGGACTCTAGGTCGCTGCGTCCGCCGCTTCCGTGATGAAGGTCACAGGGACGCAGTGGCCCGCCGCACGCCATGCCGCCCTGCTTTTCAGGGTGGCATGGCAGGCAGCGCGATCAAACGCGATCGCTTGCGATGGGCAGGTGACCTGCGGCTGGGGTTGAGGAATCAGATACCGCGCTAGAACAGCCCGAGCACGATCGCGGCAACAAAGGCAAACGCGACATACGCGGCGACTACGCTCAACCTATTCTCGAGAGTCATGGACGTCTCCAGGGTTTGCGTCGCACTCCCCGTACTCCAGAGAACCATCCTAGCACTTGCTGGCTTCCGCAAAAAGACAGTCGGGCTGTCCGTAGTCGCCGCAGGTGAACCGCGCTGCGCGCGGCGCGTGGTTAAAGATTCGTGAAATCAACGCGTTGATCAGTCTTTAAGCAAAATCTTAAGCAAAACGGACGAACCTCCGCGGCATGACGCGTGGAGTTCGTTTGTATCTCGTCGGCTCCTTCGTCCTTGTCTCGCTTGCGGGTTGCGGTCGCGGCTTCTTCCAGGCCGAACGTGAACCCTGGCGCGGCGAGGCCGAGATCGCCTGCCTGAAATCCGGGGCGGTCAAAGAGAGCGCCGAGATCGTTCGCATCTCGCCGATCACCGGACCGGGCGTCTGCGGCGCCGACTATCCGCTGAAGGTCGCGGCCCTCGGCGAAGGCTCCACCAGTTTTGGCTTTGCCGACGAGGATCTGCGGCCACCCGCCGACATCGGCAATCAGCCGCGCTGGCCGGTCAGGCCGGCGCCGCCGCCGGTCTATCAGCCGCCGTCGCAAGCCTATCCACCGTCGCAGGTCTATCAGGCGCCGAACTACGCGAATGCGCCGCCGCGTCCGCCGGCCTACGGGCAGGCGCCCTCCGCGCCGATCTCGCTGGCGGCGCCCGGCGTTCCGCCCGAGGAAGACGAGATCGACCTGCCGGATGAGGGGACGCCGGGGTCCTATCCGCCGCCGCGCGGGCCTGCGCCCTATGACGCGCAAACCTATCCGCCGCGCGCGCCGTATGCTGCGCCGAACGCGCAGCGTCCCTATGATGCCCCGTACGGCAGTGCGCCGGCTGCGTCGTCCACCGACCGCCTGCCGGCGCTTGGACCGGCGCGGGGCGATCCGGTCAGCGCCGTCGGACCGGTCGCGGTCAAACCCACGGCGACGCTGGCCTGTCCGATCGTCTCGATGCTCGATCGCTGGCTGGCCGATTCCGTGCAGCCGGCCGCGCAACGCTGGTTCGGCGCGCGCGTCGTCGAGATCAAGCAGATCTCCGCCTATTCCTGCCGCGGCATGAACGGCAATCCGAGCGCGCACATTTCCGAGCACGCGTTTGGCAATGCGCTCGATATCGCGGCCTTCACGCTCGCCGACGGACGGCGCATCTCGGTGAAGGACGGCTGGCACGGCCTGCCCGAGGAACAGGGATTTTTGCGCGACGTGCAAGGGGCGGCGTGTGCGCGGTTCAACACGGTGCTGGCGCCGGGCTCCAACGCCTATCACTACGATCACATCCACGTCGACCTGATGCGCCGTGCCTCGGGGCGCATCATCTGCGAGCCGGCCGCGATCTCGGGTGAGCAGGTCGCTGCGCGTGCCCAGCAGCGCTTCGGCTACGGCCAGCGCGATCCCTCCGTCACCGGTTCGCTCGGCCGCGCGAAGGAAGCCTCGCATCGGCGCAAAGGCGAGCGAGTCAACGAGGAAGACGAGTTCGAGGACGATTGAACGGGGTGGGCAAGGCGAAGCGTGCCCACCATCTCTCGCGAGAGCGTGAGGTTTGAGCGGCGGGCTTCGCAAATGCTCAGCCCACCCCTACAAACCTTGCGCTACTTGATCAGGTCGGCGCCGACCTTGCAGGTCGCCGCGTCCTGATCGCCGGTGCCGCCGCTGCAGCCGATGGCGCCGATCAGCTTGCCGCCTTCGACCAGCGGAAAGCCGCCGGGCGAGGCGATGAGTGTCGGATCGAGCGTCGAGACATAGTGATGTCCGGCCTCATAGACATTGTAGAAGGCCTGGGTCGGGCGGCGGAACCGCGCGGCGGTGCGCGCCTTGCCCTGCGAGATACTCACCGAGGCAATCTGCGCGCCGTCCATCCGCAGGAAATGCACCAGCTCGCCATTGGTGTCGACGACCGCGATGTTCATCTTCCAGTTGCGCTTCCTGGCCTCCGCTTCCGCGGCAGCGAGAATCTGCTTGGCCTTGTCCTCGCCGATCGACTGCCCATAGGGAATGTCGAACGGCATGACATCGGGCGTGCCGCCGGCCGGCGCGTTGGCCGGTGGCGCGGCCGGTGCAGGCGTGGCCTGCTGCGCGAGCGCCGCGTGGCCGACGCAGAGCGCAAGAGTCAGGCTGGAGATGAAAGAGATGGTGCCTCGCATTTGAAATCCTCCCGTTCCATCGGTGTCGTTGACATGCACCGATCGGCGCGGACTATTGCAGAGCGGGCGGCATTTCTCAATATGTGAGAGGCCAGCCGACATTATGGAATGGTAAAAGGCGTCATTGCGAGCCGCTCCGGCGCCGGAACCATCCAGACTGCGTCCGCGGCGAGACTCCTGGATTACTTCGCTCGCAATGACGGCGCTATTTCGCCAGCCGCTCCAGGAGATCGTTGACGAGGCCGATCAGGAGATCGAGCTTGTAGCCGGTCATCGGCAGCGGGTTCGCATCGGTCGTGGCGCGGCGGGCGGCTTCGAGCATGGTCTCCTCATTGGCCTCGGCGCCGAGCAGCAGCGCTTCGGAGGCCAAGAGGCGCAGCGGCCGCGGCGCAATGCCGCCGGCGGCGAGGCGGACGAAGCGGAAGCGGCCGTCGGTGACGACAGCGCGGGCGCAGACCTCGACCAGCGGCCATTCGGCATGGCTGCGGCTGATCGCGCGCTTGTAGAGCGCACGCTCGCCGGCGACCGGTGCTGGCAGGACGATGCGCCGGATCATCTCGCCCTGTTGCAGCGCGTGATCGTGGCCGCCGTCGCTGCCATCGCCGAGCAGGTCGCCGACGGACAGGCCGTCCCTGCGATCGGTGTCGATCGTGCTGGCCTCATAGGCCAGCAGCGCGACCGCCATCGACGAGGGATGCGGGGCGATGCAGGGCCCGCTGTCGAAGGCGACATGATAGAGATGATTGCCGGCGCGGGCCGGGCAGTCGATACCGCCTTTCTTCAGGCAGCCGATGTGCCGGTTGCGGTAGTACCAGCAGCGCGAGCGCTGGGCGAGATTGCCGCCGAGCGTCGCCAGATGCCGGATCTGCGGCGTCGCGAGTCCGCCTGCGGTCGCGGCAAGGCCCGGATAGGCGGCGGCAAGCCCGGCATGGCCGGCAATCGCCGCGATGGTCGTCAGCGCGCCGATGCGGGCCGCGCCGTCATCGGAAAAGCTGATGCCGCTTTCGAGCTTCGAGGCGATGTCGATCACAGGACCCCGGGCAATGCCGCTGCGCAGCCGCTCGGACAGATCGGTGGCGGCGGCGCGATATTCCGGCACAGGCTCGGTCGGTGAGGAGGTCATGCCGCGGTCCTCCGCAGCGCCGCGGCAAGCCGGTCGGGCCGGAACGGGATTTCCGTCAGCCGCACGCCGATCGCATTGTGGATCGCATTGGCGATGGCCGGCGAGGTCGGCACCGTTGCGACCTCGCCGATGCCGACGCTGCCGCCGGCCACGTGATCGAAGCCGGCCTCGTCGAAATGGACTTCGATGCGCGGCGTGTCCGCGATGCCGGGAATGCGATAGTCCTCCATGCTCGCGCTCAGCACATGGCCGGTCACCGGATCGGTCTCGCGCGCCTCATAGAGCGCGTAGCCGACGCCCTGGATCACGGCGCCCGCGGCCTGGCTGTGCGCGAGCGGCGGCGCCGCGATCTTGCCGATCGCAAGGCCGGTGTGCACCGAGAGCACGCGAACATGGCCGAGCCAGGTGTCGACCTCGACCTCGACCACCTGCACCGAACTCGGCACGCCGGCGCCGACCACGATGTTGGAGAACCAGCGCAGCACGAGGCCGAAGATCGTGCCCATGATGCCGACTTCCTTGAACGGCGAGCGAATGCGCGGGTCGGCCGGCTTCGCGTCCTTCGATCGTTCGGCTGAGACCGCGAGGTCCGGAGAGGCTGCGATCATGTCGCGCCAGGGCGCGTTCGAGCCCTGCGGCGGTGTCCGTTTGGCGTTCTTCACGATCGCGGACTTCAGTTTTGTGATCGCCGCGAGCGTCGGTGGGACGATCGAGGCGGTGACGCGGCTGCCGCCGGAGCCCGGTCCTTCGGGCAGCGTGGACTCGCCGATGCGCACCTCGATGTCGTCGGGCTCGAGCCCGAACTCGCGCGCCACCGTGCTCGCGATCACCGTGCGCGTGCCGGTGCCGATGTCCTGCACCGCGCTGCTTGCGACGATACGTCCGCCCTTGACGGCCAGTTCGACGCGCGAGCCCGGCTGCCAGAGATAGAGCCAATATCCGGTGGCGACGCCGACGCCCCTGCGGAAACGACCGTTCTGCGCTGCGGTCGGTGACCTGTCGCGCCACACATCGAGACCGGCCGCCCAGTCGTAGAGCCGCTGCCGGTTCGGGTCGGGATCCCAGCGCTTGCGCAAGGCGATCGGATCGATTTTCAGCCGATGGGCGGCCTCGTCGACCGCCTGCTCCAGCGCGAAGGCCATCGGCGGACCGCCGGGGCCGCGGAACGGCGCGCCCGGCGGCAGATTGCTGACAACGTCGAAATCGGCGAGCTGCTTGGCGTCCGCCGGATAGATCATGCGCGCCAGCGCCGCGATGGTCGAATTGATCGCGCTGCCGGTGTCGGCGTGGGCGGTGAGCGACAGCGCCCGCAGGCGGCCCTGCGGGGAGGCGAGCAAGGCGAGCTCGAGCTCGGCGGCCGGACGATAGCCGGTCACCGAGAGCTCCTCATGGCGGTCGAAGGCGACCCTGACCGGCGCCTTTGCAGCGCGCGCCAGCTCGATCGCCACGATGGTCTCGACGCCGAGACCGCCCTTGGAGCCGAACCCGCCGCCGACATGATTGGCGATCACCCGCACCTTGCCTGCCGCCAGCTTGTAGCGCTTGGCGATCGCTTCGCCGACGTCGTGCACCGACTGGGTCGAGACATGGACCGTGAGGCGGTCGCCATCGAAGCGCGCCACCGCGGCGTGCGGTTCGAGGCAGGCATGCGATTGGGTGCCGACGCGAAAAACAGCTTCGACCAGCAACGGATCGCGCGCCCTGCGCGCCCGCGCGATCCAGCCCTTCGCCTTTCTTGCCTGCTGCGAGAACACCGCGGTCGGGCCGCGCACATTGCCCTTCCAGGGCGCCGGCCCGCCGGCGCCCTCCGCGACGTTGCCGGCCTGCTTGCGGTTGGTCTTGTCGAAGATGATGGGCGCGTCGGGCTTTCGTGCGGCGTCGAGGCCGATCGCGGCGGGCATCGCTTCGCTGATGACGCGGATCGTACTGATGGCTTCCAGTGCGGCCTTGCGGCTGGTTGCGGCCACGGCCGCAATGGGCGTGCCGACATAACGCACCATCCGGTCCTGCGACAGCAGTGAGGCAACCGCAGCGACGCCCGGCACGGCGCGCGCCCGCGCGAGGTCCAGCTCGACGATTTTGCCATGCGCGATGTTGGCGCGCAGGATCACACCTTCGAGCTGTCCGTCATGGCGGATGTCGACGGTGTAGCGCGCGGCCCCCGTCACCTTGGCGCGGGCTTCGATGCGGGGCGCACGCGCCTCCTTGCCGTCAAAGCGCCCGGCGCACGCATCCGCCACGGCGCGAAAAATGCCGTCATAGGCGCCACAGCGGCACAGGTGCCCCGAGAGCGCCGCGCCGATGTCCTCGCGCGAGGGCGTGGCGGTGCCGTTCGCGGCACGCCAGCGGTCATGGAACGCGACAGCTTCGACGATGAAGCCCGGCGTGCAGAAGCCGCATTGCAGGCCGTCATGGGCCATAAAAGCCTTCTGGATCTGATGCAGCTCGGGCTCGCCGATGCCCTCGACCGTCGTGACCGACCGGCCGGCCGCGGCCTGCGCGGGCATCAGGCAGCTCGCCACCGGCACGCCATCGAGCAGCACCGTGCAGGCGCCGCAGACGCCGGACCCGCACACCAGCTTGGTCCCGGTCAGGCCGAGATCGTCGCGAATGACATCGACCAGGAACGCATCGCCGTCCTCGGGCAGGGACGCAGGTCGGCCGTTGATCGTGATGCTGCTCATGTCCGACCTCCATTCCATGGGCTGGGGAGGGGAGATCGGCAAAAGATAGCGGAAATGTCAAACGGCTGTGCGGCCTCGCGGCCGTCCTACCGGGCCTTGGCCCCATAGGCGGCAAGAAACATCCGCGTCGCACTGTCGACGATCTCGGCGGTACGCTCGGCCGAAGGCGCAGGGGCCGCCTGAAACAGGAACGGCATGAAGGTCGGCCCCTGGCATAATTGCATGAATTGCAATGCGGCCAGACGGCAATCTTCGATAGCGAGGTCGCCGATCGCGGCGCGCGCTTCAAGATAGGTGGCGAGCTTGCCGATCGTGTGCGCGATCACGTTATTGTAAAAGCGCCGGCCGACCTCCGGCATCCGTTCGGCAATGGCCATCACCGTGCGCGACGCCGATCCGCCGCCGGGCCGGCACAGGATCTGGACATAGGCGCGCCCGAACTCGGCCAGGGTCTCAACGACAGGCCGCTCCCGGTCGAAATTGTAGAGTTCCTTGCTGTATTCAGCGATTTCGGTTTCGACGATCGCCTCGAACAGTCCGCTTTTGTCGGGGAAATAGACGTAAAGCGTCCCCTTGGAGACGCCGGCCGCGCGGGCGATCTCGCCCATGCTGGCCCCGTCGAAGCCAAGGTCCATAAAAACCCGTCGCGCCCCATCCACGATCTGGCGGCGTTTGGCGCTGTCCTCATCGCCCTGGACACTGCCGACGGCGCGCAATGTGCCCTGCCCAGCCGCAACCATTAGTTTAGCCTCTCCGCAATCATTTTCGGCCCGGGAAACTTATCGGAAGGACTCCCCTGGTCAAATTCCCGCACTCAATCTACCTTGACCGAACCGTTCGGTCAATGATAAATGCGATGCTGCGAAGCCGCAAAGGCCGGATCCGGCTTGTTGCGGCCACGGGATTTTTAGTGGGGAGCCGTTATGGCGACAGTGAGAGATCAAACCGCGCGCACGCGGCGCGAGGAGCCAGGCAAGGCGGAGGGTGATACCGCCAGCGAGGCTTCCCGCGGGCTGGGGGAAACGCTCCGGGCCCATGTCTCCGAAGAGACCAAGCGGCGTCCGGCCGAGCCCACCCCCGCGATCGACAAACCCCCGCCGGCACCGCTTCCGCCGGCAGAGGCAGCTCCGGCCAAACCGGGCAGGCGCCGCTTCGTCCTGATGGGGATCG
>Ga0335071_10002567_pt1 | contig 19405 bp, 19 predicted proteins | sample Lox_Sample_15_FD_206724 | JGI IMG/M metagenome (GOLD analysis project Ga0335071, IMG submission 206724) | Soil microbial communities from Loxahatchee National Wildlife Refuge, Florida, United States - Lox_Sample_1.5 | ecosystem: Environmental > Terrestrial > Soil > Wetlands | place: USA...
CCGGGAAACAGCAGGCCGACCAGCCAGCAGGGACGCCCCGATTGGATCGGGTGCACGTCGGTGCCCAGTCCGACCCTGGGAAGTAGCTCGCTCACCCGCGCACGATCGCTTGTGCCAGCACCAGATCGAGCCGGGTGGTGATCTTGAACGCCAGCGGGTCGCCGTCGACCACCTGCACCCGGCCGCCGACGTGCTCGACGAGGGACGCATCGTCGGTGAAATGGGCGGTGCCGGCCCGTTCGTAGGCGCGCAGCAGCAAGTCGCTGGCGAAGCCCTGCGGCGTCTGCACCGCGCGCAGGCCGGCCCGCTCCGGTGTGCCCAGGACCACCCCGTTGGCATCCACGGCCTTGATGGTGTCAGACAGGGGCAGCGCGGGCACGACGGCGGCGTGCCCGGACCGCAACGCGTCGACCACCCGCACGATCAGCGCGGGCGGCGTCAGCGCGCGGGCGGCGTCATGGACGAGCACGAAATCCGCCGACGCGGGCAACCCGGGCAGCGCGGACAGGGCCCGGCGCACCGATTCCACCCGGTCGGCCCCGCCGGCGACGACGGTGGCTTGGTCACCCAGGAGTCGCTCGGCCTGTTCGATGCGGTCGCCGGGGACCGCCACCACGACGCGGTCGACGACCCCGGACTCCCGCAGCCCGGCGACGGCACATTCGAGCAGGGTGCGGTCGTCGAGTTCACAGAACGCTTTCGGGACGCCTGCGGCCAGCCGCTCGCCCGAACCCGCGGCCGGAACGACCGCAATGACTTTGCCCGAGGTGCCGGTCTCCGCAACCACCGAAACCTCAGGGCCTTCAGGAAGCGGCGGCCAGCACCTCGTCGAGAATGGTCTCCGCCTTGGCGTCGTCGGTGCTCTCGGCCAGCGCCAACTCGCCGACAAGGATCTGGCGGGCCTTGGCCAGCATCCGCTTCTCGCCGGCGGACAGGCCTCGCTCCTGGTCACGGCGCCACAGGTCGCGCACTACCTCGGCCACCTTGTTGACATCGCCGGAGGCGAGCTTTTCCAGGTTGGCCTTGTAGCGGCGGGACCAGTTCGTCGGCTCTTCCGTGTGCGGGGCGCGCAGCACCTGAAACACCTTGTCAAGGCCCTCCTGCCCGACGACGTCGCGGACACCGACGTACTCGGCGTTGTCGGCGGGCACTCGAACGGTCAGGTCTCCCTGCGCCACTTTCAAGACGAGATACTCTTTTTGTTCCCCTTTGATGGTGCGGGTTTCGATCGCCTCGACTAACGCAGCACCGTGGTGTGGATAGACAACGGTGTCGCCGACCTTGAAGATCATCTGATTCGAGCCCCTTTCGTTACTTCAGTCTAACACGGCGGGCCAAGGCTTGCGGAACAACGGTGCAGGTCAGGGGCACATCGCGCGCGGATTAGGGGTTGACAGGCGAAGCAAGACGTGCAAGGGGTCACATTACGCTTGTCCCGATTCGACCCGAGCAAGCACCCCACCCGCGGCGTTGCCGCGCAGGTCTGGCGCCCTGCGCTACCGCCGGCAAGACCTTCCTACTACTGTGCATAGTTGCATAGTCGAACCGCCGAAATGGTGCGTCGTCATGGGCGCGCCGAGCAGGAGGCATTGAGTGAACCGCTTCGCCGTCGTCGGTCTGGTCGCCCTGGTCGCCGCCCTGCTCAGCGGTTGCGGAGCCGGTCAGATCTCGCAAATGGCCACGCAGGAGCCCGCCGTCAACGGCAACCGGGTCACCATCAACAACGTCGCGCTGCGCGACGTCCGCATGCAGGCCGTGCAGACCGGTGACTACCTCCAGCCGGGGCGGACGGTGGACCTGGTGGCGGTTGCCGTCAACCAGTCGCCGGATGTCGCCGACCGGCTGGTGAGCATCACCAGCGACATCGGCGCGGTCACGATCACCGGCGATGGCCGGCTGCCCGCCGGCGGGATGCTGTTCATCGGCAAGCCCGAAGGCCAGAACGTGGCCCCCGGTCCGCTCGAGCCCAACAATGCGGTCAACGCGACCGTCGCCTTGGCCAAGCCCATCAGCAACGGCCTGGACTACAACTTCACGTTCAACTTCGAGAAGGCCGGGCAGGCCAGCGTGATGGTGCCGATTTCGGCCGGATTGGGCCCGCAGAAGGTCTAGCGGGGGCCGGCCCCGGCCTGTCACACCGGGCTTGTCGTAGCCGCCCGATACCGTCATGACGTGGCACATGCGCGCTCGCAATACCGCTGCTCGGAATGCCAACACGTCACGGCCAAGTGGGTTGGCCGCTGCCTGGAGTGCGGCACCTGGGGCACCGTCGACGAGGTGCCGGTACTGGCCGCCGTCGGAGGCGCCGGGCGCCGCGCGGGCCCGCCGTCGGCCCCGGCGTCGCCGGCCGTCCCGATCAGTTCCATAGAGCCGAACATCAGCCGGCATCGCTCGACGGGCATCGGCGAACTGGACCGGGTGCTGGGCGGCGGCGTGGTGCCGGGCTCGGTCACGCTGCTGGCCGGCGATCCCGGCGTGGGCAAGTCGACGTTGTTGCTCAAGGTCGCCCACCGCTGGGCGCAGTCGGGCCGGCGGGCGCTGTACATCTCCGGTGAGGAGTCCGCCGGCCAGATCCGGCTGCGCGCCGACCGGACCGGCTGCGGCGGTGACGACGTGTACCTGGCCGCCGACTCCGACGTGCACACGGTGCTCGAACACATCGCGACGGTCCGGCCCGCGCTGGTGATCGTGGACTCGGTGCAGACCATGTCCACCACCGAGGTCGACGGCGTCCCAGGTGGGGTCACGCAGGTGCGCGCGGTCACCGCGGCGCTGACCGCGGCCGCCAAGGCCAACGGCGTCGCGATGATCCTGGTCGGCCACGTCACCAAGGACGGCGCCATCGCCGGGCCGCGCTCCCTGGAACACCTCGTCGATGTGGTGCTGCACTTCGAGGGCGACCGCAACGGCACGCTGCGGATGGTCCGCGGGATCAAAAACCGGTTCGGCGCGGCCGACGAGGTCGGTTGTTTCATGCTGCACGACAACGGAATCGAGGGCGTCGCCGACGCGTCGCACCTCTTCCTGGATCAGCGGCCGGCGCCGGTCGCCGGCACCGCGATCACGGTGACCCTGGACGGGAAGCGGCCGCTGATCGGCGAGGTGCAGGCGCTGCTGGCGAGTACGTCCGGCGGCTCGCCGCGCCGGGCCGTCAGCGGCATCGACCACGCCCGCGCCGCGATGATCACCGCCGTGCTGGAAAAGCACGCCCGGCTGAACATCGCCGGCAACGACATCTATCTGTCGACCGTGGGCGGCATGCGGTTGACCGACCCGTCGTCCGATCTCGCCGTCGCCACGGCGCTGGCCTCGGCGTACGCCGACCTGCCGCTGCCCACCACCGCGGTGATGATCGGCGAGGTGGGGTTGGCGGGCGATTTGCGCCGGGTCGCCGGCATGGAACGGCGGCTGGCCGAAGCCGCACGCCAGGGCTTCAACATCGCGCTCATCCCGGACGGGGATGACCCGCGGCGCGAGATAGTGCCGAGCGGGATGCGGGCGCTGCGGGCACCGACCATCGGCGCGGCGCTGCAGCACATGAAAGCCATCGCCGACCACCGCAATGGCTGGACTCACAACGCACCGGGGCCGCACAATGACACGCTGTGACCCGTCCGACACTGCGTGAGACCGTCGCCCGCCTGGCGCCGGGCACCGGGCTGCGGGACGGCCTGGAGCGCATCCTGCGCGGCCGCACCGGGGCGTTGATCGTGCTCGGCAACGACGAGAATGTCGAGGCCATCTGCGACGGCGGCTTCGCCCTCGACGTCCGGTACGCGCCGACACGGCTGCGCGAGCTGGCCAAGATGGACGGCGCCGTCATCCTGTCCACCGACGGCAGCCGCATCGTGCGCGCCAACGTCCAGTTGGTCCCGGATCCGTCGATACCCACCGACGAGTCGGGCACCCGCCACCGATCGGCGGAGCGGGCCGCGATCCAAACCGGCCACCCGGTGATCTCGGTCAGCCACTCGATGAACATCGTCACCGTCTACGTCGCCGGCGAGCGCCACGTGGTGGCCGATTCCGCGACAATCCTGTCGCGGGCCAACCAGGCCATCGCCACCCTGGAGCGGTACAAAATGCGGCTCGACGAGGTCAGCAGGCAGCTGTCCCGGGCCGAGATCGAGGACTTCGTCACGCTGCGCGACGTGATGACGGTGGTGCAGCGGCTCGAGTTGGTCCGGCGCATCGGGCTGGCGATCGACTACGACTGCGTCGAACTCGGCACCGACGGGCGCCAGTTGCGGCTGCAACTCGAAGAGCTGTTGGGCGGCAACGATATCGCCCGCGAACTGATCGTGCGCGACTATCACGCCAGCCCCGAGCCGTTGCCCGAAGCGCAAATGACCGCAACGTTGAACGAGCTGGACGCCCTGTCGGACACCGAACTGCTCGACTTCACGTCGCTGGCAAAGGTTTTCGGATACCCGACGACGGCGGAGGCGCAGGACTCGGCGCTGAGCCCGCGCGGCTATCGGGCGATGGCCGGCATCCCCCGGCTGCAGTTCGCGCACGTGGATCTGCTGGTCCGGACATTCGGAACGCTGCAAGGCCTGCTGGCGGCCAGCGCCAACGACCTGGAGTCGGTGGATGGCATCGGGGGAATGTGGGCCCGCCACGTGCGGGAGGGGTTGTCGCAACTGGCGGAATCGACGATCGCCGATCCGCTCAGCTGAACGCGATCAGCCCGCTGGAACGGGGGCCGGGGCGACACCCGGCGGTGCCTCCGGCGGCGGCGCGAGCGCCGGCTGACCCGGTACGGGCCCCGGCGGCGGGGGCGGCTGGTTCATGACGAACGGGACCGCCTGCGAGCGCAGGTTGCCCAGCTGCACGACGAGGTTGTAGGTGCCCGGCCCGATCGCCGGCCGCGGCAGCGGGCAGTGCGGCGCGGACCCCATGCCCGTCCAGGTCACCGCCGTCGTCACCTGCTCGCCGGGCGTGAAGGTCTTGATCAGGGTCTCGTTGGACGGCGCGCAGTCCAGGTTGGACCACAGCCGCTTGTTGTCCAGCGAGTAAACGTAGGCGGCGAGCACCGCGGCCCCCACGTCGCGTTTGCAGGACACCAGCCCGATGTTGGTGACGACCATGGTGAACTTCGGCTGGTCGCCGATGAAGTACTGGGGCGCGTTGGTCAGGCCCTTGACGCCCAGCGTCGAATCGGGGCAGTCATCGCCCTCCTTCAGCACCGGCGGCGGCTGCACCGCGGCGGTGGGGGTGGGCGACTCGGGGTTCTGCCCCTGCGGCGGCGCCACCGGGGTGCCGCCCTCCTGCCCCGCCGGAGGCGGCGCCTGGCTCGGGGGCGCGGCCGGCTTGCTTTGAGCGGAGTTGGCCTTATCGGCGCTCGCGGGCTTGGCGCCCGCCTTGTTGCCCATGAACGCGACGACGATGGCCGCCACGACCCCGACCACGACGACCGCGAGGCCCAGGGCCAGGCCCCTGCGCCGCCAATAGATCTCGGTGGGTAGCGGGCCACGCGGTTCCAGATCCAGCACGATCACACCGTAGGCCCAGGTCACGCGGATTTGTCCGATCCGCGTCGGCGTGTCGCCCTGTTTGCTGGCCGACCGCCGTGTTAGTGGCGGGGGAAAATCGGCGGCTATCCACCGAAATTCGGCCCTCTACTCTCCTATGTCGCCGAAGTGGTCGACCAGTGCGGCGCGCCCGTCGGCGAGGTGATAGGTGACCCCCGCGATCGCCAGCGTGCCCGCGGACACCCGCTCCGCGATGGCCGACGAGCGCGCCATGAGTTGCGCCAGCGTCTCGCGCACGTGCCGTTCCTCGAATTCGTCGACACGGCTCAGGCCGTCGCGGCGCCCCATCAGGATCGACGGCGCGACCCGCTCCACCACGTCGCGCACGAAACCGCCCGGTATCGCGCCGTCCTGGATCGCCGCCAGCGCCGCCTTGACGGCACCGCAGCTGTCGTGGCCGAGGACGACGACGAGTGGCACGTCCAGCACCGTCACCGCGAACTCGATGGAGCCCAGCACCGCCGAGTCGATGACCTGCCCAGCGGTGCGAACCACGAACATGTCACCCAAACCCTGGTCGAAGATCAGTTCGGCGGCCACCCGGCTGTCCGCGCAGCCGAACACCACCGCGGTGGGTTTTTGACCCGCGGCAAGGCTGGCCCGATGGTCGACGCTCTGACTCGGATGCTCGGGGTGGCCCGCGACGAATCGCTCGTTACCCTCTTTGAGTGCTTTCCACGCTGTTACCGGGCTGGTGTTTGGCATGGCACACATCATGCCGCACAGGCACATGAACGTCCCCCCGAACGAACTCATCGACTGGTACGGCCGGTCGCGCCGCGACTTGCCCTGGCGAGGGCCGGATGTCAGCCCGTGGCAGATCCTGGTCAGCGAGTTCATGTTGCAACAGACGCCGGTGGCGCGGGTGCTGCCGATCTGGCCGGACTGGGTCCGACGTTGGCCGACCCCGTCGGCCACCGCCGCAGCCAGTGCCGCCGATGTGCTGCGCGCCTGGGGCAAGCTGGGCTATCCGAGACGGGCAAAGCGATTGCACGAGTGCGCCACGGTGATCGCGCGCGACCACGACGACGTGGTTCCCGACGATGTCGACGTCCTCATGACGTTGCCGGGCGTCGGCAGCTACACCGCACGGGCGATCGCCTGCTTCGCGCACCGCCGCGCGGTACCGGTGGTGGACACCAACGTGCGCCGGGTGGTGGCCCGCGCGGTGCACGGTGTGGCCGACGCCGGTACACCTTCGGCGGCGCGCGACCACGCCGACGTATCCGCTCTGCTGCCGGAAGACGAATGGGCGCCGCAGTTTTCGATGGCGTTGATGGAACTGGGCGCGATCGTGTGCACCTCCCGGGCTCCGCGATGCGGGCTGTGCCCGCTTGACGGGTGCGCGTGGCGGCGAGCGGGTTGCCCTCCCGCGCAGGGGCCGGGCCGCCGGGCACAGACCTATGCAGGCACCGACCGTCAGGTCCGCGGACGGTTGCTGGATGTCTTGCGCGCCAACGACTCCCCGGTCACCCGGGCAGAGCTGGACGTGGCGTGGTTGACCGACACCGCGCAGCGGGACCGAGCGCTGGATTCGTTGCTGGCCGACGGCCTGGTGACGCGGACGGTCGATGGCCGGTTCGCGCTACTGGGCGAAGGATAACGCGCCGGTCGAGGACCGTCTTCAGAGATCATTGCCGGCGTAGGACTGGTTGAAGCTCTTATTCGCCAACGGGAAGTCGGGCACGATGGTGTCGGCCATCGCGACCGGCAGCGCCGGCCAGTTGAACCAGGACGGGTCGACGATTTTGGCGCGGGTGATGCGATCGGCCGCGTCGATTTCGACGCGATGGACGATGGTGCCTCGCCAGCCTTCCACGATGCCGATGCCGCTGCGTGCCGCAGGGGTCGACGTCGGGTATCCGGCGTATTGTGTTGCGCCGGTGTGCGATTCGATCAGATGGCAGGCCAAATCGGCGGACGCCGCGAATTCGTCGCGGCGTACCGTGTATCGGGCCAGCACATCGCCCCCAGCCGCGCCGACCTCGGTCACGGGCAGTTCGGTGGTCGGGTGTTCGAGTCGGGCGTCGGTGCGAATACCGCTGGCGCGCGCAACATAGCCCAGGCAGCCGAGGGCCTGCGCGTCTTCCCGGTGCAGGACAGCCGTCCCGGCGAATCTGTCATACACCAGGGAGTTGCGCAGGGTCAGTTCGGCGATCTCGGCGACGTCGGCCGCGACGGACCGCAGTTCGGTGATGTCGGGCAGCGCCCGCAGCGCGACCGCGCCGGGGCGGATGGCGCCACGCAGCAGCCGATGTCCGGTGACATTCGCGTTGAGTCGCAGCAGTTTTTCGCGGACGCGTTGGGTGTGTGCGTGCGCCATGCCGAACCCAACGTCGTTGGCCAGCGCTCCCAGATCGGCGACGTGGTTGTAGAGCCGTTCGAGTTCGACGAGCAGCGCCCGCAGGCGGTGTGCCTCGTCGGGCAGGTCGATCCCGAGCCCGTCTTCGATGGCCAGGCAGTGGGCGAGCGCGTGCGCGGCGGAGGTGTCGCCGCTGACGCGTTCGGCCAGTTCGACGGCGCCTTCGGCCGGCTGACCCTGGAAGAGCTTTTCCACGCCCCGGTGCACGAACCACAGCCGGGCCTTGAGGCGCAACACGCTTTCGCCGGCGACGGAGAAGCGAAAATGGCCGGGCTCGATCAGCCCGGCGTGTACCGGGCCCACCGGAATCTCGTACACCCCGGGCCCCTCGACGGTGACGAATGGGAAATGGCCGCTGCCATCGAACTCGGGTGGAGGCAACGCCGTGCCGCGCATCGGATACCACTCCTCGGGCCAGTGGGCATGCCGCACCAGTCGGCGTGCTTTCGGGTGCCCGACGGGCCGGATTCCGTACAGGTCTGCCATTTCGCGCTCGAACCGGCTAACCGGAAACGACAGATAGGCCAGCGATCGAACCGCCGGATCATCCTTGGGCAGCATGCATTCGAGCTGGACGCGGCGATCCGGCCGGCCGGCGAGAAACAGGTAAACAACGCGGAAGGCGGTGTCGTCGTCGTGGGCGGCCACCAGGCCCAAACGAAACCCCTTGTCCAGCAAGTCTTCGGCCATCTCGGCCAGCCCGCACTGGGACAGCCTGTGGCGCTGACACTCGCGCCTCATCGCGGTATGCCGACATCGCTTGCCGCGGCGGTGAACAAGTCGGTGAGCGGACCGGCTGTGACGCCGAGGGCGATCGATGCGGCGACGCCGACGAGCAGGGCCGCCGCTACCGTTCGCGGGACGGTGATTTCGGGTGCGCCGGCCGCGCCGCCGAGGAGGATGCGGCCCGAGTTGCGCGCCAGCGCGGCGAAGGCCACCGCGACCAAAAGCATGCCGACGCCGAGGACCCAGGTGAGCCGCACGTCGGCGAGGGAACGGACGATGGCCAGCTCGCTGGCGAACATCGCGAAGGGGGGCAGGCCGAGCAGCACGATCACCCCGACGGCCAGCGACACCCCGATGAGGCGGGAGCGCCGCAACACGTCGCCGATGTCGGCGATCGCGGTGGAGTCGTGAGCGACCTGCAGCTGGCCGCTCGCCAGGAAGAGGACCGTCTTGCCGATCCCGTGAGCAAGGACGTGCAGCAGCAGCGCGGCGATCGCCAGCGTGGTTCCGGCGGCCGCGGCGATCGCGATCACGCCCATGTTCTCCATGGAGGAGTAGGCGAGCATGCGTTTGATGTCCGGTGTCACCGTCAGCATCAGCGCCGCGACCGACAGCGTCGCCAGCCCGATCACCAGCAGGCCGGACCGCATGAACGTGGGGCCGGCCGCCATGTCGATGAGCGGTTTGATGCGGATCAACACCGAGAACGCTACCGATAGGAGCACCCCGCTCATCAGCGCCGAAACCGGCGCGGGGGCCTGGCTGTGGGCGTCGGCCAGCCAGGTGTGGAATGGAAACAACCCGACCTTCGCGCCGTAGCCGATCAGCAGCAATCCACCCGCAAGTCGAGCGATGTCGGGATTGAGCCCCCCGGCGCGCGCGGTCAGCACGTCGAGGTTCAGGGCGGCGGCGGCCGGCGCGCCGGCGTGCTCGGCGGCGTAGTACAGCAGCACCGTGCCCAGGAAGGCGATGGCGATGCCGACCGAGCAGATCACGACGTATTTCCAGGTGGCCTCGAGCGCGCTGCGGGTGCGGCGGTGCCCGACCAGGAAGGCGGTGATCACCGTGGTGGCTTCGATGGCGATCCAGACGACGCCGATGTTGTTGGCGCACACCGCCACAACCATCGCCGCCAGAAAGGCTGCGGTCAGCGCCCCATATACCCGCGCGCCGCGCAGGTCGGTGTGCTCGTGCACGAGTTCGGCGTCGAGGTAGCCGATGCTGGCCCAGGTGGCCAGTGTGGCAACGGTTCCGATGACGATCAGCATGGTGACGTTGAGGGCGTCGACTCGCAGCAGCCCGCCGAGGGCGAACCGCGTTCCCGATCCGACGCGCAGCCCGAGCGCCGCACCACACCCGAGCACCGCCACCGCCGAGAAGACGATCAGTGTTGCGGTGGCCCTGCGCCATCCGGCGATCAGGGTGGCGATCGACGCACCGACGGGCGTGAGGATCGCGGCGAGCAGCAAACCGGTCATCAGTCGTGCAACTCCTGCAACGCGTCCAGGTCGGCGCCGCCGAAGGCGGACGACAGCCGTCCCGTTAGTACGCCGATCACGATAACCGCGAACAGCACGTCCAGCGAGGCACCCAGTTCGACGATCAGCGGCACCCCGGCCGTGAGCAGGAACGCGGTGGCGGCAATTCCGTTGTCCAGCATCAGGAACCCAGCGGCCTGCGACACCGCGTGCCGCCGCGTGACCATCACCAGCAACGCGACGAGCGCCACCGCGGTAGCGGCGGGGACCGCGGTCGTCGTGGCGCCGGGCTGCAGGTTCACCAGGGAGCCGGTGGTGGCGAAGGCGGCCAGCGTCAGCGCGGCGGTGATGAGCAGCGACGTGGCGGTGTTGACCAGCGGGGTGGCTTCGCGGTGGCATTGCGGCTCGGCGCCGACCGCGCGGGCTAGCAGCCGGGGCAGCACCAAAACCCGCAACACCAGCACGGCGACACCGACACTGATGAGCGCGCCGTCGCCGTCATAGACACCGCGCAGAATCGGTATGGCCGCCAGGGCGACACCCTGCCAGGCCAGCAGACGGACGATGGCGACCAGGTCGCGGCGCCACACGATCAGCACCCCAGCCAGCAGCAGCCCGCCGGCGGCGAGGTCGACCAGTACCGAAAAGGCGTTGTACGTCATGCCGGAACCGCAAAGAAGTTGGCCGCGACGACCGCGAGCAGCGCCAGCAGAAACGATCCGGCCAGCAGCTCGGGGACGCGGAAGAGCCGCAGCTTGGCGACGAACACCTCGACGGTCGCCAGCAGTCCCGCGAGCATCGCAACCTTGGTCGCCACCGCCGCGAGGCCGACGACAATGTCCACCGCGCCGGGGTGGCCGCCGGCAATCCCCCACGGCGCGAACAGGTTTGCCAGCAGTGCCAACAGCACCGTCAGCCGCATCCCGGCCGCCCATTCGGCCAGTGCCAGTCGCGGACCGGCATATTCGAGGATCATCGCCTCGTGCACCATCGTGAGCTCGAGATGGGTGGCCGGGTTATCCACCGGCAGACGCCCGGTTTCGGCGACGATGACGATCACCAGCGCGGTGAACGCCAGCACCGCCGCCAACGACACCACCTGTGCGGGATGACTGACAGTGTGTGCCACCAGGGCACCGAGATTGGCCGACCCCGCCGGCATCGACACGGCGAAGACCGCCAGCAGAATCGTCGGTTCGACGAGCGCGGCGATGGTGATCTCCCGGCTGGCGCCCATGCCGCCGAACGAGGTGCCGGTGTCGATGCCCGCCAAGGTCAACGCGACGGTGCCGACGAACAGCAGGCCGACCACGGCGAACAGGTCGGCGCTGGCATCCAGAGGGGATCCGGTCGCGACCAGCGGCGCGATGGCGGCGATCGACAACGCCGAGCCGGCGACGACGGCGGGCGCGGCCGCGAACACCACCGTCGTTCCACGCGGTGTGATCTGTTGCTTGCCAAGCTGTTTGACGATGTCGCGCCACGGCTGCAGGATGCCTCCACCGACTCGGCCCTCCCAGCGGGCGCGCACCTGGCGGGTCAGGCCGACCACCAGCGGCGCCCCGGCCATCACGCCGCCGATCTGCGCCGCGCCCGCGACGTAGGACAGGACGTTCATCGGGCGACCACCAGCACGGTCAGCACACCGAGGGCGCCGTAGGCCAGATACAGGTGGACGCTGCCGGTATGTGCGCGCCGGACCAACCCCGCCGCGGCCGAGACCGCCCGGATCACCGGCGTGTAGCAGCGTTCCTCGATCGCGTCGGTGATTCTGGTGCTGTAGGTGACCTTGTCGGCCAGATAGCGCGACTCGGCGCTGTGAGTGACTTCGATGTCGGTGTCGGGACGCAGCACATCGTCGAAGACCCGTTGCAGCGGCTCGGCGAAGGATGTCGCCGTATATTGCATGCGTGCGGTGAGATCGTCTGCGCCGCAGGCCCATAGCGCCGACGTGACGGGCTCGGGGCGCCGCCTCCGCCGCCAGCGCGCGAGTGCGGCCGCGGCCAGCGCGGCCCCGCAGAGGCCGGCGGCGATCACGCCGGGCGCGATCGAGCCCTGCAGCCCCGGCAGTCGCACGAGTGCTGTAGAGGGGTCGAGGTCGGTGAAGTCCACCGCCCGGGCCGCGGGCAGCGCGGCGACCGCCCGGCGCAGCGCGGGTCCGACGGTCGAGGGTGCCACGGCCAGTGTCACACAGGCGGCCGCCGCCAGCGCCATGCCGGCCAGCATGATGCGCGGCGCCTCGAGAGCCCGGGCGGCCTGCTCGGAGCGCGGCCGCGCCAAAAATCCGATGCCGAACGCCTTGACCATCGCCGCGACCCCCAGGCCGGTGGTGAGCGCGACCGCGCCCACCGCCAGCGGCGTGGTCAACGCCAAAACGGCGACGTGCTCGGAGGCGGTGTGGATCAGCGACTGGACGAGCAGCCATTCGCTGACGAATCCGGCGCCAAGCGGCAACCCGCACGCGCCGAGCGCCGCGACCCCGAACAGGGTGGTGGTCGCCGGCATCCGGCGAGCCAGACCGCCCAGCCGGTCGAGGTCACGCAGCCCGGTAGCGGCCAGCACCGACCCCGCGGACAGGAATCCGAGACTCTTGAACGCCGCATGCGCGATCAGGTGCAGCATGGCCGCGGCCGCGGCGATCGTCGCCGGTCGGTGCACACCGGCGGCGGCGAAGAGGGTGGCGGCCCCCAACGCCAACGTGATCAGCCCGAGGTTCTCGGTGGTCGAATAGGCAAGCAGCCGTTTGAGGTCCGTGGCCACCGAAGCCTGCACCACGCCATAGAGCGCCGAAACCCCGCCGACCACCATCAAGACGAGGCCCCACCAGCGGGGACCCGGACCCAGCAGCTGCAAATCGAAACGGCAGATGCCGTAGACGCCGAGGTTGACCATCGCTGCGCTCATCAGGGCCGACACCGGGCTGGGCGCCTCCGGGTGGGCGCGCGGCAACCAGGCGTGCAGCGGAACGAGCCCGGCCTTGGAACCGAACCCCGCAACCGTCAACAGAAACACCGCGGTGCGCGCACCCTCCGGTATCCCGTGCAGGTCGGCGAGCCGGTCGGCGCCCCCCGCAGCGGAAAGCACCATCAACCCGATCAGGATCGCGACGAACCCCAACTGCGTCATCACCGCGTACACCAGGGCGGCGGAGCGCACCTGCGGGCGGGTGTGTTCGGCCAGCACCAGCACCAGCGATGCGACCGCCATCAGCTCCCACGCCAACAGAAAGGTGGTCACCGACCCCGCCGCGGTTACGACGAGCATCGCCGCGACGAACAAGGGCAACACCGCGAGCGTCAACCTGCCCAGATGGCCCCGCCGGGCATACCCGATCGTGTACAGCCCGACGACGAGCGCCACCGCGCCGGTGAGCGCCATGAAGAATCCGCCCAGCGGCTCCAGGCTCAGCTGCACCCCCGACAGCGGAAGCAGCCAGCCGATGCCCACCGCGGGTACCGAACCGAACATCGCCTGCAGGCCCACCCATACTCCGACCGCGCCAAGCAGCGCCGTCAGCGTCCCCGCGAACGCAGGTCTGAAGTCTTTGGGGCCCAGGGCTTTTGGAGCGAGGACCGGCCGGGTGGCCAATTGTGTGATCACTTGCCGGTCACCGATCGGAGAGCCGCAACGATGTCGCCCGGCGTCGGCGGGCAGCCCGGAATTTCCAGATCGACCGGGACCAGCTCACCGACGGCGCCGGCCACCCCGTAGGCGTCGGCGAAGACGCCCCGGTTGATAGCGCAGTCCCCACAAGCGATCACCCGACGCGGCCGAGGCGTGGCGTCGATCGTGGCGCGCAGCGGGCCCGCCATGTTGTGCGTCACGACGCCGGTGACCAGCAGCGCGTCCGCGTGCCGCGGGGAGGCCACCAGCCGCGCACCGAACCGCTCGGCGTCATACACCGGCCCGAATGCGCCCGCGATCTCGACTTCGCACCCGTTGCAGGAGCCGGCGTCGACGTGCCGGATCTGAAGCGAACCACGCACTCCCGCAACCGGTTTCATGGTTCGCGGCGGTAATGGTTCCGCGCGTTCGGTGATCCGGCCGACACGGAAGGCCTTAGAAATCCAGCCCATCAGCGCTACTGCGCGCTCCCCGCGCGCAGGTCCTCCAACAAGGCCACCCGGTCGCTGAGCACCCCGGTGAGCACCTTGCGCGCGACCATCAGCAGTTCGGCGATGTCCGGTGAGGCGATCGAGTAGATCATCGTGTTGCCGTCCCGGTGCGCGTCCACCACCCCGGCCCGGCGCAAAACGCCCAGTTGCTGCGACAGGTTCGAAGATTCCAAACCGACCTCGGGCAACAGTTCGGCGACCGACTTGTCGCCGGCGACGAGAAGCTCGAGAACCCTGATCCGCGCCGGATGCCCCAGTGTCTTGAAGAACTCGGCCTTGACCTTGTACAGCGGCTCCGACACCCGGATCTCCTGAAGATTCGATGCTTCCTACGTTTGAACAGTTGAAGAATTTATCAGATGGTGTAGCGATGCGCACGGCGGGGCGTTATCGCAAAAGCTCGCACCCGCAAAACCCGACACGCCGCCGGACGAACGCTCCACGTGAGACACATATCTGCGTCTTACCCTGCCGATGTGCCCAGCGAGGAGGCCACCGACGGATCCCGCTTGCCGCCGGTGTCCCGGCGCGCGGTGCTCGGCGGGCTGAGCCTGCTGCCGCTGGCCGCCGCCATGCGGGGCCCCCTACCCGCCGCCTCCGCCGATACCGGCTACCGATTCCTGTCGCCGCACCAGGCCGCGGTGCTCGACGCCGCCACCCGCCGGCTTGTCCCGGGGCCGCAAGACTGCCCGGTCGAGCTCGGCAGTCCCGGGGCCCACGAGGCGAACGTGGTCAACTACCTGGACCGGATGCTGTCGGTGTTCGACGTCACGCCCGCCGACGTGCACGCCGGCGGCCCGTGGAGCAACCGCGCCGGCGGCTCCCAGGACTACATGGCGACCTTCGTCCCGCTCAACCGCGCCCAGGCCTATGGGTGGCAACAGCGGCTCACGCAGCTTCGCAACCAGTACACCAGCGGCATCGCGCTGCTCGACCAGCAGGCCGGCGGAGACTTCACCGCAGTGCAGCCGGTCCGGCAGGACCTCATCCTGGCCCACGGGCCGGCTGCGGCCTTCGCCAATATCCTGTTCGGTCACACCATCGAGGCGATGTACAGCGTCCCCGAGTACGGCGGCAACGCGAACCTGGTCGGTTGGAAGGACATCAAGTACCCCGGGGACTCCCAGCCGCGCGGGTACACCCCCGCCGAGGTGGAAGCTACCCAGTGGGACGTGGTCGTCGTCACCGACATCATCAACCGCCTGCGCCACGGCTGGGAAGGGGTCGTCTCCAAACTGGGCGGAAGGGGCGGCGTGAGTGCCGCCCACTAAGGCGATCATCGTTGGCTCCGGCGCCGGCGGATCGACGGTGGCGATGGAGCTCGCCGAGAACGGCTGGGACGTCGTCATTTTCGAGAAGGGGTCGAACTACTTCACCAACCTGGACGGGACGGGGCCGCTCGGAACGACGTTCTCCAACGACGAACTCAAGGCGCTGTACCGCTATTTCGAGCAGCCGGACCCACTGGCCTACCCGCGCACGTTTCGCGCCAACGCCGGCCAGGCCGCCAGCTACGTCGGCCCGGTCAACGAACTGCCCGTGACCGTCGGCGGCGGCACGACGCACTGGGACGCGAAGGTCCCACGGTTCTGGGACATCGACTTCAAGGGGCTGTCGATGCTTGGCCCGCAGCCCGGCGCGGACGTGCAGGATTGGCCGTTCGAATATGGCGAGATCGCCCCGTACTACGACGCGATCGAAACCCTGCTCGGCACGCAGGGAGATGTCCGGGCGATACCCGCGCTCTCCGTCAAGCACGCGCCGCGCACGCAGCAGTACGCGATGCCGCCGGGGCCGCAGCAGCGCTCGTCCACGCTCATCGCCAAGGGAGCCAAGCGCATTGGGCTGCACCCGTATCCGTTCCCGACCGCGATCAATTCGGTCGACTACGACGGCCGCCCGGCGTGCAACAACTGCGGGTTCTGCAGCAATTACGGCTGCCCGATCTCGGCGCGGGTGGGCGCGCTGGCGCCGCTGCGCCGGGCGCTGCGCACCGGGCGGGTGCAATTACACCCCGAAACCACCGTCACCAGAGTCAACTTCACCGGCCGGCGCGCCACCGGCGTCTCCTATCTCGACCCGCAGGGCAATCCCGGCGGGGAGAGCGCCGACCTGGTGGTGCTGGCCGCCTCGGCGATCGAGACGTCACGCCTGGCGCTGCTGTCCGGCCTGCCCGATGCCAGCGGACGGATCGGCGCCCGGCTGATGTTCCACAACTTCGTCGACGGGTTCGGCATCTACCTCGACCAGCGGGTGCACGCCTACCGCGGCCGCTCGATCACACAGTGCATGGAGGATTTCTGCGACCCCAACTTCCCGGGAGCCCGGCTCGCGGCGAAACTGGCCGGGCTGCCCTACATCCGGGGCGGGCTGTGCGAGCTGGGCGGGAGCCAGGACCCGATCACGGAGGGCAAGTTCTACCAGGAGATCCTGGGATTCCTGCCGGGGGTGCAGCTGTTCGGCAGCCCGTTCAAGGACCTGATGCGCGCCTCGCTGCTGCGCGACCGGCTCGCCGGCGTCAACTTCATCGGCACCGACCTGCCCTACCTGACCAACAACGTCACCCTCGACCCGACGGTCACCGACCTCAACGGCCAGCCCGTGGCCCGCGTGACCTGGGCGCCCGGCAGGCACGAGGCGGTCGCGCAAACGTTCTACCTGGTGCCCATCACCGCGATGATGGCGGCGGCCGGCGCGACGCTGTTCGCCGCGATACCCGACGGCCTGGAACGGAAGCTGGGCGGCGGAACCCCGCCGAACACCAAGCACGTGATGGGCGGGATGCAGATGGGCCCGTCCCCGGCGACGAGCGTCGTCGACCCGAACGGGCGGATGCACCAGATGGACAACGTCTACGTCGCCGACGGCAGCGTGTTCGTCACCTCGGGCTGCCAGAACCCGACCAACACGCTGATGGCGGTGGCGCTGCGCACCGCGTTCGGGCTCACCGGGCGGCGGTAGCCGCCAGGAAGGATTCCACCGCCTCGCGGTAGACCTGTGGTGCTTCGTCGTGAACGAGGTGGCCTGCCTGCGGGACGCCCAAATAGTTTGTGGGCGAATCAGTTTCGGTCATCGCACGCATCTGGCCCGGCGGGGTGACGGAGTTGCCCGCCTCGATGAGCAGCGCCGGGGCCCGCACGGCCGTCCAGTGCGCCCAGTAGTCCCGGGTGCCCCATTCGGCGGCGATCTCGATCCATCGCGAGGTGTGCCCGTGCAACCGCCACCCGACTTCGGTGCGGTCGAACGCCTCCAGGAAATACCGCCCGGCGACGGGCCCGAATTCGTCGAAAACCTGCTCGGCTGAATCGAACTCGACCGGGAGTGCGTGCAGCCACGGCTCCCACGGCCCGGTGGTGCGGCCCCGGAAGTCCGGAGCCATGTCCTCGAGCACCAGCGCCGAAACCAGGTCCGGGCGCTCGGCGGCCAGGCACCACGAGTGCAGCGCTCCCATCGAGTGCCCGACCAGCCTGGCCGGCCCCCCCAAGGCGCCCACCGCGTCGGCCAGGTCGGCCACGAAGCGTTCGGTGCTGATCGGGTGTGGATCGTCGACGTCTCGTCCCCGGTGCCACGGGGCGTCGTAGGTGTAGACGGTGCCCAACCGGGCCAGCCACGGCAGCTGCCGCGACCAGGTGGAGCCGCGGCCCATCAGGCCGTGCACCAGCACCAACGGTTCGCCCCGGCCGCCGTGGCAGGTCAACAGATCGCTGGGCACACCACCATCTTGCGTGGCCCGCCCGACGGTTGGACAGAGGGAGCCGCGCGGTAGCCTGGCGGGATGGCGCAAGTGGTGAAGATCAACGCAATCGAGGTGCCCGCGGACGCCGGCCCCGAACTGGAGAAGCGGTTCGCCCACCGCGCGCACGCGGTCGATAGGCAACCCGGCTTCCTCGGCTTCCAGCTGCTGCGCCCCATCAAGGGCGAGAACCGCTACTTCGTGGTGACGCAGTGGGAGTCCGAAGAAGCCTTCCAGGCGTGGGCGAAGGGACCCGCCATCGAGGCCCATGCCGGCGAGCGGGCCAATCCGGTGGCGACCGGGGCGTCGCTGCTGGAATTCGAGGTCGTGATGGACGTTGCCGGCAACAAGCAGGGTGGTTAGCGGGCGATCGACGCGGCGCCGCGTGGCGGCGTTGGGCGCCGCCGCAGCTCTGGTCGTGACGCTGGCGCCGGGCTGCGCGCCCTCCCCTGCGCCGCACGCCAATGCCGCCAACCCGGGCCGGCAGATCGACACCCGGACGCCGCCCGGCATCCGGGCCCAGCAGACCCTGGACATGCTGAACTCGGACTGGCCCATCGGCCCGGTCGGGGTTCGCACCCTCGCCGCGCCCGACAAGGTCGACCCGGTCGAGACCACCATGGAGGGGCTCTGGTGGGATCGTCCGTTCACCCTCGACGGCGTCGACATCAGCGCCAGCGTGGCCACCCTGCACCTGGTCACCTCCTATGGCGCGCGCCAAGACATCCGGATACACACCGACGACGAGGGCCGGGTCGACCGGTTCGACGTCGACACCCAGGCGCCGAAGGTCAACTCGTGGCACGACGTCGACGCCGTGCTGAGCAAGACCGGCGCCCGCTACTCCTACCAGGTCGCCAGGGTCGAAAACGGCCACTGCAACCCGGTGGCGGGCACCAACACCGGCGAATCGCTCCCGCTGGCATCGATTTTCAAGTTATACGTGCTGCACGCGGTGGCCGGCGCCGTCAGGGCCGGGACGGCGTCGTGGGACGATCAGCTCACGGTCACCGACAAGAGCCGCGCGGTGGGCTCGTCGGGCCTGGAATTGCCTGCCGGAGCGCATGTTTCGGTGCGCACGGCCGCCGAGAAGATGATCGCCACCAGCGACAACATGGCCACCGACCTGCTGATTGGGCGGCTGGGCACGCACGCCATCGAGGAAGCGCTCGCCACTGCCGGCCATCACGACCCGGCAAGCATGACACCGTTCCCGACGATGTACGAGCTGTTCTCCGTCGGCTGGGGCCAACCGGATCTGCGTGACCAATGGAAGCAGGGCTCCCAGCAGGTCCGCGCCCGGCTGCTGGACCAGGCGAATTCCACTCCTTACCAACCAGATCCGACCCGCGCCCACACGCCCGCCTCGACCTACGGTGCAGAGTGGTACGGCACCGCCGAGGACATCTGCCGGGTGCATGCGGCGCTGCAGGCCGACGCGGTCGGCCCCGCCGCGC
>Ga0335071_10002568_pt1 | contig 19405 bp, 20 predicted proteins | sample Lox_Sample_15_FD_206724 | JGI IMG/M metagenome (GOLD analysis project Ga0335071, IMG submission 206724) | Soil microbial communities from Loxahatchee National Wildlife Refuge, Florida, United States - Lox_Sample_1.5 | ecosystem: Environmental > Terrestrial > Soil > Wetlands | place: USA...
CGGTCGGTGACGTTTTCCATCGACATCAGGACATTCAGCTCGAGGTCGGGGCACTTCAGCTCCTCGGCCGTCGTCTTCGCGTAGAACCCCTGTGCAACGAGATCACGGTCCTTCGTGGAGAGCTTCTGGAGCTGTCCCCGCCCGACATGGTCGTTCGTCAGCAGGAGCCCGTTCGGACTGACAAATGATCCCGAACCGCCGTCGCCGACACGGACGCTCGCCAGACGGAGATGATCGAGCCAGGACTGTGTGGGCTCGAACCCGTACAGGTCCTTGAGCTGCTTCCGCGGCGGATTGTCGAACGTCCACATCCCTTCCCCTGCCGGTGACGGCAGAGCCCACAAGACAATGGCGATACCAAGGCAGAAGGCTGCCAGGGCGCGCCGCGCGCTGGTGTTCATTGGTGACTCCCTAGGGAATTTAAGTGAAGAACGAGGAGAGGTTACAAATCGGATGGAAGAGCTGCAAAAAGGTACGGAGATCGTCGAAGAGAAGCAATCTCCTTGACAACGATGAAACTTTGATGTAACTTTGCCGTAGAAAGTACTTTGAGGGGGCACCCATGGACACAATCGAGAGCGGGCTCCAGGACCTGTCCGAAATCCGGTCGATGATGGAACGGGCGACGAAATTCCTCTCGCTCAGCGGACTTTCGGGAGTGAGCGCGGGGATCATCGCGCTCGCAGGTGCGTGGCTGGCCAACGGCGCGATCGGCGGCACGTGGGGGCGTATCCCCCCGGGCTCCGAAGGCGGCGCGGGCGCCCCGGTCACGTTCCTGGTGTGCGATGCGCTCGGTGTGCTCGTCCTGGCCCTCGCCGCTTCGACCTGGTTCTCCGTCAGAATGGCCCGGCGGCAGGGACTTCCCCTCTGGGGTCCCACGACGGCGTACATGCTCGGCGCACTGTTCATCCCTCTTGCCGCCGGGGGCGCATTCTGCGGCGTCCTGATGACGAGCGGCATGTACGCCCTTCTCCCCTCGGCAATGCTCGTCTTCTACGGACTCGCCCTGCTCGGCGCGGGGAATTTCACGTTCAGCGAGGTCCGGTACCTCGGCGCGATCGACGCGCTCCTGGGCATCACCGCGGGATTCCGGCCGGAGCTCGGGCTGATCCTCTGGGCGGGAGGCTTCGGCCTCCTGCACATCGTCTACGGCGTGCTCCTTTACGCGAAGCACGGGCAGTGATACCCCGGGTCAGCACACTGAACAGGGTGTTCGACAACCGGGTCCGGCTGGCCGTCATGTCGGTGCTCTCGGTCAGGGACGAGACCGAGTTCAACGAACTGAAGAAGCTCCTGGGCGTCACGGACGGAAACCTGGCCACGCATATCGCCGTGCTGGAACGGCACAGGTATCTCAAGGTGAAAAAAACATTCCGCGGGAAAAAGCCCCGCACGGCGTACGCGGCAACGGAGACCGGACGCAGGGCGTTCGCGGAGCACGTGGCCGCGCTGGAGCAGATCATCCGCGGGGGGACGTGATCTCTTTTTTTGACGCTTCACTTTGTACCTCAAAGTACTTTGAAAGGAAAATCGCCATGGACGCTGCAAGAAGACCGGGAGCGCTCCTCCTGGCAGCCGCATTCGGGATCGGCGTCGCCGCCGATCTCCTGCTCCGCGCCGTCCCGCCGGGGATCGGGTGGACGGCCTGGATACTCCTCCTGGTCACTGCTCCGCCGGCGCTCGGCGCGCTGCTCGGCCGGCAAGCGGGGCGGGACAGCCGTGTCGCTGCGCTCTGCGGCGCGCTCTGCGCGCTGGGCATCACGCTCCGGGACTCCGGCCCGATCGCATTCCTGAATGTCTGCGGGGCGCTCACCGCCTGTGCCCTCATGACTGCGCGCACGGCAAGCCGCGGGCTCAGGCGGACGAGCATCTTCGAGCTCTGTAATGCTATGACCGTACACATGGTACACGCGATCGCGGGGGCGGGATTCCTCCTGGCACGCGAGCTTGCCCCTGCCCGCGCCGCCGCGTCACCCGGGCGAACGGCGGCCGTCGCAGTCGTGCGTGGCGGCGCCGTGGCCGTCCCCGCGCTCTTCTTGTTCGGGACGCTCTTCGCCTCGGCCGACGACCAGTTCCACGCGATCGCCGCGAAGCTCTTCGACGTCGATCTCAGCACGCTCCTGTCGCACATGACGCTGACATGCGTCGTCGGCTGGATCGTCGCCGGGTTCCTCCGGGGGGCGCTCATCGCGGACGAAGTGCCTGCGCCGGCAACGCGCCGCGAGTCGTTCTTCTCGCTCGGGATCGTCGAGGTCGGCTTGATTCTCGGGCTGCTGGACGGGCTCTTCCTCCTCTTCGTGACGCTCCAGGTCCCCTACCTCTTCGGCGGGGCGGCCACGATCGCCGGGTCTCCGTCGCTCACTGTCGCCGCCTATTTCCGGAAGGGTTTCTTCGAACTGACGGCAGTCGCGTTTCTGACGATACTCACGCTGCTCCTGGCGGACTGGATACTGCGAAAAGAGAACCCCCGGGACACGGCAGTATTCCGGTCGCTCGCCGCGCTCAACCTCGTGCTCCTCGGCATCATCATGGCCTCCGCCTGGCAACGGTTCTTCCTCTACCTGGAGGCGTACGGGCTGACGGAGCTGCGCGTGTACGCGGCGGCCTCGCTTGCGGTGATCGGTCTTGTGGCTGCATGGTTTGCCTGGTCCGTCCTCACGGGGCGGCGTGTGCTCTTCGCCGGGGGGGCAATCGGCGTTGCGTATGCCGTGCTCATCGCGCTCACGGCATTGAACCCCGATGCGCTCATCGCGCGCGTCAACCTCGGCCGCATCGCGGCAGGAAAACCGTTTGACGCCGCATATGTCTCGCATCTGAGCGCCGATGCGGCGGAGGAGCTGATCGACGGACTGCCGCGCCTGTCACCGGCCGACGCGTGCCCCGTAGCCCGGAATCTCCTCCGGTTCGGCGAGCCGGAGTCCGGGAACGACACGCGGACGTGGAATCTCGCGCGGAGCCGCGCGAGCGCCGCCGTACAGGCACACAGGGAGATGCTGACGCAGTCCGCCGCATTTCCGCCATCCATTCACCGCACACAGGAGTGACACACATGGAGACCCCCCGCTGGTTTATTATGCTCGCGTTCTACCTGATGTGTGCATATCTGCCGGTTTCAGCAATTTGCCTCTTCTTCAGGCCCGCGTCGTGGCCCTACCTCCTGGCCCTGTTTCTCGGGCTCTTTCTCGGGGTCCTGGACCTGGGCGCGACGGATGTGCAGGGGACCGCGATTCTTCTCCTCACGCTCTCGATGTTCGTCGCGTATGCCTCCCCCCGGGCTCCGTGGCGCTGGGGGATACTCACCGGGATCTGGGTCCCGGCATTCGGCATTGCGCGGTGGTACGCCGCGGGATCTCCCCACCTCCACGCCGGGGGGCCGTGGGACGCGTCGATGGCGCTCATGTTCTCTTTCGCCGGGTCGTACGCAGGAAGCCTGATTCACAGATACGGGAGCGGACATTCCGGCGGGGAACATCCGGGCGCGTGAGGGAGTACAACATGTGAAGGGGACAACAGGAGGACGCCATGACACGCACAGCGCTCAGCCCGGGCGGCGCCCGATACGGCGCAGCCGAATTGAAAGACACGCTGCAACTCTATTGGATGGCGGGACTCGCGATTGCGATCGGCATTCACATGGCCGCAATCGGGTCATTGTACCTCACGGCGGGGGAACCTGAACGGACGATACAGGTTCGCATGATTCATGATCCCACAATTCACATTATTCCTCCCCACATCAACCCCACGGAGCTGACAAACGTGAACGTGGGAGTGAGAAACTCCCATCAACGTTCGGGAGTACCCGTCCCGGTTCCCCCCGCAATTGTCGACACCACAGTGGAATTGACGCCCAATGTCATCCTGAATCCTGAGCCCGGCCCCGGACCGGGAGGGACCGGACCCGGCACCGTCGCCGACACGACATGGGCGCCGCCGGAGGAACCGGCGAGGCCGTTTAACCCGGTCGAAGGCTATCCTCAACTTGTGCGGAGCGCGTCGCCGGTCTACCCGGATGTGGCGCTGAAAGCAGGACTGGAAGGGCTGGTGCGTGTGAAGATCCTGGTCGACAGGGAAGGAAAGCCGGGCGCGGTAAGCGTCATCAGCTCCACGGGCGACATTTTTAACGACGCGGCCGCCGCTGCTGCGTGGAAATTTCGCTTCACGCCCGGCTACTCGAGCAATGGACCGGTCCCGGTGTCTGTCGAAGTCCCCTTCCGGTTCCGGCTGGCGGACAGGAGGTGATCAGTCCCTCCGCTCCCTGGGGGGCATGCCCTGCGGGATGACGTTGCCCCGGTGGCATGTCCAGCACCCGACCCGGGGATCCGGGCTGTCGAGGTTCTTGATCTTCTTGAGCAGGTTCGTATTGATCTCGTTCACCATGGCGGACATGTCACGCGCAATCTGCTTCTCCGGCTTGTCCTCCTTCTCCCACTGATCCACGACGTGGCAGTGCTTGCACGAAACGCCGAGCGCTCGCGAGAAGAACCCCATCGCCCCGAGAACCCGCCCCGCTTCAGCATCCCTGAACATCTGGATGTTCTTGAACACCTGCGGGGCCGGATCCTTTTCATGCCCCGCGATGCGCCCACGGAGCTCCCCGAGCTCGTGCTCAACCTCCGCGTTCACCGCGGCGCGTCTGGACGAGTCCTGCGCGTTCCCCCCGTCGTGACGGTGTTCCGCCTGCTGCGCCTGCACGACGCCGAATGCCATCACAACGGCCAGAGCCGTACCCGCCGCGATACCCCACCTGATCATAGCTCCTCCTCTATAGTGAACTGTTCATGATTGTCCGGGCACGAGCATCCGCTCAAGCCTCTGCCGGACGGACGGCCACTCCTCCGCGAGTATGCTGAAATACACCGAATCCCTCACGCGCCCGTCACGCATCACCATGTGACGGCGGAGCACACCTTCCTCGGATGCTCCCAGGCGCAGTATGGCCTTCCGGGAACGGGTGTTGAGCACGTCTGTCTTGAATTCCACCCTGTTGAGACGGAGCCGTTCAAAGGCATGCGTGAGGAGAAGAAGCTTGGCTTCCGTGTTGAACGCGGTCCGCTGCCACGGGGTTCCGAGCCAGGTCGCGCCGATCTCAATGCGGCGGTGTGCCGGCTCGTAGTTCAGAAACCGCGTGGAACCGACAGCCCGCCCGGTGCTCCTGTCGATTATGGCGAACGGAAGCGTCCTGCCTGCAGATTGCTGCGCGAGCGCCTCGGCAATGTACTGGCTCATGCCGTGCGGGGCAGGGAGGTCGGCGAGGGCCAGGCGCCAGAGGTCATTGACCGCGATCGCCTCCGCGAGCTGTTCACCGTGCGGGGGCCCCAGGGGGTGAAGCTCTACATAATTCCCGCGCAGGAAACACGGGGCAAGCGGCGGCCCTCCGGCGCTCATCTCTTCCCCCGCAGGAGGAGCCCCCTGATCCAGCCGAAGAGGATGACAGCGACGCCCGCCGCGACAGGCAGGACCATGTTCATCCACGCCCCCCACCACGCGACGATGAGGCCCAGGAACCGGATCCCGTCGGAGGGGCGCGTGCGGGGAGAGGCAACGTACCTGCCGAAGGGAGTGTCGGCGAGCCGGCCGAGGTCAACACGTATGATCATATAAAGAGAGACCACCACCGACGGCACGAAGCCCACGAGGAGTGCGGTAACGATCTGGTGGTCCCAGAGGAGCCACCCCGCCAGGATTCCCGTCACCCAATCGGTCGCCAGCTTCACGGGGTGGATCTGGTGGATGACGATGCGCTCCCGGAAGGCCAGAGGGAGGGCGCTGCGGCGTTGATTAGGATTTCCCACCGAAAGTCACGACATTCTTTTGCACATATGGAGGATGCGCATGAGCGACCCGACACGATTTCTCCTTGACGACACCAAGGTACCCAAGGCGTGGTACAACATCAATGCCGACATGCCGGTTCCACCGCAGCCCGTGCTCCATCCGGGGACACTCGAACCCGTTACCCCGGACTTCCTGAGCGTGCTCTTCCCCATGAGCCTGATCGGCCAGGAGGTCAGCACAGAGCGGTGGATTGAGATTCCCGAGCCTGTGCGGGACATCTACCGGCTGTGGCGTCCCACGCCGATGTGCCGGGCCGTCCGTCTCGAGAAAGCGCTGGGCACGCCGGCGCACATCTACTACAAGTACGAAGGTGCGAGCCCCGTCGGATCGCACAAACCGAACACCGCCGTCGCGCAGGCCTTCTACAACAAGGAGGCGGGGACGAAGGCGATGACCACTGAAACGGGCGCCGGGCAGTGGGGTACGGCCCTTGCCATGGCGTGCAACTTCTTCAACATCGATCTCGAAGTCTACATGGTCAAGGTCTCCTACCACCAGAAGCCGTACAGGCGCGTGGTGATGGAGAACTACGGCTCGAAAGTCTACGCGAGCCCGAGCAGGCACACGCATTACGGGCGCACGGTGCTGGCCGGCGACGCCGAATCACAGGGATCGCTCGGCATCGCGATTTCGGAGGCCGTGGAAGCGGCCGCCACGTCGGAAGGGAAGAAGAAGTACGGGATCGGTTCCGTGCTGGGCCACGTGCTCCTGCACCAGACGGTGATCGGGCTGGAAGCGCTTGACCAGATGGAGATGGCGGGGGAATACCCCGATATCGTGATCGGCTGTGCCGGGGGGGGATCGAATTTCGCCGGGTTCGCGTACCCGTTCCTCCACAGGAACCTGCGCGAGGGGAAGACGACGCGTCTCATCGCTGTCGAGCCGGCGTCATGCCCCAGCATGACAAAGGGGAAGTACACGTTCGACTACGGCGACACTGCGGCAATGGCCCCCGTCGTGAAGATGCACACGCTCGGGCACACGTTCATGCCCCCCGGGATCCACGCAGGCGGTCTCCGCTACCACGGAATGGCTCCCAGCGTGAGCGCGCTCGTCAACAACAGGAACATCGAGGCGCGCGCGGTCAACCAGATCGAGACGTTCCGTGCGGCAGTCGAGTTTTCCCGCGCCGAAGGGGTGATTCCCGCCCCCGAGTCGGCGCACGCGATCCGCGTCGCCATCGACGAGGCGATCAGGTGCAGGGAAGAGGGAACAAAGCGCGTGATCGCGTTCAATCTTTCGGGGCACGGCCATTTCGACATGGCGGCGTACGACGCGTTCCACCAGGGGAAGCTGGAAGACTACGAGTACCCGGCGGAGCTGGTCCACGAGGCGATGAAGCACCTGCCGAAGGTGAAGGTGTGATTGCTTCGGGGGCGCCTGCGGTGGCGCTACAGCGCCACCTTCGGCGCCCCCTCGCAATGACCCTTCGGGTCATTTCACAAGCGTGAACCTCCGCGTTTCGGTGTACGAGCCTGCCTGGAGGCGGTAGAAGTAGACTCCCGAGGCGAGGCCGGTGCCGTCGAACCGCACTTCGTGCACCCCTGCATCCTCCATCCCGTCCACGAGCCTCCCCACCACCTGCCCGATAGCGTTGAACACCGTGAGTGACGTTTGCGCGCGCGCGGGGAGCGCAAAGCGGATCGTCGTGCTCGGGTTGAACGGGTTCGGATAGTTCTGATCGAGCTGGTAGCTGGTCACCGCTGCTGAGGCGGGCTCTCCCGCTGCGGGGGCCGAGGCCACATCCTCGTCAGAGGGGCGCGCACCCGGACACTTCACGCTGATGTCGCGGATTCTCCCCTCGGGGCGATAGGCAACCATGCCGAGCTGGCGGATGAAGTCCTTCACCACCGTGTATTCGAAATCGGGCATCACGTCAAGCACGCTCACGTTCATCCCGAGTCCCGGCAGCAGCGGCGCGAGTCCCTCGTCGACCGTCATCGTGTAGGAGGCGGAGAAATTGATCGGTCTCCCGCCGATGCGGACCGACGACAGATCCACACGGCTCCCGACTGGGTTTGCCCCGTTGTAGCGGAACGTCATCCCGGACACCTGGGGCGCATAGTCATCCGTGACCCCCAGGAAGCTCAGGGCCGCTTCGAGTCCCGTGACAATCGAGGCCCCGTCGGTCCGGACTCTGACCAGCTTCAGTCCCAGGCCGGAGCCCTGGTCGTAGCCGTAGGGGAACGACCGGAACACGTCGGCGCCCACGATCGGACCGGCATAGATCTTCTCGTTGATCATGCCTGTCGCGGAAAAGCCCAGCTGCGTCCCCCCTTTCCTGCGGAGCGCATCCGTTACCAGATCCCCCATCGGCGTATCCCTGATCTGGCTCGTAGTATCATACTCCCGCGACAGGTCGGTCAACGCCCAGCCGACGGGTTTGTGATAGACATCGCCGTAGGCCTGGACGATCCCCTGCTTCAACGTGTTGATGACCGCCTGAATCTCCGGGACAGCGGGAACGCGCCCGTCGACCGGAATCATCGTATAGTCGACAAACGTGACTTTCTGGCCTTCGACGTTGAGTCGCAACTTCCCCACATGAAGATAGAACGCGCCTGCCTGGAGAATGAGCGTCACCTTTCCCCCGTTCTTCACGCGCACCGGCTTCTCGAACAGGTAATGGTCATGCGCTCCGACGATCACGTCGATCCCGGTGACTGTCGAGGCAAGCTCGCGGTCATGGAGGTACCCCATGTGGGAGAGGCAGACGACGATCTGCGCACCCTGCTGCCGGAGCCCGTTGACGATCCCCTGGCAGTCTACCTGCGCGAGAGACAGGAGCGTGAGCTGTCCGGGATTCATGGTGGGGTTATCCCAGACAGTCATGCCGAATATGCCGATCTTCACGCCCCGGTCAATGAGAACCGACGGTTTGATGAATGGGCTGAGCGCGTCTCCGTCGGCCGTCCCGCTCAGCACAAGATTGGCCGAGAGGAGGGGGAACTGCATCGGCGAGGCGCCGTTCAACGCCATGGCGAGCGTCGACGGCGTAAGGTCGAACTCGTGGTTTCCGACCGCCATCGCGTCGAAGCCGAGCTGGCCCATGATCTGAAATTCGGGGACGCCGAAATACTGGTTGTAGAAGAAATCACCGACAGACGCGTCACCGCCGTGGAGGAGGACGACGTGCTGCTCCGTGGCCCGTATTGATCCGATCACGGTTGCTGCCTTCGCAATCCCTCCGATCGTGCCGTTCAGGCGGAAGTCCTTGGGACCGAACGCATCAAGATGCGAATGCGTGTCGTTGACGTGGACGATCGTGACAACCGTTCCCCCTGCCAGTGACACCGTGACACAGAGAACGACGACCGTCGCGAGCGTGAGTGCCTTTCCTATCAGTCTGCCCATAGCGCACCGACTCCTTTCCCGTTGATCCTGGAATGCTGAGAATGTGGTTTGGACTGCAGAGTACGGGGGGAGTATCGGAAATGAAGAGATTCCGCGTGTCACGTTTTTGTCACGGGGGGGTCAAAAACTTCACGCGGAGATTGCCCCGCCTGCGGCGCCTGCGGCGCCGCAAGCGCCGGGACGCAAAGAGCGCGCTTCGTCGGCGAGAAACGGCTTGCGATGACGGAGGGTCAGCGGCGGATGAGCTTCCGGGCGTAGTTCCTGTCGAGAAGGGCGAGCATGATCACGACAAGGGCGGCGGAAAACGCAATGAGGAACGGACCGGCGTGTGCGAAATCTCCGAGCCATGATGTCACGGCCGAGCCGCAGGCCGCAATCGCTCTCTCAAAGAGCTCGTGGGCGCCCCCAGGGGGGTTCACTGCAGCGCTGCCTCCCGGTGTGATAAATCCGGCTGCAAGGCAGACTCCCAGCCCGAGGAGAACGACGCACAGGAGGACCGCCTGGAATGCGATCCACGGGGCGAACCGGAAGGCGCGGGAGGCCGGCATCACGGGGTCCAGAGCGGACATCACGGATGCGGTGAACCCGGGCGAGACACTCACAAGCGGGAGCGAGCGGAGGGCCCGGTCGAATGTGCCGAGCGCCCGGAACCTGGAGGCGCACAGGGTGCAGCCGGCAATGTGCGCGCGCGCGGCGCGTTCACCGTCGGGAGAAAGGACCCCGTCGAGAATCATCGAGAGGTCAGCCTGCGTGCAGTGGATGTCGTTCATCTCGATCCCACCTCCTCACCGGTACGCTCAAGGACTCTCCTTCGCAGGAGCTCCCGCCCGCGGAAGATGTTGGTTTTGACCGTTCCGAGGGGGACGCTCAGCACTTCCGCTATCTCGCCGTATCTCAGTTCCTGGACATACAGGAGCGTCAGCGCGGCGCTGTAGGCGGCGGGGAGCCGGGCCATCTCCTGCATGAGTATGCTGCGGACCTCCTCTGTCTCGAGCTGTTCGTGCACACCGGGCTCTTCCGCGGCGGGGAGCGCCTCCTCCGGAGGGAGATCTTCCTGGACCGGTCCGTTGTTCCCCCGGAGGTGCGTCATGCACGCGTTGTACAGGATCCTGTAGAACCAGGTGGAAAAGCGCGCATCCCCTCTGAATCCGCCGATGCCGCGGAACGCCCTCAAAAATGCGTCCTGCACCACTTCTTCCGCTTCCCCCCGCTCCCCCAGCAGCCTCACCGCAAGCGTCATCGCACGGTCCCTGTGCCTGTCGACAAGGATGCTGAACGACCGGACGCTGCCGGAGCGTATCGCTTCCACGATGGGGCTGTCGTTGTCTGTCACCGGGGGCCTGTTCCCTCTCCTGTCTCTGTTTGACTGACCGGGGGGGGAAAATGTTTCACTCATCCTTGTGAAACATCGGACCGCCCCCTGCAGTCAAATGGGGTACAGGGAACAGGATCGTTCACACACAGGAGCCCGTCATGCCGCTCACAGACGCAGTATTCGTTATCTTCATATTCCTCTGCCTGTCGTCCGTCGCAGGGGCCGCGCTATTCACCCGGCACAGGGAACGGATGTCCATGATCGAAAAGGGGCTGAAGGGGGAGGATCTGAGGGCATACTTCGAGAAGAGCGCCCGCCGCTGGAGCCCCCTGAGCTCGCTGAAATGGGGAATCGTGCTCGTGGGAGTCGGGGCGGCCATCCTCCTGGGGCTCTGGCTCGAGGAAGCCTTCGGCGTACGCGGCGGGGTGTTCCCCGCATTGATCGCGCTGTTCGGCGGCGCCTCACTCGTGGTCTTCTACCTTATCGCGAAGAACCGCCTGGGGGAATAGCGGGCGGACCGGCTTCCCGCCGCGCGTTTCACGTGCGCGCGCGGGAAACCCGGCCGCGGGGCGTCCGGCCTCAGGCCGCGGCCAGGAACCCGGCCTCGCGGGCGTACTCCCCCAGACTCTCGGCCAGCATCGACCTCCCCCTGTGGATCCGCGATCGGACTGTCCCGATGGGCACCTGCATGAACTCCGCGATCTCCTCGTATGGATGTCCCTCGATGTCGGAGAGGATCACGGCGGTCTGGAACGCCGGCGGGAGCCGGCGCAGTGCGCTGATCACCTCGTCTCCCAGCGCCCGCTCGTGCGCATCGGAGTCTGACGTGTCCACGCATGCCACACGCACGCCGCGCAGCTGATCACCCTCACTCCCCATCCCCGCCCGGGCCGTCTCATCCGCGAAATCCACCGCCACGGGCTCACGCTGATGCCGCCTGTAGGCATTGATGTAGGAGTTCTTGCAGATCTGGAACAGCCACGCCCTGCAGTTGCTTCCCCGCCGGAACGTGTCGAAGTGGCTGAAGGCCTTGAGCATCGTCTCCTGGACGAGATCCCGCGCACGGTGGGCATCATGGCAGAGATGGTAAGCGAATTTCTCAAGCGCGGCCATGTGGGGGAGCGCTTCCTGTTCGAACATCTGTGTCTGCGTCATACAATCATTCCTGTGTGTGAATGTGACATCCCTCCGTGATCCCGTCAGCGCACGATGACCGTCCCGGTCATCATCGCGTGGACGGTACAGTGGTATGTGTACGTTCCCGGCGTGTTGAACACGGTTCTCCCGCTCTGCCCCGGAGCGATCATCCCCGTGTCCCACGCCCCGTTGTCGCTCGTGGAGGTGTGATTGATGCTGTCGTTATTCTGCCAGGTGATCGTCGTGCCGGCAGTCACGGTGATGCTCGCCGGGCTGAACGCGATGTTTGACATGACGACCGTGTTGGGCTGGCTCGCGGGCGGAGGACCCGATGCCGCGCCGTAGGGACTGGCGGGTCCGTACGCTTTCGAACAGCCCCCGGCGAGCAGTGCGGCTGCCAGGACGAGGAGAGGAAGCGATGAGGCAAATGAGCTCTTCATGTGCGATATCCCCTGTGTATGGTGGTCGATGACGCGTATGCATCCCCTCCTGCACGCCGCATGCCACGCGGCCCCCTCTCCCCGGGGCCGCACTCCGCGCGTGTTTCAGGGGGAGCGAGGCACACTGTGTGGCACAGGCGCCACACCCGCGGTCTCTCCTGTGTGGCACTGGCGCCACACACGGGCAGGTCGCAGCCCCGGGAAGGCCCGAACCGACACGTGATTTTCGGCCCGGATATTGCTCCTCGCCTTCATTGAATGTCAGCCGCAAAATCCGTATCACTCTGAGTCACAACCTGTTCTTCACATGCCGGCCGGACCCCACAAACGCGGGTTGGTACCCGTCCTTTTCCTGTGCCTGGCCTCCGCCACCGCCGCGGAGGCGCAGGAGGGGGCACACCCACCGGGAACGATCCACGGGAAGATCACCGTCACCAGGCGGGATGAATCCCGCCCCCTTCTCCTCCGCGACGACATGTCCGGCATGTACTCGCTCCACGGCGGGGGGATGTCCCACCCGCAGGGGAGCGCCCCGGCCGGCCCGGCACTCCTTTCAGAGAGAGCCGTCGTGTACCTCGAGAGCGAGGAGCTCAACAGGGGAACGTACCCCCTTCCCTCCCGTGCGCCCTCGCTCGACCAGCGCAACCTCCAGTTCCACCCGCAGGTCCTTGCGGTGCTCGCCGGCACCCGCGTCGAATTTCCCAACCGGGACAACCTGTTCCACAACGTGTTTTCCTACTCGCAGCCGAAGGAATTCGATCTCGGGAGGTACCCCCGGGATGACTCACGGTCCGTGACGTTCGACAGGGCCGGCATCGTGCGCGTCTACTGCGACATCCACTCGAGCATGAGCGCCACGATCATCGTGCTGCGGCATCCGTACTTCGCGTCCCCCGACGAGGCAGGGACATACATCATTCCCCGCGTTCCCCCCGGCTCGTACCGCGTCGTCCTCTGGTATGACCGCGACGTGCTGGAGAGGAAATCCGTCGAAGTGCACGAGGGGGAAGACCTGGAGATGAATTTCAATGACTGAGGACGCGGGATGACACGGACAGCGCAGATTGCCGCCTGCTGCATGGCGGCCGCCGCAACCGCGGCGGCACAGGTGGAGCTCAGCGGGCAGACGGCTGCCGACTTCACCAAGAGCGCCTCCACGCAGTCACCCCGCGTGGTGGACAGCGGACGCCCTTCATTCGGGTGGGACACCCGGTTGTTCGTCGAGGCCCAGCCCGCCGAGCACGTCACCGCGATGGCGAACATCCGCGCGACGAACACGGACGCGGTCACGTTCGACTACGTCGCCCTCCGGCTCACGGACATCACTCCCCTCGGGCTGAACATCCAGGCCGGGAAGTTCGACCTCCCCTTCGGCAACCTCGGCGAACGGCGCTTTCCCCGGAAGAATCTCCTGTTCGGGCTCCCGTCACTCTACGAGTACCGGACCGCGCTCCCCGACCACTTCAGCCCGGGAGCGGACTACCGCGTCGTCCCGGAGCGGGAGATCCTCGCGAACGCGGGAAAGGGCGCGGGGATGCGGCTGCTCGACCTGGGAATGTATCACACCGGCGTCATGGTCTTCGGCTCGGCGGGGATGGTCGACTACGCGCTCGCGCTCACGACAGGAACGGTGAGCACGACATCCTACGGCGCCGACAACTACACCAGCGACCTGGGGAAGCTTGCGCGCGTGACGGTCACCCCCCTGACGGGCCTCACGATCGGGGCGGCGTATGACTGGGGAGCCTACATGCAGTCGGGCTACCCGCCCCCCGGGAACCCGGACGTGAATGCGTACCACGAACGCGCGGCGGAGGCCGACCTGGAGTTCAGCCGGGGCCACGCAGTCTTCTACGCGGAGGCGGTGACGGCGACGTTCAGCGTTCCCCTGACGACCGGGGACGGGGACCTGCAGGTGTTCGGCTACTACGCGGAAGGGAAATACACGCTGATCCCCCGGCTCTACGCTGCGCTCCGCGTGAGCGGACTGGAATTCGGCAACGCGACGCTCGGGGCGACGGCGGGCCCCTGGGACTACAACCTGATCGAGTGGGAAGGCGGACTCGGGTATTTCATCGACAGGGATGTCCTCCTCAAGGCGGTCAGGCGAGAGACGCGCACCAGGGGAGGGAGCAACCCGAAAGACAACCTGACGGCGCTGCAGCTCGTGGTGGCGTACTGAGGAACCCGGCACGGACATGACATTCCGGAACAAAATACTTCTCTCCATCTACGGCGTCGTGGTGAGCCTGCTGGTGATCACGTTCTTCATCATCAACTACTGGACGCGGGCGCGGTTCGAGGAGACGTTCTCACGGGAGCTGAGCGCGGCATCCTCCGCCGTGCGCGTGCAGGAAAAACTCCAGTCCGCCGAGCTGATCAGGAGCTGCGCCCTCATTGCGGAGTCGCCGCGCCTGCGCGCGGTCGCGGAGCTGGGAGACGAAAACACGGCCGCGCAGCTCCTGAAAGAAATGAACCGCACCACGCTGACGCAGGCGGTGGTGCTGACCAACCGCCGCGGCACCCCCCTGGTGCAGCTTCTCCGGGGACAGCACGAGCGCTGGGACATCCCCTCGTGGCAGACGGTCCAGGGTGCGCTCCGTCTCGTCTCCTCCACCGACATCGCGTCGATCGACGGCCGCATCTACCGGATCGTCTCGGTCCCGGTGGTGATCGAGACCGAGCTGGTGGGGACGCTGACGATAGGCTTCGAGATGACACAGGGGGACATCGCCGCCCTCAAGCATCTGACCAACAGCGACGTGGCGCTCGCATGCCGCGGGACTCCCGTGCTGAGCACAATGGAGGCGGGTGAGACCTCCGCCCTGCTTGCCGCCGCGGGTCCCGCCCCGTCCGGCGCCGTGCCGGGCGATTCCGGGGCGTCCCCGGTGAAGCTCACCGCCGGCTCCGAAACGTACCTGGTGACGACGCTGCGTCCCGGCCGGGGTGACGACACGAACGGGGCCGTGTACCTCATCGTCAAGCCGCTCTCCAGCGAAGTGCGTCAGGCCATGGGCTCGATTCTCGGCACGTTTGCCGTCGTCTCGCTGATCTTCCTGGTGCTCACGACGGTGATCGGGCTCTTCATCTCCCGGGGCATGGCGCGGCCGATCTCCGAGCTGGTGCGGGGCGCCACGGAGATCGCGCGGGGCAACTACGACTACGCCATCGCCGTGCAGGGGGGGGACGAACTGAGCCTGCTGGCACAGCGCTTCATGGCCATGAGCTCGTCGCTGAAGGAGAAGATCAGCGAGCTGGGACGCGTGAACGGCGACCTCGTGGAGAGAAACAGGGACCTCGATGAAACGCTCCGCCAGCTCCGCTCGGCGCAGGAGGATCTCCTCCGGAGCGAGCGCCTGGCCGCCACCGGGAAGATGACGGCCCAGCTTGCCCACGAGGTCAACAACCCCATCCACAACATCCAGAGCTGCCTCAAGACCGCTCTCGGCCGCCTGCCGGAGGGGACGAAAGGGCGTGACCTGATCGACGTGGCGTACGAGGAAGTCAACCGCCTGTCGCGTCTCTCCGCCCAGATGCTCACGCTCTACCGGAGCTCGCTCGTCGAAGAGGAGATGCAGACGGTGAATCTGAACGAGATACTGGCGGAGGTGGTGACGCTCACGCAGGGGGAGATCCAGAACCGGAACATCGAGCTGCGGACGGCCATCGACACCGCGCTCCCGGCCGTGCGCGGCTCCCGCGACAGGCTCACACAGGTCATGCTCAACCTGATTTCCAACGCGCTCGACGCGATGCCGGCCGGCGGCGTGCTGACGCTCCAGGCCTCCGACGCCGGAGGCTCGGTGAAGCTCACGGTGCAGGACACCGGCGTGGGAATACCGAAGGAGAACATCAACAGGATTTTTGACGCGTTCTTTACGACCAAGGGGAAGGTGAGCGGCGTCGGACTCGGCCTCTCGGTGTGTTACGGCATCGTCAGCCAGCACCGGGGAACGCTGGAGGTCCGCAGCACCGCCGGCGAAGGCTCGGCGTTCACCGTCACGCTTCCCGCAGGAGACTGACCGATGGCACAACAGGCACCCGGACGCATCCTGATCGTCGACGACGACCTGGCGTTCCGCGTGGGGACGCACGCGCTGCTGGAAGACCACGGCTACGCCCCCACCATCGCGGCAAACGGGGAGGAAGCGAAGAGGAAGCTCGAGGAGGAGCAGGTGGACCTGATTCTCTCCGACCTGGTGATGCCCGGAGTGAACGGCATCGAGCTCCTGCAGCATGTGCGGGGCGCGTGTCCGGGAATCCCGGTCATCATGATCACCGGGTTCGCCTCGGTTGCGACCGCGGTGGAGGCCATGCGCCTCGGGGCCCGGGACTATGTCACCAAGCCGTGCGAGAACGACGAGCTGCTGATCAAGATCCGCCGCGCACTGGAAGAGCAGCAAAAAGAGCGTGAGCTGACACGCCTGCGGCGCGAGGTGCAGGGCGTGCACGGGCTCGGGAGCATCGTGGGGCGCAACGGGAGGATGAAGGAAGTCTACACGCTGGTGGAACAGGTCGCCGGCACCGACGTGCCGGCGCTGATCCTGGGAGAGACCGGGACGGGGAAGGAGCTGGTGGCCAAGGCGATCCACTTCAACAGCTCGCGGGCCGGGGGACCCTTCGTCGTGATCAACTGCACGGCGCTCGCCGAGACGCTTCTGGAGAGCGAGCTCTTCGGCCACGAGAAGGGATCATTCACGGGGGCCCACCGGCAGCACACCGGCAAATTCGAGGAGGCCCACGGGGGGACGATATTCCTCGACGAGATCGGCGATATTCCCCTCCACATCCAGACAAAGCTCCTCCGCGTCCTGCAGGAGGGGGAAATACAGCGGGTGGGAGGCAGGACGACGATCAGGGTCGACAGCAGGATCGTGGCCGCGACCAACAGGGACCTCGCGGCCATGATTGCCGCCGGGGAATTCCGCGAAGACCTCTTTTACAGGCTCAACGTCTTCCCGATCCGCATCCCCCCGCTCCGCGAGCGGATGGACGACCTCCCCGACCTGGTGGATCACTTTGTCAGGAAACACTCAGCCCTCGCCGGCAACAGGGTGACGAAGATCTCACCCGCCGTGCTCCCCGCAATGATGAACCACCCGTGGCGGGGCAACGTGCGCGAGCTGGAGAACCTGATCAAGCGGGCGATCATCAAGGCGGCGGGGGACACGATCACGGCGGTGGAGCTCCCCGACGGGGCGGAGCCCGCCGGGCGCCCGCTGCCGTCCGCCGATGCCGCCGTCGGCCTGAACACGTCGTTCCGCGAGTACCTCGGCGCCATCACGCGGCATGCCGAGGAGACGTACCTGCTCCAGATGCTCAGCCTGTACAAGGGCAACGTCAACCAGATTGCGAAGCTGATGGCCCTCGACAGGAAGACCGTCTACAGGAAAATGGGGGAGTACCAGATCGACCCGGGCACGTTCAGGGACTGACGTCCCTTCAGCGCACCGTCAGGAGGGGGTCGCCGAGCGCACGCTCATCGACGGTGATGCCCAGCCCTGCACCGGCCGGGACGGAGAGCCGCCCGGCGGCGCGGCGGGGGGCGTCGGGAGCGACGTGGAGATCGTTGTAGCTGTTGAAGTCGGTGGAAGAAAAGAGGGCCCCGGGGGGCGTGCTGCCGGCCAGGTGCGCGATGGTCGCGGTCGCGATATCCCCTCCCCAGCTATCCTCGATCGTCATGGCGATCCCCGCACCGGCGCAGAGATCGCGGAGCTGTGCGGCCTTCGTGAGTCCGCCGACACGCGAGAGCTTGATATTGACGACGTCCATCGCATCATCGCCGCGGGCGCGGAGAAACTCGGCGATCCCCGTAATGTGCTCGTCGAGCACGAAGGGAAGGCGGGTCCTGCGCCGGACGGAGAGACACTCCTCGTAGCTCGCGCAGGGGGCTTCGAGGTAGACGCGTTTCCCTTCGAGGGCGTTCGCAACGGTGACGGCCTGATGCATGAGCCACCCGGTGTTGGCGTCCGCCACGAGGAGATCCCCCTCGCCCAGAACGGCAAGCACCGCCGTGATACGCCGGACGTCCTCCCCCGGGTCCCCCCCCACCTTGAGCTGGAACTTCCTGTACCCTTCGTCCCTGTATTTCTTCACATCTGCCGCCATCGCCCCGGGAGATCCCTGCGATATGGCACGGTAGAGGGGATACTCCGCGGCAAACACTCCCCCGAGAAGCTTTGCGCAGGAGAGGCCTGTGGCGCGGCCGAGGATGTCCCAGCAGGCAATGTCGAGGGGAGACTTGACGTAGAGGTGGCCCGCAAGCGTCCTGTCCATGACGTCGTTGACGACATGGAGATCCCGCGGATCGAGACCGATGAGCGCGGGGCCCAGCTCCGCGATACCCGGAAGGACGCCCCGCGCGTACGATGCGATGTAGGCGGAGCCGAGCGGGCAGACCTCGCCGTAGCCCGACACTCCCTCGTCCGTGCCGATCCGCACGATCGAGCTGAGGAATGCGCTGACCGATTTGCCTCCCGACCAGGCATAGCGGCTCTCGAGAAGGCGGTAGCTGACCTGAAAGCAATCGATCTGCGTGATTTTCATTGGGTCGTCTTTCTGAGTATCACGTTCCCGTTCACCGTCCTGATCGTCACGCGGTTCTTCCCGCCGCCCTGTGTCCCGGTTCCGCGGATGATCTTCCGCGGCGAGCCGTGATCGCGCTCCCACGAAGGGGACACTTCGCGGGCAATGGGGAAGTCGCTCCTGATGTCGTATTCCCCTTCGTGGCCTTCAGTATACGCAAGCTCGATGTCGATTGCCATAGAGAGGGAAGCCGGAACCGACAGCGTGATGTTCCCCCCCATCGACGTGAGGGCGACCGACCGGTCGCCGGTCGAGGGATCCCCGGTCATCGTCGCTTCGACGGGGCCTCCCATCGTTGTCGCGTCCATAGCGCCGTCGACCGCTTCGAGGCGTATCTCACCCCCCATCGTCTTCGCCCTGACAAATCCCGCTGCAGAGCGAACGCGGATCGCCCCTCCCATCGTGCTGAGGACGGCCCCCTTCGGCGCATCGTCGACCGTAATATCGCCACCCATCGTCGAAATGTCCACTTCTTTTCCCTGCACCGCGCCCGAGCGGCGCGTCACGCCGGAAATCCTCACTTGTCCCCCCATCGACGAAGGCCGCACGTCGCCCGTCACGTCTTCCAGGACCACCTCTCCCCCCATTGTTTTGACGCTTCCGTCGACGTCCGATTTCTTGAGCGTGACGCCCCCTCCCATCGTCAGGAGATCGAGGTTCCCTTTCAGGGCGGTGAGCCGGAGGGCGCCCCCCATCGTCTTGCCGGACATCGTCCCTTCGACGTCCGCAATGCTCA
>Ga0335071_10002569_pt1 | contig 19400 bp, 17 predicted proteins | sample Lox_Sample_15_FD_206724 | JGI IMG/M metagenome (GOLD analysis project Ga0335071, IMG submission 206724) | Soil microbial communities from Loxahatchee National Wildlife Refuge, Florida, United States - Lox_Sample_1.5 | ecosystem: Environmental > Terrestrial > Soil > Wetlands | place: USA...
CGGAAACGGATGCCTGGTAAGACATAAACGGCAAGTCGCCGACAAGGTGGGCACGTGAAACGCCGCGGGATACGGCGCGGCAGTGGTGCAGCATTTCCTGCATGGTCACGGGAAGAGTGTTTTCGTATCCCAGCATTACCATGCCGAGCGAATCGCCCACCAGGATGCCATCGATTCCGGAGCGATCCAGGGCAACCGCCGTGGAGTAATCGTATGCGGTTAAGAAAGTAATCGGCTCTCCATGCAGTTTTTTGCCCTGAAGAGTCTGTACACTTACCTTATTCCCTGCCGGGGATTTTGGATTTGTGGACACGGCTATCTTCTCCTTAGAGTAAGATGCCTGTTCTATCGATGCGGTGCGCAGCAAACAGGCAATGCCGTCCCGGTCAGGCTCCCAGCCGGATCCAGGCGGCACATATAATTTTAGGCGAGCTGAGGCACTTTGAAAACTAAAATCTGAGTAATTTCGCGGATTGCCGTGCTATGGTAGGGTTATTTTCGGGAGCGAGCAATGAAGGCACTGGTCAAGAAGGAATCGAAACCGGGTCTTTGGCTGGAAGATGTAGCTGAACCCAAAATAGGCATTAACGACGTGCTGATTCGCGTGGATCGCACGGGAATTTGTGGAACGGACCTGCACGTATATGACTGGAATGCATGGGCCCAAAAAACTATCCCCGTCCCGCTCGTCGTCGGGCACGAGTTTGTGGGCGAGATCGTTGAAGTGGGCTCCAACGTCGCCGATTTCCATCCGGGAAACATCGTCAGCGCCGAAGGGCATGTCGTCTGCGGACGCTGCCGCAACTGCCTCGCCGGCCGGCGCCATCTGTGCAAAGACACGAGAGGCATCGGCGTGAACCGTCCGGGCGCTTTTGCAGAATACATTGCCGTCCCCATGACCAATGTCTGGCACCATAAAGACGGGATCGATCGCGACGTGGCCTCCATTTTCGATCCTTTCGGGAATGCCGTGCACACGGCGCTCACCTTTGATGTCCTCGGCGAGGACGTGTTGATTACGGGCGCTGGACCGATCGGGATTATGGCGGCGGCGGTCGTGAAGCATGCCGGCGCAAGATTCGTTGTAATCACGGATATGAACGAGTACCGCCTGGAGTTGGCGCGAAGCATGGGAGTCACGCTGGCGCTCAATGTCAAGAACCGAACGATCCGCGACGCGCAGAAACAGCTCGGGATGAAAGAAGGATTCGACGTGGGACTCGAAATGTCCGGAAACCCTGTGGCGTTTCGCGACATGATCGAAAACATATGCCATGGCGGCAAGATTGCAATGCTGGGCATCCCGTCGGAGCAGATCGATATCAACTGGAACACGGTCATTTTCAACATGCTCACGATCAAAGGCATCTACGGCCGCGAGATGTATGAGACCTGGTATAAAATGACTGTGATGCTGGAAAGCGGCCTCGACATCAAGCCCGTAATCACTCATCGCTACCACTATACGGACTTCGAAAAGGGCTTCGAAGCGATGCACTCGGGGCAGTCCGGGAAAGTCGTTTTGAGCTGGCAATAGGTGGGCGTAGAATTCAGGAGACAGCACTGAAAATACTTCTTCTTTCTCCGGTCTCCTGTCTCCGCTCTTCTTTTTTCCTTCCATTTCATTGACAACAGATGCCGATATTGTTAGCTTATTGCGCGTGCCATTTTGCTCCTCAGTAGCTCAATGGTAGAGCATTCGGCTGTTAACCGAAGGGTTGTAGGTTCGAGTCCTACCTGAGGAGCCAGTAAACCAACCGCCATCAGACAATCCCAAAAGCAGAAAGCCGGGGCCGAGCGAAATTGCTCACTCTTATGAGCAATGATGGACAGACACGCGGAGCCAACGCCAATATCCTTCTCTGGGAAATTTGAATCCAGCTCACTTGTCCGGGATCTCTCCAGCCGACCAGGTAGTTTTTGGTTCTCGGTGTCGGATTTGGCATAATTTGTCGATATGTTCCATGATTTGGAAACACATGAGCCCCGAGGCGCTGCTAAATGGATATCAGCGTGCGAACAAGCGCTTCTATTCGCGTCAGAGTATGCGCAGGCGCCTGTTGCGCTCTCCAGTCCAGTTGTCTTGGGCGCTGCCGCTGAATCTTGCATACGCTTTCGCCTTAAAATGCAGCTAATAAGTGATCTGAGTGTAGTGGCGAATTAACACCGCGATGATATGATGGCAAGCATCACTAAAAATCTGATCAGGGAGAGATGAAGTGCTGGCGGACAAGGACCTTTTTGAACAGATCGAAAGGCACAAATACCTTCAAGTCTTTCCATATGGCGTCATTAGCATTCGCCTCACAGCAGATCAGACTGAAGAGTATAACGTAGCGAGAATTCTGAGCTACGATAAAGAGACTATAACCTTCACTTTTTACAACAAAAACAAAGGGATCGCATGGCCAGAGCTTAGAGTGCCATATAAGGCTATTTATTCGGTTGAGTTCAATCCAGGAAAAGCCAACCTCGAGTAAGACGTGGGTTTTCCGATCAAACCTTGATTATTGTTGGCATGTTTTCAAGATGCACCGAACATTAGCGTAAAGCGACTGATGGGGATTTCGCTGGTAAATTGGCGATCCTGATTGGATCGTCCACGGGGGAGCGCAATGGAATCCAGGGTACCAACGAGGGAAGAGGCTTTCGCTCTTCTGACGACGTACAACCAAAGCGAGAGCTTGATCAAACACGCGCTGGCGGTGGAAGGCGTGATGCGGTATTTCGCAGAAAAACGGGCGGAAGATCCCGATAAATGGGGCGTCATCGGCCTGATTCACGACCTTGACTATGAGAAATTCCCCGAGCAGCATTGCCGCAAAACACGAGAGATTCTTGAAGAACAGCACTGGCCGGAGGAGTATATCCGGGCCGCTGTCAGCCATGGATGGGGAATATGCTCCGATGTCGAACCGCTGTCGGAGCTAGAGAACGTTTTGTATGCCATAGACGAATTGACAGGACTTGTCACAACGTCCGCACTCGTCCGGCCTTCCCGCAGCGTCCTGGATCTGACTGCAAAATCCGTGCTGAAAAAGTGGAAGGACAAGCGATTTGCCGCCGGTGTGGATCGAACGATCATTGAAAACGGGGCCGCGCGGCTGAAAATGGAATTGTCCGAATTGATCACGGACACCATCGAGGGAATGCGCCGCGTGGCTGAAGCGATTGGGCTAAAGTAGAGCGCCTTCGGAAGGATACAAAAAGCAGATAGCGCAAGTTAACCCACCCTCACTCTTTGGCATGAATCGAGTGAGCGTTGCCTTTTAGCACGTGGGGGCTCAGGCATGAACGCCCGCCCCCACAATAAAGGCTAAGTAAGAATGACTCCGAGTTATCGCTTGCCCAGCTTCAGGACTATACCAGCAGAATATCGGAAATGACCGGCGAAATCTCCGGTGAGTCCCGTTTTGGTTGTAAAGTAATCGATCTGCGCGGGGCGAAACGCTAAGTTCTTTTTCACGTTGACATCGAGGCCGCCGCCAAATGCCATCGCAAAATCATTTTCCTTGAATACGTTTGTCCCCTGCACATCGCCAGTGATACGGGCGTATCCGAAAAGCGCTTGCAAAAAAGGCGTTACCGCTCCGCGGTGAAGAGCAATTCTCGGTCCAAACATAATGGAATGAGTATGGACAGACGCAGACTCACCATTATAAGTATCCTCGATGGAGCCGTAGTAGCCGCCGAAATCCGCAACAAATCCGGCCCACTTGTTTCCATTGAAGGCAACCTGAGCATTCCACCCATTCAAGTTGAGATTGAATTCTGCATCACTACCAAAGGCAGTGGATGTATCCACCACGACCAGAGAATACCCACCGAAGACCTCAATGGCAGGCGTGTCCGCCGCCATCGTCATAACGGAAAAGCCCAACAAGCACACTGCAACGAGCACAAGCTTTTTCATCTGTTCCCCCTTTTGACTTTGCCTTACTATATCATCACAAATTCGAGATCAGTTCACTAAGAAAATGCGTAATATTTCTATTGCAACCGTCTCCACCTTTTCGGCTGCACTTTTGCCTGCAGCAACCTGCATTCGAACTTACTGCCTGGCCGAAAAGGCGCGATAGGAATGCGGCTTGATCTTAATCTGGACCAGCGTGCGCCTTCCACCGCTTTGGCTAAATCCTCCGAACCCCGCGGGTGCGCCGCCGCCCGACTGGCCAACAAGGTCCTCCCCGGTAGTCAACTCCCGGATACCGGTGAATTTCGGATCCAGCGAAATCCTCACATCGAGGGACTCAGGCCGAAACGACTCCACGATAAACGTGTCGTTGTCATAGACAAACAGGCTGACATCTCCCGGGCTCTCGATGCGGACAAAGAGATCGCGTAACAGCGTATTCCGCAGCTGTGTCAGGACTGGGGCGGGAAAGCTGTACAGGTCGCTGAAATTTTCCGGGATTGTCATCACATAGAGCGACCCTTTCCCATAACCGGCCTGAATCAGCAGCGGATATCCGAGATCGTTCTGCGCCATTCCGCTGACCAGTTCCCAAGCGTCATTCGTGAGGTATTGAAGCTGCGGAATCAAGATATGCACATCGGGCGGAAAGCTGGGCTGTCCGCGGAATCCCTTGAGAATTGCCTTGCGATCGGTGTAGCGGATCTCGGCAATATCCTCGATTCCCTTCCCCTGCAAGGCTCGCAGCAGGCCCGATGTAATGACGACCGACTTCCCATCCATCAGCTGCTTCTTGATTTTCTCCACGATCGCCGCATCGTGCGCGGCACATTCTGTCAGCAAAACCGTCTGCGCCTCACTTGGAAATTCCGGCATGAGGTCAACCGGGACACCGATCATTCCGAGGTAGGTATGCAGAAAATCCTCGCCCGTGGAGTGATACGGTTTATAGCTCTTCAGGCCGATGGGTTTCCCTAACTTTCCAACAAAAAGATCGACCTGTTCGAGCGTATATCCGGCCGCGCGCGCGTAGGTTGTTGGCTTGACCGAAGTCCCGTCGGGCCGGATGACCGGAGCCATCATCGCGTCAAAGTCGAAGCTGGTCTGCTGTCCTTGCCACGGGGCGCGTTCCGCCGGGCTCATCTGCCTGAGCATTTGACCAAAATCAAAAAGCGTAATTTCAGGCGCCTTGGCAAAGAGCGTTAGCCACAACTGCTCGGCGTATCGGTCCATATAGCGGCCGCCGTAGGTATCCACCCATCCGCCGCCGTTGCCGCCCGGCTTTATGTTTTCAAAATATCGGAAGATGGAATAGCCGAGATACTCCTGAAGGTGCTGATCGCCGGTTCTGTCGCGTGTTTCGGTTCCGGTATATATTCCGTCGAACAGTTTTGGCTCCGTTTCCAGATTGAAGCCGAGACCCTGGAAATGCTCGTACCAGTTCGGGTATTTGACCACCATCTTGACCTTTGGATTGATCGCCTTCGCGGGCTTGATGATCAGGTTGCGTGCGGCTTCATCCAAAAGATCCAGTCTGAAGCGCGTCCAGCTCTTCGGCCCTTTTGCGCGAATGCAATATTCACACTTGCAGTTGGTGAAGAAAAAATCGTCGAGAATAATCTCGTCGAAAAGTCCGGCGGTGAATTCCACGATTTCCTTGAGCTTTTTCCTGTGTTCCGGATTGGAATAGCAGAACGTTTCAAACCGATTTCTTTCGTTCACCGTGATGGTGATGCCGCCGGCCACACGAACGCCGCGATCCTGAAAAAACTTTTTGAGTTTCAGGATGGTTTCTTTTTCCGCGACAATCATGTCGCGATGCGTTTCCAGATAAATTTTGTCGACCTTCAACTGGCGCGAAATTTCGTTCCAGCGAGGCTCCAGCCATGCCGGATCGGCCATTTGGCGGACTTCATAAACGCGCGCGTAGATTGAGGTTGTGAAATTCTCGTACTTGCCTGCAGATCGGGTTGCGGAAGGCGATAATACGGTGAAGACTAGAGCAACTAAGGTTGCCGCAAATCGTAGCATGATTTTTTTGGCAGGAGAGATAATTCCCTGTGGATTTGCAAGGACGGCCTAGGCAGCCGTCCTCCAATAAACGCCTACAGACCGCTGAGTACTTTATCGTTTTCCTAGCTTTAAAACGATGCCGGCAGAATACCGGAAGCTGTTGATAAAATCTCCCGTTGTCCCTTCCTTAATAGCAAAATAGTCCACCTGGACCGGGCGAATTGCAACCATGCCCGCCACATTGATATCGACGCCGCCGCCAAACGCCATTGCAAAATCATTTTCTTTGAATTCGTCCTCCCCCTGCACATCAGCAGTGATACGGGCGTAGCCGAAAAGCGCTTGTAAAAAGGGCGTTACTTTTCCGCGGCGGATAGCAATCCTCGGTCCAAACATAATGGAATGAACGTGAACAGACACAGACTCACCACTATAAGTATCTTCGATGGAGCCGTAATAGCCGCCGAAGTCCGCGACGAATCCGGCCCACTTGTTTCCATTGAAGGCAACCTGACCATTCCACCCATTCAGATTGGTGCCATCCACACCTAGGCCGGATGGAGCATTCACCCAAGAGTACCCGCCGAATATCTCAACCGCCGGTGTATCTCCGGCAACGGCAATCGCCGCAAAACTTAGAAGGAATATCGCAACAAGCACCAGCTTCTTCATATGTTGTCTCCCTTTATGATATTTAGTTTGGTTCTTCATTCACTTTTAAGACAATACTATGGGCGATTGCCAAAGATTTTTGCACAATCAATCGGCATGGGATGAAACATTCCGAATTTGAGAGGGCGGTCTTATTTTCCGCCCTCACGGCAATATCCCTGGCTTAATGATTCCCCTAGCGCTTTCCGAGTTTGAAAACGACGCCGGCGGAGTATCTCAAATTAGCGGAGAAAGCTCCGGTCAGGCCGGCTTTTACTCCGTAATATTCCACCTGGAATGGGCGCACGGCCAGTCTGTTGTTCAGATTAACATCCAGACCGCCACCAAACGCCATCGCAAAATCATTTTCCTTAACATCTTCCGAATCGGCAGTCGTGCGGGAATATCCGAAAAGAGCCTGGAAAAATGGCGCGAAAGTACCTCTGTGCAAGGTAATTTTCGGTCCGAACATGATTGAGTAGTTTCTGACGCTGACATCTTCTACCGATCCATAAACGCCGTTGAAATCCGCAACGAATCCGGCCCACTTGTTGCCATTAAACGTTATGGAACCCCTCCAGCCATTCATGTTGAGATCGAAGGAATTGTTCGGAACCGTAAATGCGGTTGTCGTGTCCACGCGCACAAAGGAATAGCCGCCGAAAACTTCAATTGCCGGCGCGTCAGCGGCTAACGCCATCATAGAAAAGCCCAACAAAAACACAGCAATAAGAACCAGCTTTTTCATCAGTTGTCTCCCTTTTGATTCTACATAGTCCACACTCACACACACTTCAGCGCTAATTGCTTTCAACAAAACCATATACGGACGGAACATATCATACAATTGGATCCATTCCTGCCAGGGATGGCAGCAACATACAATAACGCGATCCTTCATGTCAAGTCATTCTCGCATAAATAGATAGCGAAAAGGCGAGTTGCTGGACAGAAAGGCTATCCGGCTTTTCCGAGCGCTTTGAGGACCTGATCCGGCGTGACGGGGAGGCTATCGACCCAGACACCGATCGCATTGTGGACCGCCGGCAGGAGCAGCGAAGGAACCAGCGTCGCTACATCCTCAGCTATGCCGATGGCTCCATAGGGTCCGTACCCCATTCCAGTTTCGACCAGGAATGTATCCACCGAACCGATATCCTCGATCGTCGCGATCTTGTAGTCGAGCAGGTTTCCATTCAACATGACGCCGGTGACAGGGTCATGCACGACTTCCTCGCTTCGTCCTCTCCCTACGGCCATGTAGGAACCGCCATATTGCTGGCCGGCACACCCTTCCCAACTCACGACTTTTCCAACGTCGTTCACGTTTACGACCTTTGTGACCTCAACCTCGCCGGTCTCGGTATCCACTTCAACTTCCATAAAATGCGCCTGTCGGCAGAGCCTGAGGCGCTGACTCGCATACGCCCCCTGCTGCACCTGGTAACCGTAGGCAAATAGCGGTTCTATGAAGTTGCTGCGCTGCGCCCCTTTGCCCATTTCCGGTTGCGTGCAGATCGGACCTTCTCCTCCGGCGGGCCCGACCAGTTCCGCAATCGTCATACAGATGGAAGGATTCTTTTTGGCAAAGATCACACTCCCTTTGATGTCCAAATCATCAGGCTCCATGCCCGGGAAAGCCGGAGGGAAACTCCCCCGCGCGGTAACTCCCTGAGGTTTTGTCGCTACTTCCAGGATTTTTCTTTTCAGCAATCGTGCCGCATTCCGGACAGCGAATCCGTTTACGGAAAGGTTCGTCGATGAATCCGGAGTCATCGTGTAAAAGCCCGGGTCAATGTGTGGACGATAAAACACATCCTCTATTTTCATGCCCAACTCATCGGCGGCGATCTGGCAATAGGCAGTTTCCGCATTCACGCCGATGTCGCATCGCATTCCCAAGATATTGGCCGTGCCATCTGTGCGCTCGAGCCGAATGGCAATTTCCCCGGATCCGGACGAATCCTCCCATTCGTGCGTCCAAGCAAAAGCCATCCCGTGCATCCGGCCGTTCGGCAGTCGCCTGGTTCCCGCACGATGATATTTTTTATCCCATTCGACGGCGACTTTCCCCTTTTCCACGCATTCGCGCAGGCTGTCCCTGGCCGGAAATCCCATCTCCACCTTGCGCCGGCTCAGCCATTCCATGTCATGCCCCTCGGCACCGTCGTTTTTCAGAGCGACCTCGATCGGGTCCAGGCCGAGAACATCGGCGACGCGATCGCAGAGGAGCGTTAGGGTCAGGCAATTAGAGTTCTGTTCGCAGCGGGTAGGAACATTGGGACCCTTGTTGACCTGAACCGCCTCCAGTTTGGCGTCAAAATTAGGAATGCGCGTGTTTTCACCCAGGTGATGAAAGGCGCCAAAGACCGGGAACCACTGGTTCACGACCAGGGCCTTTCCCTGCACGGCCGTGATGGTTCCGTCTTTCTTTGCGCCCACCTTGATGAAATAGGCTCCCTCATCCATCTCGCCGCCATAAAAATCCTCCCTGCGGTCGAAAACCCATTTCACGGGTTTGCCGGTTCTCTTGGCCAGAACCGCCGCGCAATAGTATGGACCCATCATCCAGGAGCAATGGCTCCATCCCCCGAAACTGGCGCCCTGATACGGACAGTGCAGTTGAATTCGGTTCATGGGAATGCCGCCGAACCAGGAAGATATGGATCGTTTGCTGACGAGGGGATGCTGTTGTTTCAGCCAGATTTCAGGGTATTCCCCGTTCCACCGGACAATGCCGCAGGGCCGTTCCGGGCCCATCCAGGTATTTGCGTAGCGCTTTGCCTTGAATTCTATGATTGCGTCCGCTTCCGCAAATCCTTTTTCAACGTCTCCGTGTTTTTCGGTATCCAGGAATCCCTCATTGTAATAGTTCCCGTCCGGATACAACTCCGGATGCGCCAGCGGCGCATCCTTTTGAATCGATTTTTCTTCGTCGATCACGAACGGCCGCTCTTCCCATTCCACTTCAATCAGTTTCAGAGCCTCCTCCGCGATATTTTCGCTGTCTGCCGCAATGACTGCGCCGACCTCCTCTCCCTGAAAATATGCGATATGCGGAAAAACGGTTACCAGGTTCGGCACATGGCCTCCCAGATTCGCCATCTGAGGCAGTTCGGGATCGTCATGCCGCAGGACTGCCCGGACGCCCGGATAGGCCTGTGCTTTACTCGTATCCATGCTTTTGATTTTGGCATGCGCATAGGGCGAAGTTAGGAACTTTGCATAAAGCATGCCCTGCAATTTGATATCGATCGTGTAAACGGCACGGCCGCTGGCCTTTTCATAGCCATCCAGGCGCCTCACGCCGGGCTTGCCGATGAATTCATAGCGTTCCAACGGGTATTTGTCCGAATTCAGGTTGTCGAAAAGCTCGGAGATTTTTTGCATGTCTTTATTCATGGATTGCCTGGCTCCCAAAATAGAAGGTCAACCTAAACGCAATCATGCAGGCGCAGCGTTCTATATTCGTCCGCCACAATATTGACTTCGCATCCGGCTGTCAAGCCGCTTGAAATTCCCGGGAGCGCATCAGCGCCGAACGCATGAGGAACGGCGATAATGCCTATTGCATTATTGGCGAATTTCCATTTAGCATGAGATGGATTCATTATTCCCCGAAGAGGCCCAATGATGGCTGAAGACACAAAGAAACCGCAAGATCAGGACATCTCGCACCAGATCTCCCGGCGGGAATTTGCCATAGGCTCCGTTGCGATGCTGAGCGGCTATTCCCTTGCAGAAGCCGCGACCGTCCCTCCTCTGTCGCCCGAAGCCCAGGCGATGAAGCTCGAAATCTCGGACACGATCCAAAGCTATCTGGAAGCCAGGCATATCCTGGAAGACGACGTGAAACGGGTGATCGACCACGCGGAGAAAACGGGTGAAAAGCTGTATCAGCAGAACAATGACATCTTCTTGTCCAAGCTCCGCGTCAAAGATGTCTATTTCTACGTCGAGTATGCTCCGAGTGAGGGCGGATATAAAATTTACACCGCCTACAGCCACCGTTTCCTGATGGAAGGGGACAAGCCATGACAGAGTGGTATTGCTACAAAGACAAAGTCAAAATGCTGTCTACGGAAGTCGCGCTGAAATATATGCAGCTCACGCAATACCTGCCCGGACTAAAGTGTCCTCAATGCGGCGCAGCCTATCTTACCGAAGACGTCGTAATGACGACGGTGAAGGCTGCGGAGGATGCTCTCGAGGAAAAGTAGCAGGCTTATATGACAGAGTTGCCTTCCCGGACCGCCAGTCTCTGCCCCCATTGCCTTCGCAGAATTCCCGCGCGCAGATTCTCCGAAAACGGATTCGTCTATCTGGAAAAATCCTGCCCTGAGCACGGGGTCCTGGAAAAAGTGTTGCTATGGAAAAACGTCCCAAAGCCTTACGAGGAATGGACGCGGTGTGTTCCGGCCACTGCCCCGGCGGCCGAGGATTGCCCTTCCCTTTGCGGCCTCTGCCCCGACCACCAGCAGAAAACGTGCACCGCGATCCTCGAAGTCACGGCTCGGTGCGATCTGCAATGCCCCGTGTGTTTTGCTGCGGCCGGAACAGGCGTCGGCCCCGATCCCGATCAAGCCCAACTCGCCCGGATGCTTGCGATGGTGCGGGAAAAGGCCGGACTCTGTCCGCTTCAGATCAGCGGTGGGGAGCCTACTCTTCGAGATGACTTGCCGCAAATTGTGGCTCAAGCGCGCGCGCTGGGATTCGATCCCATACAAATCAACACCAACGGCATCCGGTTGGCTCAGGAGGACGCGTACGGACGCGCGTTGGTGGGTGCAGGCGCGACCGTTATTTACCTGCAATTCGACGGGGTCGCCGGCTCCGTTTACGAGAAAATTCGCGGCGCGGATCTGTTCCCGGTGAAGATTCAAGCCATCCGCAACTGCGAGAAATGGAAAGTCGGCGTGATTCTCGTGCCGACGCTGGTCAAAGGCGTCAACGACAGCCAGATAGGAAATATCATCCAATTCGCCAAAGAATGGATTCCGACGGTCAAGGGAGTTCATTTCCAGCCGATGACGTTTCTGGGCCGATACCCCCAGTCTCCACGGAATGAAGATCGCCTTCTGCTCTCCGATATCCTCGCTGCCATCGAAGATCAGACGCACGGGGAGTTGAAGATTGAAAACCTGCTTCCTTCCGGTTGAGAGGCATCCCACTGCTCCTTTTCGGCGCTCTCCGTGTTGAGAGAAGACGGCACATTGATGGCAACGACAAAAAGCGAAGCAGCCTCCAAGGGATCGGAGAATGCGGCTTCGAGAGCCAAGGATTACGTTCGAAGGCACTGGAAGTACACAGAACCCATCGCAGACTTTGAAAATACCTGCGGCGAGAAAGCATCCGGACGCAGGGCCGGTCCCGGCATGCTTTTCGATCGAGTTCAGAGCCACACTTTGTGCATCTCGGGCATGGCGTTCCAGGACGCATGGAACATCGATCTGGAGCGCCTGCAGCGCTGCTGCGTCCATGTGGCAACCATGCATGGACAACTGGTTCCCTTTTGCGCCTATTACATGACCGACAGCAGCGGCCGCAGATTAGTGGGAGCCAAAACCGTTCAGGGCGGGGCCCGGAAGTCAATCCACGGGGAGCTTAAGCTAGGGCAATGAACCTCGATTCCTGGATTCACGGCGTCATCAATTTGAACTTGCAGTACGACGAGGAGTTTCGCCGTTTCACCGGAAAATACTCATTTCATCTTCCATCGCGAGCCGCGGTGGAGATGTATCAGCTCTACAAGCTTAATAAGGCCCTGCAATATTGCCGCGAATGCAGTCCGTTCTACCGGGAATTATTTCGCGCTGAAGGAGCGCCCACAGCCGATCTTCTCGATTTGCAGGATCTTGCGAAATTTCCGCTAACCGATCCCCGCCGATTATCCGAAAATCCTTACCGGTTCCTGTGCACTTCCCAGGCGGAAATCGCCAGGCCGCACGCGTTCATTACCTCCGGGACGATGGGACCCAAAAAGAAAATATTCTGGACCCAGGGCGATCTGGACAGAGTCACGAGCTTTATGTCGGCGGGGATCAGCACCGTCGCCAGACCAGGAGACACGGTTCTCATTCTTTTGCCTGACGGCAAGCCTGATAGCCAGGGAGATCTGCTGCGCCAGGGCGTCCAGAAGCTGGGCGCCACGCCGGTCGTCGCCGACGCGGACCTGACTGCAAACGAATTCCTGTCCGTTATCGAAGAATCCCGATGCCAGGTGATCTTCGGCTATACACGCAAGATTTTTCGCCTGTCGAAAGAACTGGAGAGGCATTGGGATTTGCGGGACAAGGGCGTGTCGGTTCTCTTCCTTGCCTCGGAATATCTGCCCGGCCCCATGCGACGTGAGTTGAAACGCATCTGGAACTGCGCCATCCGTACGCATTACGGATTGACGGAAATGGGCTTGGGCGTTGCGGTCGAATGCGAGGCAGAGGATGGGCTTCACTTCAACGAAGCCGATCTCTTGCTGGAAATAGTCAATCCAGAGACAGGCGAGCCGGTCCCCGCAGGGCAAGAGGGGGAACTGGTTTTCACAACTCTCAACCGCGAAGCGATGCCCCTGATCCGCTACAGGACTCACGATCTCTCGAGGATAATCAGCGGAGCGTGCTCCTGCGGCATGGGCAGTCTGCTCAGAATCGATACCGTGAAAAGGAGACTTGATACCCTCACGGTCGTCGGCGATGGCGAGGAAATCTACCCGGTGATTTTTGACGATGTACTCTTCGAAACTCCAGGCGTGGTGGACTATCAAGTGATTGCGACGCAACGAAACGGGATGGATCGTCTGGTATTCTATATTGAAACAACGCCGGATCAGACGGGCGGGATTTGCGAAATCAGAAGCAAGCTGCTGGCCGAGCCGATCATTGCCAGAAGCATTGCGGCTCGAAAAATGCTCGAACCCGAAATAGAAATCGTTCCGTGGGGTGCGCTTCAATCCGTTGCCCGTGCAAAAAAAATGATCATCGACAGGCGCTAGTACGCTGCATCCCACCCACAAGAGCACACGCTGCCTGATCTGCGGTGGAATCCCTCCATTGGTAACAACATCGGAAACGGCAAAGCCGCTGCCAGGCTTCAACACTCTAAACGCCTCACGCAATACTTTATCTTTATTGCCCGAAAGATTGATCACGCAATTGGAAATAACTACGGGAACCGTTTTGTCCGGCAGAGGTATATATTCGATTTCGCCCTTCAGAAATTCGACATTCTCGACGCCGGCCTTTTACTGATTTTCGATTCTAGATTTTGGAAATTTGGTTGCAGAATGCAGGATTTGTTCTGGGATTTAGAATCGAAAATCAACAATCAAATCGATTGGGCGAAACAGAGCCGGCTTCACTGCCGTAAGTATATATAGGATCAGGTTTTGCGATTTGCCGAGGGAAACGGCGATGCTGCTTTGGCAATATGTGTTGACAATCCCTCACGATTTGCCGCAAATTGTAATCACCCGCTCAAGAGAGAAGGTCATAGATTGAGGTTGGCCATGGGGGTTTCCCCTGAAAACGACATTCAAATAAAATACTTAGCTAAGGAGTAATTGTATGCCTGGAGGCAAAAAAGCTGAAAGCGAAGAAGCCGCCAAAAAGAAATACTCACGACGAGACTTTTTGGTTACCGGCGGAACGGTTGTAGCGGTGGATGCGCTGATTTCAGCCACACCCGTAAAAGCCGCAGCTGCCGCTTCGCCATCCCCTGCCGCAGTCAAATATCCCGCGTCGCAAGGTTATTTACTATATGACAGCAAAAAGTGCATAGGATGCACCACGTGCATGCTTTCCTGTTCGCTGACCCATTATGGAGCCCAGAGTCTGTCGCTCGCACGCATCCAGATCATGCAAGACTCCTTCGGCAAATTCCCGAATGATTTGAAGATGGCTCCGTGCAGACAGTGCGTGACTCCGCCGTGTGTGATCAATTGCCCGGTTGGCGCCGCGTATATCGACGAAAAGAACGGCAACGTTCGCAGGATTGACAGCCAGAAATGCATCGGCTGCAAGACCTGCATCAAGATGTGTCCGCAGATACCGCACCGCACGGTGTGGAATCACACGATCAAGAAATCGTCCAAGTGCGACCTCTGCCTGGATACGCCCTACTGGAATGAGAAGGGCGGACCGACAGGCAAGCAGGCTTGCGTGGAAGCCTGTCCGATGAAGGCAATCAAGTTCGTCACGGAGACGCCCAACCAGGAAGAGACGGATGGGTACGATGTGAATTTGCGAAACGAGCATTGGCTCAAACTTGGCTTAGTCGATGACAGCAGAGTGGTGCCGCCTGGTGGAATGGGCATGATGGGTGGCGGTGCGCCTAAATCCAAACCAGAAGCGAAACCAAAGGAATAGGGGGTAAGACTATGCCAGGTGGATATACCGGTAAAATATTAAGAGTTAATCTGACAACCAAAGAAATAAGCAGGATCGACACGGCAAAATACGAGGAATTCGGGGGCGGCCACGGAATAGGCTCCGCCGTTTTCTTCGACCTGGTCGGCGATCAGCTCCCATTTCCGGCGTTTGATCCCAGGAACCTGATTATCATGATGGCATCACCGTTTGCCGGCACGTTCATGCCGAGTTCGGGACGATGCGAAGTCCAGGGCCTTGGCCCCGGGCTTTATCCCATTGAATGGTTCGGTCACAGCAATTTCGGCGGCCGCTTTACCGCACAGCTGAAATTCGCCGGCTGGGACGGCATCGTCGTCGAGGGTGCATCCGATAAACCTGTGTGGATCAACATCGTCAACGACCAGGTGAAGATCGAGGATGCCACTAACGGAATTTGGGGCATGGACACATGGGACACGCAGGACGAAATCTCCCGGCGCGTCATCCCGGGCCTCAAACGCAATGAATGGATGGAGCTGGCCAACAGCTGCTTTACCACTCAAATTCCCGCGGTCGTTTGCTGCGGTCCGGCGGGCGAGAGGAAGAGCCGCATTGGATGCCTGCTTCATGGCCCCGGATCCCAGGCCGCGTTGTGCGGCTTCGGCGGCGTATTCGGATCAAAAAATTTGAAGGCGATTAGCGCGATAGGAAGCGGCGCCGTACCCATTGCGGATCCCAAGGCGTTCATGGATGCAAGGCTCTGGTTCCGCCAGTTCCAGTGGGATGTAGACAATCCGCGCGAGCCCGAAAAATTCGAAACCGGGTACAGCCTGATTAACGGGGCACCGAGTGGCGGCAACGTTTCCAACGGAGGTCCGTTCCGCGTTCCGGCGCGCGCAGCCGCCTGCGCATCCTGCCCGAGGGGATGCAAAATGCGGTTGGCAACCGCTGACAGCAATGAGGCTGTTTGCGCGGGAACCATGTTTGCCAATATCGGGGGCGGCGGCATGTTCGGAGGCATGGGCGGAGCCAAGCAAAGCCCGAATGCAATGCCTCAAGCCCTTAGCCAGAAATTGACACGCCAGGCCAACGATCTGATGCACAAATACGGCCTCGGCCACTGGCAAATGATGGCGACACGCGGCTACATCGACTTCCTTACGCGAAAAGGCGTCATCGGCAAAGGCAAGGACATCGATCCTGATCTGCCGCCGGCAGGCACTTACGCCTATTATGAAGCCTTGTTCCGCAAGATATCCTTGCGCGAGGGAGCTTTTGGCGAATGGGCAGCCGAGGCCGCCGCAAGAATGGCGGAAAAACTCGGCCGATACAAAGAGGATGTATCCAACGGCGATCTGAGCCTCACCTACTGGGGAACCCAGGAGCACTATTCCTCCCAGGTTGAAGTGGAATGGGGCTACGGTTCTCTTCTCGGAGAACGCGACCTCATGCTGCACATGATGGCCAACTATCCTCTCCACTGGATGGCACAGTCAGGCAAACCTTACCTGACAGCGGAAGAAGCCTCCAAACTCTATGCGGAAGCCATGGTCCCCTATAACGACGACCGTTACCTGGTGGACTACGGCGAAGGGCCGACCGGAGTCTATTCGGATTCCAAAGTCAAACAGGTCGCATGGGTCAAGCACTATGAAAAGTTCTGGGTCGGTGCCGGCGGTTTCTGCGGCTGGAGATGGCCGATGTGCATCACCAACAACACTGCCGACCGGAGAGGCCCAACCCCTCAAGCCGAAATTAAATTCTGGAATGCCGTCACCGGCAAAAACCTCACGTTTGCCGACTGCATGGAGATGGGCCACAAGATTTACACTCTTGACCGGTCCATCTGGAACTTGCAGGGCAGGCACAGAGATATGGAAGTATTTCCGGATTACGTCTACGACAAGCCAGCCAGAGGCGGAAGCGAGCTTCCGATGCTTATCGATGGACAGTGGAAGTACGACGGCGGGAGGAACAGGAAATTGGATCGGGCCAAGGTTGAGGATTTCAAGTCCCGATTCTATAAGTTCGAAGGCTACAATCCCGACAACGGCTACCCGACTCGAGCAACTCTCGAGAAGATGAACCTGAAAAAAGTCGCGGATGTGATGCAAAGCAAAGGCAAACTGGGTTAACCAAACAAATGGCCACGAATCACGCGAAATAAATTCGTGTGATTCGTGGCCGGATTCCTACCAAGCGTATGCCTCCGGCGCTTCTCCTCCCGGTCCCGGCCAGATTTCATCCAATTTCTTAAGGATCTCCTCCGGCAGCTTCAGATCGAGCGCACGCGCGGCCCCTGCCAGCTGATCGATGTTGCGCGGCCCGATAATCGGTGACGTTACCACAGGATTATGCAACAGCCAGGCCAGCGCCACATCGCCCGGTTTCTCACCGAGTTCCCGGCACAGCGGCTCGTACTTTTCCAGCTTGCCGTGATGCTTCTCGATAAGCTTCCCTGTGCGCTCTTCGCTCCTGCGTCCTTCTTTCGCTTTATCCAGCGCCCCGCTCAGCAAGCCGCCTTCCAACGGACTCCACGGAATCAAACCCAGTCCGAATTCGCGGCAGGCCGGGATGACTTCCAACTCGATCGCGCGCGTCGCCAGGTTGTAGAGGCTTTGCTCCGAAACCAGTCCCATGAAATGGCGCTTCTGTGCCTCGCCTTGAGCACGGGCGATATGCCATCCGGCAAAGTTGCTGCTGCCGACGTACAGGACCTTCCCTTCCCGGACGAGCTGCTCCATCGCCTGCCAGATTTCCTCCCATGGCGTGCTCCGGTCGATGTGATGCATCTGATAGAGATCGATGTGGTCGGTCTGCAGACGTCGCAGGCTATCTTCGCAGGCCTTACGGATATGGTACGCGGAGAGATTCAGGTCGTTCGGGCCTTCTCCCATTTTGTTGTAAACCTTCGTGGCCAGGACAATCTTTTCGCGCCGGCCATTCCCCTGCGCCAGCCAGCGTCCGATGATCTGCTCCGTGAGTCCCTCACCGAGTTTCCACCCATAGACGTTGGCGGTATCGATAAAATTAATCCCCATCTCCAGGGCCTTGTCCATTAAGGCAAAGCTGTCCTGCTCCGATGTGTGCCAGCCGAAATTCATCGTGCCGAGGCAAAAACGGCTGACCTTCAACCCCGACCGACCCAAATTCCTGTATTCCATAAGCCTCCTTTCATTTTGCAGACGCCGCATTGATTGAATTACTACAAACCTCCGCGTCGGGCCAGTACTAATTTGGGTAAACATCCAATACCAAATCCTGATCCGCTGGAATGAACCGATCGCTCTCGCCGGTCATCCGATATAAAAACAGAGCAGAGGGTTCATGGAGCACAGCAGTCTTCCGCTAATGCTGTATCGTTTTTGTCCCGGGAGCGCCGCCGTCCTCGGCGGCACACAAAGCTTAGTGGCAAGAGGTGAGGCACAAGAGCTGATGTTGGGAATCTTCTATATTGCAGCAACAAGCCGGCGAGGACGCCGGCGCTCCCAGCGATGCCGGGAACGAGTCCATAGACTTGAATTTTGAGACAGTCGCTGGAGAGCCGTCCTCACAGATGATATACGAACGGCGCAGGTAAGCTTGCGCAGTCCGAAAGATTTGCATGCGAGCCCTACAATGCGGCATATTCTGCGTAGCTTTATTTTCCATAATTCCGAGCGGGGAGTAACAAAATGACGGAGCCGGACCGCGGAGTCTTTCGTCATCCGACCATCCTCATAGGATTATTGTTGATGCTCTCCTCCTGCATCGGTTTTTCGCAGGGCAAGAAATCCCAAAAAGAAGAAGAGCCGAAAGGTCAAGCCGTTTTCAAAGTCCCGGTCAATGTCGTAATTTTGAATGCAACGGTCACAGACAAGAAGGGAAATCCCGTCAAGGATCTCACTGCGGACGACTTTCGGCTATACGAAGACGGAAAACTTCAACCCATTCAGACATTTGCCCTGGAATCCTTTGGATCCGGAGAATGGGAAGAATCGGGGATTTCGCGGCCGAAGCCCGACAGCACGGCTGCAAAACCGGGCAGCGGCCAGACCCAAGCGTACCCCCGGATGATTTCCATCGTGATCGACGATCTCACGATGGAGGATACTCTGGAATTCAGGCCGATCCTCGATGCGGTAAAAGAATTCATCGTCAAAGAAATCAATCCGGGAGATCAGGTAGCGATCCTTTCGGGTTCGCGCAACGTGCAGATTCCCTTCTCCGACGACAAACAGCAGCTTCTTACTGAACTCCCGCTCGTTTTCGAAAAACTTAACGTAGACACGATTGGCCGGCCCTGCGGTCCGGACCTTACCGATCTTGAAGCGCAAATCGTTGCCCATGATCCCGCCGGCGGCGCAAGCGTTTTCAACCCGCAGCTCACCAGGGTCTGCGAGATGGCAGGGATTTCTCTGCCGCTAGCCGCTTTAAGACAGAATTCAGAAAGCGAATTCCGGACGCATAGTCTCCTGCAGACGCTCCGCCTGCACCTTCGG
>Ga0335071_10002572_pt1 | contig 19385 bp, 19 predicted proteins | sample Lox_Sample_15_FD_206724 | JGI IMG/M metagenome (GOLD analysis project Ga0335071, IMG submission 206724) | Soil microbial communities from Loxahatchee National Wildlife Refuge, Florida, United States - Lox_Sample_1.5 | ecosystem: Environmental > Terrestrial > Soil > Wetlands | place: USA...
ACCCGGGGAGCAGGCCTTCGCGCTCGAGATGGCTTGTGAGCAGGTGCTGGCCGGTGAGCGCGAGCGTCCCCTCGATGACCATCATGTAGACGGTCACGTACTCGACCTTGGCCTCGAGGTCGGCCGGATCGTCGAGCAGCCGGCGATTGGCGGCCGTGAGCTCGCGGTCGAAGAGGACCTCGAACGGCGCGCTGAGCTGCGCGCGAGCCCACGCGAGCCGCTCCTCGAAGTCCCCGTCGACCCCGACGACCTCGGCGAAGAAGCGGTTGAAGAGCTGCGCGTGGCGCGCCTCGTCGACCTGCTGGGAGCAGAGGAACGCCTCCTCGCTCTGGTTCTCGTACGCGCCCACGAGGCCGCCGAACTGCGTCGTCACGCGCTCCTCGCCGATGAAGAAGCCCGACAGGTTCCACGCGAGCTGGCGCCTGGCGCCCTCGGGGATCCGCGCCCAGTCGGCGCGGTCGCGCGTGAAGTCGATCGCCGCGGACATCCAGTGCTGGCGCTCCCACAGCTCGTAGAGCTGCTGGGGGTCCATCAGGTGGATGCTCGGCAGCTGCGACTCGTCGGTGATCGTCCCGACGTCGCCCTGCGTCGTGAGGTCGAGCAGGCTCGCCATGGCGCGATCGTAGGCCGTCGTCATGTGACACTCTGTCAAGACGTCGCCACGGCCCGTGGTAGCCTCGCCTGCATGGCGTCAGCGCAGCGTCGCGGCGGGGCGACCACCGCCAAGCGCGCAGCCGTGCAGGCGGCGGTGCTGCGCGCCACCGAGGAGCTGCTCGCCGAGGGCGCCTCCTACGCGGAGCTCGGCGTGGAGCGGATCGCCACGCGCGCCGGCATCTCGCGCACCGCGTTCTACTTCTACTTCGCGGACAAGCGCGAGCTCCTCATGCGGCTGACCGAGGACGTCACGGCGCTCCTGCTCGAGCAGGCCGACATCTGGTGGTCCGGCGATGGTGACGCGACCGCACAGCTGCGCGTCGCGCTGGCGAACGTCGCCGAGCTCTACGACGAGCACGCCGTGCTGCTGCGCGCGGTGGTCGAGGTCTCGACCTACGACGAGGAGGTCGCGCGGTTCTGGCGCGGCCTGATCGGACAGTTCGTCGAGGCCACGCGCCGGCGGATCGAGCACGAGCGCGAGACGGGGCGCTCCACCTGCGCGAGCCCCGGCCCGGTCGCCTTCGCGCTCACCTGGATGGTGGAGCGCACCTACTACCAGCAGCTCGTCCAGGGTGACGCGATCAGCCGCGACGAGGCCCTGGAGGCGCTGACCGAGGTCTGGGTGCGCACGATCTACGGCGCCTGACGCGCCTGGTCGAGGTCCTCGGGTCGCACGGCGTCGAACTGCCCGGTCTCCAGGCGCGTCGTGACGTCGGAGTCGATCTCCGCCTGGCTGACGTCCGGGCGATGGCGACGCATCCGCGCCTCGCGCAGGCGCTTGAACTTCAGGATCTCCAGGACGTAGACGAGGTAGACGCTGGCGCCCAGCACGACCAGCGCCATCGCCGCGACGATCAGCGCCCAGCCCGTGTTCAGGTTGCCCCCGTTGGTCGAGTAGGGGATGAAGCGCAGGCTGACGGCGAAGCCCGCGACGAGGACCGTCCAGGCGTAGAGGTACAGGACCGTGCGTCGCGGGCTGAAGCCGATCCTGTTCAGGCGATGGTGGAAGTGGCTCTGGTCGGCCACGTACACCGGCCGTCGGTACTTCAGGCGCTTGAGCACGACGAACGTCGTGTCGAGGAACGGGACGGCGAGCACGATGAGCGGAAAGAGGAGCGCCAGCACGGCCTGGGTCTTGACCGCCCCCTCAACCGCGATGCAGCCGAGCAGCAGGCCGAGCAGGTTGGACCCGCAGTCGCCCATGAAGATGCTCGCCGGGGGGAAGTTGTAGACGAGGAAGCCGGCTGCGGCGCCCGCGGTGATCGCCGCGAGCGTCGCAGCGGTCCCGCGCTCCAGGTCGAACGCGATGATCGAGAAGGCGGCCGCGCTGATCGCGCACACGCCCGCGGCCAGGCCGTCGACCCCGTCGGAGAAGTTGACGACGTTCATGACGAAGACGAGCCCGAGCACCGTGAGCGGGCCGCCGGAGTCGCCGAGGTCCAGCGGGCCGATGAACGGCAGCGTGATGTGCCCGACGGTCACGCCGGCGAGCACCGGGATGACCGCGGCGAGCACCTGCCCGGCGAACTTCGCGAGCGGCTGCAGGTCGTAGCGGTCGTCGAGCGCCCCGACGAGCGTGATCAGCGCGGCGCCGGCCAGGACGCCGCGCATGCGGTGGCCGACCGGGCCGTGGAGGTTCAGGAACAGCAGACTCGCGACGAGCACCGCCGCGAAGATCGCCAAGCCTCCGAGCAGCGGGACCCCGCCGGCCGACAGGCCGCGGTCGCGGGGCTTGTCGATCGCACCGATCCGCCGGGCGAAGCGGGCGACCAGCGGCGTCAGCAGCACCGCGACGGCGAAGGCGGCCGCCAGGCCCAGGATCGCGTCGCGATGGGTCATCGGCGCCGAACGCTAGCCGCGGCGCGGGCGGATCCGTGATGGGGCCACTACACCGGGGCGGGCGCGCCGAGGTGCTCGTACAGCGGGTGGCTGTCGGCGATGCGCGCCACGCGCTCGGCGAGCTCGGCGCGCTGCGCCTCGAAGGCGGGCGTCAGTGCCGTCGCGATGATCTGGCCGATCTGCTCGAAGTCCTCGGCCTGCAGGCCGCGCGTCGCGAGCGCGCTCGTGCCGATGCGCAGGCCGCTCGTGACCATCGGTGGGCGCGGGTCGAACGGCACGGCGTTGCGATTGACGGTGATCCCGATGTCGTGGAGGCGGTCCTCGGCCTGCCGGCCGTCGAGCTCGGAGTCGCGCAGGTCGACGAGCACGAGGTGCACGTCGGTGCCGCCGGTGACGACGCTGATGCCGTGACCGGCGCCCAGGAGGGCATCGGCGACCGCCTGCGCCCCGGCGACCGTGCGCCGCTGGCGCTCGCGGAAGGCCTCGGTGCCGGCGATCCCCAGCGCGACGGCCTTGCCGGCGATCACGTGCATCAGCGGCCCGCCCTGCTGGCCGGGGAAGACCGCCGAGTCGATCGGCTTGGCGAGCTCCTCGCCGCAGAGGATCATCCCGCCGCGCGCGCCGCCGAGCGTCTTGTGCACGGTCGTCGTGACGACGTGCGCGTGCGGCACCGGGCTCGGGTGCAGCCCGGCGGCGACCAGGCCGGCGAAGTGCGCCATGTCGACGAGCAGGTAGGCCCCGACCTCGTCGGCGATCTCGCGGAAGCGCGCGAAGTCCTGGAAGCGCGGGTAGGCCGACCAGCCGGCCACGATGATCTTGGGGCGGTGCTCCTTGGCCACGCGCTCGACCTCGTCCATGTCGAGGACGTGCGTCTCGGGGCTGACCTCGTAGGCGACGACGTTGTAGAGCTTGCCGGACACGTTCAGGCGCATCCCGTGCGTGAGGTGGCCGCCGTGGGCGAGCGCGAGGCCCATGAGCGTGTCGCCCGGCTCGAGCAGCGCCTGGTAGACGGCGGTGTTCGTCTGCGCGCCGGCGTGCGGCTGGACGTTCGCGTGCTCGGCGCCGAACAGCGCCTTGGCACGGTCGATCGCCAGCTGCTCGGCGACGTCGACGAACTCGCAGCCGCCGTAGTAGCGGCGGCCCGGGTAACCCTCGGCGTACTTGTTCGTGAGCACGCTGCCCTGGCACTCGAGCACCGCACGGGGCACGAAGTTCTCCGACGCGATCATCTCGAGCGTGCGCTGCTGGCGCTCGAGCTCCTTGGCCAGCACCTCGGCGATCTGCGGGTCGACCTCGGCGAGCGGGCGGTTGAAGAAGTCGGGCGGCAGCTCGGTCATCGTCAGGCGATGGTACCCGGCTGTCCCGGCGGCGCAGCGGGCGCGGACCTAGGACTCGATCGCCGCGATCTGGTCGACGCGGCGCTGGTGGCGCCCCCCGTCGAAGGCGGTGCCGAGGAAGCACGCGACGATCGCGTCGGCCTGGTCGGGGCTGAGGCGGGATCCGGAGAGCGTGACGACGTTCGCGTCGTTGTGGCGGCGGGCCATCTCGGCCTCATCCGGGTCGTGCGCGTTCACGGCACGAATCCCGGCGATCTTGTTGGCGGCGATCGCCACGCCGTTGCCGGAGCCGCAGGCCAGCACGGCCCGCTCGGCGCGCCCGGCCCGCACCGCGCGCGCCGCGTCGGCCGCGAACTGCGGGTAGTCGACCGAGGCGTCCGAGGCGGTACCCACGTCGAGCACCTCGTGCCCCGCGGCGACCAGCGTTCCCTTGACGTGCTCCTTGAGCGCGAAGCCGGCGTGATCGGCGCCGACGGCGATCCTCATGCGGCCTCCTGCATGCGGCGTAGGCCCTCGTCGACGGTGATCACCGGCGCGTACGCGAGCTCCGCGCGCGCCTTGGAGATGTCGATCGTCGTCTCCAGCGACGACAGCCAGACCGCCAGGCGCGTGAGCGGCGGGTGGCCCCGCAGCGGCAGCGTGCGCCAGAGCGCCTCGCTCGTCACGGCGACGGCGCGCGCGACCGGCGCAGGGACGCTGCGGCCCGGGGCGACGACGCCGGCGGTCGCGAGCAGCCGCGTGATGAAGTCGCGGAAGACGACCGGCTCGCCATCGGTCACGAAGTACGCCTGCCCGCTGGCGCCGCGCTCGGCGCCGAGCACGAGCCCCTCGACGGCGTTGTCGACGTGGGTGGTGGAGGTCAGGTGGCGCCCGCCGCCGATCCAGGCGAAGCGACCGGCTTGAACCGCGGCCTCGAGCTGCGGCAGGATCGTCGTGTCGCCGGGACCCCAGACCAGGCGCGGGCGCACCACGACCGTCTCGAGGTCGGGCCCCGCGGCGGCCAGCACCGCCTGCTCGGCGCGCGCCTTGGTGGCCGAGTAGAGCGCCGGCGAGTCCGGGCGCAGGGGCGCGCTCTCGTCGACCTGCACGAGCGGATGGCCGTCGAGCAGCGCCGCCTCGGTGCCGACGTGCACCACGCGCCGCACGCCGGCGCGACGCGCCGCCTGCAGGACGTTCGCGGTACCGGCGACGTTGCCGGCCTCGAACGCCTCGCGCGTCCCCCAGTCGCCGAGCATCGCCGCGCAGTGGAAGGCCACGTCGCAGCCGCGCGCGCCGTCGGCGATCGCGCCTGCGTCCTGCAGGTCGCCGCGCACGGCCTCCGCGCCGCGCCCGGCCACGGTCGCGGCCGATGCGTCGCTGCGTGCGAGCGCGCGCACGCGCCAGCCGTCCGCGACGAGGCGGCGGGTGAGGGCGCCGCCGATGAACCCGGAGGCGCCGGTGACGAAGGCGGTCTGCATCGAGGGCGAGACTAGATGAGCGCGGCCGGGCGTGGTTTCAGCCCAGCCGCGCCGCGACCTCCCCCTCCGGCACGGCCCCGGCGCGGATCACCGTCCAGCGCCCGTCGAGCTCGTAGGCGCGCAGGTCGAGAACGGTGGAGGCGACCCCGGGCAGCTCGCCGCCGTCGATCACCAGGTCGGCGCCGTCGCGGATCTCCTCGGGCACGTCGGCGAGCCGCCGCGCATCGGCGCCGCCGGCGCGGTTGGCGCTCGTCTGCAGGATGGGCCAGCGCACGGCGCCGAGCGCCTCCAGGGCTGCAGGCAGCGCGGGCACGCGCAGGCCGAGCGTCCGCGGGTCCGGCCCGCACGCGAGCGGGAAGCGCTCGGCGGGGTTCGGCAGCAGCAGTGTCAGCGCGCCGGGCAGCAGCGCGCGGATCGCCGCGTGCGTGCGTGGGCCGAGCTCGGGAAGGCCGTACAGCGCCAGCTCGATCGAGAAGAGCATCACCGCGGCCGGCTTGTCGGGTACGCGGCCCTTCAGCGCGTACAGGCGTTCGACCGCGTCGCGCTGGGCGGGCTCGCACGCGAGCCCGTAGACCGTGTCGGTCGGGAAGACGGCGATGCCGCCCACGGCCATGCAGCGCGCGAGCGTCTGGGCCTGCTCGGCGGTCACGACGGGTCCGCTCACCGGCGCCCGACCACCACCCGCTCGATGCCGGCGAGGTCGCGCAGGATCTCCGTCGTGCGCAGGCCCGCTGCGGCGACGAGATCGCACGTCTGCCCCGCCTGTCCGTCGCCGACCTCGAGCGCGAGCAGCACGGCCTCGGTCGCCGCCGCCGCCGGAATGAGGCGGCGCAGCACGTCGAGTCCGTCGGCGCCGGCGAAGAGCGCGCCGGGCGGCTCGTGGCGCACGACGTCCGGAGGCAGGGCGCCCCTGTCGCGCTCGGCGACGTAGGGCGGGTTGGAGAGGATCGCGTCCCAGCGGGTCCCCAGCCCGTCGAGCAGGTCGGCCTCGCGCAGCTTGACGTCGAGCCCGAGCCGCGCGGCGTTCGCTCGTGCCACCTGGAGCGCCGCGGCGCTGACGTCGCTGCCGGTGACGTGCAGATCGGGGCGCTCGGCCTTCAGCGCGAGCGCGACCGCGCCGCTGCCGGTTCCCACGTCGAGCACGCGGGCGCCGCGCGGCAGGCCGAGCGCGACCTCGACGAGCAGCTCGGTCTCCGGCCGCGGGACGAGCACCCGCGCGTCGACCTCCAGGTCGATGTGCCGGAACCCCTTCGTTCCGAGCAGATAGGCCACCGGCTCGTGCCCGGCGGCGCGGCGGCGCACAAGCTGCTGGAAGGAGCGCACGGCCGGTCCGCTCACCTCGCGCGCGGGGTCGAGGAAGAGCGCGGTGCGCTCCACCCCGAGCGCGTCGGCGAGCAGCAGCTCGGCGTCCAGGCGCGGCGTCGGGCTGCCGGATGCGGCGATCGCGGTGACGGCGCTGTCGAGCGCGTCGCGGACCGGGACGCCCATCAGGCGCGCGCGGCCTGCGCGGCGAGGCGGCGGCGCTTCTCGTCGGCCTGCAGCGCCGCCGTGAACTCGTCGAGGGCGCCCTCGAGCACGGCGTCGAGGTCGTGGACCGTGACCTTGACGCGGTGGTCGGTGACGCGGCGCTCGGGGAAGTTGTAGGTGCGGATCTTCTCGGCACGGTCGCCCGTGCCGACCTGTGAGCGCCGGTCGGCGGCCAGCTCGGCCTGCTGCTCGGCGAGCTTGCGCTCGTACAGCCGCGCGCGCAGCACGCGCAGCGCCTTCTCGCGGTTCTGCAGCTGGCTCTTCTCGTCCTGCATCGAGACGACCACGCCGGTCGGCTTGTGCGTGACGCGCACCGCAGAGTCGGTCGTGTTCACCGACTGCCCGCCGGGGCCGGAGGAGCGGTAGACGTCGACCTGCAGGTCGCCGGGGTCGATCTCCACCTCGACGTCCTCGGCCTCCGGGAGCACGGCGACGGTCGCGGTGCTCGTGTGGATGCGGCCCTGGGACTCGGTCACCGGCACGCGCTGGACGCGGTGGGTGCCGCCCTCGTACTTGAAGATCGAGTAGGCACCGTCGCCCTTGATCGCGAAGGTGTACTTGCCCTCCCCCACCTCCATCGGCTCGGCGGTGAAGCCGCGCCGCTCGGCGTAGCGCGTGAGCATGCGGTAGAGGTCGCCCGCCCACAGGCCCGCCTCTTCCCCGCCGGCGCCGCCCTGGATCTCGACGATGACGTTCTTCTCGTCGTTGGGATCGCTCTCGACCATCGCGAGTCGGATCTCCTCCTCGAGCTCGTCGATGCGCACGCGCGAGGCGGCGAGCAGGTCGCGCACCTCGGGGTCGTCGTCGCCCTCGTCGATGAGCTCCTGCGCCCCGGCCGCGTCATCGACGGCGCGGCGCCACTCCTCGGCGAGCTTCGCCGCCGGCTCGAGCCGCCGGTACTCGCGCCCGGCCTCGGCGTAGCGCGCGCGATCGCCGATCACCTCTGGATCGGTGATCTGCCGCGAGACCTCGGCGAACCGGGCCTCGAGCTGTTCGACGAGCGACTCGATCATCGCGTCCGAGGGTATCGGCCCGCACGCGCACCGCGGGCGTCCCGCACCGCCGCCCCCAGCTCCCCACCGGCGAACGTCCCTCGCTGCCGCCTCTGCGGAGCCTTCAGGGACGCTCGGCGGGGGCCGGCGCGGCGCACCGACCTCCAAGCGCGCCCGGCTCGGGCTCACGCACGCCCGCGCCGTGGGCCACCACCAACGCTGCTCGAGCGGAGGATCGTGGATGCCTGGGGCCGCGGTGGGCGGCGGGATAGGCCTCCTGGCCATCCCGCCGCACCAGCGTGGCCTCAGGCGCCACGAGACACGCGAGCGACCTACGCGGCGATCTCGACGCCGACGAGCTGACGGTCGGCGGTCTCGTGCGCGAGCACCGCCTGCATCGCGGCGATCGCGACGGCGAGCTGCGTGTGGTCCGGCTCGCGCGTGGTGAGCAGCTGGAGCTTGAGCCCCGGCCACATGAGGACCTGCACCCAGCGCTTGCGGCGGTGCTTGCCGGCGAGCTTGATGAGCTCGAACGAGATGCCGGCGATCAGCGGGACGCCGAGGATGCGCGTGACGATCAGCGCCCACCAGGGCAGCAGGCCGAGCGGCGAGAAGACGAAGATCGCGACGATCATGACGAGCAGCAGGAAGCTCGTGCCGCAGCGCGGGTGCAGGCGCGAGAAGTTCGCCGCGTTCTCCGGCGTGAGCTCGAGCTCGGCCTCGTAGCAGGAGATCGTCTTGTGCTCGGCGCCGTGGTACTCGAAGACGCGGCGCAGGTCGCGCATCCGCGAGATCAGGAGCAGGTAGCCCAGGAAGATGCCGGTGCGCAGCAGCCCCTCGACGAGCCAGAAGAGGAACGCCGAGCCGAGCTGGTCCTTCACGAGGTTCGCGAGCGTCACCGGGACGATGAAGAAGAGGCCGATCGACAGTGCGAGCGCGACGACGATCGTGGCGGTCCACAGGAAGCCGGAGATCGGCTCCTCCTCCTCGGGCATCTGCGCGTTGGCCGACGTGCCGAGCGCCTTGAAGCCGATCACGAGCGACTCGCCGAGCGCGACGACGCCGCGCACGATCGGCAGGCGCAGCCAGCGCTTGCGCACGAGCACCGACTCGACCGCGTGGGTCTCGACGGAGATCTCGCCGCGCGGCGGATCGTTCATGTCCGCGCGGTGGCCCTCCTCGTCGAGCTGGTCGGGCGCTGGGCGACGGCACGCGACGGCCCAGGCGCCCGCGCCGCGCATCATCACGCCCTCGAGCACGGCCTGGCCGCCGACGGGCGCGTCGCGCGTGGCGACCCACGCACCCTCCTCGGCGCGCACGGCCGACGCCGCACCGTTCTCGGAGGCGGGAAGGCGCTCGGCGGTGGCCACGGCGCTCTAGGACGCGGACGCGGCCGCCCGCTTGGCGGCGCGACGGCGGAAGCGGTCGACGCGCCCACCGGTGTCGACGAGCTTCTGCTTGCCCGTGTAGAACGGGTGGCAGTTGGAGCAGATCTCCACGTGGATCTCGGGCTCCGTGGAGCGCGTCGTGAACTCGTTCCCGCACGTGCAGCGCACGTGGGACTCGACGTAGGCGGGATGGATCTCGGGCTTCATGGCTCCACAGGAGTCTAGCCTGCGACCGGGCACTGGCGCTGGAGCACGTTGTTGGCCTCGTTGGACTCGGCGACCTCGGCGCTGCTGTCGACGCTGACCTGGATCACGCTGCCCGGCGTGCACCTCGGAGCGACGAACGACACGGTCGCGCGCTGGCCGCGGGCCAGGCCGCCGATCCGCTGCGGCGCGCCGACGACGCCGTTGATCGTGAAGACGATGTTGAACGCGCCGGCCGGGCCGTTCCCCTTGTTCGCGACGAGCGCCACGTACGTCAGCGTCGTCCCATCGCGGCGCACGCCGGTCGCCCCCAGCGCGCGGGCGACGAGATCCGGGCGCTTGTCCGGTTGCACGCACGGCGCGGTGACCCGCTTGGCCCGGCGCACGATCGTGTTGTTCGCGTCGCGCCAGCGATAGCGCACGACCGCGCGGTAGAGCGTCGCCGGGGCGAGGTTGCTGACGCGCTTCTTGACGATGAAGCCGGAGACGCCGGTGTCCGAGAGGTCCCACTCGTCGAAGGTGTCGACGTTCACATGCGCCCAGCCGGGCGCGGCGGCCGTGTTCTGGTAGAGCTCAAAGCGCATCTCCATCCGCCCGGCGGCCCCGATCGCCGGCATCGTGCCCTTGAAGACCGCAAAGCGCGCGCTGGCCGCGGTCGAGCAGGTCTCCACCTTCGCCGCGAGCGGGATCGAGGCCGCAGCGCCGGGCGTGGAGACGCTCAGCCGCGTGCCCGCGAGCGCGGGCGTGGCGGCAGCGGCCGGCGCGGCGAGCGCCGCGGTCGCGAGCAGGGTCATCGGTATCAGGGCGAGGCGCATGCTGTCCCCACAAACACGTGGAGGGCGCAATGGTTGCGCCCCCCACGACGAACGTCCATCGGTGCAGGCGAGCGGTCAGGTGAGCTGGTAGAGCGGCCCGTCGCCGCCCTCGGGGGTCGTCAGCCGCCCGCCCTTGGCGGTGATCGCGCCGCACTGCACGCAGTTCGTGTAGTTGACGATCACGTCGACATTGCCGTGCTCGGGCGCGTCCTCGGGGATCTCGTAAACCCCCGCCGGGCACATCCAGCGCCATGTCTCGGCGACCTCGCGCGGCACGTGCTGCTGCACGCGGATGTGGTTCGGGGCGTCGTCGCGCGTCGCGTTGCCCGTGATGAAGACACTCGAGAGCTTGTCGAACGTGTACTTCCCGTCGGGCTTGGGATACGACTCGGCGGTGTCGCCGAGGAACATCGGCTGCTCGTCGTTGCGGTGCCAGGCCAGGCGCCCGCCCGGGACCTTCCCCTTCGTGGCGATCGCGAGGTTCACGATCGGCCCGCCCTTGAGGAAGCCCTTCTGGAAGGGCTGGCGCGTGTTGCGCACCTGGTAGAGCTCGCGGCCGGTCTGCGACTCCTCGATCTTGTCCTCATAGGACTCGAGCGAGGTCTCGCCGCGCGAGAGCGCCTCGTAGATCGTCTCACCGGCCAGCTTGCCGGAGAGGATCGAGTGGTGGACGCCCTTCAGCGACACGGTGTCGACGAGCCCGGCGGCGTCGCCGACGAGCAGCGCGCCCGGCATCGTGAGCTTCGGCATCGACCAGTACCCGCCGCCCGGCAGCGCCTTGGCGCCCCAGCCGACGCGCTCGCCACCCTTGAGGATCTTGCGCACCAGCGGGTGGGTCTTGAAGAGCTGGAGCAGGTCGTGCGCCGAGGTCGTGGCGTCCGCGTACTCGAGGTCCACGACGAAGCCGATCGACACGAGGTCCTCGCCGGTCTTCTCGTCCTTCATCGGGTAGATCCAGGTTCCGCCGATCTGCCCGTACTTCGAGGAGACCTTCAGCGGCCACGGGCCGATCGTGTGGATCAGGCGGTCGAGCGGCTTGGCGACCTTCCAGATCTCCTTGACGCCGAGCTCCCACACCTGCGGCTCGCGGTTCTCACCGAGGCCGAACTCGCGGATCGCCGCGCCCGTGAGGCTGCCCCAGCAGCCTTCGGCGAGGACGACGACCTGCGCCCTGATGTCCGTGCCGGGCTCGAAGTTCCCGAGCTCCTCGCCGTCCTTGCCGCGCCCCTTGTCACCGGAGCGCACCCCGACGACGCGGCCGTCCTCGACGATCAGCCGCGTGGCGGAGGTCTCGGTGAGGATGTAGGCGCCGTTCTCCTCGGCGACCCGCTGCTGGAAGCGCGCCAGCGCGGACACCGAGATGACCTCGTTACCGTGGTTCTTGAACGGCGGCGGGGGCGGGATCCGCAGCGCGAGCTTGGAGGTCGGCGTCATGTAGACCGCCTCCTTCTTGACCTCGCCGAAGGCGAAACCCTCCTTGCGCCAGTCCTCCCGGGTCATGTCCGGGAAGAGCTCCTGGAGCGGCCCCGGGCGCACGACGGCGCCCGAGAGGTTGTGCCCGCCGCAGGTCTTGGCCTTCTCGATGACCGCGACGGGCACCTCGCCGAGGCGCTCGAGCGTCTCCGCGTCGTCGGCGAGGAGCTGGAGGATCCGGTTGGCGCACGCGAGGCCGGCCGTGCCGCCGCCGACGATCGCGACGCCGACCTCGATGATCTCGTCCTCGGGGTCGAGCCCGCGCTTGATGAACTCGTCCGGCGAGTCGACCGGCGGCGGATACGCCGCCGGCGCCACGCCCTTGTGGTTCGACCCGGCCATCGATCAGCCGCCCTTCTTCGCCTTCACGGCCTCTGTCAGCTTGGGCAGGATCTTGTTCAGGTCCCCGACGATCCCCAGGTCGCTGAACTCGAAGATCGGCGCGTTGGCGTCCTTGTTGATCGCGACGATGTTCTCCGAGTTCTGCATGCCGACCTTGTGCTGGATCGCGCCGGAGATGCCGGCCGCCAGGTAGAGCTTCGGCGCGACTGTCTTGCCGGTCTGGCCGATCTGACCCGCGTACGGGAACCAGCCGGCGTCGACCACGGCGCGCGTCGCCGCGACGGCGGCACCGGATCCGAAGGCCGCCGCGAGGTCGTTGCAGAGCTGAAAGCCCTCGGCGGCGCCGAGCCCGCGGCCACCGGCGATCAGCACGTCGGCGCCCTCGATGTCGACCTGCTCGCCGCGCTGCTCGCCGCGGATCAGCATCTGCGCGCGCGACGAGAAGTCCGAGTAGTCGACCGCGAGGTCCTCGACCGCCGCCGAGCCGCCGCTCTCCTTGGCCTCGAACGCGTTGAGGCGGCCGATGATGATGCCCGGGGAGTTGCGGAAGCGGATCTCGCTGATCGCCGAGTCGCCGAGGATCGGGCGCTCGGCGACGACCTGGCCGTCGACGATGTGGACCGCCGTGACCTCCATCGCCACGCCCGAGCCCAGGCGCGCAGCCAGGCCGGCACCGACCTCGAAGCCGAGCAGGCCGCCGCCGAAGAGGACGAAGTCGTAGCTGCCCAGCGCGACGGCCGCGGCCATCGCGTCGACGACCGGCTGCGCGAGGCCCTCGGGGCCCTCGGCGCGCAGGACCTTCGTCGCGCCGTAGGCGCCGAGCGAGCCCGCGAGCTCGTCGCTGACGCCCTGGCCGACGACGATCGCGTGCGCTTCGCCGCCGGTCTCGCCGGCGATCCGGGCGGCCTCGGAGACAGCGCCCAGGGAGTTCTTGTTGATTGCGCCCTCGTAGTGCAGGGCGTACACCAGGATGTTGGCCATCAGACGTTCCTTTCGGTGCCCGCGCGCATCTAGATCAGCTTCCTCTCGTCGAGCCAGGTGACGATCTTCTCGACCGTCTCCGCGGTGTCCTCGTCCTCGATGATCTGGCCGGCCTCCTTCTGGGGCGGCAGCTTCGAGCCGACCCACTGGGCGGCGGAGTTGTCGCCGCCGACCTTCGAGGCGTCGACGCCCACGTCGCCGGCGGCAACGGTCTCGAGCGGCTTCTTCTTGGCACCCATGATCGCCTTGAGCGACGGGTAGCGCGGCTCGTTGATCGCGTCGCCGACGGAGATCACGGCGGGCAGGCCGACCTTGACGGTGTCGTAGCCGTACTCGGCCTGGCGCTCGGCCTTGAGCTCGCCGCCCTCGACGTCGATCTTGATGACCTGGGTGAGCGAGGGCATGCCCAGGTGGTCGGCCACCACGGCGCCGATCGTGTAGCACTCGCCGTCGTCGGACTGCTGGCCGAGCAGGACGAGGTCGGGGTTCTCGCGCTTGAGCGTCTGGGCGAGCGCGTAGCCGGTGGCGGCGACATCCGAGCCGGCGAGCGCGGTGTCGGTCAGGTGCACCGAGCGGTCCGCGCCGAGCGAGACGGCCTTGTGCAGGGCGCGCACGGCGGACTCCGGGCCCATCGTCACGGCGACGACCTCCTCGACCGGGAGCGCGCCGCTCTCCTTGAGCTGCATCGCCGCCTCGATCGCGTGCGTGTCGTACGGGTTGAGGTTCTTCTCGCCGCTGCGGTCCATGCGCCCCGTGCTCGGGTCGATGCGCTTCTGGACGGCGGCGTCTGGCACCTCTTTCACCAGGACGCAGATCTTCACTTCAGGCCTCCTGTGGCAAACGGGGATCGGAGTGTATCGGCTAAGTTGACTGACCAGTCAATCGGCGAGTGGGGGCATCCGCCCCCGCGGCCGGGTCGTGCGCCTTGTCGGTCAGCGGGGCTCGCGTTCCTCTACGGCGCCGCGGATGAAGTCGATGATGCCCTGCGTCGGCGCACCGGGCGTGAAGACCGCCGCGACGCCGAGCTTCTCGAGCTCGGGGATGTCGTCGGCGGGGATCGTGCCGCCGACGGTGACGAGCACATCGCCGGCACCTTCGGCGCGCAGCAACTCCACCACGCGTGGCACGAGCGTCATGTGCGCGCCCGAGAGGATCGAGAGGCCCACGGCGTCGGCGTCCTCCTGGATGACGGTCTCGACGATCTGCTCGGGGGTCTGGTGCAGGCCGGTGTAGATGACCTCCATGCCGGCGTCGCGCAGCGCGCGGGCGATGATCTTCGCCCCCCGATCGTGCCCGTCAAGGCCGGGCTTGGCGACGACGACGCGGATCTTCTTCTGGGTGGCGCTCGCGGGCATGGTGATCGGCCGGGAACCGTCGGCGGCCGCGAATCCTAGTTCCTCGTCTGCGCCGGTGCGGTCCGGCTGCGGGCGCGCGGCGCGGCGCCGTCTGAGCTGGCTCGCGTGCGCCGCCTGGCGCGCAGCGGTCTCCGCCATTCCGTGCGGTGGGCTGGATTTCGGCCGCATGCCGTCCGTGATCCGGCCCACCGGCGACGTGGATGCCACGGAACTCCGCCCGCGCCGGGCGGCGAAGGCCGCCTTCACGCCCCACGCCCATGGCGCCGGCAAGCGCCTCGTGCGGGCCGGTGGGCCGGATTGCGGACATTTGCCGTCTCTGATCCAGCCCACCGGAAAGGGCCGGCGCCCCGACGGTCTGGTGGGCCGAGTTTCGGACGCACGCCGTCCCTGATCCGGCCCACCGGCGACGCGGGCGCCATGCGAGCCTCCGCTGCCCAGGTTCGCGCCGCCGGCCAGCGCCTCACGGCCAGCGCTCACGCGAACCCGCGCCGCGCGCTCCGGCGGCGGCGATGAGCACGGCGCCGGCGCCATCCCAGGCGCCCGCTCCAGCACCCCGGAAGCTGCCCGGGCGGCGCGCGGATGCGCGCCGCCCGGGCGTACGCCTCCGGGCTCGGTCCCTTTAACGGACCCGGAGCTTGAGGACCATCCCGGGGTGGATGGTGCAGAGAATGGTCTTCGTGCCCGGCGAGGTGAACGTCGCGGTGTACGAGCCGTGGATCCGCGTCCGGGCCAGGCTCCCCGGCAGGCCGCCGCCGACCAGGTTGTGCGAGAGCTTGCCGGCCCAGACGAACCGGACCTTCGTCCCGCGCGAGACGGTCAGCTTGCTGGGGCTGAAGAACGAGTCCTTGAGCTTCACGACGACTGCGGCCGCGGAGGCCGTCGGGCCGGCCTTCTGCGCGCCTGCGGGGGCGGTGATCACGATCGCGGCGAGCACGGCGAGCACTGCCGCGAGGGCGAGGATGCGCTTCATACGGGAGGTGTCCTCCTTGGACGGTGGTGCGGAGTCGTTCCGCGACCCCGCGCACAGTGTGACGCGTCCGAGCGCGCGATGTGCCGGCTCATCAGAAGACGGGTGTCTCGGCGTAGCTGCCGAAGACCTCCTGGAGCGCCTCGACGATCTCACCCTCGCTGGCGTAGGCGCGCGCACAGTCGATGAGCGCCGGCATGAGGTTCTCGTCCGCGCGGGCGGCGGCGCGGCGCAGGTCGGCGAGCGCGGCCTCGACCGCTGCGCCGTCGCGCCTGCCGCGCACCGACTGCAGGCGCTCGATCTGGCGGCGCTCGAGCGCCGGGTCGATCTTGAGGATCGGCGTCTCGTCCTCGCCGCCCTCGGTGTACGCGTTCACCCCGACGACGATCCGCCGGCCCGCGTCGATCTCCTGCTGCAGCGCGTATGAGGCGTCGGCGATCTCGCGCTGGGGGAAGTTCTGCTTGACCGCCTCGACCATCCCCCCGAGCTCGTCGATGCGCTCGAAGTACGCGTATGCACGGCGCTCCATCTCGTCCGTCAGCGCCTCGACGAAATAGGAGCCGCCGAGCGGATCGATCGTGCTCGCCACGCCGGTCTCCTCGGCGATGATCTGCTGCGTGCGCAGCGCCACGCGCACAGCGTCCTCGGTCGGCAGCGCGAGCGCCTCGTCGTAGCTGTTCGTGTGCAGCGACTGCGTCCCGCCCAGCACCCCCGCGAGCGCCTCGATCGCCGTCCTGGTGATGTTGTTCAGCGGCTGCTGGGCGGTCAGCGACACCCCGGCGGTCTGCGTGTGGAAGCGCATGAGCCACGAGCGCGGGTTCCTCGCGCCGAAGCGCTCGCGCAGCTCGCGCGCCCAGATCCGGCGCGCCGCGCGGTACTTGGCGATCTCCTCGAAGAAGTCGATCTGCGCGTTGAAGAAGAACGACAGGCGCGGAGCGAAGTCGTCGACGTCCAGGCCGCGCTCGACCGCCTGCTCGACATACGTCAGGCCGTCCTTCAGCGTGAAGGCCAGCTCCTGCGCCGCCGTCGAGCCGGCCTCACGGATGTGGTAGCCGCTGATCGACACCGGGTGCCAGCGCGGCATGTGGCGCGAGCACCACTCGATCATGTCCCCCAGCAGGCGCATCGCCGGGTCGATCGGAAAGCACCACTCCTTCTGGGCGATGTACTCCTTGAGGATGTCCGCCTGGATCGTGCCGCTCAGGCGATCCGCCGGGACGCCGGACTGCTCGGCGGCGACGACGTAGTAGGCGAGCATGATCGCCGCAGGGGCATTGATCGTCATCGACACCGACACTTCCCCGACGTCGATCCCGCGGAAGAGCGTGCGCATGTCGTCGAGCGTGTCGACCGCCACGCCCTCCCGGCCCACCTCGCCCAGCGACCGCGGCGAGTCCGAGTCATGGCCCATCAGGGACGGCATGTCGAACGCGGTCGAGAGCCCCGTCTGCCCGTGATCGAGCAGGTAGCGGAAGCGCTCGTTCGTCTCCTCCGCCGTCCCGAACCCCGCGAACTGGCGCATCGTCCACAGGCGCCCGCGGTACATCGACGGATAGACCCCGCGCGTGAACGGGTAGGCGCCCGGGACCCCGATCGCCTCCGCGTCCGGCAGCTCGGCCTCGGTGTACAGCGGCTCGACCGGCACCCCCGACAGCGTCCGGAACGCCGCGTCGCGCTCCTGTGTCGCCGCGTAGGCCTCGCGCCAGGCCTCGACGGACGCAGCGGTCTCGGGCGTCGTGCGCGGGGTCGCCATGCGCGGGATCATAGGGGCCGCCCTGACGCTGGCGTCACCTTCGCCGGCGCTCAGCCGCGGCGCAGCGCGCGCCCGGCGCGGGTGCGCGGGGAGGCCGGCGGCACCCCGCCGCGGCGCACGGCGACCTGCCGCCCGGCCGTACCGACGAGGCCCATCGCCAGCAGCGCGGCGATGGCCAGCAGGCGGCGGCCGAGACGCTCGAAGCGCAGGATCTCCCACCCCTCCTCGCGCGCGATGCGCTCGAGGTCGGCGTCCGGGTTCACCGCGACCGGGTGCCCGACGAGCCGCAGCATCGGCAGGTCCGACTCGGAGTCCGAGTAGGCATAGGAGGCGACGAGGTCGATCCCCTGGTGCTCTGCGAGCTCGCGGATCCGCTCGGCCTTCCCTTCGCGGTAGGTGAACGGCCCCACGTCGCGCCCCGTGAAGCGGCCGTCGACGACCTCCGAGCGAACGCCGATGCCGCCGTCGAAGCCGAAGACGTGGCTGAGCATGTCGGCCATCTCCTGCGAGGAGGCGGTCGCGATGTACACGCGCCGCCCTGCGTCCTGGTGGGCGTAGGCGACGCGCAGCATCTGCGGGTAGACGCGCGGCAGCACGCCGGCCAGCACCTCGGGCATCATGCGGCGAAGGTCGATCGCGCGCTGGCCGGCGATCAGGTCCGCGATCTGCGCACGCACCTCGTCGGTCCAGTCGTCGGTCGAGCCGCGCAGGCGGAAGCGCAGGTTCTGCCAGACGATGCCCGCCATGCGCCGGCGCGAGATCATGCCCGCGTCGACGGCCGCCCGCGCCCAGTAGAACCCCGAGGAGCCCGCGACGAGGGTGCGGTCGAGGTCGAGGAAGGCGGCGGCTGTCATGCGCTCCCGCGCCCGCGCTATGACGCGGGGACCCGCACGATCAGGGCGTCGCCCTGGCCGCCGCCCGAGCAGATCGCCGCGCAGCCCAGCCCGCCGCCGCGGCGGCGCAGCTCGTGGACCATCGTGCCGATGATGCGCGCGCCGGAGGCCCCGATCGGGTGCCCGAGGGCGACGGCGCCGCCGTTGACGTTCACGCGCTCCTCGTCGATGCCGAGCAGGCGGATCGAGTTCAGCGTCACCGACGCGAAGGCCTCATTGATCTCCCAGACGTCGATGTCGCGCGCGTCGATGCCGGCCTTCGCGAGTGCCTTGCGCGCGGCGCTCGCCGGCGTGGTCGCGAGGTAGGCGAAGTCGTTGGCGCTCTGGGCGTGCGCGACGATCTCGCCAAGCGCCTCGCGCCCGTTGGCGGCGGCCCACTCGTCCGAGGCCAGCACGAGCGCGCCCGCGCCGTCGTTGACGCCCGGCGAGTTCCCGGCGGTGTGGCTCCCGTCCTTGCCGACCAGCCCCGGCAGCTTGGCCAGCGCCTCCAGCGAGGTCTCGCGGCGCGGGCCCTCGTCGACCTCGACGATCGTGTCCCCCTTGCGGCTCTTGACGGTGACAGGGACGATCTCCTCGGCGAAGTAGCCCTCGTCGATCGCGCGCACCGCGCGCTCGTGCGAGCGCAGCGCCCAGCGGTCCAGGTCGGGGCGTGTCAGCTCGAGCTCGTCGCCGACCTCCGTGGCCTCGACGAACATCTGCTTGCCGCTGAACGGGTTCGTCAGGCCGTCGTGCACCATCGCGTCGAGCGCCTTCGCGTCGCCCATGCGGTAGCCGAAGCGCGCGCCCGGGAGCAGGTACGGGGCGCCGGACATCGACTCCATGCCACCGCCGACGCCGACCTCGAGGTCGCCGGCGCGGATCGCCTGGTCGAGGATCACCGACGCGCGCAGGCCCGAGGCGCACACCTTGTTGATCGTCTCCGAAGAGACCTCCTTCGGGATCCCGGCCTTGATCTGCGCCTGGCGCGAGGGGATCTGGCCCTGCCCCGCCTGCAGCACCTGGCCCATCACCACGTGCTCGACCTGCTCGGGCGCCACCCCCGCGCGATCCAGCGCCGCGGCGATCGCGGTGCCGCCGAGCTCGGTGGCGTCCAGCGAGGCCAGGCCCCCGCCCATCTTCCCGATCGGGGTGCGGGCGGCGGCGAGGATGACGGTCTTGGGCATACGGGTCTCCGGACGTGGCTGGCGCGGGTCGCGAATGGTAGTGGCGTGCGCCCGCCGGCCCGCGCCGCACAAGCGCATACGCTCCGGCGATGAACGTCAGCGCCACGACGCAGAGCCCGCAGCAGAGCGGGGCGGACACGATCGCCATCGGCGTCTTCGAGGACGAGGGGATCGCCCACGACGTCGCCAGTGGCGCGCTCACGGCCTTGCTGGAGCGCGGCGAGGCGCGCCGCACGTTCGGCCAC
>Ga0335071_10002573_pt1 | contig 19382 bp, 16 predicted proteins | sample Lox_Sample_15_FD_206724 | JGI IMG/M metagenome (GOLD analysis project Ga0335071, IMG submission 206724) | Soil microbial communities from Loxahatchee National Wildlife Refuge, Florida, United States - Lox_Sample_1.5 | ecosystem: Environmental > Terrestrial > Soil > Wetlands | place: USA...
TTCTGACCGGCGCCGGCATCTGTGACGCCGCCCCGCGCACGGAGCGCCAGACGATCTCGTTCAGCTCCCGCTCCGGCGCAGCATCGGGTCGTGAAAAATCCATCAGCTCGCTCTTCGCGCCGCCGTACGCCCCTTCCCCGTTTCTCTCCTCAATGTTGATGCGCGCCTGACGGAAGACGTACGGCGACATGTCCGGCGATGCGGTGAAGGAGCTGTACATCGGCGTGGCCGATGAGTCATACTGGGACATCGCCGGCAGGCCGAGGATCAGCTCCATGGTCCTGACCACGCTGCTCGTGCTGTAGAGCTCGCTGTCGACGAAGTGCCGCTTTGTCCACGGGCTGATCACGAGCGACACGGTGCGGTGGGCATCGACGTGATCCGGCCCGTTCTGCGCGTCGTCCTCGATCACGAAGATCGCCGAGCTCGCCCAGTATTTGCTGTGCGAAATGCGGTCGACGATCATCCCCAGCGCCTGGTCGTTCTGCGCAACGAACGCACGCGGCGTGCGCGCCCCTCTGCGCGTCCCCTCGGTGTGGTCGTTCGGGAGCTTGATCGTCTGGAACGCGGGGAGATCGCCCCCCGCCTCGTACGCGGAGAACTCTTTCTCCCAGTCCCTGTAGCGGTCGACATCGGAGTAGTCGAGGTCCCAGCCGCGGCACCGGGGCGCCGTGTGGCCGAGGAGGGAGGGGAGAAGTCCCACCGCCGTGTCGCTCCCGTCGCCCGGGTTGCGCGCGAACTCCCCGTACGTCCTGTAGCTGACGCCGTTCCGCATGCAGTTGTCCCAGAAATATCCCGAGGCGGGGTACGCATCCGGGTACCCGCCTTCGTACTCGTAGTCCCCCCCACGGCCGCCGTACGAGGTCGGCCAGGTTTTCTCCACGTAGTCGGTGGCGTAGGCCCCCATCGTCCAGTTATGGCCGTCGGCGCTGACCTCCGCGTCGGCGTACAGGTTGTCCAGCAGGACAAACTGGCGCGCGAGCGCATGATGGTTCGGCGTCACGGAATCCCCGAAGAGGCACAGCGATGGATCGCTGTTTCCCTCGCCGATGTCTCCGAACACCTGGTCGAACGTCCGGTTCTCCTTGATAATGTAAAAGACGTGGCGAATCGCGCGGCCGCCGTCCGCGGCGGGAAGCAGCGGGCTCCCGGCGGGGCGGGGGAGAGGCCTGCCCAGACGCGAATCCGCGTACACGGCGGCGGTGTACGTGCGCAGCGCCTCATCATCCGGGGGATCGATGCGCGACATCGACCCCGTGAAGAGCGATCCGATGTACTGGCTCGAATGTCTCGGCTCGTTCGGGTTCGGGCCGCCGGGGTTCGGACGCGACGCCCCCCCCTTCCCGTTGGCGACAATGATCCGCCCGTCGGCGGGGACGACGCCGACGCAGGTCGGGTACCATCCCGCAGGAATGAACCCCGACGGCCGCGTCGTGCCGGCACGCCTGACGTCGAACACCGCGATATAGTTGTTGTCGGCGTTGGCCACGTAGAGCGTTCCCCCGTCGGGCGTCAGCGCGACGCCGTTCGGCGTGCTCCCTTCCGGGAGTCCCGGGTAGAGTCCCGTCTGCAGGGTTTCCCGCACTGTCCCCGAAGCCACGTCGATCACCGACACGGAGTTGTCCGCCGCGTTGGCGACGTAGAGGGATCGCCCGTCCTGCGACTGCACCATGTCGCACGGGTGATTGCCCACGCGGACCGTCTTGACGACGGCGCCTCCCGCACGGTCGACGAATGCGACCGCAGATCCTCCCCAGAGTGAGACGAACACGTACGGTGAGGAGCGCGCGACAAGGCACGTGTAGGGGGTGGCGGGGAGCCGGAGCGTGCTCACGACGGCACGGGAGGCAAGGCTGATAGTGGTCAGCGTGCGGCTCTCCTTCCCGGCCGCGTACACGAGCCCGGCCGGCTCGTCGATGTCCACGCCGGCGACCCAGACGCGGGCGGCGGGGCGCCGCGGGGCGATCACGAGCGAATCCGCGAACCGGAGCCGGCCCCCCTCGAACTCATAGACGTTGACGCGGTTGTCGTTTCCCCCGGACACCAGGAGACGCCGCCCCCCGTCGAAGAGCCGGAGGCCGACCCACGCCTTCGGCACGGGGAGCTTCTGGACGACCGTCCACGATGCGACGTCGACGACCGTCAGGTCCTGCACGGCCGTGCCGTCATCGGTGGTGATCACATAGCGGCCGTCAGGGGTGATCGCCATGGCGAGCGGGAGCTCGCCCACTTCCACCTGCGCGCCGGCGGGAGAGAGCATCCACCCGTTCGGGAGAAGGACTTTCCCGTCGGGAAGCGTCCCCGGGAGCTGTGTGCGCATCGGCGCACCGCAGCCGGCGCCGGCGATCGCCGCGGCGCACAACAGGCGCTTCATCATGTTCATACATGCCTCGCATGCTGTTGGAAGGATGGAATATAGGCAGCCGTTGCGAACATCACAATATTTCTTTATCGTATCGCTCACACACCGGCGCAACTTCACAGGATCATACCATGGAACAGTCGCAGCGGGCCTACGCGGGCTTCTGGATGCGCTTCATCGCTTCGGTCATCGACGGCGTCCTGCTCGGCGTCGTCAACATCATCATTCTCATTCCCTTCCTGGGGCTCGTGGGAATCACCGCGGCGGCCCGGGCCTCCGACGTGGACATGGAGAGCGAGGGGGCGGGACTGATGATTGCGCTCCTCAGCACGTACTTCGTCAGCATGCTCGCCGTCGTGATCGCCGGCTGGCTCTACTTCGCGCTGATGGAGTCGTCCGCGCGGGGAGCGACACTGGGAAAGATGGCGCTGGGTCTCCGCGTCACCACGCTGAACGGCGACCGGATCGGCTTCGGGCGCGCGACGGGCCGCTACTTCGGGAAGGCGGTCTCCTCCATCCTGCTGATCGGCTACATCATGGCGGCGTTCACCCGGCAGAAGCAGGCGCTGCACGATATCATGGCGGGGTGCCTGGTCACGAGGACCTGACGCCGGACGGCGTCAGGGCGCGGGCCGAATGTCGATGATCCTGTCTCCCACGCGGAGCGCGTCCACAACAGCCATTCCCTTCAGCACGCGTCCCACCACGGTGTAGCGGCCGTCGAGGTGGGGCTGAGGGGAGTGCGTGATGAAGAACTGCGATCCTTCCGTGTCTTTCCCCGCGCTCGCGATGCCGACGGTTCCCCTCCCGTAGCGGGCGGTGGAGAACTCCGAACGAAGCGTATACGGTGGACCTCCCCACCCGTCCCCGCGCGGATCCCCTCCCTGGACGACGAAGTTCGGCACCACGCGATGAAACGTGAGCCGCCGGTAGAACCCGGCGCGCGACAGGCGGAGCATGCTCGTCACTGTGAACGGGGCGCCGTCGGAGTCCAGCGCGATCAGGATGTCGCCCCGTGACGTCGCGAGCGTCACGCGGATTTCCTTCCCCGTCCATCCCCGGAGGGCACTGTCGGCGGCGGCGGGGGAGCGCTCCGGCATGGCTGGCGCGTCCGCGGCACAATCGCGACCCGTGACGCTCCTGAGCGCCCCGAGCACGTCCTGTATGGCTTCGATATCCCCGGGGTCACGAAGGCCCTTCAGGGCGCCGAGGAGGGGACCCTCCGAGGAGCTCCTCCTGAACAGTGAATCCCCGAGAAGGCCGGCCGCCGTGGCGACGATCGCCGGGTCGCCCGATCCGAGAGCACGCAGGGAGAGCGACACCACGGAATCACACTCGGAACGCCGCGCTGCGGCCCGGCGGGCCGCCTCGCCCAGCCCATCAAGCGCCGCGCAGGCGATCCGCGGATCTGAAGAGCGGGCGGCGCTGCACAGGAACTGCTCCGCCGCCGTGTCGCCCGTGGTCCCCGCAGCCCTCAGGAGCATCGCCCGGAGCTCGGGCCTGCCGCCCCGCGCACCTGCCGCCCGAAGGGGAGAGGCGCTCTTCTCAATTCGTGACAGGGCGGAAGCCGCTTCACCCTGCAGCTGCCACGCGTATCTGCCGCCGACGTTTGCGGCCATTTCCCTGAGCAGGGCCAGCGCGCGCGCGGAGGGCCCCTGTGTGCCCTCGACGAACCCCTGCGGCGGAAATGCGGCAAGGGCCGCAAGGGCGACGTTGAACGACCGGTCGCGAAAGGCGCGGGCAAAGACGGGGACAACGTCCGGCCGCCCGCCCGCGGGGAAGAGCGCAAGGGCTCTGATGGCGTTGACACGCACGCGCCAGTCGGCATCGCGCGATGCGAGCGACACGAGCGCGTTCAGGCAGGCATCCCCCGCGTGCAGCTTCCCGAGGAGGGCCGCCAGGTTCATGCGTACCAGCGGATCGCCCGACACCGCCATTGAGAGAACGGCCGGAACATTCTCCCTCGTTTCCGGGACATCGCCGATCCGCTGCAGCGCGTACGCAACCTGCCAGGGGACGGGACCCCGCCCCCGGAGGAGACCGAGCAGATACGTCGTCGCCGCGGGAGCCGTCACACCCCGGATGGCGCAGCGCGCGACCGCCATGGCCGTATGCACGGTGTCGCGCTCACCCGCGCGCGCGACGAGCTCCGCGAGCTCCGACGGGGCGGCGAACTTGCCGATCTCCTCTGTGAGCCTCCCGCCGTCACGCGCGGCGGCGAGCGTGTGCGTGATCAGCCCGTCGCACAGCCGCCCGCGCTCCGCGGCCGGGAGGCGGCCCGCCGTCTGACCGACGGCGAATGCCGCCGCCTCGGCAACGGCAGTGTCGGAATCCGTCACCGCCGCCAGGAGTGCCCCGAGCGCGGCGGTGTCCTGCAGGCTCCCGCATGCGAGCGCGGCCCGGCGGCGCACCGCCGGATCGACGCTGCGCAGGAACGCCGCCATGGGCGCGCCAAACGGCGCGCGCATATCCTGAAGCCGGAGCACTGCGGCAATGTCCGTGGAACGGCGGCTCCCCTCTGCGGCGTGCACGGCATGCCCGCGCGGCGCCACGAAGAGGACGGCGAGGAGGAGAATGACATTCTTCATGATGGACGCGGCGGTGTGTGCCGACAATGTAGCGAGGAGGAGCGGGAACGGCAAGCGGCGCCCTTTGAAAGTCCCACTTTTTTCCCTATGTTGCATGGATACGGTTCACCAGAACAACAGGAGCTTACGTGGCGCCATTTGCCAGACGGACACACACGTGCGGACAGATCCGCAGAGACGACATCGGAAAAGTCGTCACACTCAACGGGTGGGTGGACGTGCGGCGCGATCTCGGCGGTGTGATCTTCATCGATGTGAGAGACAGGTACGGCAAGACACAGGTCGTGTTTAACCCGCAGCACAGCGCGGACGCCCATACGGCGGCGAAACAGCTCCGGAGCGAGTTCGTGATTTCGGTCACCGGCGTCGTGGAGCTCCGTCCCGCCGGAACGGAGAACGCCGACCTGGCCACGGGCGACTGCGATCTGCTCGCGCGCGAGCTCGTCATCCTGAGCGAGGCGGATCCGCCGCCGTTCCCGGTGAACGATGAGACGGAAGCCGGCGAGGACATCCGGCTGAAATACAGGTTTCTCGACCTCCGGCGTCCTGCACTCCAGCAGTCGCTGATGTTCCGGCACAGGATGTACCAGATCACGCACGAGTATTTCAACGGCCGTGAATTCATCGAGATCGAGACGCCCGTCCTGATGAAAAGCACCCCGGAAGGGGCGCGCGACTACCTGGTGCCGAGCCGCCTGCACCGGGGGAAGTTCTACGCGCTGCCCCAATCCCCCCAGACGTACAAGCAGATCCTGATGGTCGCGGGGTTTGACCGGTACATGCAGATCGTGAAATGTTTCCGCGACGAGGATCTCCGGGCCGACCGGCAGCCGGAGTTCACGCAGATCGACGTGGAAATGTCGTTCATCGCGGAAGAGGACATCCAGGAGGTGGCCGAGGGTCTGATGGTCCGCCTCTTCCGGGATCTGCGGGGCGTCACGCTGGCGCGCCCGTTTCCCCGGATGACGTACAGGGAGGCGATGGAACGGTACGGGAGCGACAAACCCGATACGCGGTTCGGCCTCACCTTCACGTGCGTGAACGACATCGTCGCGGATGCACCCTTCCGCGTCTTCGCGGACGCCGTGCGCGCCGGCGGCGCCGTGGCGGGGTTCGTTGTCCCGGGCGGGGCGGCGTACACGCGCAACCAGATGGACAACCTGGTCGACCTCTCAAAGTCGCTTGGCGCGGGCGGCATGGTCTATGCCAGGTGGACCGAGAGCGGCCTGGAGACCGCGGTCGAGAAGTTTCTCGGCAGGGAGCGCGTCGAACGGATCGCGCAGGCGATGGGGGCGGGAAAGGGAGATCTCCTGCTCCTGATCGCCGATGCGTGGAAGAAGACATACAGCGTTCTCGGGTCGCTCCGCCTCGAAATGGGCCGGCGGCTGGGGTTGATCGACGAATCGAAATACCAGATCCTCTGGGTCACCGAGTTCCCGATGTTCGAATACAGCGAGGAGGAACAGAGGTTCGTGGCCATGCACCACCCCTTCACCGCCCCTCACCCGGACGATCTGCCGCTCCTGGAATCGTCGCCGGGACAGGCACGCGCCCGGGCGTACGACCTTGTGCTGAACGGGAACGAAATCGCCGGGGGGAGTATCCGCATACACGACCGCGCAATGCAGCAGCGGGTGTTCGCCCTCCTGGGGATCACTCCCGAAGAGGCGCAGGTGAAGTTCGGCTACCTTCTGGATGCGTTCAGGTTCGGCGCGCCTCCCCACGGCGGCATTGCCTTCGGGTTTGACAGGATGGCGATGATCATGACGGGGATGAAGTCGATCCGCGAGGTCATCGCGTTCCCCAAGACGGCGAGCGCCGTCTCGCTCATGGACGAAGCTCCGAGCGGAGTGGACGACCGGCAGCTCCGCGAGCTTCACATCAGGGTCGTCTGATGAAGGACCGCGTCCGCATCGCGAGCGGGCAGGGATTCTGGGGGGACCTGCTGACGGCGCCCCGCGACCAGGTGCGGGGGGGGCCGATCGACTACCTGGTCATGGACTACCTGGCCGAGGTGACGATGTCCATCCTCCAGAAGCAGAGGAGGAAGGACCCCTCGCTCGGCTACGCGCGTGACCTCGTCCCCCTCATGGACGAGCTGCTGCCCCTCCTCGTGGAGAAGGACATCCGCGTCATCACCAACGGGGGCGGGGTCAATCCCGCCGCATGCAGGGATGCGATCTTCGCGGCCGCCGCCAGGCACGGCATCCGCGGTCTCGCCATCGGCGTGGTGGCGGGCGACGACATCCTTCCCCGTCTCCCGGAGCTGCGCGGCGCGGGGATCCCGCTCGCCAACATGGAGACCGGCGAGGACATTGCCGGCGTCCTTGAGCATGTGCAGAGCGCCAATGTCTATTTCGGTGCGGCGCCGATCGCGCGTGCGCTCCGCGAAGGGGCAAGGATCGTGATCACGGGGCGGACGACCGACACGGGACTCACGCTTGCGCCGATGATGCACGAATTCGGGTGGGCGGAGACCGACTGGGACCGCCTGGCCGCCGGGACGGTGGCCGGTCACATCCTCGAGTGCGGTGCGCAGGCAAGCGGCGGGAACTTCTCCGCGGACTGGCGTGCGGTGCCGGACCTTGCGCATGTCGGCTTTCCCATTGCGGAGGCCGCGGCGGACGGCGGGATCGTCATCACCAAGCATGCGGGAACGGGCGGACTCGTGTCCGTGCAGACGGTGAAGGAGCAGCTCCTGTACGAGATCGGGAACCCCGCGGAGTACATCACCCCCGACTGCATCGCGGACTTCACGACGATACGGCTGGACGGCGACGGCGCTGACCGCGTGCGCGTAACGGGAGTGCGGGGACGCCCCCCGACCCCGTCGTACAAGGTCTCCATGTCGTACCTGGACGGCTACACCGCCGTCGGCACGCTCACGTACGCGTGGCCCGATGCCCTGGAGAAGGCGCGCGCAGCGGACGCGATCCTCCGGCAGCGGCTTGCCGATCTCGGCCTCCCCTTCGAGGAGGTCCGCACCGAGTTCGTCGGGCACGACTCCTGTCACGGTCCCCTCGCGTCCGCCCCCGGGGAGCTCAACGAGGTCGTCCTGCGCGTGGGCGTGCGCGGGAAGAGCTTCGAGGCCGTGGAGAGGTTCGGCAGGGAGATCGCGCCGCTGATACTGACCGGCCCTCCCTCCGTCACGGGGTTCGCCGGCGGCCGGCCGCGCCCGAGCGAGGTGATCGCCTACTGGCCCGCGCTGATTCCCCGCACGGCCGTGAGTGCCGAGGTCACCGTCACGACAACATGAGAATCCGCCTCCTGGATATCGCCCACGCCCGCTCCGGCGACAAAGGGGACACCGCCAACGTGGGGGTGATCGCCCGCAGGGAGGAGTACTATCCGCTCCTGGTGAAGTATCTCACCGCGGAGCGGGTCCGTGCGCATTTCGCAGGCATCGTGTTGGGCCGCGTCGAGCGCTTCGAGCTGCCCAACCTGGGCGCGCTGAACTTTCTCCTGCACGAGGCGCTGGGAGGCGGGGGGACGCGCTCGCTGAAAAACGACGCGCAGGGAAAGACGCTCGCCGGGGCGATGCTGCGGATGGAACTGGAAATCGATGAACACGTCACACCTGGGGAGAACCGCCATGTTTGATGCACAGAAGCTGAGGATCAAGGGACTGAAGGAACGGCTCCACGCCCTCCGGGGGTATCTTTGACATCGACGGGAAGGAAAAGGAAGTCGCGGAGCTGCAGAAGAAATCGGAGTCGCCCGACTTCTGGAATGACAACGTCGCCGCACAGAAAGTGATGCAGGTGATCAGCGCGCGCAAGGAGTGGATCGACGGATGGATCGGGATCCGGCGCACGCTGGACGACGCCGTGTCGCTGGTCGAGCTCGCGGAGGAATCGGGCGACGAGTCATTCGGCGGCGAGATCGACGCCGAGCTGGGGCGCGTGGACACCGGGATCGGCGACCTCGAGTTCCGCAACATGCTGAGCGGCGAGGACGACGAACGGAACGCCATCCTCACCATCCACGCCGGGGCGGGGGGAACCGAGGCGCAGGACTGGGGCGAAATGCTCCTCCGGATGTATACGCGCTGGTGCGAGGCAAAGGGGTTCCGCACGTCGCTGGCGGACCGGCAGGAAGGGGACGGCGCCGGGATCAAGAGCGCGGCAATGGAGGTCACCGGAAAGTTCGCCTACGGATACCTCAAGGCGGAAAACGGGGTGCACCGGCTCGTCCGGATCTCGCCGTTCGACGCGAACGCCCGGCGGCACACCTCCTTCGCCTCCGTGTTCGTCTACCCGGAGCTGGACGACGATGTGGAGATCGAGATCAACCCGGCGGACCTGAAAGTCGACACGTACCGTTCGGGGGGGAAGGGGGGACAGAACGTCAACAAGGTCGAGACCGCCGTCCGGATCACGCACGTCCCCAGCGGCATTATCGTGGCCTGCCAGCAGGAGCGCTCGCAGTTCCAGAACAAGGAGCGTGCGCTGAAGATGCTGAAATCGCAGCTCTACCAGCGCCGGAAGGACGAGGAGGAGGCGCGGCTGGACGCGATCGAGAGCACGAAGAAAAAGATCGAGTGGGGGAGCCAGATACGCTCGTACGTGTTTCACCCCTACAACATGGTGAAGGATCACCGCACCGACGCCGAGACCAGCAACGTGCAGGCAGTGATGGACGGCGACCTCGACGGCTTCATCAAGGCCTACCTCATGGAATTTTCCGGCAAGGGCGCCTGAGCGACGATGGGATACGTCGGATTCATCGCCGACCGCTATCTCCGCTCCGGGCGGAACGACGGGTTCTTCTCATTCATTACCGCCATCGCGATCCTCGGTGTGATGCTGGGGACCGCCACGCTGATCGTCGCCCTCAGCGTGCTGGGGGGCTTCGAGCGGGACATCACCGAAAAGGTGGTGGGCTTCACGAGCCACGTGCAGGTGCTCGGCTTCCAGAACCAGCCGCTCACCAACTATGACGAGAACATGTGGCTGATGGAGAAGAAGATCCCCCTCATTCGCTCCGTGGCCCCCTTTGTGGCGCGCGAAGCGCTCATCCGGTCCCGCGAAACGGTGGACGGCATACTGCTGAAGGGGGTGGACCCGCTGCGCGATAACTCGACCACGCGCCGCTACCTGGTGGCCGGCCGCTACGAGCTGGACCGCGAGCAGGGGGGGATGGCGAAGCTCGTCCTGGGCAGGAAGCTCGCCGCGAAGCTCGCGGTGGACATCGGCGACCGCGTCACCGTCTTCGGCATCAGCCGCGCCGGCGTCCAGGGACAGGCGCGCGTGATGCAGTTCCGCATCACCGGGATCTACGAGAGCGGCATGGCCGAGTACGACGATATCTACGCCTTCACGGACCTGCGCGACGCTCAGACGCTCTTCCAGCTCGGGAATGCGGTCACCGGGTATGACCTGCTGCTGACGCAGGTGGACAGCGCCGCCGCCGTGGCCGACCGGGTGCAGGACCTGCTGGGCTATCCCCACTACGGCAGAACGGTCTTCGACACGTACCGCAACCTCTTCAGCTGGATCGACCTCCAGAAGCGACCCGTGCCGATCATCCTGGGGCTCATCATCATCGTCGCCACCGTCAACATCATCGGCACGCTCCTGATGATGGTGCTGGACAAGACGCGCGAGATCGGCGTGCTGGCCGCGCTGGGAGCCTCCCCCTGGGACATCACGCGCATCTTCGTCAGGCAGGGGATGACGATCGGCATCGCCGGCACGGTGCTGGGAAACGCACTCGCGTTCGCCCTCTGCTACGCGCAGATGGAGTTCCGGTTCTTCTCGCTGCCGAGCGACATCTACTTCATGACGTCGGTGCCGATCCTGCTCCGACCCGAGTACTTTCTGCTGGTCTCGGGCGCCACGCTCGCGCTCTGCCTGGCCAGTTCCATGATCCCGGCCCGCCTCGCCGCCCGCCTCAATCCCGTCACGGCCATCCGGTTCTCCTGACATGGGCTACGAACGGTTCATCGCGCAGCGCTACCTCCGGTCGAAGCGGCAGCTCCGGTTCATCAACATCATCATGATGGTCTCCGTCACCGGCATCACGGTCGGCGTCGCGGCGCTGGTCATCGTGCTCTCGGTGTTCAACGGCTTCAACAGCGTCGTCACCAACGTCCTTGTGGGGTTCGATCCGCACATCCGCATCGAGGCGGCACGGGGAAAGGGGATCCAGGTCACGGACAGCCTCCTGCAGGCAATCAGGTCGGACGGGCGCATCGCCGCCGCCGCCCCGTACATCGCCAGCAAGGCGCTCCTCATGACCGCCCACGTCAACCGCGTGGTGCTCGTCAAGGGGGTCGTCGACTCGACGATCGATCAGGTCTCCGGCGTGAAGAAGCGGACCGTGCTCGGGAAGTTCGATCTGCGGGGCACGCCGGAGTCGGGCGGGGTGGTCCTCGGGCTGGCGCTCGCGGACCGGCTCGGCACCATGGTGGGGTCCGAGCTGACGATCGTCAGCCCGGTCGGCGTGGACGCCATGATGACCCAGTTCGGCGAACCCCTCTCGCGCCGGTGCACGGTCACGGGCATCTACGACTCGAACAACAAGGACTACGACGCACACTATGCCTACATCGCGCTGGACGCCGCCCGGCAGCTCTTCCAGTACGGCAATGCGTTCAGCGGCATCGAGATCAGGCTGCACGATCTTGCCGACGCCGACAACGTCAAACGCTCCCTCCAGTCTGCGCTGGGCGACGCCATGACGGTGCGAACCTGGTACGACCTGCACCGCGATCTCTATTCGGTGATGATGATCGAGCGATGGACCGCCTACATCATCCTCTGCCTCATCGTGGGCGTCGCCACGTTCAACGTGCTGGGCTCCCTCACGATGGGCATCATCGAGAAGCGCCGCGACATCGGCGTCCTGAAGGCGCTCGGCGCCACGCGCACGAGCATCGTCAGGATTTTCATGTTCGAGGGACTCCTGGTGGGGACGATCGGGACACTGGCCGGCGTCCTGATCGGCGTGGCGGTCTGCCTCCTGCAGATCCGCTACAGCCTCTTTCCGCTCGACCCGACGGTGTACATCATCCCCGCCATCCCCGTCGAGCTGCGGTGGACCGATTTCGTGGCCGTGGTGCTTGCATCGATGACGCTCAGCACGCTCGCCTCGCTTCACCCCGCGCGCAGGGCGGCACGACTCCTGCCGGTCGACGCCATTCGATGGGAATAGCCAGATGAAACAGACCGCTGAGCCGGTCATCGCGGTGCGCCGGGTGACCAAGACGTTTCCCTCCGGCGAAGGGAAAGACGGGACGCTCGTCGTCCTGCGGGGAATCAGCCTGGATGTCCGCCGCGGCGAGATCATCGCCGTCGTGGGCGCCTCCGGGGCGGGCAAGAGCACGCTCCTTCATATTATCGGAACGCTGGAGAAGCCCACCTCCGGCACGGTTCTCTACGACGGAGCGGACGTGTTCGATATGGGGGACGAGGAGCTGGCCAGGTTCCGCAACGGGAGGGTGGGATTCATTTTCCAGTTCCACCATCTGCTGCCGGAGTTTACCGCTCTCGAGAACGTGGCCATGCCTGCGCTCATCAGCGGGAAGAAGCTCTTCGAGGTGCGGGCCCTGGCGGCCGACCTCCTGAGGGAGGTTGGGCTGGAGGGGAAGGTGGACCAGAAGCCCCCCCGGCTTTCGGGGGGAGAGCAGCAGCGGGTGGCCGTGGCGCGGGCCCTGATCAATTCCCCCAGGGTGATCCTGGCGGACGAGCCGTCGGGGAACCTGGACAGCGAAAATGCAAGGAATTTACACAGATTGATATGGGAGCTGAGCCGGAGCAGGGGGCAGACGTTCATCGTGGTGACGCATAACGAGTCACTTGCGGGCCAGGCGGACAGGATCGTCCAGATTGCCGACGGTGTGATCAGAGGGGAGTAGACATGTGTGAAAAAACACTTGACAATATCCCGGAATTGTCTAGATTGGGGATTGACCTTTACGACAGTTTCTCCCCTGACTGTTGTACGAAACATGGTCAAGCCCGGCGTTCCCCCCAACGCTGGGCTTTTTATTAGACGCCGTTTATCCAGACGCCGTTCATAAGGAGCCGAATCCGTGGCGAAACCGATCAGGAAAAGGGAACAGAAGCACAAGTCGCTCGTCCCCGAGCCGCTGCCGCTCGGGAAGGAGAACTACGTCATCCTGGCGACAGGCATACTCGTCATCATCGCGGGCTACGTGGCGATGCTCCAGGGATCAGTCGAGGGATTTCTCCCCCTGGTGCTCTCGCCGATCCTCCTCGTCACGGGGTACTGCGTGGTCATTCCCGTGGGGATCATGTACAGAAAGCGGGCTCCGAAGGTCCCCGCCGCCGCCCCTGCGGCGGACGCACCGAAGCAGGCCTGAGAGACCGCCTGCACAGCACTGTCACGAGCGCCCGCGTCCCATGTCCATCCACGCCAGACTTGCCGTCCGCATGTGCGGACTGCTGCTCCTCCTCCTCGCCGCGGCGGCTCCCGCCGCACTCGCTCAGAAGCTACCGCAGACGTTCCGGGAGTTTCTCGCCCAGCACGAGGGACGGGAGATCCTCCTCCTGAACATGTCGTCGGACTCGCTTCAGTTCGAAGACGCCGACTCCGCACAGCGCTACGTCGTCGTTCTGGACGACGTCGGCAGCGACCTCTTCACCGTCCACCGGTCAACGCAGAGCGACAGGAGGACGTTCGCCTACCCGATCGCCGACATCCGCCGCATCACGTACCTGTGGGGTGGGCACCCCTACAGGCGCATCGTCGTGGAGACCTTCTGACGGGCGGTGCGCCCGTGCGCCTTGAAAATCACGCGATTTCTCATTACGTTAACCGATTGACTCTGGGGGACGCATGAAGGGCCTGCGCCACTCTCTCCCGTTGGCCGTTGCTGCCGTCGCACTCGCGGGCGTGCTCCGCGCACAGCCGGGGGACGCCCCTGCCCCGACAAACCTGCGCATCTATCAGAGCCTGGCGGCGTCGCTGGGCGACTCGCTCGCGGCGTCGATTCCTCCGGCGGACAGTGCCCGGGTGAACATCCGGATCGCTCCCGCCGACGTCGCCTGGTTTCTCCAGGGAGACATCGAGCGCGCGTTCCGGGAGAGGCACTGCGCGATTCGCACGGGAGATTCAGCGCGCTACGGCGCGGAATTCGGCGCGGTCGACATGCGCGTGCGGTATGCCAATCTGCGGCGCTCCGGCCTGTTCGGCCCTCACGTCGTGGACAGGATCGTGGTGCTCACGCTCCGCTCACGGCTGTCGGACCGTGCGACCGGCGTGGTGGTTGCAGGCGGGGAGCACACGGCAGCCTACACCGACACTGTCGCGGTCGCGGACGTCGGCGATCTCGAGCAGGCCTCGATTCCCGCGACGAAGGGGGTGCTCCCCGGCGAGGACTTCTTTTCGGGGCTGACGGAGCCACTCGTCGTGGTGGGGGCGGTGGCCGTCGCCATCTTCCTCCTGTTCACTGTCAGGAGCTGATGGAGGGACGGAAGGAACAGCTTCGCCGCCTGCTGATTGCGGCGGGAGCACTCGCCGCGGCGGGCGGCGCGTTCAGGCTCTCCCTGACCGGCCTGCAGAAGGCGCCGGAAATCCGGAAGCCGCCGCCGCTGCACGCACTCCGGATGCTGGCCCTGGGCGACATCAACCTGGGGCGGCGCGTCGGACAGTATATCCTGAAGGGGGACACCCTCTTCCCGTTCGCGCACGTGGCCGACACGCTCAGGACGTTCGACGTGGTGTTCGCGAACCTGGAGTCGTCGATTTCGGATCAGCGGGGGGAGACGGAGGACCCGCACAACAACATGGTCTTCACCGCCCCGCCTGCCGCGGCGTGCGCGCTGCGGCGCGCAGGGGTGAGCGTGGTGGCCACGGCGAACAACCATGCGCTCGACTTCGGCCGCGGGGCGCTCAGGGAGACCGTGCGGTATCTGGACAGCGCGGGCGTCGCGCACGCGGGCACGGCTTCGACTGCGGACGGGCCGTACGCACCCGCGCGGCTGAACGTTCACGGGATCCGGCTTGCGTTCTTCGCCGTGACGGACATCATGAACGGCGGGGGGAGGTGGAGCGACGTTGTGGCCTCCGCCGATACCGCGCGCCTGCTTCCCGCCATACGCGCAGAGCGGGACAGCGCCGACCTGGTCGTCGTCAGTTTCCACGGCGGCGTCGAATATGCGCCGATGGTGTCCGGGCGGACCCGCGAGTTTGCCCGCGAGGTCCTTGCCGGGGGAGCGGACGTGGTGCTGGGCCACCATCCGCACGTGCCGTACGGGATGACGCTCGAGGGGGGGAAGCTGGCGGTCCACTCCCTGGGCAACTTCGTGTTCATGCAGCCGCGCAGGTACTGGACCAGATTCAGCTACGCGGTGTCACTGGGGATCGTGCGGGATTCGGCGGGGACGCGCATTCGCGCGCTCGATGTGCTTCCCCTGCATGCCGGGTTCCAGCCGGAGTTCCTGAGGGCGGGAACAGATGCCGACTCGGTCCGGAAGCACGTTCGACTCTTATCGTCACAGGGTGTCCGGGAGCAACTGACATGGTGAAAGCACTCATTCTTCCTCTCGTCGCGGTCTGCCTCGCCGCGCTTGCGGGCTGCGGCTCGTCGGAGCAGACCTCCACGCTCTCCGCCGACGAGCGGTTCGACAAGGCGAAGGCGCTGTTCGACAAGGAGAACTACCTCGAGGCGATCAACGAGTTCACGATCGTCACGCTCCAGTTCCAGGGAAGCCAGCATGCCGCCGACGCACAGTTCTACCTCGGGGAGTGCCGCTACAGGCGCGGCGAGTACCTCCTGGCGGCCTTCGAATACGGCGTCCTCAAGAAGAGCTACCCGGCGAGCCCCCGCGTGCCGGAGTCGCAGTACAAGCTCGCCATGTCGTATTACGAGCTGTCGCCGCGGCCGTCGCTGGACCAGCAGTACACCCGCAAGGCGATCGACGAGTTCCAGTCGTTCGTCGAGTACTACCCGTCAGACCCCCTGGCCGCCGATGCCACGGCAAAGATCAGGGAGCTGGACGGAAAGCTCGCCAAGAAGCTGTACGACGCCGCCCGCCAGTACGTCGTCCTGGAGCGGTATGTCGCCGCACTCCGCTACTTCGACGACGTCATCGACCAGTATCATGACACCGACTGGGCCCCCCTGGCGTTCCTGGACAAGGTGGAGCTCCTGATCAACCGGAAAAAATACGCGGACGCGCAGACCAACCTGACGCGGTTTCTCTCCCGCTACCCGAACAGCGTCCTCAAGTCACGCGCCGATGCCCTCCAGGACCGACTGACGAAGGAATTCCGGGAGGCCGGACACGCACGGACCGCGGGGACGGAGCCCGCGCGCGGGGCGGCCACCGCGGAGGCATCCCGGTGACGACGCCGAAACCCGTCCGGGAGTCGCAGGTGATCACCACGCAGCTCGTTCTCCCGAACGACACGAACCAGCTCGGCAACCTCCTGGGAGGGACGCTGATGCACTGGATCGACATCGCGGCCGCGATTGCAGCGCAACGCCACGCCGACAGGGTCTGCGTCACCGCATCGGTGGACGAGCTGAATTTTCACCACCCGATCCGCCTCGGCGATGTGGTCACGCTGCAGGCGTCGGTCAACCGGGCGTTCCGCACATCGATGGAGATCGGCGTCATGGTCACAGCGCAGACACGGTCGGGGCACGAGCACCGCCGTGCGAACAACGCCTACCTGACGTTCGTCGCAATCGATGACGAGGGAAAACCCGCGGCCGTCCCGGGGGTGATACCCGAATCGCCGGACGAATACAGGAGGTTCGACGAGGCGCTCGTCCGCCGTCAGCACAGGCTCGCGCACAGAAGTCCATAAGCGGAGTTCGCAACGGTTCTTCCTTTCCCACACCACCTGCAGGCGCGGCTCCTCCACCGCCCCATGCGGCGGCGCGTCGTGCTCGGGCTCTGCACCGTGAACATGCTCTGGCTGCAGGTGGTCTATTCCCAGCGGCTGTACACCTCGTTCGGTCCCGTGGCCGAACGGCAACTCCCCTTCACGCCTGCGGGACTCGCCCTGCGGCAGCATCCGGGCCGCCGGGCCGAGATCGCCGTCCTCTCCCAGTCCCCCCCCGGCATCCACCTGTTCACGCTCGATGACGCCGGCGGCGTGCGGCCTTCAGGTTCGACGGCGCTCGGCGAGGAGCTGGACGGACTTGTCGCCGGCGACGGTGCGGGGGCGCCCGCCTTCTGTTCGCTGACCCCCGACGGCACGAGCGCGGTGCTCATCGCCGAGGCCCGGGGGACGTTCGTCGAGACCGTTTTCCCGCTCGGGGTGAGATCGCAGCGGATAGCCCTGGCGGACATCGACGGCGACGGGAGGAAGGACATCCTGCTGTTCGGGAAAAACAGGGCGGGGGTCTCCACGCTGCTGGCCAGAGGGAACGGCACGTACGTCCCGGGTCCCGATCTCTTCCCGGACATCTCCGTGAGCGATCTCCGGACCGCCGATATCAACGGCGACGGCATTCCGGATGTCATCGTGTGCGACTGGCTCTCCAACCGCCTGGTCCTCTTCTACGGCATCGGCCGCCTCGTGTTTTCCGAGCAGGTGACCACGGATCTCCCGGGGGAACCGGACGCGCTGGCCTGGACGTGGCTGGAAAAACGCCGCACGCTTGGCATCGCTGTCGCCGCACCCGCGCAGCGGAAGATCCTGTTCCTGCGGGCGACTCCGTCGGGTGACGTCCAGCTCGAGGCGGCGATGCAGGTCCCCGGCCATGTGCGCGCCCTCGAGTTTGTCCCGCTCAATGACCATCCCTTCCCCGACATCGTGGCGTCCGCCGACGAGGGGACCATCGTCTCGGCGGGGGAGGGGCCGTTCACGTTCAGTCCGCCGGCGCTCATCGGACCCGGCGCTTTTCCCGCGGGATGGGCGCTGGGTGACATCGACGGCGACGGCAGGGTCGATCTCGCCGTGGCCGAGAAGAGCTCCAGGAGACTCGTGCTTCTGGCCAATGCGGGGCGGGGGGGTGCAACCGCCTGGCAGCCCACGTACGCCGCCGGCAGCAGGCCCCGGGGTGTCATTGCCGCGGATCTCGACGGCGACGGCCTGGCCGACATTGCCGTGGCCAACGCGGGTTCATCGTCGGTCACGCTGCTGTTCAACAGGGGGGAGGGGAGGTTCTCCGGAGGCGCGACGGCGCTCGTGGGTGAACGGCCTTCGTCCCTCTCATTCACCCCGCGCCTGGGCGCGGTCCCCGGTGCGATCGTCACTTCGCACACTGCATCGGACATGCTCGGCGTCCTGACTGCGGCCGATTTTCCCCGCACGGCCTCGTTCATCGGGATCCCCACCGGCGCACGCCCGCACGTTCTGGAGAGCCGTCTGGACAGCGCGTCTCTCCGGATCATCCTGCGGTACCGCGGCGAGGAGCGGAACGCCGTCTCGCTCTCGGTGTTCGAGCAGATCGGCGGGGGGCAGTTCCTCGAGCGGAGCATGCGGTTCGGCCAGGGGGAGCGGATCGCCGCCGCCACGATGGAATCGTCGGGCAACGGCGGCGCCTACGCGGTGGCATTTGTCACGACGAGCCCCGGCCGGGGGACATCCACGCTCCAGTGTGCCGCGGTCACCTCCTCGTTCACGGTGGGGAAGATCACGCCCGTGCTGACGTTTGCAGACTCCAGCGCCGCGGTCTCGGGAGTGCTCCCCGTGACACTGCGGCAGGGAGGCGGGAGGGACTACATCGTGGTCCTGGGAAAGCCTGTGTACGCCCTTCTCCTGGCCTACCGGCTCCCCGACGGCACGTTCAGGAGTGAACCGGAATGGATACGGAACGTCTCCGTCACCGGCGACGACGACGTCGTCATCGCGGACGTGGACGGCGATGGCCGGCCCGACATCACGGTGCGGGACGAGGCGAGCGCATCGATCGTGACGTACTACGGGGGGGCGCTGGGCTTCGGTGCGGGGGTCCGCGTTGCAGGGGCGAAGGATGTGGGGGGCTTCGCCGTCGCGCATCTGCTCTCGGGCCGGGCGCTCGATCTCGTTGTGACGCATGAGGGCGACGGCACCGTGTCGATCATCCCCGATCCATTCAGGCGAAGGCCATGAGCATCGGCGCAACAGTCCGGCGGATCGCACTGCTGGCGGGTCTCATCGTGCTGGCGGTGCAGGCGTTCGCCCAGGCAACGGGAACGCGGTCCCGGGCCTACGGCACTCTCACATCGCGCCTGCGGGGATCCGCTGCGGAAACGCTTCCCGACAAGTGCGGACTGCCGGCGATTGCCTCTGCGCTTCACTCCCGCGCGATGCTCGGCGCACCTGCCAGGGCGGCGCTGGGGATACTGCAGACCCGGGAGGAGCACCAGGCCACGCTCATCACGCAGGACGGACGCTTCAAATTCCATTTTGACACCACCGGCACGGATGCGCCCGCGCTCGTTGATTCCTCGGGGAACAGGATCGAGGGAACGGCGCGCGGGTTCGTCGACTCCGCGGCCGCCATCATCATGAACGTCTACCAGACG
>Ga0335071_10002574_pt1 | contig 19375 bp, 11 predicted proteins | sample Lox_Sample_15_FD_206724 | JGI IMG/M metagenome (GOLD analysis project Ga0335071, IMG submission 206724) | Soil microbial communities from Loxahatchee National Wildlife Refuge, Florida, United States - Lox_Sample_1.5 | ecosystem: Environmental > Terrestrial > Soil > Wetlands | place: USA...
GCGATTGAATTGAAGTGGGCGGGGGAGGCGGGGAGTCAGGCGAGTGCGCCTGTCGTGGTAGGCAAAAGCCAAGGAAACACGCTGGGCATGTGGCTCGTGGGAGCGTTAGCGGGCGCATTGGCGCTGGGATTGCTTGCGGGCGCGTTGATTTGGAAAGGAAACACCAAGACGGCGGAAACGATGTATTTTTCCGCGCCGATGCAGGCGAATGACATGGCGGTGGCACCGAACGGGCACACGGTGGCGATAGTCGCAAAGGATGAGAGCCGAGGGAAGACGGTGGTGTGGCTGTATGAAGTGGGAGCAAGGGCAGCGAAGCCATTGCCGGAAACGGATGGGGCGAGCTTTCCGTTCTGGTCGCCGGACGGACAATACCTGGGGTTCTTTGCGTCTGGAAAACTGAAGAAGATCAATCTGGCAAACGGGGACGTGCAGACACTGTGCGATGCACCGAATGGAAGAGGGGGAAGCTGGAGTTCGCAGGGAGTGATTCTTTTTACGCCGAGCGGGCAGGTTGACGAAGGGCTGTATAGAGTGTCCGCGTCGGGCGGGAGCAAGGAACTGGTCAGCCTGCCGGACAAAGAGAAGGGAGAGACGAGCCATCGGTGGCCGCAATTTTTGCCGGACGGGAAGCACTATTTGTACATGGCGTTCAATGTGACGTGGCAAGCGCGGTCCGGCGGAGCAAACGCGATTTATGTTGGCGAGCTGGGATCAAAGGAGCGCAAACAGCTTGTGGAAGCGATTGCGAACGCAGCGTATGTCGAGCCGGGGTACTTGTTGTATTTCCGGGACAACACGCTATTCGCACAGCGATTTGACCCAAGCAACCTGGCACTAAGCGGTGAAGCGAGGCCGGTACTGAAAGATATTCAGTTTCTCGGGCGAATCGCGAGGGCGACATATTCGGCGACAAACGGCCAATTGCTGGTGGCGCAAAGCGCCGGGGGAGCGACGCTATCGAAACTGGCGTGGTTCGATCGAAAGGGAAATGAGATCGGCACGGTGGGCAAGCCGGACGCATATTCCAATTTGGTGATAAGCCCAAATCATAAGTCGCTTGCAGTGGACATTACAGACACCGGGAATGGGAATGCAGACGTGTGGGTGATGGACCTAGCGAGTGGGGCCGGGAAGCGGCTGACGTTTGACCCGGCGGTGGATTCGATGGCGGTATGGAGCCCGGATGGTGAACGGATAGTGTTTAGTTCGAGCCGGCAACATACGTTCGATTTGTACATGAAGAATTCGAACGGGACCACGGAAGAGAAGGTTGTGGAGCACGGAAACGCAGACCGGTATCCGACCGACTGGTCGAGGGATGGAAAGTCGGCGCTGTTCATCCAGGGAAATGACTTGTGGGTGATGGAGATGCCTGCGATGCAGAGCCGAGTGTTCTTGAAGGCTCCAGGAACAATTCGGAATGGAGAGTTTTCGCCGGATGGGAAGTGGGTAGCGTATGCGTCGAATGAAACGGGAAAGTGGGAAGTGTATGTGACAAGCTTCCCGGATGCGAAGGCCAAGTGGCAGGTTTCGAGCGCGGGAGGGGACGAGCCGCGATGGCGAGGGGACGGGAAAGAATTGTTTTATCTGTCGTCGGAGGCGAAGGTGATGGCTGTGCCAGTGAAGGGCGGAGCGAGCTTCGACGCGGGAACGGCGGAGGAGTTGTTTCAAGCGAATCCACGGGAACGAGTGGCAACGTCAGAGCAAATGACGTACGACGTAAGCGCGGACGGACAAAAGTTTTTGATCAATACGCGAATGAAAAATGAAGAAGCGCGGCCGATGACGGTGGTGTTGAATTGGCAGAATGCGAAGTGATGGAGACGGGCGTGGAGAGGTTTTTATCTTGCGACGAGGACGGAGGGGCACGCGCGGTGAACGGGACGCAACAGGGCGTAGGACGTTGATTGACTTGGCTGGTGTGGCTACCTAAGATGGACGCCGGATGGCGGAGCAACCATCACTGATCGGGCAGACCCTTTCGCACTACCGCATCGTGGAAAAGTTGGGCGGCGGTGGCATGGGTGTGGTGTATAAGGCCGAGGACACGCGGCTGCACCGATTCGTGGCGTTGAAATTCCTACCTGAGGCAGTGGCGAACGACCCACAGGCGTTGGCACGATTCCAAAGAGAAGCGCAGGCAGCCTCGGCGCTGAACCATCCCAACATCTGCACGATTCACGACATTGGGGAGGTGGACGGTCGAGCGTTCATCGCGATGGAGTTTCTCGAGGGCCAAACGCTGAAGCACATGATCGCGGGGAGGCCGATCGAGTTCGAGCAAATGGTGGATGTGGGGATCGAGGTGGCGGACGCGCTGGATGCAGCGCACGCGAAGGGAATCGTGCACCGCGACATCAAGCCGGCGAACATTTTTGTGACACAGCGTGGGCACGCGAAGATCCTGGACTTCGGGTTGGCCAAGGGAAGCTTCGGAAGCAAAGAGATGCCGGAGTCGGCGGATTCGCTTGTGACGCAGGGAGTAGACTCGGCGCAATTGACGAGCCCGGGAACGGCGGTGGGCACGGTGGCGTACATGTCGCCGGAGCAGGTGCTGGGAAAACCGCTAGATGCGCGGACGGATCTGTTTTCGTTCGGGATTGTGTTGTACGAGATGGCGACGGGGACGCTGCCGTTCAAGGGCGACACGTCGGGGATGATTTTCGATTCCATCCTGCACAAAACGCCGGTGACGCCGGTGCGGCTGAACAGCGAATTGCCGCCAAAGCTGGAGGACATCATCAACCGGGCGCTGGAGAAGGACCGGGAATTGCGGTATCAGAATGCGGCAGATGTGCGAGCGGAATTCAAGCGACTGAAGAGGGATACAAGCTCGGGGAGACACGCGCTGTCGGGAGCAGGTGTGCAGGTGGTTGCCGGGGAAGAGGCAGGCGTACGTGCGGCGGAGAGCGGCGCCACAGCCCGGTCGAGCGGAACGCAAAAGATCACGGGAAGTTCAGCAGTGGTGGAGGCGGCAAAAGAACACAAGTGGGGAGTGCTGGCGGGCATTGTGATCGGGTTGCTGGTGCTGGTGGCGGCGGGATTCGGAGTGCGATCGCTGGTGATGAAGAGCAAACCCCGGCCGTTTGCGGAATATGCGATCACGCAGGTGACGAATTCGGGAAAGGCCGCGACGGCAGCAATTTCGCCAGACGGAAAGTACCTGCTGATTGTGAATCGAGACAACGGGCAGGCCAGTTTGTGGCTGCACAACGTGCCGACGGGAAGCGATACGCAGGTGGTGGCGCCGTCATCGTCGCTGATCCGGTCGGTGTCGTTTTCGCGAGACGGGAATTACCTGTATTTCCTGCAGGCTGGTGATAAGTCTGGACTCTTTCATGTGCTGTACCGGGCGCCATTGCTAGGTGGATCTCCGAAGCAATTAGTCAAGGATGTGGATGCGCTGGCGGCGTTTTCGCCAGACGGCCAGAAGATGATTTACGTGCGCTGCAATAATCCGGAACCGAACAAGTGCCGATGGCTGGAGTCGGATCTGGACGGAAATGGTGAACAGGTGTTGGCCATTCGAGAACTTCCGATCCCGGAATTACTGGATTGGTCAGCGGATGGGAAGAGGATTGCATTCGGATTGACGTACGCATCGATCCAAGAGCGGCAGAACATCGGGGTGTTCGATGTGGAGTCGAAAAAGGAAGGGACGCTATTCCATTCTGCCGATAAGCAGTTTCAGCAGCCACGGTGGACTCCCGACGAGCGGGGAGTGTTGGTGCAGTACACGGACCGGAGTACGAATTATTCGCGAGGACAGATAGGATATCTTTCGTTGGGAGACGGGAAGTTCGACACAATCACCAACGACACGAACAACTACAGGACATTGAGTCTCTCAAGTGACGGGAAAACGCTGAGCACGATTGAGTCACAGGATCAGAGTGAATTGGACATTCTTGGATCCGGAGGCGGGGGAACTCCGGTGGCGGTGCCGGGAATTGCGAAGCAGATGCGCGACGCCGTGGCAGCAATGGCGCTGAGCGACCAGGAACTGTTGTTGGTGATGCGGGACCGCGTCTGGAAGATAGGAATCGATGGAACGCGGCACGCAGATATCTTCAACGATAGCAAGGCGCACATTCGCGGCGGGGCGTTATGCGGAGGTGGGAAGACGATCGTGTTAGAGATGATCGATCGAGAGGGTGAGGGAAAGTCCTGGTTGTGGAGAATGGACCTGGACGGATCGAACCTGAAGCAGATGACCGATGGGCAGGACGACGCTGTCCCGCTGTGCTCACCGGAAGGGAAGTGGATTTATTACTTCGATGGACCAGGGCAACGGTGGATGAGGGTGGCGTTCGATGGAAGCAAGCCGGAAGAACTTTCGAAAGGATTGCCGGGTGCGGCGTTTTTCCCGTTGACAGGGATATCCAGTGATGGAGCCAAGCTGATGACGTTTAATATGCGTCCGCAAGGCGGGCCCGGCGTGTATACAAACGGGCTGGCGATTCTCAATGCGGACGACTGGAAAAAAAACGGAAGATTGCTGGAGCCTGATCCACGGATGGTGGCGACGGGCAGCCAGTCATTCACGCCTGATGGTACGGCTGTTGTATATGTGATTCGGAATGACAACAACGTGGACAACCTTTGGATGCAACCACTCGACGGAAAGCCGGGACGGGCATTGACGCAATTTGCGTCAGAGCAGATCTATGGGTTCGTGTATTCGCAGGATGGGAAAAAGATCCTGGTGGCGCGGGGACACACGGAATCGGACGTGATGATGCTGCGGGATACGACGAAATAAGATTGGCAGTTCGAGCGGGCCTAGTTCGTTCCTTCTTCAGAAAAGGGTAAGAGCAGCGGCGGCAGAGTATGCCTGCCGGACGCGTGGCCGTTTCAATGGCAGAGCAAACGGGAGCAGAATTACCGTACCGGACATAGTGAGGTTGTTATGCGAAGTCGGCGAAGTTGGCTGCGGGCGGCGACGATCATGATGGCGCTGTGGTGTGCGCCAGCGGCGGTAGTGGCGCAACTGCGGGTGATCGTGCGGGAAAGTTCGGGGAATCTGTTGAGTGATGAAGCGACAATCCGGCTTACGTCGACATCGACAGGGATGAATGGCGTGGCGGTGACAGCCAAAGAGGAGAGGACGAACGGCGGGGAAGCGATGATCGATGTGTGGCCTGGCGAGTATGTGGTGGAAGCGGAAGCGCCGGGCTACCAAAGGGCGACCACTCATGCCATGGTGCAAGGGGGAACGCCGACGGAATTGAGAATATACCTGGCACCGCTAAAGAAGGCGGGAGGCGATGAGGGGCCTGCAAGCGGAGTGGTGATGACGCCCGCGTTGAAGAAGGAGATGGATAAGGCATCGATGGCCCTCAACGAGAAAAATCCGAGCGAGGCAAGGAAACATTTGAAGAAAGCTCTAGAGATCGCGCCTTCCAATCCGGACGCGTTGTACATGATGGGCGTAGTGGAGTATGCGGACAAAGACAAAGCGGCGGCAGAAAAAGACTTTGAGGAAGTGCTGAACCGCTACCCGGAGCATGCCGGAGCGCTGCTGATGTTGGGGCAAATCAAGTTGGAGTCAGGGGAGAAGCAAGAGGCGGTGGGATTGCTGGAGAAGGCCGTGGCGGCCAGTCCATCGAAATGGCTGGCACATGAGTTGTTGGCGTTTGCGTATGCGCGAACCGGGCTGACGGTCAAGGCTCTGGTGGAGGCACGGAAGACCGAAGAGTTAAATCAGGAGCGGGTGCCGTCGATGCGGCTACTGGAGGCGAAGATCCTGGCGAAGCAAGGGAAGACGGACGAAGCAAGAGCGATGCTGGAAGCCGTGGTAAAGGATTTTCCGAATGATCCGTCTACAAAAAACGCGCAGGAGTTTCTGGCGAAATTAAAGGGGGCTCCGCAACAGAGCCACGAATAACGGCGCACCCGGCGACGAAGAGAGGTTCGGGATGTTTGGGGTGTTTCACAGGGCGGGTGTCGGGTAGAATAGCGCGACGAGAGTGTCCCCGATCTTGACGGATTGACCCCTCAGAGTGGTGTTGAGTTTTTTGGGCGGAGTTGAAATGCGTCTGCCGTAACTCTAAAAACATGAAAACGGCGAATTCCAACGCGGTGTATGAGTTTGGAGGATTCCGGCTGGAACTGGCGGAGCATCGTCTGATGCGTGCGGGCGCTACCATTCCATTGACGGGAAAAGCCTTCAGCACACTGAGAGTGCTGGTAGAGCGGCATGGCAAATTGGTGACAAAGGCGGAGTTGATGAGCCTGGTGTGGCCAGAGACGGTAGTGGAGGAGAACAACCTGGACAGGAACATCTCGACCCTGCGGAAGACGCTGGGGGAGGGGGAGAGGGGGGAGCCGTTCATCGAGACGGTTCCCAGGCTGGGCTATCGGTTTGTGGCGGCCGTGCGCGAATTGGGTGGTGAGGGACCACCTGAATCGGAAGGAGTTGGCGCGTTCACTACCCCCGAGAAATCGCCGCGCCGGCAGGAAATCCGGTATTGCGTGACGCCGGACAACGTGCGCCTGGCGTACGCGACGATTGGCGAGGGATCGCCGATTGTAAAAGTTGCGACCTGCTTCAATCACCTGGGATTCGAATGGGAAGGTCCGGTGTGGCGGCATTGGGTGCACGACTTGACGGCGGAGCACAGCCTGCTGAGGTACGACGGACGGGGGAACGGGCTGTCGGAGTGGGACGTGGACGACATGTCGTTCGAGGCCTGGGTGCGAGACCTGGAAACGGTCGTGGATGCCGCGGGGCTGGAGCAGTTTGTGCTTCTCGGGCAATCGCAGGGCGGGGCGGTTTCCATCGAGTATGCCGCGCGGCATCGGAAGCGGGTGAGCCATTTGGTACTGTGCGGAGCGTACGCGAGGGGAGCGTACCACCGGGGCTCAGCGGAGGCGGTTGAGATCCGAAACGCGCTGGAAACGCTGGTGCAGCTAAATTGGGGGAAGACGAATCCCGCGTTTCTGAACACCGTCACGAGCATGTACATTCCGGAGTACTCGAGCAGCGAAGAACAGGAATGGTTCCGGGACTTGCAGTCGGTCTCGGTGTCGACCGCGAACCTGGTGGAGTTTATGCGATCGTGCGACGCCATCAACGTGAGAGATGTACTGCCGAAGGTCAGCGTGCCGACAATCGTGTTTCACTGCGCCAAAGACAAGATTGCGCCGATGGATGAGGGCAGAATACTGGCGGCCGAGATTCCGGGAGCGCGGTTCGTGCCTCTGGTCAGCGGAAATCACATTCTGATGGCAGAGGAACCTGCGTGGAAGGTGTTTCGGGAGGAGCTGGCAGCGTTCTTGAAATGAGTGGTAACGCGAGCGCTAGGCGCAGCAATTAACGATCGCTGAATTTGCAACCCTTGGAATCAAGGGTTCCGGTTAACAGGTGTTAGACGAGGCAGGAAAAGGCGAAGACGCAGAACAGTTGCGGCTTCGCCTTTTTTGTTGACAGGATCTCGCAGGTCAGGAACCAACGTGGACGCGGGAGAAGGAACTGAAAAGGCCAAAGACATTCAGCAGCCACAGAACAACAGCGATCACAACGACACCGTTGAGGATCGACTTGATAGTGCCCTGCATGGGGATGAAGCGGTTCACAAGCCACAGCAAGACGCCGACCGTAATCAGAATCAAGATAACGTTGATCAGGGGCACAAGACCTCCTTGGACAAAGAATTCATCCTGCAGAAAAGTTAGACGGAGGTGGAGCGCGGGGCTATCGGGGGAATGGGGGAGGGGAGTGGAAGATTTGGTGTAATGATGTAGGGCTGTGATTCTGTAGGCCTTGCCGATGAGGTACAGATATGAAAAGCGTGGGAGAGGGGTTTCGACCGGACATTTTGCCGTGCATAGGCGGCACGCCGATGGTCGGGCTGCGAAAGATTTTGCCGGGTAACGGAGCGCGGATTCTGCTGAAGGTAGAAAGCGATAATCCTACTGGCAGCATGAAAGATCGCATGGCGCTCGCGATGATCGAGGCAGCGGCGAAAGATGGAAGGCTGAAGCCGGGCGGAAGCGTGGTGGAATACACGGGAGGGAGCACGGGAGTTTCCCTGGCGCTGGTCTGCGCCGTGAAAGGGTATTCCCTGCATATAGTGAGTTCGGATGCGTTTTCGAAAGAGAAGCTGGACCACATGCGGATTCTGGGAGCGAAGGTGCAGATCATTCCAAGTGAAGGCGGAGGGATGACTGAGAAGTTGACGCGAGACATGATCGCTGCGGCAGCGGTCATTTCGAAAACGACCGGGGCATTTTGGACGGACCAGATGAAGAATACGGATCAGTTGGCGGCGTATCACGAAATGGCGGAAGAGATTTGGAGGCAGACGGAAGGGCAGGTGGATGGATTCGTGCAGAGCGTGGGGACGGCCGCTTCCATCCGTGGGCTTGGAGAGGGGTTACGGTTGTGGAAGCCGAGCGTGAAAGTGGTGGCGGTGGAGCCGGCGGAGTCCGCAGTGCTATCAGGAGGGAAACCCGGGTCGCACAAGATGGATGGGATTGGGGCGGGATTTGTGGTGCCGATGTGGAGCGCAGGGCTGGCAGACGGGATTGCGAGGGTATCAACGGAAGAAGCAACAGAGATGCAATTGCGCCTCGCGAGGGAAGAGGGCCTGTTTGCGGGGACGTCGACCGGGGCGAATGTCATTGCCGCGTTGCGATTAGCGGAGGAGTTGGGAAGCGGCGCGACGGTGGTGACGGTAATGTGCGATACGGGGATGAAGTATCTGAAGAGCCTCGGCGCGGGGTGAAACTTGCCGTACACGCGCAGGTTGAGTCAGTCAACCCGGTAGACGCGTTGATCAGGCGCTTCGAAGACTAGAGTAAGGCCGGGAGTGTCCGGAGCGATCTGGAAGGGTGCGTAGGGTGAGTGGACATCGAGGACGTGGGAGACTTCGAGTTGACGACGCAGGGCTTCTTCGAGAGCCTGGCGACCATCCGGCGCTCCGGGCAGAGTGTGCTCTCCCCATTGGCCGACAGGCTTGACGTAGTCCCTGTCGGAATAGAACGGCGGAACACTTCGGTCAAGAATCAGGACTCTACGCACGGAAGTGTCTCGGTTTAGATAATCAAAGCTCTGCAGATAGGGAATTGTGGTTTGGTGTCGAAAGTCGGCCCAACGCGCGGATAAGACGGCGCGCGCATCGTTGAGGCGCTCCCGGTACATCATCAAGAGGCCGTAGGAAAACGACACGGCAAGGACCGTTGTGACGAGAACGTACGCACCGCGCCGTTGGCTGCTGACAACTGTGCGCCAGCCCAGAACAGCGAACACGGCGGACATCACATAGACGTGTATTAGGAAGCGTGATTCCTGTTGTGTGACAAACCAGAGAACAACCACAAGAAACAGAAAGAGCGCGAGCGCTCGCGCGAAGTGATTCTTGCGGAATGCGAGGAATCCAATGGGGCCGAGCGCCAGGGGACAGAGTCCGATGCCGCCGGCACCGTGAAACAGGGAGGTGTAATAGGTCAGATGAAAAGGCAGCAAGAGGAACGCCCCCAGACTTCGGCCCATTCCGGCCCCGCGCTGGCGAACGTATGCGTGGAACGATGCGATTGTTTCGGCGGGAAGGTACTTGGGCGAACAGAACGCAGCATAGCCGGGAGGTGGCGGACAGATGGGGCATCCTAGGAGCAACCAGTTTCGAATGTAGTAGGGAGCCGAGACGAGAGCCGCGACGGCCAGGGCTAAGACGATGCCGACCATGCCGCGCGAGAACTGGTTGGCGCGAAACTCCTTCCAGCGCGCCAGGGAAAGAGAAACTGCGATCGCAGGGATAGCCAGGAGGGCTGTGTACTTCGTGCCGAAGGCAAACCCGCAGAACAACCCGAATACCGCCCACTCGCAGGGCCGCAGAGCATCCAGTCCAATACGAAAGGCAGCGAGGACGAAGGCGGCGAAGATTCCGTCAACGAAGGTGGTATGGGACCCGGTGTAAACGGCGGGCATCGTGGCAACGATCGCAGCGACCCACCAGGCCTCGGCACCGGTCACGCCGGCGCGCAGCGCGAGCGATGCGGCGATGGCAAGCAGTAGACCGAAGGTCAAGACGCTGGAGAAACCGGGCGCCCGGTCTCCGAAGGCTCCACAGAGTTGCGAATAGGGTTTCGGGAATTTGGGGAAAAGCGGTGGTGGAGTTGTCGAGGATCGGCCGAATGACTCCAGTGCGGAGCCAGACTTTGGGGCCAAGCAGGTGATAGCTGACGGCGTCCGCGCCCCAGTCCCCCGAAATTTCGGCAAGGCCGCAGAGCGCCGTGGAAAACAGAATCACGACAACGAGAGTCATGGGGATTAGCGAAAGGCGCGGCGGGGCTGGCACAACTGGCAAGCGCAGAGGGAAGGCGCGAACAAGCACTCGAAGTCCCCATAGGAACGGAATGGTGAGTACAAGCAGGATGGAGACTCGACTGAAAGAATACTGTCCGACGAGAAAGAGCGCGGTGGACAAAAGTCCAAGGCCCCCGAGTAGAGCGAGTGCGGCGCGCTCGAAACGGCGAAACGTCTCCGGCAGAACGGAGAAAATCCACGCACCAGCACCCACTGCGGCGATGGAGAGAAAACTCAAGCTTACGACGGCGCCGAGGTCAATCCGAGGCATGACCTAGAAAGCCCGTAGACGCGAGAACAGGGTGAGGAAGGAGTGTGAGCCGAGAACGCGAATCAAGAGGAACGCAGCGATGACGAGAAAAATCCATGCCTCTGCGGCGAACTGAGCCAGATTTAAGCGATCCGGAGAACTGTTCATCTTAATCATACGGATCCTTACAGACGGCCTATCATGTTAACCAATCGTAAAAATTCCAAGTTGAATTCGGCGACGGAAACGACGAGAGAAATTCCGAAGGGTTAATCAGCCACCTTCGCCAGACGTTGCAGCTACGGCTGAAGAGAGGCGAGGTAGGCGGAGATCGCGATGATGTCGTCGAGAGAGAGCTTGGCGACGACGGGTTGCATCTGGGTGGCCGGGCCGCCGTGACGGGCGCCGGACTGCATGTCAAAGAGTTGGCGAACAATGTAGCTGGGGGAGCGGCCCGCAATGGAAGGAACGTTGGCATGGCCGCGAAGATCGTTGGCGTGGCAGATGTTGCACGCAAGCGTGTGGCCGTTCTCGCCGGTGGCGACGAGAGACTTGCCTTTGGCGAGACTGCCGAGGGGGACGTAGGCGACAAAGGGCGAGGCGTCGTCGCGGAGTTCCGTGAGTTCGGCGTTCTCGGCGGTTTCAATAATGCGGTGGCCGATGGGCTCGTTTCCGGCGCCGGGGATGGGAACGAGAATGAAGTGCGCGGCATGGGTCTTGGGAACGGTATTGGTTTCAACGACGCGAATCCACGGTCTTGGTTTGATGGAGGCGAAGTACGTGGCGGCGGATTGCGCTTCTTCCGGCGTAGCGCTGAGCGCCACCTTCGCGATCATTGTCGCGACGGGAACGTGAGCCGGTTCGGAGGATTTGCGGGCGCCGGACTTGAAATCGGCCATCTGTTGAACGATGTAGGTGGCGGGCAGTCCGGCGAGGCTAGAGTTTTCAGGTTTGCCCTGGCCGTTGGGGAGATGACAGAAAGCGCAGGCGTACACGTCGGGCTTGCGGCCGGAAGAGACCACGGGAGGCATGGGAGGATGGCCGTCTGGATGCCAATCGGCGACGCAGAAGTAGTCCTGCGTTTGGCCGAAGGTGAACGAGGCGGAGCTGCCGGGGACGTGATGAGGCGCGGGATCGCGAGCATCGGAGGACGCGGGCGCGGGAGGGTTCAAGACATAGGCCCAGTAGGGAACTCTTTGATCTTGCGACTGAGCGACGGCGATGGCAATGCAAGACACGCAGAGCAAACTGGCAACGAAGGCAGCCCGACGTGCCGCGCGGGATGAGAGCATGATGTCTCCGGAGATGCGGCAGAGAGTATACCGCGAGAAGGGCGGAGGAACGCGCAGCCGCATAACGGCCGGCTCGCAGGGTGAAAAAAAAGACTCAGGCGCGACGCCAGGCGACAGGGGCGATGGGACCGATCAGAAAGAACCAGCAGGCTGTGCCGGCGAGAGCCACAGCGGCGACGATGACGAAGGCCCAATAGAAGTGGCCGGTGCGCTGCAAGACAAATCCGGTGACGGCGGGCGCGAGAATGCCGGCGAGGTTGCCGAAGAAGTTCTGGAAGCCCGTCCAGCGGCCGGTGGCGGCGGGGCCGGCGAGCGTTTGCGTGATGGCCCAGAGGTTCGACGCGGCAACTCCGAAGAAGATCACACCGAGGACGAGCGCGACGGAACCGTAGACAGGGTGGTCCACTCCGGCGAGACCGACGAATACTCCGCAAAGGCCGACTCCTCCGCCCGTCACAGCCTTTCGAACGACAGTGAGAGATGCGCCGGAGGCGATCCAGCGATCCGATAGCCAGCCGGCAACGAGTGAAGCAAGGGAGCCAAGAAGGTAAGCACCTCCAGTGAGCCTGGCCATTCCGGCTATGGAGAAGTTGCGTTCGCGGACGAGATAGTAGGGCAGCCAGGTGATCAGGAAATAGCTGACGTAGTTGTTGGCGAAGAGGCCGAGGCAGGTGCCCCAGGCGTCGGGGAGTCGGAGGAACTCGAGCAGAGACGGCACGCCAACGGAGCCAGACGAGCTTGCCGGAAGCTTTTGCGCTGGCCTGGGCATGTAAATGAACCAAGGCACGAGCCAGAGCAGGCTGAGGAATCCGAGCGAGAGAAAGAAAGGCCGCCAGCCGAGACGCGCGATGAGCATGCCGCCGAGAAGAAAGCCGAAGCCAGGACCGAGGAGCAGTCCGGACCCAAGCACGGAGTTGGCAAGCCCGCGCTGTTCGTCGGAGAAGTTGAGCGCGAGAATTTTGCCGTAGGAGGGGTAGGCGACGGATTCGCCAAGGCCGAGGAGCAATCGCAAAGCGAAGAGGAGAGCGAAGAGATGGACAACGCCGGTGAGGGCCGTGGCGACCGACCAAAGCGCAAAGCCAGCCGCGAAGACCAGATTGACGTTGAAGCGGTCAACAAGCCACCCGGAGATGAGTTGCGACAACGCGTAGGTCCAAAAAAAGGCGGAGAGAAGGAGCCCTAGACGAGAGGGGGAAATAGAGAGCTCACTCTGCAGAAATGGTGCGGCGATGGCGAGATTGCCGCGGTCGATGTAGTTGATGAAGACGGAAAGGCCGAGGAGCACGAGGGCGATAAAGAGACGAGGAGGGATGCGGGAAGGAGAAGTGGGCACGATGATTGGGGACATGATTTCGCAGAGCGGTGGGGAATGCAAGCGGGAAGCGGTTGGTTCGCAATCTGGCGTGGAGCGAGTGAGGCGAAGCCGTCACACAGCGGAGACGACAGTTGGGTCGGTCGATGGGTTAGGACGGGAATGGGGCGAGTCCAGAAATCAGTGCGAGGGAGCCGGTGTGTCGAGCAACGAACGAGTACGGTCGCCGACTTGTGCCGTAGTTGAACCTGCGAAGGTGGCGGTGGAGGAATCTTCGGCCACGGCGGTGATGGTGGCGACTCCTATCTGATGAGGGATCGGCGGAGCGGATGAGTCAGGTGTGGCGTCCGAGGCGGGAGTATTCCGGGTAATCGCGAGTTGGTCGCCAGGACGGAGTCCGGAGCGTTTGCCGAGGTTCAGCGTGAGTGTGTCGCCGACGACTTCGGCAACCAGACCATCGAAGTTGTGGGTAAGAGAGGGGATTTTATCGGCAAAGCCATTGAGAAGGGAGGCGAGTTGGTCGACAGCTTGACGCGTGGCTTGTGGGAAGAGGGAGCCGACGAAGTTGCTATCGAGCATCTGGGTGGAGGATTTGGATTTTTTGTCGGCGAAAGTGGTGACGAGGCCGGGCTCGTCGGATTCGCCGTGGGCGAGGAATTCGGCGAGGACTTCGCCCGTGGAGATGTTGAAGACGCGCGCGGTGAGCTGGACATACGCTTTCGACTTGCGAGTGTGGACGCCGGAAGAGGGGTGGGAGGGGGGATCATCGGGACCATAGAGGGTGACGGCGCCGATGATGAGGGCGTCGAGATTGGCGACGCGGCCGACTTTGGAGGCGAGGGCGTAAGCATCGAGGCCAGCGGTTTCGGCTTCAGCTTGTTCTTTGAGAATTTTCTGCAGGGAATCACGATCGAGGATGAAGTATTTGCCGCTCGCGAGGAGTTTCGGAATGAGCTGGGCCGAGACACCTTTGCCAACTTCACCGGCATCGGCGCCGACAATGTTAGAAGACTGACTGGGACTATCGAAGTTGAGGATGGCGACGCGTTTGAGAGGCTGGGCGTTTTGGGCGAGAAGCGGTGGCACGAACAGAAGAAGGGCGAGGAGCGCTAACAGCGTTTTGGGAAGCGAGCTGACACCACGCGATTCGGGAGAATGGCGTTCCCGGGAAAAGCGTGAAGGGGCTGCGAGGCACAGGTCAGAAGACCGGCCACCACAAAATCGCGGCAGAGGATGCGGAGTCAAGGCGGGGCTCTAGGGTTTGTAGTCGATGACCAGGAGGGTGATGTCGTCCTGCTGCCCCTGCTCGGAGGATTGATTGCTCCAGCGGGCGATTTCGGCGAGGAAGTTATCGGCGAAGGGAGCAGCGGCGACGTCGCGGCGGGCTCCCATGTAGCACTCGATGCGGGCGAAGCCAAATTGTTCCCCCGCGGGATTGGCGGCTTCCGGGATGCCGTCGGTGTAGAGGATGTGGCGATCGCCGGGCTCAAGAGGGATTTCGAGGGCGGTGTACTCGGCCTCTGGAACCATTCCCAGAACAATCCCATTTTCCAGAAGCTGCGAAGTTTTTCCTTCGGAATTACGGAAGCGAAGGACGGGCGGGTGCCCTGCCCCGGCATAGCGGATCAGTTTCTTTTCAAGATCGACATAGATGTACGCGGCCGTGACGAAGTTCTGGGTGAACTTGCCGGTGAGAGCGTTGTTGAGTCCCGCGAGCACTTTGGCAGGCTCGGTGGCGTGGGGTGCCTGGCCGGCGAGTGCGACCTGAATCATCGAAGCGATGAGCGCGGAAGGGAGACCGTGGCCGGAGACGTCGGCAATGAGGATCCCGATGTGCTTATCGTCAATCTGGATGAAGTCGTAGAAGTCGCCGGCGACGGAAGTCATGGGAGAGTAGCGCGCGGCAATATCGAGGCCGGCGAGCTGAGGGATGGAGTGCGGGAGGATGGAGAGCTGAATCTGGCGAGCCATCTCGAGTTCCTGGTTGAGGGCGTCGAGTTGAGCCGCCAGTTGGGCGCGCGCTTCGCGGAGAAGAATATGCGTGCGAACGCGGGCTTTGACGACCGCGGGGGAAAAAGGTTTGTGGACGTAATCGACCGCGCCGACTTCGAAGCCGCGGGTTTCGTCTTCAGCACCGGTCTGGCCGGTGAGGAAGATGACGGGAATCTCTCGGGTAGCAGCATCAGCCTTCAGGCGGGTGCAAACTTCGTAGCCATCCATGCCGGGCATCATGATGTCCAGGAGGATGAGGTCTGGCTTTTCCTCGGCGCCGGCAAGAGCGAGAGCCTTTTCGCCATTGGTGGCGATCTTGGTGCGATACGAATCCTTGAGAGCGCCGGAGATGACGCCGATGTTGGTAGGCGTGTCGTCGACGATGAGGATGAGTTTTTGCGTTTGCAGCGCGGGCTGAGCCGTGGCGGACATCAATTACTCCAGATTCAGGGAAAGACGTGAAGCGATTGCAGTCAACGATTGTAGCGCATCAGCGTAGGCAAAGTTGCCGACATGGCTGGAGAGGGATTCGATCTCGGCGGGCGTAAGGACCGCGGCGAGCGTGGGTCGAAGCTCCAGCAGAAGGTCGGAGGCTTCGCCGTCGTCGGCCGCGAGAAGCTTCTTGAGACGAGATAGAGGCGCGACAACGCTGCTGGGATCGCCGTTGGACGCGGCGGCAATGGGCGTGGGCTCAGCCGGAAGGGCAGAGCGTATGGACGCAACGGTGAGCTCGAGGAGAGCCGAAAGAGAAGCGAGCGCGGCATCGACGTCCGTGTTGGAATCAATGGCAGCTTCGGCTTTGGCGGCAGCTTCGGCCAACGGGTTCGCGCCTAGGTTTGCGGCGGCACCCTTGATAGAGTGCGCGACGCGCATCGCGGTGGGCGCGTCGTTGGCTTCCAGGGCGTTGCGTATGTCGGCGACAGCGGCGGACTGAGAGTCGGCGAAGCGCTGGAGAAGAGATTCGTAGCGCTTGCGGTTGCCGCCAGTGCGCTTGAGTGCGGTGGCCGTGTCGATGCCGGGGATGGAGAGGTCGGTGCCAGCCGCTGCAGACGACGTGGCCGCTGGAGTGGAAGGAGGCGGAGCCAAAGACCCGTCGCCACTGGAAACTGCCGGGCTCGAAGATACGCCCTGGGCCACCGCGGCCGCAATGGGCCGAGACGGAATCCAGCGAAGGAGCGTGGCGAAGAGTTTGGGAGGATCGATGGGCTTGGCGAGGTGGTCATTCATGCCGGCGGCGAGGCACTGTTCGCGATCGCGGTCCATGGCATTCGCGGTCATGGCGATGATGGGGAGATTGGCGAAACGCGGGTTGGAGCGCAGCGCCTTGGTGGCGGCAATGCCGTCCATGACGGGCATCTGCATATCCATGAGCACGATGTCGTAATTGGTCTTGGAGATTTGTTGGATTGCGGCGGCGCCATGCTCGGCCAAGTCAATCTGGAGGTGCGCGTCCTCCAGCAGGCCGAGCGCGACTTCGCGATTGAGTTCGTTGTCTTCGACGAGAAGAACGCGAGCGCCATGGATGGGAGTGAGGTCGATATCTTCCGAGGCCTGAGCCACGGATGTAGGCGTCGCGGGACGCGAGCCGCCGAGCACGTCGACCACGGAATCGAAGAGCATGGACGGAGTGACGGGCTTAATCAGGACGTTTTCGAACGAGGTTTGCTCCGCCTTGCGAAGCACTTCTTCGCGGCCGTAAGCGGTGACCATAACCAGGTGGGGAGCGGGATTCAGGTTGAGGGCGCGAATCTGGCGGCCGGTTTCGATGCCGTCGAGCCCGGGCATTTGCCAATCGACAAAAACGACGTCGTAGTTCTCGTGGCGCGCGCCGGCCTGGCGGACGAGTTCGATGCCTTCCTGGCCGGAAGGAGCTTCGTCAACGACGAAGGTCATGCTGATGAGCATGGAAGAGAGCACTTCACGGGCTTGGGCGTTGTCGTCAATGATCAGGACCCGGCGACCGCGCAGATCGGGGCGCCAGGCGCGGCGGGCGACGCCGTCACCTTTGCCCAAGTAAGCGGTGAACCAGAATGTGGACCCTTTGCCGACTTCGCTGGTGACGCCGACATCGCCGCCCATGAGCTGAGCGAGTTTCTTGGAAATAGCAAGGCCAAGCCCGGTGCCGCCGTGCTGGCGCGTGGTGGAGGCATCCGCCTGCTCAAAGGCCTGGAACAGGCGGGACATTTGCTCGCCGGTCAGGCCGATGCCGGTGTCGGAGACGGCAAAATAGACCAGTTGGCCCCCGTCATCTTCTTCCTGAACGCGAGCCCTGACCACAATCTCGCCCTTCTCGGTGAACTTGACAGCGTTGTTGCAGAAATTGATGAGGATCTGGCCAAGGCGCAGGGGGTCGCCCTTCGGGTGCATGGCCACCGCGGGATCGATATCGAATATCAGTTCGAGGCCCTTGGCCGTGGCCTTTTCGGAGATGAGGTTGGTGACGTTTTCGAGGACCTTCTCCAGATCGAAGTCGATATTTTCGACTGTGAGTTTGCCGGCTTCGATCTTGGAGAAGTCCAGAATGTCGTTGATGATGCCGAGCAGATGCTGTCCGGACTGCTGAATCTTGCGGACATAGCCTTTCTGGCGGGGGTTGAGATCGGTCTTGAGCGCCAGATGAGACATGCCGATGATGGCATTCATCGGCGTGCGAATCTCGTGAGACATGTTGGCGAGGAATTCGGACTTGATCCGCGTGGCTTTTTCGGCGACGTCGCGCGCTTCGATGATTTCGGTTTCGGCACGCTTGCGGTCGGTGATGTCTTCGGCGAGATAAACGACGAGTTTCGGACGGCCGGCGGTATCGCGAATCAGTGAGAAGCGGCCGTCGACGATGACGATGTGACCATCTTTGTGGATGAGGCGTTGCTCGTATTCCAGTTCATCGCGCTTGCCAGCGAGAAGTTCGTTGAAAGTGGCGGCATTGGATTCGCGCTCTTCGGGACAGGTGATGGCGTCCCAAACGTCGAGGCGGCCGAGTTCCTCCACGGAGTAGCCCAGCATAGTGACGAGCGCGCGGTTAGCGAAATGATCCTTGCCGTCGATGGAAAAGAAGTTGATGCCGATCTGGGCGTTTTCGAAGATGGAGCGAAACTGTTTTTCGCTGGCAGCGAGGGCCTGTTTGGCAGCCAGGATTTCGGCGTTGGAGGCGACGGCGGGGAGCAGGGTTTCGACGAGAGTTTGTTGGCGTTCGGAGAGTGGGGAGGCGGTGGCAAGCTCGAGGACGCCGATGAGACGCTCATGGTGAACGACGGGAATGAAGAGAAGGCTGCCGGCGAGGACGTTGCCAAGACCGGTGTTGACGTGAAGCGAGTCATTGCCATCGGCGGTGATGGCGATGGTGCGGCGTTCGAGAGCGGCCTGGCCAACAAGACCTTCGCCGAGCGCGTAGGAAGCCGGCTGGTCGGAAGCATCGTGCGCGTAGGTGCCGACGCGATGGAGGTGCACGGGCTCAGAGTCGCCAGCAATGTAGAAGCATCCGTAGAGGAGGGGAATGCATTCGGAGAGGCGAGAGAGCAGGCTGTTCGCAAAGACGGAAAAGTCGTCAGCAGACTGAAGGCGGAGAGCGGTCGAAGCGGTTTCGGATTTCAGCCAGGACTGAGTCTCGCGTTCACGCGCGCCTTGCTGGAGCGTGCTGAGAGAACGGCTGATTTCTCCGATTTCATTTTTGCGATTGAGGAAAGGGATTTCCGTTTCGAGTTTGCCAGCGGCGAGGGATTGGATGGAATCTCGAACAGACCAGAGTTCGCGCACGACGTCGACATGAAGGAGATAGGAAGCCAGGGCGAAAGAGAGAATGATTCCAAAAACAATGAGAGCCCACGTGCGGCGAATAACCCTGTGGCTGCGCAAGGTGATCTCGTTCGACTGACGCTGGGCGTCGACTTGAAGCGCGCTGGACAAGTCGATGGTGCGCTGACGGGCAAGGTTGAGTTCGTCGTCGACCCCTTCTCGAAGGATGCTTGCGGCCTTTGCGTTGTCGTTGATGAGCGCTGCGGCACGGGCGGGACGGGAGTCGGTAACCGCTTTCTCGAAGAGTTGCGCAGCGCTGAGGATCTCCGGGGCATGGGAAGGGCTAAGGCGAATCGCGTCAGCCACGGCGGTCTTGTAGCTGGCGAGGGTGGCGTCGAGATCCGAGTCGATCACGTGCATGGCGCCGGCGTCCGTCTCGACAATCAACTGGTAGAGTTCGAACGCGTAACGCATGTTCAGGGACC
>Ga0335071_10002575_pt1 | contig 19367 bp, 18 predicted proteins | sample Lox_Sample_15_FD_206724 | JGI IMG/M metagenome (GOLD analysis project Ga0335071, IMG submission 206724) | Soil microbial communities from Loxahatchee National Wildlife Refuge, Florida, United States - Lox_Sample_1.5 | ecosystem: Environmental > Terrestrial > Soil > Wetlands | place: USA...
GCGCCAGCACCAGGGAAACCTTGTCTCCCACCCCGCCGGTCGAGTGCTTGTCGATGCGCGGCGTGGCCCAGCCGTCGAATGCGAGCCGGTCGCCGGACGCGAGCATCGCGTCCGTGAGCGCCGCCAGCTCGTGCCGCTCGAGACCGCGAAACACCACGGCCATCAGGAGCGCCGAGATCTGGTAGTCCGGCACGCGGCCCGCGGTGTAGGCCGCGATGAGGGCCGACCACTCCTCGGCCGTCAGCGACGCGCCGTCGCGCTTGCGTTCGATCAGAGGGACGACGAACATTGAACCCTTCCTCCGCCGGAGACCGGCTCGATGCGCTGCCCCACCCTGCTCCTGTCGCTTGGTCTTGCCGTGGCCCCGGCCGTTCTCGCCGCCCAGGAGACCGTGGCCACGCGAATCGCCCGCGGCGACTCGCTGCGTCTCGCACTCCAGTCGGCGGCGTCCCTGGTCCAGTTTCAGGACGCGCTGGCGCTCGACTCCACGAGCTACGAAGCGAATTGGAAGGCGGCCCGCGAAATCGCCGACGTCGCCAAACAGCTGCAGGGCGACTCGCTGTCCTCGCGCCGCGACAGTCTCTACTCCATCGGCCGGAGCTACGCGGAACGCGCCGTACGCCAGGACTCCCTGGGCGCCAACGGCCACTTCGCCCTGGCCCTCGTGCTGGGGCGGCTCTCGCTCACCAAGAGCAAGCACGACCGCGTCAAGTACGCCAAGATCATCTACGACCAGGCCCTGCGCGCCCTCCAGCTCGACACCACGCTCGACGGCGCGGAGCACATTCTGGGACAGTGGAACGCCGAGGTGAAGCGCCTGTCCGGATTCGAGCGGTTCTTCGCCAAGACGCTCTTCGGCGGCGGCTTCATGGACCGCGCGAGCTGGGCGGACGCGGTGAAGTATCTCACGCGCGCCGCGGCGCACAATCCCGCCTATATCTACCACCACCTGGCGCTGGCCGCCGTTTACGTCGATCTGGATTCCCTGCCCCAGGCCACGCAAGAGCTCGAGGCCGTCGCCACGCTCCCGGTGAGCGACCCGATGGATCCGACCTACAAGACCTGGGCGGCCGAGGCGCTCGCGGATCTGAAGAAAGGCGAGACCGGCGACGCGAAGGACCGCCTCCACCACATTTAAGTCCTTGACGGACGCCACGTTGCGGCGACAAACTATTCAGTATGACCATTTCCTCGGCACTCACCCACGCGGAGGGCGAGCGCCTGGCGGCGCGGATCGCCGAGCTCGAGCACGAGCGGAAGCACTTACTCGCCGTGATCGAGATCCTCAAGGAAATTTCCGGCACCCTCCACTTCACCGACATCCTCCAGTCCATCGCCCGGAAGCTGGGTGAGGCGTTCGGGCTGGACCGGTGCTCCATCTTCCTCGCAGAGCGGGGCGGGGAGTCGGTGCGTCTGGTGGCGTCGTACGAAGACCCGACCATCCGGAACTACGTGGTGGACCTGGAGCGCTATCCCGAGCTGAAGCGGGCCATCCAGGGCGCGGAGACCGTCTTCATCCCGGACGCCGCGAACGATCCCTCGCTCAAGCACGTCCGCACCGACCTGGTCAACCGCCGGGTGAAGTCCATCACGGTGGTCCCCATCAATTGGCGCAGCGTGGCCATCGGCGCGATTTTCCTGCGCACCTTCCGCGACGGCCCGACCTTCTCGGACTCGGACGTCCGCTTCGTCCAGGTCGTGGCGTCGCTCACGGCGCAGGCGCTGCGCAACGCCCACCGGTACGAGCGCCTGGCCCAGCGCCAGCACGACGCCGGCCGCGAGATCCGCCATATGGAGCTCGAGCGCGTCGCGCTGCTGTCCTTCCAGCGCCGCCTGATGGAGGCCTTCGGCCAGCGCGAAGGCGCCTGGGCCGAGGGACTCCTGCCCCGTGCCTCGGCGGACGAGCTGGACCGCCTGGTGGGCGTGGCGCTCGCCGTCATCCAGGAAGAAGCCAAAGGACGGTGATGGACCCGGCGGCCCGCGCCGCCACTCTGCGGCAAGTCGTCGAGCGCGCGGCCCGGGCCTACTACGTGCTCGACCGGCCCGAAATGTCGGACGCCGAGTACGACCGGCTGTTTCAGGAGCTGGAGGCGCTCGAAGCCGCGCACCCGGAGCTCCGCACACCCGATTCCCCCACCCAGCGCGTCGGCGCGGAGCCGTCGGCCGCCTTCAAGAAACACCGCCACCTCGTGCCGATGCTGTCGCTCGACAACGCCTTCGACGACGCCGAGCTCACCGCCTGGGAAGAGCGAAACGCCCGGCTCGTGGCCGAGGTCACCCGGGCGGGCTACACACTCGAGGTGAAGATCGACGGCGCCGCCATCTCCCTGACCTACCAGGACGGCGTGCTGGTGACCGGGGCCACGCGCGGCAACGGGATCGAGGGCGAAGACGTCACGCCCAACCTCCGGACCATTCCCGACGTGCCGCTCCGGCTCCAGGGGTCGGGGTGGCCCAAGCTGATGGAAGTGCGGGGCGAGGTCTATTTCGAGAACTCGCGGTTCGCCAAGCTGAACGCCGAGCGGGAGGCGGCGGGAGAGCCCACGTTCGCCAACCCGCGGAATTCGGCGGCCGGCTCGCTCCGCCAGCTCGACCCCAAGATCACGCGGAGCCGCCGCCTCCGGCTCTTCTGCTTCCACGTCGAGGCGCCCGGAGCCGCGTGGCCCTTCGACACCCAGCAAGGCCTTCTGCAGCACCTTCTCGCGTGGGGGTTCCCGGTGGAGCCCCACCATCGCACCGTGGCCGACCTCGCCGCCGCCCGCCGGGCCATCGCCGAGCTCGAGGCGCTGCTGCCGACGCTCAACTACGGGGCCGACGGCGTGGTGGTCAAGGTGGACCAGCGCCGCCTGCACGACGAGCTGGGCGCGATCGGCGACCGCGAGCCCCGCTGGGCCATCGCGCGGAAGTTCGCGCCCGAGGTCCAGATCACGAAGCTCCTGAACATCGGGATCAACGTCGGGCGCACGGGCGCGCTCAACCCCTTCGCGGTGCTCGAGCCGGTGGACATCGGCGGGGTCACGGTGTCGAATGCGACGCTCCACAACGCCGACCTGATCGCGGCGCGCGACATCCGGATCGGAGACTGGGTCGAAGTCACCCGGGCCGGTGAGGTGATCCCCCAGGTGCTGGGACCCGTGCGGGAGCGGCGGACCGGAAGCGAGCCGCCCTTCGAGATGCCCGAGCAGTGCCCCCGTTGCGGATCCACCGTCGAACATCCGGTGGACGAAGTGATGTCCTACTGCCCCAACGTCTCCTGCCCGGGCCGCGTGCTCGAGTCCATCGTCCACTTCGCCATGGCCATGGACATCCGGGGCCTGGGCTACGAGCGGGTCCGGGCCTTTCTCGACGCCAACCTGATCCACGACGTCGCCGACCTGTATCTCCTCCAGGCCGATCAGCTCGTGGAGCTCGAGGGATTCGCGGCCAAGTCGGCGAAGCTCCTGGTCGACGCCATCGCGGCGTCGAAGACCCAGCCCCTGTCCATCGCCCTCTACGCCCTGGGGATCCGCCACGTCGGCGCGCAGGGGGCCAAACTCCTCGCCCGTCACTTCGGCTCCATGGCGGCGCTCGCCGCCGCCCCGGCCGAGGCGATCGGCGACATCCGGGGCGTGGGGCCCGCGATCGCCGAGGCGGTGTGGCACTTCTTCCGGGAGCCCCGGAACGCCGATCTGATCGCGCGACTCTCCCGGGCCGGCCTGACTCTGGTGGAGCCGGACGCGGCGGGCGGAGACGGCGGCCCCCTGGCGGGGCAGACCTACGTCATCACCGGCACCCTGCCCACCCTCTCCCGCAAGGCCGCGACCGAGCTGATCACCGGCGCCGGAGGCCACGTGGCGAGCACGGTATCCAAGCAGACCAAGGCGGTGGTGGCCGGAGGCGACGCCGGCTCGAAGCTCGACCGGGCCAAGGCGCTCGGCGTCCCGGTCATCGATGAAGGGGAACTGTTGCGCCGCGTCCGGCCCGAACACTAAGTTGGGCTCCCATATGAGACCCTCCCCAACGTCCGCCCGCGCCGACGGCCTCGCCATCGGGCGGGCGTCGCTGCATCAGCTCCACCACTCCCTGCTCCAGCACGCGCCCGACCAGGCGGTCGCCGTGCTGCAGGAAACGGGCTACGCCTCGGGGGAAGGGATCTACCACGCCTTCTGCGCCTGGCTGCCCGCGGCCACCGGGGTGTCGAAGCCCGATGAGCTGGACACCGCCCACGTGAACCACGTGCTCGCCGAGTTCTTCCGAGCGCGCGGCTGGGGAACGGTCACGGTCCAGCCGGTGGGCGGCGCGGCGCTCGCCGTGGACTCCACCGACTGGGTGGAAGCCGAGCCCGGCACCGCCGAGGCTCCGATGTGCTTCTTCTCGGCGGGCATGCTGGCGGACTTCCTGGGCCGGCTGTCGGGGGAGCAGGTCGCGGTGATGGAAGTGGAGTGCCGCTCCAAGAACGACGCGCGGTGCCGCTTTCTTTCGGCGGCGCCGGAAACGCTGCAGCACGTGTACGAGCAGATGACGGCGGGAAGGACCTACGAGGACGCGCTGACGGGCTAGCTCAGCGCCCGGCCACCGATACTCCCTCGAGCCTCAAGGACGACGACCACCGGGCCCCCACCCAGCGTCCGTCGTTCCCCCAGCCTCCGATGCGCTTCAGCAAGTCGTAGACGTTGCCCGCCACCGCGGCGTCCTTCACCCGCCCCGTGACTTCGCCCTTCTCGATCCGGTAGGCCAGCGCGACCGGGTGGCTGAAGGCCCCGCCGATGATGTTGCCTTGTCCCACGCCGATCAGATCGTCGATCAGGAGTCCTTCGGCGATCCCGTCGAGCAACCCGCCGCCCAGGGTCACGCGCGACGGCCCCCGGGGCTCCGGACCCACGATCAGGTTCGAGTAGCCCAGCCTCGGCTTGCCGAAGACGCCCCGGTGCCCGTGCCCGGTGCTCCGGTGGCCCTTCCCGAGCCGCGCCGCGGTTTCCAGGTCGTGGACGAAGCCGCGCGGGACGCCGCGCTCGATCAGAGGCAGCCGCGCCGCGGCCACGCCTTCGTCGTCGAACGGGTAGGAGCCGGGGCGGTCCGCGAGCGTGGGGTCGTCCACCAGCGACAGCTCGGCCCCGAATACCGGCTCTCCCAGACGTCCCTGCAACGGAGAGATCCCCTGCACCAGGGTCTTTCCCGACAGCGCCTCTTCGAGGGGCAGGAGGATGGCGGACAGGCCCATCGGCGAAAACACCACGGGCAGGGACCCGCCGGGAGACGACGTGACGGTGAGTGCGAGCTCGAGCCGGCGCGTGATCGATTCGACGATGGCGTCGAGCGCCGCCGGCTGAGGAAGATCGGTCCCGACGTAGTAGTCATAGACCATCAGCACGTCGTTCTCGGCCACCCGGGTGACGTCGGCGGAGACGCTCACTCCCGTGGCGAGGTAGGAGCCTCCGGCGCCGGCGGTATTGCCGACGCTGGTCTCCTCGACCTCCCGCTCCACCGTCACGTTGATCTGGGCGTCGGGACGGAGCAGCCGCTCGACGAGTCCCCGCCCCAGGTCCGCGAGGGCGGCGGTGGATGCGCCCGCCGCGCGGGCCGAGTGGGTGGAGACGGGAGGGTAGACGCGGGAGGACGGGAACTCGAGCGCCAGCGGCTCACCCAGCTCCGCCGAGGCGAGCGCGCGCGTGATCACTTCCGCGGGCGGGCGGTCCGCCGCGGTGGTGCCGGCGACGCCGACCTTTCCGCCCTTCACGACGCGGACGTTGAGTCCGGATTCCTCCACCACCGCCGCCGATTTGAGCCGCCCCGACTCGAAAGCGATGGTGGTGCGCTCACTGCGCTGCCAGCACGCATCCCCGGCGTCCGCGGACTTCTTCAGGGCCTCGAGGGCCGCCGGGATCACCCGACCTCCCCGCCCACGAGCGCCCGCTCGATCCGGACGTGCGGGGCGCCTTCGGTCACCGGCAGGGGGGACTGGCCGGCTTTGCCGCACCCGCCGCCGATCTGATTCCACTGGAAGTCGCCGGCGATGCGCTCGATCTGGTCGAGGGTCTCGAACAGGTTGCCGGCGAGCACCACGTCCTTGACCATCTCGGCGACCTGGCCGTCCCGGATCATGTGCCCGTACGCGGCGGTAAAGGAAAAGCTCTCGAGCATGGTCTGCCCGCCGAAGGCCGAGCAGGCGTAGACGCCGAGCTTGATGTCCTTGATGAGGTCCTGGAAGGTCCCGTGTCCGTTGCCGATGTAGGTGTTGGTCATCCGGACGATGGGCGGGTGGCGGAAGGAGATGGCGCGGGCGTTGCCGGTGGGCCGCTCCCCCATCCGGGCCGCGGTTTCCCGGGAATGCAGGCGCCCGACGAGGATTCCGTCCTTGATGAGGGTCGAGTCCTGGGTGGGCACACCCTCGTCGTCGTAAGGCATGGTGCCACGGAGGCCCGCGGCCGCGCCGTTGTCGCCGACGTTCAAGACCGGACGTCCGAACCGCCGGCCCAGGGTCATCATTTCGCGGGCCTGCGGGTTCTCGTAGACGAAGTCCGCTTCCGAGAGGTGCCCGAAGGCTTCGTGAATGAAGACGCCGGCCATTTCGGGGTCGAGCACCACGGGATAGGTCCCGCCGCGGACCGTCGGGGCGGCCAAGAGCTGCGCGGCGCGCTCAGCCGCCTGCCGGAAGCCGGCCCCGGCGTGCTGCGCGCTCTTCCAGCCTTTCCGCAGCCCGATGGACTCGAGGCCCTTCTCGATGGTCCCGTTCTTCCGGGCCAGCGCCGTCCCGGACAGCGTGATCTCCGGACGGAGCTCGTGCAGGGCCGTGCCCTCCGAGTTCACGAACCAGTACTCGGTGACCTCGTCGTGGTAGTTCGCGATGGTGTCGGTGATGGCGCCACCCACGGCGAGCATCTCGCCGTTGTACGCCTCGATGAGCCGCGTCTTCTCGGCCAGGCTCACGCCCCGGACGTCCCCGTCCAGGTCGAGGAGCGCTTCGGCCGTCACCGGCGCGATGTCGGCCAGCCGGATCGGCTCGTCCAGGACGATGGCCTGGGAGAGCTCGTGGGCCCGGTCGATCATGGCGGGCAGGTGGTCGAGGGAGGTGAAGGCCGCGACGCCCCAGCCCCGCCCGCGGGACAGCACCCGGACGCAGCCGCCTACGTCTTCGGACGCGGTGGCGGTCTCGAGCCGGCGCCCCCGGAAGGACACCGAGGATGCCCAGGTGCGTTCGACGCGAATTTCGGTGTAATCGGCGCGCGACTTGCGGACGCCTTCCTCGAGGCGATCCCTCACCCGCTACAGCCCCCGGAGCTTGGCCGCGTAGTCGGGGCGCATCACGATCTCCCCGTTGACGATGACCTCGCGGTCCCAGGGGAGGATGATGAAGCTCTCGGTCTCCAGGGCGGAAAAGTCGGGCTGGTACGGGCCGGTGCGGAACGAGACCGCGGTCTTGACCGCCGCGGGCCGGAGCTCCCGGACCGCGTTCAGGGCCAGCTTCATGGTGTCGCCGGTGTCGCAGGTCTCGTCGACGATGAGGACCCGGCGGCCGGTGACCAGGCGCGGGGGGCCGGCGATGACCACCGGCCGCGCCTCCGATTCGGAGCGCGTGATGGCCATGGACGCGAAGTCGCGCTGCATGATGCTCGCGACCACGGCGCCCGGGATGACGCCGGCCCGGGCGATCCCGAGGACCAGATCCGGGTCGTAGGCGTGGAACACCTTGAGCGCGAGGACCCGGCAGAGCTCCCCGAAAAACGGCCAGTCGACTTCGAGAACCGCCGTCGGCGACGCCCGGCCGGGGCGCGAACGTCGGGGAACGGGGGGTGTAGGAGATCCGGGCGGGACGTACGGCATTCGGGAAGCTACATTGCCAACGCGAGAGGCCGCAAGCTATTTTCGCACCATGAGTTTCTGGCGCCGCCTCTTCGGCGGCTCGTCCCCTGACGAGATCGCGCCGCAGCGGCTCGACTATCTCAATGAAGCGCTCGCGCTGGAGCGCCAGGGAGACTTCGAGGCCGCGCTCACCTCCTACCGCCTCGCGCTCCGCGATCACCCCAACGACGCCCGCATCCTCCAGAACATGGCGATCGCGTTCACCAAGACCGGCCGCGTGGACGACGCCATCCGTCACTACCGGCGGGCCCTGGAGCTCGATCGCGCGCTGGCCGGGGCGCACTACGGGCTGGCCTTTCTCCTGCTGAAGCGGGGCGACCCCGACGGGGCGGCGCAGCACCTGCGCGAGTTCCTGGCCCAGCCGCCCAAGGGTCCCGACGCCCAGAAGTGGATCGAGCACGCCAAAGAGCAGCTGCGGGAGATGGGCGAGACGCCCACGCTCCGGGAGGCGCACTGAGGCCGCGCTGGCGCACGGGCGTGCTCCTCGCCGGCTTCGCCATCGCGTGCGGCAGCATCACGGGCGACCTCAACGGGGTGATCGCGATCGACGTGAGTCTTCCCGATTCGGGTCACGTCGAGCTGGGCGACACGCTCCGACCCAGCGCCCGGGCGGTGAACGGCCGGAACGACTCGGTCGGCGCCCAGGTCTACTGGGAGCACCTCGATTCCATCATCACGATCCTCGACAGCGGCACGGGCGCGCTGATCGGGAATGTGGTCGGCACCGGCCAGATCGAGGCCCGGGTCGGCAACCTGCGGTCCAACCCCCAGGCCATCACCGTCCTGCCCCGGGCCGACACCGCGTTCGCGGACACCACGCCCGTCGACTCGGTGAGTGTCGGCGCCAAGCCCGATTCCCTCTCCGATTCCCTGGGCGTCCGGATCCAGACCTTCACCGACAGCGCGCCCGCCGGCATCGCCGGGCGGCTGGTCACTTTCACGCTCCTTTATCCCCCGGACACGACCTCGTTCACCCTGGTGCCGAACGACTCCGTCACCACCGATTTCTCCGGCCTGGCCGTGGTGCAGGTCCGGCTCAAGAAGCGCGCGTTGCCCGATTCCGCCGTGGTGCGGGCCACCGCCCTCCGGACCAACGGGACGACGGTCCACGGCGCGCCGATCACCTTCGTGGTAAGGTTCTACCCGTGACGAAAGGCACGCTCACCCAGCTCTATTTCGACGGCCTCGACAAATTCGGGGCGCGGGAACAGCCGGCGTTCCGGTCCAAGCGCGGGGGCGAGTACCAGCCGGTGACCCACCGCGCGGCCGCGGACCGCGTCCGCGCCATTTCCCACGGGCTCCGGGAGCTGGGCATCGCGCCGGGCGAGCGCGTCGCCATCCTCTCGGAAACGCGGCTCGAGTGGGCCCTGGTGGACTACGCCTGCCTCTGCGCGCACGCCACCGACGTCCCCATCTACCCCACGCTCCTGGTCAAGCAGGTGGAGTACATCCTCCGGGATTCGGGGGCGGTGGCGGTCTTCTGCTCGACCCCCGAGCAGGTCGCCAAGGTGGCGGAGATCCGCCGCGGCCTCCCCATCCGGCACGTGATCGTCTTCGACGGACCGGCCTCGGACGGCGTGATGACCCTGGTGGACCTGGAGCAGCGCGGCCGGTCGGCGGACGCGAAGTACCCCGACTACCGGGCCCGCGCCCTGCAGGTGTCCCCCGATTCCCTGGCGACGCTCATCTATACGTCCGGGACTACCGGGGACCCCAAAGGCGTGATGCTGACGCACGACAACCTGTACAGCAACGTCCAGGCCTGCGTCCACATCCTGCCGATCAACGATTCGGACGAATGCCTGGCGATGCTGCCGCTCTCGCACGTGTACGAGCGGATGGTGGACTACACGATGTGGGTGGCCGGCGTCGTGATCTCGTACGCCGAGTCGTTCGACAAGGTGGCGCAGAACCTGCGCGAGACCCGGCCGACGATCGTGCTGTCGGTGCCGCGGCTCTACGAGAAGGTGTACGCCAAGGTGCTGGAGGGCGCGTCCAAGAGCCCCCTCAAACACGCGATCTTCACCTGGGCGAAGAAGGCGGGTGACCGCTGGGCGACGCACCTGCTGTCGGGGGTGAAGATTCCGGTCGGTGTTTCGCTCGCCCACGCGGTGGCGGACCGGCTGGTGTTCCAGAAGATCCGCGCCGCCACCGGCGGGCGGATCAAGACCTTCATCTCGGGGAGCGCGCCCCTCTCGGCCGAGGTCGGGCTCTTCTTCTTCGCCGCGTCCCTCCCGGTTCTCGAAGGGTACGGGCTGACCGAGACCTCTCCCGTGCTCACGCTCAATCCGCCGCAGAAGCCCAAGCTCGGCACCGTGGGCGCGCCCATACCGGGCGTGACCCTCAAGATCGCGGCGGACGGCGAGATCCTCGCCAAGGGTCCGAACATCATGCTGGGGTACTACAACCAGCCGCAGGAGACCGCCGAGGCCATCGACCCCGAGGGCTGGTTCCACACGGGGGACATCGGCGAGCTCGATCCGGATGGGTACCTCAAGATCACCGACCGCAAGAAGGACATGATCAAGACGGCGGGCGGCAAATGGGTGGCCCCCCAGCCGATCGAGAACGCGGTCAAGGCCAACAAATACGTCGCCAACGTGGTCCTGCTCGGGGACAAGCGGAAGTTTCCGCTCCTCCTGGTGGTGCCGAACTTCGAGCAGCTCGAGCCCTGGGCGAAGTACCGGCGGATCGCCTACAAATCCCGGATCGAGCTGATCAATCTCCCGGATGTGAAGGCGAAGATGGAACGGGAGTGCATCGGCATGCTGCGCGACCTGCCCAAGTACGAAATGCCCAAGAAGGTCGCGCTGCTCGAGCACGACTTCACGATCGAATCCGGGGAGCTGACGCCGACCTTGAAGGTGAAACGGAAGATCGTGGAGCAGCACTACGAGAAGCAGATCAGCGCCGCCTACGCCGAAGCGGATCCGCTCGCGGCATCGGTCGAAGGCTAGACCGCCTCACCCACCCACAGGCCCTGCCCCGCCGCGAGACGACTGACGCCGGTCACGGCCGGCACGTTCTCGCTCTCCACCACCAGCCGGCGGCCCTTCAACAAGATCCGTCGTGCTTCCGCCAGCCACTTGGACGTCACCATGTCCGAGCCAACCAGCACCCCGCGCGCCATCGACGACTTCAGGGGAATGGCGTGTTCCGAGCGGATGAGGGAGAGGATGGGGAGCTCTTCGGCGTCCAGGGGCGGGTTCACACCCACGAAATGGATGCCCCCCATCAGGGCCGCGAGACCGACGGCGTAGCGGGCCGCGGAGCCGAGGAGGATGATGTAGCCGCCGGGGCCGGAGAGGTCGAGGAGGGCCTGGACGGTCAGGGGGTCGGCGGCGGAGAACGGCGGGGTGTGGTGGGTGGAGATCCCGCCGAACTCCACCACCCCGTGGACGACTTCGTACTCCTTGTGGCACACCGGGCAGCCGAGGAGTCCGGCCGCGACCATCCGCCCCGACATCTCGGAGGTCGAGAGCACCAGGAACTCCTCCCGGTGGTTTTCGGGACAGCGCAGCATTTCGGTCAGCTCAATGTGCATCGGGACGAAACTCCACCCAGGTGAGCTTGCCGGGTTCGACCGCAACGGTACGATAGACCTTCTGGCCCTCGATTTCGACCCCCATGGTATACGTCAGTCGGGCAATTGGGGAACTGACTGGGCGGCAAGTGGTCCCGTCGCGAGAAGGCCCAGAACGACACGGAGCCGACGGCTCCCGGCTCCCGGCTTCCGCCTCATCATGACCGTGCCGAGTACCCGGTGGGGAGCAGGCGGATTTCGGTGATCGCCGTCCGCTCCGGCCTGGTCACCGCGAACAGCACCGCCTCCGCGACATCCTCGGCGCGCAGCATGTCCTTCCGCTTGGTGAACCCGGACTTGGAATCGGGATCGATGGGATCCCAGATGTCGGTGTCGACCGGCCCCGGCGACACGAGCGTCGTCCGCACCCCGGTCTTCCCCAGCTCGACCACGATGGACTCGTGCATCCCGCGAACGCCGAACTTGCTGGCCCCATACGCCGCGGAGCCTGAAAAGCTCCTGTGGTCCGAGATCGAGCCGATGGTCACGAGATGCCCGCTCCCCCGCTTCACCAGATGCGGCACCAGCGCCCGGGCCACGAGAAAGGGCCCGACCAGATTGACACCGATGGCATGCGCGAAATCCGCCGGGGTGGTCTCCTCGAGGGGCTTGATGAAGAAGACGCCCGCGTTGTTCACCACGATGTGCGGGACCCCGAGGTCCTCGAGGACCCGGCCCACCACGCGATCCACCTGGGCCGCGTCGGTGACGTCACAGTGAAAATCGCTCTGCCGGTCCGCCGCACCGTCGGTGAGGCTCCGGGCGAGCCGCACGACGTGGGCCCCCGCCGCGCGCAGCTCGTCCGACACGGCCAGCCCGATCCCCCGGGACGCGCCGGTGACGAGGGCGACCTTCCCGGCGAGCGGCGCCGTCACCCGACCAGCCCCAGGAACTCCTCGCGGGTCTTGGCGTCATCCCGGAACGCCCCCCGCAAGGCGCTCGTGACGGTCTTGGAGTTCTGCTTCTCCACGCCCCGCATCATCATGCAGAGGTGGAACGCCTCGATCACCACTCCCACGCCGAGGGGCTCGAGCACCCGCATCAGGGCGTCCGCGATCTGGTCGGTGAGCCGCTCCTGGACCTGCAGCCGGCGGGCGTAGACGTCGACGACGCGGGGGATCTTCGACAACCCCACGATCTTGCCGTTGGGCAGATAGGCCACGTGGGCTTTCCCGTAGAACGGCAGGATATGGTGCTCACACAGGGAGTAGAGCTCGATGTCCCGGACCAGGATCATCGACTCGTGCTTCTCCTCGAACAGCGCCCCGTTGATCACGTCCTCCACGCAGGTCGAGTACCCGCGGGTGAGGAACTTCATCGACTCCGCGACCCGCTTCGGGGTCTGCTTGAGCCCCTCGCGCCCCGGATCCTCGCCGAGCTGGGAGAGCATCTCGCTCACCAGGGACTCGAAGGGAATCCGCGCGACGCTGGGCGGGGTGTGCGACTCGTGGAAGCTGTGGTGGGACGCCGACTTCATCTGATCTCGAGCCATGGGTTCCTTTCCCTCGCCCGGGGTGATCACTATCTTCGGCCCCGGTGCGAGTCCTAAAGCTACTCCGGCTCGTCCAAGGCGCGGGAGGCACGGCCCTCTCGGCTCTCTGGACCTTCCCCAGCATCCTCCTGTCCGCCTTCCTCGTCGCCTGGGGCGCGGAAGCAGCGCAGTTCCTGATGTCCCAGGGCCTGGCCCTGGCCATCCTCGCCTGGCTCCAGACGCTCCCCGAGTTCGCGGTCGAGTCGGTCATCGCGTGGGAGGCGGGGCGCGACCCCGCCCGCGCCCACCTGGCCGTCGCCAACCTCACCGGCGCCATCCGGCTCCTCCTCGGACTCGGCTGGCCGATGATCTACGCGGTGTACGCCTGGTACGGACGGCGCGAGCGGGGCGTCCGGCTTCCGGCCCTACGGCTCACGGGCGAGCACGCGACCGAAGTGGTGGGACTGATCCCCGGCCTCCTGTACTTCGCGTTCGTCTGCGCCAAGGGCACCATCACCTGGATCGATGCCACCCTCCTGCTCGCGCTCTACGGCGCGTATCTCGCGGCCCTGCTCCGGCACCCCCCGCAGTCGGTCGAGCGGGTCGACGAAGCGCCCGCGGTGGCCCGCTGGGCGTACCGGCAGCCCGGGTGGCGCCGTCCGGCCGCGATCGCCGGGCTCTTCGTGGTCGGCGGCGCGCTGCTCTTCTTCACCGCCCACCCGTTCCTCGAGTCGATGCTCGCCGTAGCCGGCACGCTGGGCGTGAGCCAGTTCGTGATGGTCCAGTGGGTGGCGCCCTTCCTCTCCGAGTTCCCGGAAAAGCTCTCGGCCTTCGCGTGGGCCCGCCGGGTCTCCCACGCGCCGATGGCCCTGATGAACCTGGTGTCGAGCAACATCAACCAGTGGACGGTGCTCGCCCCGATGATTCCCCTGGTCTACGGGTATTCCCACTGGCGGGCCACGGGTGTCTGGAGCGACTTTCAGTTCGACGGAGAGCAGCGCCTCGAGATTCTGATCACCTTGCTGCAGAGCGCCGTGGCGGTGCTGATCCTCCTGACGCTCGAGTTCCGGTGGTTCGAAGCCGCGGGGATCTTCGGGCTCTGGCTGGCGCAGTTCCTGGTCCCGCACTGGCGGGTGGAAGTCGCCTGGGGATACGGGGCGTGGATCGTCCTGCTCGCGGGGCTCTACCTGCTGGGGGGCCGGCGGCCGGTGGCGCTGGGAGCGGCGTGGCGGGCGCTCCGGACCTAGGAAAACCAATCGGCCGTCAGCGCGGAGCGCCGGCGGCCGATCGGGTACAAAAGGAACGGAGAGGAATATTGAAGCCCGAAAGTAATGACTGGTCCCTCACCGTAGCGTCTGTCTTCCCCCGCGAAGGGGCATGACATTGGTCACAGTATCCGGGTCCACGATCGAGCTGTTGGCTCAATAGTGAAGCTCCCCGTCCCCACCGACTACGATAGCGCGTGACGGGAAATCGTCAAGGAAGGAACGATGAATCTCACATTGATAATCGGCATCGTCTCGATCCTGCTCTGGGGCATCCTGCTCTTCGTCCTCCACGTGGAGAGCGGGGCGATCAACCTGTTCTACGCCGTCGGCGTCCTGGCGGTCGCCCGGCGCATCATCGTGGGAGCCCCGACGTTCCGGTCCTGACCGGCCCCGCGGGCGCATTTGCGCGCCGCCCGGACCGCCGGTAGGTTGGCGCAATGGCCGCGGTCACCAGATGGAATCCCGAGCAGGGACCGGTGCAGATGTCGACCCTCCGCGCGCTGCTGCAGCGCGAGGGGAAGGCTACGGCCTGGTGGTCCGACGTGCCGGGCGCCAAGAGCGGTGAGCGGGCCCGGCACTGGCCCGAAACCCGGTGGATGGTGTCGGGATACCTCCGGGTGCGGCTGGAAGGCCAGACCATCGACCTGGCGCCGGGCGACCGCCTCGATCTCCCCCCGGACACCCCGCACACTACGGAAGTGGTCGGCCTGGGCACGGCCATCTATCTGATCGGCACGAGCGACTCCTCGCTGGTTTCGATCAGCGCGTAAGCACGACTCCGCCGCGCGTGGGGCGGACACCCGGAGGCGAGAGGGCGGCGCCCCGCGGCCAGGTCAGATCTCCCAGTTGGAGAACAGCACTCCCGACCCGGGGGTCCCCTCCGGATAGCCGGCGAGACACATCCGCAGGTCGGTCCAGCGGACCTGGTAGCCCCGGGTCACCAGCGCCTGGTACGCCTCGGCGTACGCGGTCTGGGACCGGATGGCCACCCGGCGGATACCGCCCCCCGTCGCGGCCGCTTCGACCGCGCTGACCACGGCGGCGAAGGCCTCGGAGGTCCGCGCACCCAGCTTCAGCACGCGGAGCTCGTCGGACTCGCGGCCCTCGGCGAGCGGCGCCGAGTGCCAGAGCGCGAAGCCATCCAACCCGGCGTCCCCCCACACCAGCACCGTGTCGCCGAGCGCCAGCTCGGCGGTGAGCAGGATCTCGCGGGAGCAGTCGTAGCCCGGCGCCAGCTCCTGCACGAGCGTCCCGATGCCCGCCAGCGCTTCACGCTGCCGCGCGCCCTGCTGGGCCGAGAGCAGGACGGGAGCGGGGAGCCGGCGGGCGCCGGTGTCCAGCGTGAGGGTCACGGTGAGATGGCCGGGCAGGAATCCGAGCGTCGAGTAGAAGCCGATGTTGTCCACGGTCCGCGGCATGGTCTCGAGACCGACGGTCCGGGCGCCGTGGTCGATGAGCCAGTCGGCGGCGGCGGTGACCAGCGTCTTGCCGACGCCCCCGCCCTGCCGGTCGGGGCGGACCGCGAGCGGCCCCATCCACCCTTCGTGCCCGCAGAGGTGCGCCAGGTTGAAGGCCGCGACCTCCTCGCGCTCGTCGCGCCAGAGCATCGCGCCCTCCCCCGCGTCGAGGAGCGCGTAGCGCCAGATGGCGGGATTGAGCCGGGGCACGCGGACCCCCACCAGGCCGTCGCGACGGTACCGGTCCGTGAACGCCTCGGCGAAGAGCCGATTCAGGGGCTCGATGTCCGTTTCTCCGGCCCGCTCGGGACCGTGCACCTCACGCTCAGGCAGCCACGCCCGCATCGGCCCCCCCGAGAGTCGCGGTGTCGTCCCGCACCACGCTGGTCCCGCGGCCCGCGTCGTAGTCCACCCGGATCACACGGTCGAGCCCGTCCCGGATCGACTCCACGTGCGTGATGAGGATGACCTGCGGGAACCGGTCGCCCAGCCTCCGAAGCAGGGTGAGCACGTGCTGGCGCCGGTTGTCGTCCAGCGACCCGAAGATCTCGTCCAGCACGAGCAACGACAGCGGCTGCCCGGCCCGCTCGGCGATCATCTGCGAGATGGCGAGCCGGAGCACGAGGTTGGCGAGGTCTTCTTCGCCGCCGGACAGCACCGGCTTGGGGATCTCCTCGTCCAGGACCATCACCCGGTAGTCCTCGGTCAGCTCGACGTCGGCGTACCGGCCGTCGGTGAGGTCGCCCAGGAACCCCGAGGCGAGCGTCGCGATTTCCGGCCGCATGGCGGCATTCAGGCTGGTGCGAAGATCCCCCAGCGCGCGGTCGAGCTCATTGTGGAGCCGCAGGCGCATCCGGAGCTCCGAGACCTGCCGCTCCTTCTCGCCGCGCTCGGCCTCCCGTCGGCGGGCCTCGGCGAGCGCCGATTCGGCGCCGGTCAGCTCTCCCCGCATCTGCGCCAGCTGCACCTCGGCGGACCGGACCTGCGCCTGCGCCCGCTCGTGCCGCTGGCGGGCGGTGTCGAAGTCGGCCTCCGAAAATCCGAGCGCGTGCACCGCTTCGGTGAGCTCCCGGGCCCGGACCTCACGGGTCGACAGAACCTTCTCCGCCAGCTCCGCCTCCTTCACGAGAATTTCTCCGCGGCCGGCCCGGTCCCGCAGGGTCGTGGCTTCGAGCAGCACCGGCTTCAAGGCGGCGAGCTGGGCCCGGACCTGGTCGTGCCGGGCCGGGTCGTACCCCGTCGAGCGGGTGGCGAGGCGCTGTTCGAGCTCCCCGGACCGGCGGGAGGCGGTTTCCCGCTCGCCCACCGCCCGCCGGCGCTCCTCGGCTTCGGCCCGCAGTTTCCCCGCCCGCTCGCTGACCGCGCGGCTCCGGCCCACCACTTCGTCGCGCGCCTTCTCGGCCTCGGTCACGCCGGCGGGCGCGGCCTCGAGCTGCTCCACCCGGCGGGCGAAGAACTCGCCGTTGTCCTTGATGCCCGACAGCTGGGCGTCCAGCACCGTCAGCACCTGCGCGTATTCGGGGCCCAACGGGCGCTTGCAGGTCGGGCAGATGCCTTCGGGGCCGAGCGCCACGATCTGGTCCCGCTCCTGCTTCACGTCCTTCCACTGCTCCCGCAGCTCGTTCCGCTTGGTCTCGGCGTACTGGCGGTCGCGCACCCACGCCGAGCGTGCTTCTTCCGCCAGGCGCTCGGCGGCGGCGAGCTCCTCGGCGATCAGCGTCGCCTCGCGTTCCACCGTCGCCAGGGCTTCTTCGGCGGGCAGGAGCTCGGTCAGGCGCTGGTCGAGCCGCGTGGTGGCGCGGCGCAGCTCCTTCAGCTGAGCCTCGTCCGCGCGCCGGGCCACCTCTTCCTTCTGGAGGGCGTCGAGCTGGGTCTGCTCCCGCTCCAGGGCGTGGATGGGGGCCAGCGTGGGCTCCAGCTGGTCGAGCTGCCGTCGGGCGTCCCGGGCCGCGGCCAGCTCGCGGTCCAGCCGCTGGAATTCCTGGCGCGCGGACTCGACCTCCTTCTCGGCGATCCGGCGATCACCGTCCAGGGACAGCGTCCGGTCCCGGCGCGCCTGCCAGTCCTTCCAGCGGGGCGCCTCGTCCCCGAGCTGCTTCTCCGCGTCGGCGCGGGCCTTTTCGGCCGAGCGTACGGCGCCGCGGGCTTCCGCCAGGCGCGCCTCGGCGTCTTGGCGCGCCTTCTCGAGAGCGGCGCGGTCCACCAGTCCCGCCTCGAGGCCCTTCAGCTCGCCGTTCAGCGCGTTCCGGGTCTCCCGGACGTCGGTGCGGGCCAGGTCGAGGCGCTCGTAGCCGAGCACGCGCGACAGAAACGCGTGACGCTCTTCCCGCTTGAGGGTGCCCATCACCGCCAGATCCTTCTGGCCGGTGAAATACGTGTTGAAGAACTCGTCGTGCGTCATGCCCAGCGCCCGCTCGGCCTTCTCGGTGACCTCCTTGAGCGAGTTGGCCAGGAGGACGCCGTCCTGATAGAGCTCGGCGGAGTGCAGCCCCCGGACCACGCGGAGCTCGTGCCGTCCGAGCGTCAGCTCGAGCTCCACCTTGACGGAGGAGCGGGCCTTGGCGCGCAGGTTCCGGACCGAGTCCTTGTCCCCGCGCGCGGCCTGCGAGCCGTAGATGGCCCACGCGATCGCCTCGAGCAGGGTGCTCTTCCCCGCGCCGTTCGGGCCGACGATCCCGGTGATGCCGTGGCCGAACTCTATCTCCGTGTCGGCGTGCTGGCGGAAGTTGACCAGGCGGAGGCGGCGGAGCTCCATCAGGCCGGGCTCTCTTCCCGAGTACCGGCGCCCGCTTTCTCCACGTACTCGACGCCGGCCCGCACGAAGGCTTCACGGTCCAGATCCGCATCGAGCGGGCGGCGGCTCAGGAACTCCCGGACCGTCTCGGGCAGCGTGAGCCGCCGCCCGCCGGACGTGGCGAGCCCCACCTCCCGTTCGGGCGCCGGGGGACGGCGGAGATCCAGATGGAAGTTCAGCGCCCGCGCCTTGACCGCCCGGATGGCCTCATGGTCGAGATCGCGGGCGATGCCGCGTGAGATGTCCCTCACTACCAGACGGATGACCTGCTCGTCCACCGACGGCTTCACCTTGGCCACCCGCGCCGCGATCTCGGCGTCCAGCTCGGCGGCGGTCTTGTCGGCCGCGTCGATGGCCGGCAGATCGACGAAGCGCCGCGGCGGATCGATCGCGCGGAACGTGACCTTCCCGCCGGGGAGGTCCACCAGCAGGTAGCCCTTCCCGGGCCGCTTCTGGCGCTTCTCGTCGAGCAGCTCCCCCCAGGGGTTGGTGCTGACGTAGTCGAGGCTCCCCGAATACCAGGCGTTGGCTTCGACCGGATACGCCACGTGATAGGAACCCAGGGCGACGTAGTCCCACTTGGAGGCGCCCAGCTCGGCTTTGGTCACGACGCCGCTGCCGGGCTCGACGTAGCCGCGCTCGTGGTCGAAGATGCCGCCGACCTCGGCGTGCAGGACCAGGACGTTGTGCGCCACGCCCGCCGCCGGCCGCAGGGCGGGACGCTCCGCCTGGGCGATCGCGGAATAGGGCACCGCGAGGATCGACGCGTCGTGCGCCGGCAGCGGGATGCGCTTCGCCACATCCAGCGCGATCTGGATCCCCAGCGTCTCGTAGAGCCTGAGGATGCTGCCGGCCTCGACGGAGCGCGGGGTATCGTGATTCCCCGCCACCACGATCACGGCGGTGCCGGGGAGCGCGGTGCGGATGCGCTGCAGCTGCAGGAAGAAGTGAACGA
>Ga0335071_10002577_pt1 | contig 19360 bp, 11 predicted proteins | sample Lox_Sample_15_FD_206724 | JGI IMG/M metagenome (GOLD analysis project Ga0335071, IMG submission 206724) | Soil microbial communities from Loxahatchee National Wildlife Refuge, Florida, United States - Lox_Sample_1.5 | ecosystem: Environmental > Terrestrial > Soil > Wetlands | place: USA...
AAAGACCAAACATCAGGGCACTCGCCGCAAAGAGAATCAGGTTACGATTTGCTTTCGACGCCGGAATGATCATGATTACTCCCCGAATAAACTGCCCGGTCTTCCCGGGGTACCGCAGGTACTAGGCAGGCTCGAAGTCCGCCATGCACACGAAACCTTGCTCGCCCGAAGTGCACGGTGGTATGATGTTACCCTCGAATCCGGAGAGTGCACCGGGCGGTTTCAGTTCACTATGCGGATTTCCGGCAAAAATCCGGCCGACTCAGCAAGAAAAAGTGACCGCTCCCCCGAACGAGTTTCCGAACCGCCGATTCCCGGCGACTTCGATGATGGTTTTCGGGCGCTCTATCCCGAACTTCGGAAGCTGGCTTACCGTTTGAAGCAACAGGACGGCAGTTGGACGATTAGTCCCACTGCACTCCTACACGAAGCCTATCTGCAACTGAGATCCTACGAAGGAAAAGGATTCGAGTCGCGCGAGCATTTGCGCAATGCAATTGTTCTGGTGATGCGCCGTCTCTTGGTGGATGCCGCCCGCCGCCGTGTAGCGGACCGCCGGGGAGGCGGTACGCCGCTGATGAGCCTGGACGCGGCGATGGGTGCGCCGGCGCATTCGACTTCGATCAGTCCCGAACAACTGCTCGATGTACATCGCGCTCTCGAACATCTGGATCAGGACAAGGCTAAGCAGCTTCAAGCGCGAGTCTTCGAGTATCATTTCTTCGCAGGCTTGACGCAAGAGGAAATTGCCGCCTTCCTGCATATCTCCCCCAAGGTGGTGCGCAGCAATCTTCGTCTGGCGAAGGCGCGGCTGGCCGTGTTGCTGGCCCAAGACACGCGCGGAGCATGTGCGATTGAGTCCTGAACAGAGCAGGCGCGTTGACGAAATATTTGAGGAACTGGCCGACCTTCCGCAGGCCGAACAAGCGTATATCCTCGAACGGAACTGCGGATCCGATGTGGAACTGAAGCAGGCCGTGCTGGAACTGTTGCGTGCCGACGCGGCAGGGCATCCGCTGCTCGACCTCAACGTGTCCTCGATCGCAGACCGGCTGCTTGAGCTGCCGGCGCAAGACGTTTCCATTCCTGGTCGCGTGGACAATTACCTGATTCGCAAACTCCTAGGTCAGGGCGGCATGGGCGCGGTTTATCTGGCGGAGAGAAAAGGCTTAGGCGACGCCGTGGCGATCAAGGTGCTACGCCACGCCTGGAATTCCCTTGAAGAGCGCCGGCGGTTCGCGAGCGAACAGCGCGTTCTGGCCAGCCTGAACCACCGCTCCATCGCCCGCTTGTACGATGCAGGCGTTTTTGACGACCGCCAATGGTTCGCGATGGAACTGGTCGAGGGCGAACACATCACCGAGTACTGTAAGAAAAACCGGAGCACGTTGTCCCAACGCTTGCACCTCCTCCGCGCCGCTGCTGAGGCCGTCAGCTACGCGCACAGGATGTTGGTAGTTCATCGGGACCTCAAGCCATCGAACATTCTGGTCAATACCGATGGCCAGGCAAAACTCGTGGACTTCGGAATAGCCAAGCACTTGAGTGGAGATCGGGAGAAGTCTGGGCAGACCACCATGGGTTCAGCCTGGCTGTCCCTGAATTACTCCTCTCCCGAGCAGATCCGCGGAGAGGCCGACAGCGTGCTCTTTGACGTGTATGGCCTCGGTGTGATCCTCTACGAGTTGCTAACCGGAGATCCTCCGGCCGACCTGACCAAGGCGAGCGCGATAGAGTTGGCGCGTTGGCTGGAGCAGGATGTGGAACCGCCGTCCAAGGCGGTGCGCCGTAAACAGAAGGCGGGCGCGCCGGTTCCGTCCTTTACGGCTACACCTTCGGAATGGAGGGAGCTGGATCTTCTGTGCCTCACTGCTTGCGCGAAGCAGACGGCAAGCCGGTATCGCTCCGCGGAAGATCTGATCCGGGACCTGGACCACTTCCTCAATAAGAAGCCTCTCGACGTCCACCCGAAGAGCCTGCAATACCGATGCTTGAAGTTTTGCAGCCGTAACCGGCGCGCCGTGCTCGCGGCAGGGATCACGGTTCTGACTTTCGCCGCGATCATCTCTACTTTCAGCTGGCGTCTGCTGCTGGAACGCGACCGGGCCCTCACATCGCAGGCGCGCACCGAGCGAATTCATCAACTAATGCTCAACCTCTTCGAGGGCGACGACGAGGCAGCCGGACCCTCCGAGAGCCTGCGCGTAGTTACGCTGCTGGATCGAGGGGCGCTGGCCGCCGACCACCTTCGCGGAGAGTCCTCCCTCCAGGCCGACCTGCAGTCCACGCTAGGCGATCTCTACCACAAGCTGGGGCGATTGAATCAATCCGAGCCGCTATTGCGCAGAGTGTACCAGCAGCGCCTCGCCCAACTCGGCCCGCTGCATCCGGATTCGATTCGGAGCGAGATCGCCCTGTCCCTGCTTCTGTTGGACCGAAGCGAAAAGGACGAGGCTGCGCAACTTGCAAACGATGCGCTTAGCAGGGTGAAGCGGCAGCCATCGCGGGATACGGCGTTATTGGCCGACGCGCTTGTTGCCCAAGGCAAGGTGGCGTCAGGGAAAGGCGAGTACGAGGCGGCAATTCCTCTTTTCGAACAGGCCGTGAAGATCTATTCCGCTGGGCCCCCGAACGCGGATCTTTCAGAAGCTCTGACTGCTCTCGCCAACACAGAGTACTATCTGGGCCGCCTGGAAGTGGCCGATGCGCTCAATCAGCGGCTCCTTGATATGGACCGGAAAATGTTCGGTGAAGCTCACCCCAACGTCGGTATCGATCTATACAATCTCGGTAACATTGCACTGGACCGCGCCCAGTACGCACGTGCGGAGCATTTGTTTGGAGAGGGTCTGCAGATCAACCGGGCCTGGTATGGCCTCCAGCATCCGCGAACCGCCAGCACCTTGCTCATGCTCGGTCAGGCCGTTGACCACCTCGGACGTCCGATGGAAGCCGCCGATCTCTACCGGCAGGCGCTCGAAATCTATACCAAGGTCTATGGCCAGGAGCACGAGCGCGTGGGCCAGGTGCTGAACTATCAGGGCGCCCTCGCAATGAGGCTAGGACAACTCAGCGAAGCACAGGCCTATTTCAGCCGCGCCGCCGAAGTCTTCAAAAAGTCAAACAACGGGCGCGACTTTTATGCGCATCAGTTGTCGAATCTGGCTGAGGTGTATCGCAGGAAGGGAAACTCAGGGCGGGCGGAGGGGCTCTTGCAGGAGGCGCTCGGGCGGCTGGAGTCAACCGTGCCGGATAGTCGCTACACGGGGATCGCTCAAACTCGAATGGCAGATGTGCTCATAGGCGAGAAGCGGTATAGCGAGGCGGAACAGCACGCCCTGGCCGGCTATCGAATATTAGAGAAGCTCGGCCCTGGGGCCTCCGAGTTGGAGGACGCCCGGCAGGCATTGGCCGCTGTCTACACCGCTCTTCAACAACCCGAGAAATTGAAGGCGTTCGCAGCACGTTAGCGGCGGGGCGGTGGAGCTCCTCAAGGTGCTAGGGGCACTTCTGAGCGACGCGGTTGACCGTGGTTACGTTGATGCCGTCCGCGCCACCGGCGCCGATCAACAGGCCGCTCACTGAGACACGCGAGCCGGCCCACGCATCCAGGCGAGTCAGGACGAACTTGAGCGCGATCGTGCGATTGCCGAGGGGCCTGGTGGCGTCGTCGCCACCCGCAGCAGCGCCTTCGGCCCGCTCCGGAGTGGTGGCGTTTGTGACCACCCAGTCCGCTCCGCTTCGGGCCAAACAGCCGACCACCCGAGCCAGAGCATCGGCCGGGAGCTCGGCGTTTCCTCCCTTCTGCACAATCTGCACGTTGGCGGTCGCAGCGCGCTGAAGCTCCGTGGTTCCTGCGGGAAAGCCGTTGGATTTCAAAAGGACCGCGACGATGTCCGTGTAAGTGGATTCATTCAGGGAGCCGGGGGCGCCGTTCGGCATGTTTTTGCTGATGTAGTCAAGCAGATCGGCGACCGTCTTCTGCGCGAAACTCTTCCAGAACGGTTCGCCCACCAGTGGCGACCTACCTTCCGTCGCGAGCGCGTGGCAGCCCGAGCAGCTCTGGCCATAGGCCATCGCGCCACGGCTAGCCTGAGCCTCAGTGTACACTCCCTCCCAAGCGGTCCGTCGTGGCGTGCTGGTCTGAGCGGTAGCGAGACCGGCGGCGGCCGCTGCAAGAAGCGAGAATACGGCCAACCGTGAGATCGTGGACCCCCACTCGGGTCGAACAGACATGTTCTGCATCTCGTGATCGTGTCAATTTGGCCGGAGCCTTGTCAAGGGCCGCGGGGGCTTCAAAAAGCTAATGGCTGAACTGCGCCACGACTGCATCGAATGGCAAGACCTGTCCGCCATGTTCGTGTGCGAACCGCGCCGCCTGGCCCTCGCTGCCAAAGGCGAGGAGTCCCGGTAAGCATCGGTCGAAGTGAAGCTGGGCCGCGTGCTTGTCGGCATCCAGCAGGCAGTGGGAACGGACGCACAGATTCACGTCGCTTTCTTTCACGAGGAAGGCGCCCTTGGGTGAAAGCTTGGCGCCAGTCACATAATCGGTCAACTCGACGATCCGAATCGGCTTCCCTTCTTGCGCCTGTTCAGAGAGGGCGCACGCCGGGCAACAGAACGTCCGCGGCTTTCCATCAACCATTGCGATTGTCCGCGAATGCCCGTGGATTGGTCGCGCACAGGCATAACACTGCTCGGGTTGCAAACGATCGTACGTGCGGAATGCGGCATATCCGAGGCCGACTACAACGGCCAGAAATGCGATTACCGCCAGCCAGCGTTTCACCGTGCCACCTCTCTCAATTCTACTCCCGCTTCAAAACAAGCCGTTCATTTCGTCTTTGGTTCGCTGCTGGAAGCCTGGAGCACTGTGAGCCCTTTGGACTGATTCAGGCGCAGCCATAAATCGTTGTAGCGGGCTTCGTCGAGGCGCTGCTTCAGTTCGAAATTGAACTGCTTGCGGCCGGCGTAGTCGCGCCGGGCGCGTTCGAAGGTCGTAATAGTCAGATCGAAGGGGCCGGAGCTGGCGATGTTGTCGATGTCCTCGTAGCGCCACGTGCGCGACTCGCCCTTCTTTTCCGATTCATAGGCGATCTCGCCCGCGCCCACCTTGAGCACGCCCTCGTCGCCGCCAAGGCGGACGCGATGTTTCGCGGGGATCTCCCAGAGAGGGGAAGCGGGAGCCTCCGGAATCGCGGCGACAAACCGCTGGTCCAGAATATTCTTCAGGAAAGCGTATGCGTCCTCGAAGGTTTTCCCGGAAGTGACGTCGAAGTTGTATTCCCGATCGGCTCCGAGCTTCCACTTGTTGTCCTTGTAGGTCAGGACGGCCAGGGTGTTGGGCGCAATCTTCAACTGCTGTATGTCGTGGTAGCCCCAATGCCAGGCAAGCGGATGTTGGGGCGCCTTGCCGCTCTTGTCCGCTTCCTTGAAGGACACGCCAGTGTGGTCAATGGTCAACGTCCCGGCGGCCTGCGACCGAAACGGAATATTCACGCGCCGTTGCCGCACCTCATACCGGAAGCTCTGCTGAGCGAACAGTGCGGGCGCCAGCAACAGACCGGCTAGGAATGCGCCAGTTCGTGTTTCAATTCGAAGTGCCATTTCCATACCTCATAAATCGCGGGATAGACAACCAGCTCAAGAATGAAGGACGTGAAGATGCCGCCGATCATGGGGGCCGCGATGCGTTTCATCACGTCCGCGCCGGCTCCCGCGGACCACATGATGGGCACCAGGCCCATGAACATCGTCGCCACGGTCATGACTTTGGGCCGGATGCGCTTTACGGCCCCATGCATGATCGCATCCTGCAAGTCGCGCAAGCTGCGCAGCCGGCCTTCGGCCTTCGCCTGCTTATGAGCGAGCTCCAGGTACAACATCATGAAGACGCCGGTTTCGGCATCCACGCCGAGCAATGCGATCAGTCCGACCCAGACGCCGATGCTCATGTTGTAATCCAGCAGATGCAGCAGCCATACCGCGCCAACGGCCGAAAAGGGCACCGCCAGGATGATGATCAACGTCTTCGTCATCGACTTCGTATTGAGGAACAGCAGCAGCACGATGAGGAATAGCGTGAGTGGAAGAACGAGCGTCAGCTTCTCTCGAACCCGCTGCATGGCTTCGTACTGCCCGCTCCACACCAGAGAATACCCGGGCGGCAGTTTGATATTGTCGCGAACCGCCGTTTTGGCTTCCTCCACGTAGCTTCCAACGTCCCGGCCGGCGACGTCGACATAGACGTAACCATTGAGCATTCCATTCTCGTCGCGCAACATGCCCGGGCCGGAGACGGTGCGGATGTCGGCCAATTGCGACAGCGGTATCTGCGTCTGGCCATCCAGCGCCGGCACAAGCACCCTCGCCAGCGCGCCAGGGTCGCTGCGGTAGTCGCGCAGGTAGCGGACGTTCACGGAGTAACGTTCGCGCCCTTCCACCGTCGTGGTTACGTTCTCGCCGCCGATGGCGCTCATGACGACATCCTGCGCCGTGTCGATGGTCAAACCGTAGCGCGCCAGCTCATCTCGATTCCATTTGAAGTCCAGGAAATAGCCGCCGCTGGTTCGTTCGGCGAAGACGCTTCGCGTGCCGCGTATTCCCGGGAGCGCTGCCTCAATCTGGGTGCCGATGTTTTCGATTTGCTTGATGTCGGCGCCGTAGATCTTGATGCCGACCGGTGTGCGGACGCCGGTGGTAAGCATGTCGACGCGGCCTTTGATCGGCATGGTCCAGGCATTTGAAGTTCCCGGAATCTTCAGAGCTTCGTTCATTTGGTCGACCAGCTGGTCGGTGGAGATGTGGTCCGGCGTGATGCGGCGAAAGATGTCCCGAGCCCATTCCGGCGCCCAGGATGTGTACCAGGTATCGACCTTGCGCCACTGATCCTCGGGCTTGAGCACGATGACCGTCTCCATCATCGAGAAGGGCGCCGGGTCCGTCGACGTCTCAGCGCGGCCGGCTTTGCCGAGCACGGCTTCAACCTCGGGGAACCGTTTGATGATGCGGTCCTGCACCTGCAACAATTGCTGCGCCTGCGTAACGGAAATTCCGGGTAGCGTCGAGGGCATGTACAGCAGAGTTCCTTCATCCAGGGGCGGCATGAACTCCGAGCCGAGTTGCTGGAACACCGGTACCGTCAGGATGACAAGACCAACAGCAGCCGCGATAACAAACCACTTCCAGCGGAGAGCCCAGGCGCAGACCGGTTCATAGAGCCGGATCAGAATTCTGCTGATGGGGTGACTCTCTTCGGAATGGATCTTGCCGATGAAAAATGAATTAATGGCGCTGGCGAGCCAGCGCGGGCGGAATTCGAAGCGCTTCATGCGCATGACGATGATGAGAATCGCCGGAACCAAAGTGATGGAAAGAACCGACGCGATGATCATCGAGAAGTTCTTCGTGTAGGCCAGCGGCTTGAACAACCGTCCTTCCTGGGCCTCCAGCGTCAGAACCGGCAGGAACGAGACGGCGATCACCAGCAGCGCGAAGAAGCTGGGGCCGCCCACTTCCTTGACGGCGTCGATGATGACGCGGTGGAAATCCTCCCGGCGGCCGGTGTGCTTCCACGCTTCGAGTTTTTTGTGCGTCTGCTCGACGACCACGATGGCGGCGTCCACCATCGCTCCCACCGCGATGGCGATTCCGCCGAGCGACATGATATTGGACGTGACGCCCATCATTTTCATTGGAATGAACGAAATGATGACCGCGACGGGAATGGTCACGATGGGAGTCACCGCGCTCGGGAAGTGCCAGAGGAAAATAATGATCACTACGGCAACGATGATCAGCTCCTCCGTCAACGTGTGCCTGAGATTTTCGATAGACCGGAGAATCAATTCGGAGCGATCGTAGGCAGTGACGATCTTGACGCCGGGCGGCAATCCGCCCTCGATGTCATGGAGTTTCTGCTTTACGCGGTCGATGACCCGCAGAGCATTTTCGCCCTGCCGCATCACGACGATGCCCGCGACTGTGTCACCGGTTCCGTTCCAGTCGGCAACGCCGCGTCGGATATCCGGCCCCAGCGTCACGTCACCAACGTCGGCAACGCGAACGGGAACGCCGCTCGGATTCGTGGCCAGCACGATCTTCGAGATATCGCCGGTGGATTCGGCATAACCCCGTCCACGAACCATGTACTCCGCGCCGGTAAACTCCACCAGTCTTCCTCCAACATCGTTATTACCGCTGCGAACCGCATCCACAACCTTGCCGATCGGGATGTTGTAGGCCTGGAGTTTGTTGGGATCGACGTTGACCTGATATTGCCGGACGAAGCCGCCGAGCGGAGCTACCTCGGCGACGCCGGGAACCGCCTTCAGGTAATAGCGCAGATACCAGTCCTGATAGCTGCGCAGGTCGGCGAGGCTTTGCTTGCCGGTAGTATCGACGAGGGCATACTGAAACACCCAGCCGATACCAGTCGCATCCGGCCCGAGTTCGGTCTTGACGCCCTGCGGCAGCCGCGGCAGAACTGATGACAAGTACTCCAGTGTGCGCGACCGGGCCCAGTAGATGTCAGTTCCCTCATCAAAGATGATGTAGACATACGAGTAGCCGAAGTCTGAGAATCCACGCACGTCCTTCACCTTGGGCGCGCCGAGCATGGCGGTCACGATGGGATACGTAACCTGATCTTCCATGATGTCGGGGCTGCGATCCCAGCGCGAGTAGACGATCACCTGCGTATCGCTGAGGTCGGGAAGGGCGTCGAGAGGCACGTTCTTCATCGACCAGACGCCGCCCAGAACCGCCGCGGCAATCAGGATGAAGACTGCAACCTTATTGCGAGCGGAGAACTCGATGATCGCGTTGATCATTTCTTGTCCTCCATTCCGGGCATGTTGGGCATTGGCGCCGGCCCGCCCATGCCGGCCGCGGCCGCCTTCATTTGGCTCTCGGAGTCGACGAGGAAGTTTCCGGAAGTCACGATGCGGTCGCCGGCGCTGAGGCCGGAGAGGATCTGAATCCGATCCCCATCGCGCTCGCCGGTGGTCACCTGCCGCGGCTCGAAGAATCCATTACCGCGATCTACGAACACGGTCTTCCGATCACCGGCGTCCAATACGGCCTCAGCAGGGACGGTGAGTTGCGCCGGAAGATTCACCTGGAGATCGACGTTCGCGTACATGTCCGGCTTCAGAAGGAGTCCGGGGTTGTTCATGTTCAAACGCACCTTTAACGTGCGTGTGGTCGGGTCGACCTGCGGCTGGATATAGTCGATTCGAGCGCCGAACGTGCGTCCTGGAAGGGCCTGGAGGCTGATGCGAGCCGCTTCTCCTACATGAACGTTCGGGGCCTCGTACTCGAACAGGTCGGCCATGATCCATACGCCGCTCAGATCCACAACCGTGTACAGCTCCGTCTCCGGCACGACCTTCAGTTGAGGGAAGGCTTTGCGATCGGTGACATAGCCCGTGATCGGCGAATAAACGGTGATGTTCTTGATGGGCTGTCCGGTCCTGAGCACCTGGTCGATTTGAGCCTCGCTCAAGTCCCAAAGTTCTAATCGGCGGCGCGCTGCCTGGAGCAGCGATTCGCTCTGATCGAAGGCTACGGGCAGGGGATTGTTCTTCATCGTGTCCCGTGCCTTGGCAGCCAGCAGAAGCTCCCGCTGGGAAGCGAGCATGTCGGGGCTGTAGATGGTCATCAGCGGCTGGCCCTTGTTCACAAACTGGCCCGTGTAGTCGACGAACACCTGGTCGATCCAGCCCTCGACTTTGGTGTGGATGTGCTGAATGCGTGTTTCGTCGAAGGCCACTTTGCCGTTGGCGCGAATGGTTCGCGACCCGCCGCTCCTTTCGGCATAGCCGTACTTCACACCAATCAATTGCTGCTTTTCCGGCGTGATCTCGACGGTGCCAACCGGCATCGCCGTCTCATTCTCGTGGGCCGGCGCGTTCTCGGGGCCAGGGGAAAGGCCGGGGCCGTCGGAATAGACAGGCTCCAGTTTCATGCCGCAATCCGGCGCAATTCCCGGCTTGTCGGACTTGTAGGCCGGATGCATCGGATCGACCCAATAGAGAATCTTGCGGCCACCGTTGCTTGCCGGAACCGGACTGCTCGTCCTTATCGCTTTGTAAATGTAGCCGCCCGAGAAGGCCGCCGCGACGGCAATCGAAAATCCGAAAATGCGAAGTACCTTCATGTCCGTCCTCATTCCATCAAAGGCTGCCCGATCATTTCTTCCAGGCGGGCTAGCGCCAGCGAGTAGTTGAGTGCTTCGTCGTAGTAGCTCACTTCGTAATCCAGCACCGTGGTGAAGTTCGTGAGCACCGAAAGGAAGTCCACCGCGCCGGTTTCGTAGGTTGATAGTGACGACTCCAGCGCCAAATTGCTTTGCGGAACCACGGTTTGTGTGTAGAGTTTCATGAGTTTGAGCGAAGCCTGCGCCATCGTGTAATCGTCCTTGATTCGAAGGTGAACGGACTGATCGGCGGCCTCGTAATTACGCCGGGCTTGAGAGAGCATGCTGACCTGCTCGTTCACTCCGGCCCGTTGTTTTCGCCAGTAGTACATGGGAACTTTGAAACTCGCCTGAAATTGATACATGGGCGACATAGAGCCTTGGTTGAAATAGCCTCCGCTCAGGGTCATGTCGGGGTAGTATTCTTTTCGAGCCGAATTGACGGCCAGCTCGGAACGCTCGATCATCTTTTTCTCGCGCCCCAACATCGGAGAGTTTTGCGCCGCCGCCGCGTAGAGCTCTTCGAGGGTTGGCATGCTTTCCGTCGGCCTCACGTCCTCGGGACGCGCTACGGGAGTTCCGGGCCGCCGATTGAGGGTGCTGTTGATTTCCGCCTCGCTGCTCAGGCGCCCCTGTTCCAACTTGACCAGCCGCGTTTCCAAAATGCTGACCTGGGTTTGGGCTTTGAAGACGTCCTGCTGTGCGGCCTTTCCGACCGAATAGCGCGCCTCGGTCACGCTCACCAGTTTGTTGATCAGATCGCGATTACGCGTCAACAAATCGGATGCGGCATAGGCATATTGAAGCCGATAGTAGGCTTGCTTAAGACGTGAAATCACGCTTAATTGCACTGCCTCGTATTCCTGGAATGCGGCGTCGGCCTCCTTCGATGCAATTTCGCCTTTGAGTTTGAGCTTGCCGGGGTAGGGAAGCTCTTGCGAGGACAGGATCCCGATGTTGGAAAGAACCTGACTACCAAGTCCGGCGCCCGGGAGCGGATTGCCGACGCTGGTATAACCCAGCGAGATCATCGGGTCGGGAAGGCTGCTCTGCTGCGCAGGCCGCTGCCGCGCCGCCTCAACGTTCTTCTGAGCAGCGACAATCTCCGGATTGTTCCGGATGGCTTCGCTGGTTAATTCCCGCAGGGTCAGGCGGATTTCCTGAGCTTGAGCGGGGACAACCGCGGCAGTGAAAATTAGAACCACAAGGCGCTTCACGGCCTCCGTTTCTCCTTTCGCTTCGAGACCTCTTACGCACTGCGGCAGTGACTCGACTCCGGAGCCGGACAACTGACCGCAAGCCAATCGAATTGTCGAAACGTGGGGTTAGATCAGAAGCTGGTGATGTACCAGAAAAAGCGCGAACTCGGGAGGATCGAGTACTGGCTCCAGCGCCCATTCCAACGTTGGAAGCTTGGTCGTCGCTAGGACCTCGACTGCCGCAACCGCGAGAACTGGCGCCATGCTGCCGTCCTCGTTCGGTGCCAGGACCGGCGCCGTCCCGATGCAACCAATCTTGGCGCACCGGTTAGAGTCAGGATTTTGAGAATGCGGGCAGCACGGATGTTCGGGCGCGATTGGCGTCCAAGCCATGGCGGGGCAAGTGATAGCCCCAGAGACAAGCGCAAACAAGAGTAAGAGGACGGAGAGTTTCCTCATCCCCTCTTGCATCTTATTCGCAGCGCTCGACATCAGCATCGCTCAAGCACGTTAGTCGCCGAACATCCATCACTTTGAAAACTTAGACCTTCAGAGCCAAACTGGGTTCTCTAGGCGCCGTTCCAGTGGGCATCTTGAGACTACCACCGGGCGATTTCACGCTTTTCCCGGATCTACCACTGGCGGACGCGCTGACGAAACGGCCGTCGAAACGTGGTCAGTTGGCGAACCGGCTCCAAGTGCGGCGATCGACAAAAGACCTTATAAAACAATGGCTTGGACGGTTGAGCTGGCCGTTGGTATGGTGCATGCTCCCCGGCCCCACAAGTCGCGATCGGCAACGAGGCTGGACACTCTAGACATGAAGCCTGAGTGGGTAAGCTGCTCGGATGGTCGCCGTGGTGATCTTAGGGCTAGCCATAGCGTTGATCCTTTTCCTGGCTGGAAATTGGACCACCTGGGCGAGCGAGGGCGAACTCCAGAAAGCGGACGACGCTTATCTGCGTGCCGACGTCACCTATTAAGCACCAAGGTTGCGGGGCTGGTGGCGTCCGCGGAGGTCCGCTCCTACGGCAACGAAAACTGGGAGTATGACGAGCATGGGCTAAACCGCGTGCGCCATGCGTGCATCAACGACCTTCCGATTCGCGCAGAGGACCGCAAATTCCATTGGTCTTTGGGGCGACGGCCGGATGATCATCCCGGCCTCACTGATCTGGGGCTCTGATTAGCGGGACGTCGGAGGCGGAAGTGTCCCGCCCTCGGCGAGTGTCTTCATGTTCTGGAGCGCTTGCATGAAACGCGTTTTTCTCTGCGTGATGTCTTTCTCTCGCGCCGCGTCGTCGGGGAGCATCGAGTTATCGAACACCAGGGTGTAGACAAGCTTGGAGGTGGACGCCGTCACCGGCCGTGCCTCCAGAGTGCCGTGGTACAGGTTATATGGGCGGCCTTCGCGGACAGGTTGCGTATAGGTGTAGGAGAGCTCGGTTCTGCCCACCAAAACTTCGTTACCGATCGACCGCACGGACCCGATCTCGCCTTCCTTGCCGGACAGCATGGTGCAGGGGATCTGAAACCACTCGCCGATATCGCAATACTTGCCGATGCGTTTCCAAACTTCGGCGGCCGGGCGGTTGACCATGATTTCCATGGGAATCGAGACGTAATTGGGATTCGGAATCGCGAGCGGCGGCGGTGGTGGCGGTGTCTGTGAGCCGGCAACTTGTGCACAGGCGATCGCCATCGCACATCCGGCGATTGTCTTACTGAATCGGTTCCTCATGGGCGCCTCCTAAAGGTTTGAGCCTGGAAGCATTGTATACGACTCCGCGCGAGAAGGCGCGCGGCCTCTGCGGCGAGAAACCGCCAATCGCCTATCTGTTTACAGGCGAATAATTCCCCGGCGAGCCGCAATCGCCATGGCATGCGTACGGTCGTTCGCTCCGAGCTTCTCCATGATGTGCTTCAGGTGGACCTTCACGGTCTCCTCCGAGATGAAGAGCAGGCCCGCGATATCGCGATTCCGGTTGCCTTCGACCACATGACGCAGAACATCCACCTCACGATTCGTGAGCGGTTCATCGGTAAGGTGTTCGGCGAGCGTGGAAGCGATCTCGTGGGGAATGCATTTCTTCCCGGCGTGCACCTGACGAATCGTGTCGAGAATGTTTTTGGCGGGCATGCTCTTCACCAGGTAGGCATGAGCTCCAGCTTTGAGCGTCCGCTGGATCTCCACATCGCCCTCAAACGTCGTCAAGATGATGACGCGGGCGTCAGGAAATTCATTGCGGATCGCGATCAGCACCTCGATACCGGTGAGTTCAGGAAGGTTCAGGTCTAACAACGTAACGTCCGGCCTCAGTGCACGAAACGCTTCGATCCCTTCTTTGCCGCTGGAGGCGCTTCCGGCCAGTTGCATGTCGGGTTGGCAGCTGATGATCGCGGCGATTCCTTCCCGAAGGGCGGGGTGATCGTCAATGCTCAGGATTCGGATACATTGTGTGTTCGGCTTCTCCTTTGCCTGCTCCATCATCATTGTGCTGCCCTCCTAGCGTCCCTAACGCACACAATTATGAAACAAATCGGGCTCGGGAAGAATCCCGATTGGAGTCAGGCGGGGACTCTTTTGAGCCTCAGGATGCCTGCGGAACGAAGGTTAGTTCCGCCTTTGAGACACATCGATCCGCTTCCATCCGAAGAGACGGGCGTCCAGCGACCACGCGCCTGGCCCCAGAAAAGCCAACCCGGCGCCCATGGCCGCCAGCAAGATGTCAGTCCAAGGATCTCCCGGCTTGATGATGGCGTTCCATACTCCGAGGACTCCCGCGACGGCGCCAGCGGCTGGTGTCCAGAGACCGGCCAGCAGAAGCAACCCGGCGGCTGTGGCGATTGCCGCGAGAGTGGCAGGCTCTACCGGCCCGACCCGTATCGACCCGAATGAGCGAGCGATCAAGGCCGACCCAGCCACCAGCCGCAGCAATAAGAGACCTGCTCCAGGCCAGCCGTGCGCAAATGTTGAAAAGAGACGACGCAGAGGCTCCCTTTTTCAGGATCTCTGGACTCGATAAACGGAACCAGCCCCAAACGAGTCAGGGGATGACTCGATCGAGCCTCAGTATTCGATGATCCCCCGCTTCACGCCGATCATTGCAGCGTGGGTCCGATCGTTCGCGCCCAGTTTGGCAAGAATGTTCTTCACCCGCCCCTTGACGGTTTCTTCGGTGATGGAAAGCTGCGCGGCAATCTCCTTGTTCGCGTTCCCGGCGGCGATCAGGCGGAGAACGTCCACCTCGCCCGGCGTCAGCGCCTCGTCGGTGGAATGCTCGGCCAGTTCGAACGATGCTTCGGCGGAAAGCGTCCGCTTGCCCGCATGGACGGCCCGAATCGTGTCCAGTAGCTCCTTGTCCAGCAGGTTCTTCAGCAAATAAGCCCGGGCGCCCACCTTCATGGCGCGGAGCACCTGCACATCTCCGCTGTAGGTGGTTAGCATGATGACACGAGCCTCCGGGAACTCGCCGCGAATCGCCGTCAGCGCCTCCAGGCCGTTCATTTGAGGCATCTGCAAGTCCATCAGGGTGATATCCGGAAGGTGCGCGCGGAATTGTTGCACCGCCTCGCGTCCATTGGAAGCTTCGGCTACCAGGCTCATATCGGGCTGCGAGGCCAACAAGGCTGCGATCCCTTGCCGGAATAGAGGATGGTCGTCAACCGACAGAATCCGGATCGTCCGGGAGCCGCCGTTCATGACGATCCCTTCCAGGACGACACGGTTGCGGCAGGCGGCTTGGCGTAGGCAATGGCTGCAGGTATGGTCAATTCGATCTCCGTACCGGAACGAAGTTCGCTCCAGATACTCAATTTGCCCCCGACAACCTTGGCGCGTTCGTGCATGCCCGGCAATCCGAAATGACCGTCCCGTCCTTCCCGCTTCAGGACACCAGGATCGATGCCGGCTCCATCATCGCGAACCCGCATCCGAAGCTGCCGCTGCCCGTAGCGGATTTCCACTTCCAGCCGTTTTGCGTGCGCATGCCGGAAGGCATTTCGTAATGCTTCGGCCGCGATGCCATAGAGTTCGTCCCGGAGTATCGGAGCCAGATCGCGCGGGGTGCCCTCCACCTGTACGCCAAAGTTGGGAGGATTCTGGCCCGCATGGCTGGAGGAAAGTTCTTCTCCCAGCGACTGGATGGCCTCCGCAAGGTCGTTGGTGGCCAGCGCGGAAGTTCGCAGGCCTTGCACCGCGTCGCGGCCTTCGGTGATCGCCGCTCGCGCCTGTTCGATGACCGCCTCCAGTTTATCGCCGGCTTCCAAGGGGCGATCCGGAAGCATGTATCTCACGGCGTGGAATTTCAGCAATAAGCCTTGGAAGCTCTGCAGCAGCGTATCGTGTAAGTCCCGCGCGATGCGGGTCCGCTCGTTCACCCGCTCCTCCATGCGCAGATTGAATTGCCGGTTCAGAAAACGCAGGCGCAATTGGTATAGTCCTGCGAGCAGAAGTAGCGTAGCGGCCATCAACGAAGCCAGAAACCAACCGGTCTGATAATAGGCGGGAGCGATCGAAAAATCGAGGACGGCGCCGGCCTCGTTCCAGACGCCGCTGTTATTCGAAGCCATCACGCGGAAACGATAGCTCCGAGGAGGAAGGTCGTTATAGAACGCCTGGCGGCGGTTGCCGACCTCCTGCCAGTCGCGATCCTCGCCTTCCAATTTGTACTTGAAGCGGATTTTCTCCGGAGCGGCCAAGCTGAGCGCGGTGTAATCGATCTCCAGATCGCGAACCAACGGAGGCAGTGTCACGGGCGAAGCGGCCTGGCCCGATATGTTCTGCCAATATATTTTGCGATCGGCAGTGATCTGCTCAACTTGCACCGGCGGCGGCAGCTTGTTGGTTGCGAGACGGCGCGGATCGATGATGCTGACGCCGTCCAGGCCCCAGAACCATATCCTTCCGTCTCGGGATTTCGCCACGCGAGGAGTGTAGCCCCCTGGATTAGAAAAGAGCGTTACTCCGTCCGAATTATCGAAGACTGTGGTGCGAATCACTCGCTTTGGATCGGCAGCCCAGGCGTCCCACTCCGTCCGGTCGATACGCACCAGACCGCAGCGCGTGTTCAACCACCGCGCCTGCTCGTCGTCTTCCTCTACCCAGTGGATTCCATCGCAGGGCAGGCCGTTGCGGCTGGTAAGTTTGTCGACGTGGCCGTCTTTCATACGGCTCAACCCGCCACCCTCACTGGCAACCCAAAGCGTTCCGTCCGCATCCTGCCGCAGGTCTGTCACGAACCGCTCGCCTAAGCCCTCGCGAGGTCCGTACGATGCACGGATTCCGCCGTCCTTAAAATAGGCCACCGCGCCTTGATAGGATCCAACCCACAAGCCACCGCGCTTTCGATCGGGAACCAGAGCAGTGGTATAGTCGGCGCGCCAGAAACTACTCCAAGGAAATCGCTCCGTCAACTTCCCTTCCACCAGATGCAAGAGCCCTTGCTGCTGGTCGTTGACCCAGATGCTACCCGGGCTTTCTTCCGCGAAGTTGTGCACAACGCGGCTGGGAACCGAGTGAATGGCAACAAAGCGGCCATTCTGCAGATAGGCCAAGCCTTTCAGCGTGGAGACCCAGATCCTCCCCCGCTCGTCCTCAAAGAGCGTGTTCACCGTCTTGTCCGGAAGGCCGGTTGATTCGCCGTACACGGTAATCCGGCCGTTCTTCCATTGATTCAGCCCGGTTGAAGTGCCCATCCAAATGCTGCCGTCTTTCGAAGCCAGGACGGCGAGGGCCGGCACGCTGGACAAACCCTGCTTCGTGGACATCGTGGGAATCGCGAAGTCCCGAAACCGGTCCAGACCGTCCTGTGTACCAACCCAGATATTGCCTTCCCGATCCTCAAACAAACGGGTGACATAGTCGCCCGACAGGCCATCGACTGAACGGAAAGTGTCGACTCTCCCCTGATGCACGTGCAGAAGCCCCTCAAACGCGTCTGCGATCCAAAGGCCTCCGTCGCGGTCGCGCAGCTGCCACGTCGTACGCACAGGCTTGGCGGCCAGAAGGGGGTGCGGCTGGAACTTACCGTCCGCGAGTTCCTCGATACCACTCCGGGTGGCGATCCAGAGTGCGCCGTCATCGCCTTCCACCATGGATCGAATCTCACCGAGCGGATCTGAAAGGGGGTAGGCCTTGGGAGGGCCAGGCTTCCAGCGCCACAGCCCCGGCAGCGATGCCGCCCAGAGATCGCCCTTGAACTCATATAAAGAAATCACCCCTTGGCCCAAGCTGCCGTCGTCTCCCTCGCATTGGACCCGGCTATTTCGAATGGCACATAGTCTCCCGGTAGTAAACCCGATCGTGCCGGCCCACACCGTTCCTTCGTGGTCCTCCAGAAACGTACCAACCTGCTGTCCAGCCAACTCCGGGTATTGGGTGAGCTTGCCATCCTTCCAACTCGCTAACCCGGCACGCGTGCCGATCCAGAGGCGTCCGTCGCGTGTGACCATCAGATTCAGAACCTCGCCGTTGGGGAGCTGTTCACCAGCAGGCGGAGTCCAGGTGGCGACGCGAACGCCATCAAAGCGAAGCAATCCGTACCCGCTGCCCAGCCACAGATAACCATCCGGCGTCTGCGCAATGGCCTGAATGTTACCCGTGAACCCACTGCGTGCGGTCCAGGCGGTGTGAGCGTATTGGCTAATGTCCAGTGCAGGATTCAATGCAAAGGCGCAAGGACACAGTGCCACGAACATGCCGGCCCGTATTAGCAACGCGCCCATGCCTTTATCTTACTTGGAAGAAGTTCTGTGCTAGCCTGAGTTCCAAGCCCCTCCGGGTCTCTTGTGCGTCGAGCTCTAATCCTCGTCGTCCTGCTTGTAGCTGTTCTTCGCGCGCAGTCAACGAATGCGTCGTTGACGGGCCGCGTGAACGATCCTTCCAAGGCGCTCGTCGCCGGCGCAATTGTCGTGGCGCTGAATACCGGGACCGATGCCCGATACCAGACCTTAACCAACGTGGCCGGCGAATATAGCTTGACCAGTCTGCCTCCCGGTGCCTACCGCATCGAGATCGAAAAGGCGGGCTTCAAGAAGCTGATCAAGCCGGATGTGCTCCTTCACGTCCAGGACGATCCCGAGATCAACTTTGAGCTGTCGCTCGGCGACTCCTCAGACAGCGTCACGGTCGAAGCCGGCGCGCCTTTGGTGAATACCGAGTCAGGCACGGTCAGCACGGTGATTGACCGCACCTTCGTCGACAACATTCCGCTGAACGGGCGCAGCTTCCAGACGTTGATCATGCTCACGCCGGGAGTGGTGGTGACCTCCACCGCCTTCGACGACCAGGGCCAGTTCAGCGTAAACGGCCAGCGTGCGGATGCCAACTACCTCACCGTGGATGGCGTGAGCGCCAACTTCGGCGTTACCGGCTATGCCCCGCTGGTGCAAAGCGCCGGCGGCGCGCTGCCTGCGCTCAGCGTCTCCGGCGGGACCGCCAGCTTGGTCTCGGTGGATGCGATGCAGGAGTTTCGCATCCAGACGTCTTCCTTCGCCCCGGAGTTCGGCCGCACCCCCGGCGGGCAGATCTCGGTGGTCACGCGATCGGGAACCAACGCATTCCACCGCGCCCTGTTCGAATATTTCCGGAACAACGTGCTGGATGCCAGGGATTGGTTCGTAAACTACAACGGCGTGCAAAAACCCGAGGAGCGCATGAACGACTTCGGCGGCGTGCTCGGCGGACCGTTGATCAAAGACAAGACCTTCTTCTTCTTCTCCTATGAAGGGCAGCGGCTGCGCCAGCCGTCGACGCTGGAAACCGCGGTTCCCGATGCGGCAACGCGGCAACAGGCTCCGGCCGCGATCCAACCCTACTTGAATGCCTATCCGCTGCCCGACGGCCCTGAACTCGGGGCAGGCGTCGCACAGTTCAACGCGGGCTTCTCGAATCCATCGTCGCTCGACGCTTCCAGCATTCGCGTGGATCAAGTGATCAACTCGAAGCTGAATTCCTTCGCGC
>Ga0335071_10002578_pt1 | contig 19351 bp, 30 predicted proteins | sample Lox_Sample_15_FD_206724 | JGI IMG/M metagenome (GOLD analysis project Ga0335071, IMG submission 206724) | Soil microbial communities from Loxahatchee National Wildlife Refuge, Florida, United States - Lox_Sample_1.5 | ecosystem: Environmental > Terrestrial > Soil > Wetlands | place: USA...
GGGACTGATGGGACGAGAAGAGGTCCCGGAATTCGATACTATTAAGATCGGTCTCGCTTCTCCGGAACGGATCCTCGCCTGGTCCCGGGGAGAAGTGGAAAAGCCGGAAACGATCAACTACCGCACCTTCAAGCCGGAGCGCCGCGGTCTTTTCGATGAAAGGATCTTCGGCCCGGTGAAGGACTGGGAATGCCAGTGCGGAAAGTACAAGCGGGTCCGCTACCGCGGGATCATCTGCGAACGCTGCGGCGTCGAGGTCACCACCTCGCGCGTGCGCCGCGAGCGGATGGGCCACATCCGCCTCTGCGTGCCGGTGACCCATATCTGGTTCCTTCGTTCGGTTCCGGGATACATGAGCCTGCTGCTCGACATCCCCAGCCGCGCGCTCGAAGAAGTGGTCTATTACGATTCATACCTCGTGACCGAAGTGTCGGGCGGGCAGAAGATGAAGCTCAAGGTCGGCCAGGTGCTCAAGGAAGTGGAGTACGCCGAAGCGCGCGAAAAGTATGAGAACGCGTTCAAGGCGGAGACCGGATCCAAGGGCCTCCGCGACCTGTTGCAGAAGATCGACCTGCAGGACACAGTGTCAAAAATGCGCCGCGAGCTCAAGACCGCCGACGGCTCCAGGCGGCTGAAGATCATCAAGCGGCTGCGCGTGTTCGAATCGTTCCTGATGAGCAACAACCGCCCGGAGTGGATGGTGATGGACATCCTGCCGGTGATCCCGCCGGACCTGCGCCCGATGGTGCAGCTTGAAGGGGGAAGGTTCGCAACGTCAGATCTTAACGATCTTTACCGCCGGGTTCTCAACCGCAACAATCGTCTTAAAAAGATGATCAATATGGGCGCGCCCGATATGATCATCCGCAACGAAAAACGGATGCTTCAGGAAGCGGTCGACGTGCTGATCGACAATGGGCGCCGCAAACGCGCAGTGGTCGGCTCTACCGGCCGTCCGCTCCGTTCGCTGACCGATATCATCGAAGGCAAGCAGGGACGGTTCAGACAGAACCTGCTCGGAAAGCGCGTCGATTACTCCGGTCGTTCCGTGATCGTGGTCGGCCCGCACCTCAAGATGCACCAGTGCGGACTGCCCAAAGAAATGGCGCTGGAACTGTTCAAGCCGTTCGTCATCCGCAAGCTGACCGAGCGCGGGTTCGCGCAGAACGTGAAATCGGCCAAGCGGATGATTGAGCGCCGCGAAGTGATGGTTTGGGACATCCTCGAAGAGGTCATAAAAGGCCATCCGGTGATGCTCAACCGCGCGCCGACACTGCACCGCCTCGGCGTGCAGGCGTTCGAGCCGATCCTGGTCGAAGGTAAAGCGATCCAGATCCACCCATTGGTCTGCACCGCTTTCAACGCCGATTTCGACGGCGACCAGATGGCGGTCCATGTCCCGCTCCTGCCCGAAGCGCAAGTGGAAGCGCGGCTGCTCATGCTCTCGTCCAATAATATATTGTCCCCGGCGTCGGGTCGCCCGGTCATCACCCCGACCCAGGACATGGTGCTCGGCATCTACTATCTCACCGTGCTGGACGAGAACCAGAAACTGGGAGTAGGGATGACCTTTGCCAACGAGTGGGAAGCGATGGTGGCGCACGACCTCGATCAGATCCACCTTCACGCCAAGATAAAAGTCCGGCGCGAAGGGCAGATCGTGGAAACGACCGTCGGCCGCATCAAGTTCAATTACACCATCGGCCGCGTGATCGCCCGCAAAGTAACGGGTGGCGAGCCGCTGGCTTACATCAACAAACTGGTGGACAAAAAAGGGATCGAAGCGCTGATCTGGGATTGCTATAAGAAATACGGTTCGGCCGTGACCGCCGAAGTGGCGGATGAATTAAAGAGGCTCGGGTTCAAGTACGCGACCATCGCCGGGATCAGCATCTCGATCGACGATCTACACGTGCCCGAGACCAAAAAGACGATCATCAAGAAGGCGGACGAGGACGTATCTGAACTAGAGAGACTACAGAAGGAAGGGATGCTCTCCAACAAGGAAAGCTTCATCCGTTCGCTCGATATCTGGAGCGCGGTGACCGAGGATGTCACCAACGCCCTGCTGGCCGAGCTTGATAAACTGAATTCGGTCTACATGATGGCTTTCTCCGGCGCGCGCGGGAACGTTCAGCAGGTCCGTCAGCTGGCGGGGATCCGCGGACTGATGGCCGATCCTTCCGGCAACATCATCCCGATCCCGATCAAGACCAACTTTAAGGAAGGATTGAACGTAACAGAATATTTCATTTCGTCGTACGGCGCCAGAAAAGGTCTGGTGGATACGGCGCTCCGCACCGCCGATTCCGGTTACCTCACCCGCCGCCTGGTGGACGTGGCCCAGGATCTCATGATCACCGAGGACGACTGCGGGACGGCGAACGGCATTACGCTGGCGTCGGTGCGCGAAGGATTCGAAGAAATGATCCCGCTCGCGACCCGCGTGATCGGGCGCATACCGGTAAAGAACGTTACCGATCCGATCTCGGGCAAGGTCATCGCCAAAGCGGGCGAAGAGATCACAGCCGAAGTGGCGGAAAAGATCAAGGATGCCGGTATCGAGAAGGTGGAGGTCCGCTCCCCGCTCTCGTGCCAGGCCAAACGCGGGATTTGCCGCGTTTGCTACGGACGCGACCTTTCGACCGGTTCACTGGTCAATATCGGCGAGGCGGTCGGGATCCTGGCGGCGCAGTCGATCGGCGAGCCGGGCACGCAGCTGACGATGAGAACCTTCCACATCGGCGGCGTCGCGCTCAGAAAAGCGGCAAAAGGCCTGATCAAGACCAAACACTCCGGGACCGTCAGCTTTGGCGAAGGGATCGAGATCAAGGAGATCGAGGACGAGGCGGGCAATAAAGTAAAGATGGTGTCCCGCAGCGGCAACCTTGTGCTAAAGATCAAGGATAAAAAGGAAGAGTACCTGCTTCCCGTGGGCGCGGTGCTGATGGTGAAGGCGGGTCAGGACGTCAAGACCGGCGACGCGATCGCCGAGTACGACGCCACTTATGATTACCTGATCTCTTCCGCCGCCGGTAAGGTCAAATACCTTAACTTGGAGACTTTCCATCGCCGCAAACGGGTGGAGGGCAAATCGGTGACCGAAACGATCGCGCGCAAGGACGGCGAGATCTTCATTTACAACCCGAAAGGGATAAAGGAATACTCCTTCACCCAGAAATCGATGGTGAAAGAGAACGACAAGATAATGACGGGAGACGAGATCGCCAACGGCGTCATCTCAAAGACCAACGGCATCGTGCTGGAAGTCAAAAAGAACGAGCTGGTGGTAGCCCCGGGTGAAAGCTATCTTATCATCACCGGTTCCCGGCTGATGGTGGAGGACGGAGCGGAAGTGGATTCCTACGATGTTCTCGCCAAGGTGGAAAGCATCCGGATGGACCCCAGCAAGACCCGCGATATCATCCAGGGTCTTCCACGCGTGGAAGAACTGTTCGAGGCGCGCAGGCCCAAAGAGCCGGCGCTGCTTTCGGAAATAGACGGAACGGTATCGATCTCCGACCGCGAAGGTTCGAGGCTGATAACGATCACCGGCAAGGACGATGAAAAGAAAGAATATCTGGTGAGTTATGGCGTAAGGTTGAGAGTGGCCCAGGGCGACCGGGTCCACAAAGGAACGTCGTTAACCGAAGGGACCGTCAATCCCCACGACGTGTTGCGGATCGAAGGGGTTCCCGCCGTGCAGCGGCACCTGGTGGACGAGATCCAAAAGATATACCGGGCGCAGGGCGTTACCATCAACGATAAACATATCGAAGTTATCCTCCGCCAGATGACCCGGCGGGTAAGGATCGTGAAACCGGGCGACAGCACGCTGTTGCCGGGCGAACTGGTGGACGTGATCTCGCTGGAGAAAATGAACGGCTCGCTCAAGGAGCCGGCCGAAGGCGAAGAAGTCCTGCTCGGCATCACCAAAGCGTCGTTAACGACCGAAAGTTTTATTTCCGCCGCCTCCTTCCAGGAGACCGCGCGTGTCCTGACCGACGCCGCGATCCGGGGGAAGACGGACGAGATGTACGGATTGAAAGAGAATGTCATCATCGGGCGGCTGATACCGGCGGGAACCGGGTTCCTGGATTACCGCAATATCGAGCTGGTTCCCCAGACAAAGGAGAAAGAGTAAAAAATGCCGACCATCAATCAATTGGTTAGAATGGGAAGAAAGAAGAAAAAATTCAAGAGCAAATCCCCTGCGCTCACCGGCAATCCGGTAAAGCGCGGGGTCTGCACCAGGGTTTACACCACCACGCCGAAAAAGCCGAACTCGGCCTTACGGAAAGTGGCGAAGGTCAGGCTTTCCGGCGGTTACGAGGTAATCGCCTATATCCCGGGGATCGGGCACAATTTGCAGGAACACTCGGTGGTGCTGGTGCGCGGCGGCCGTGTAAAAGACCTGCCGGGCGTTAAATATCACATCGTCCGCGGATCGCTCGACGCGACCGGAGTGGAGAACCGCCGGCAGGGAAGAAGCCGGTACGGGGCAAAGCGGCCGAAAGCGGCTCCGGCGAAAGGTTAAAGGAGTAGAAGATGCCAAGATACGGTACCGTTCCAAAAAGAAAGATCGATCCTGATCCCATATACGGGAGCCAGGTAATCTCCAAGTTCATCAACAAGATGATCATCGACGGCAAGAAAAGCAAAGCCGAGCGGATCGTCTACGGCGCGTTCGAGGAAGCCAAGAAGAAACTGGGCAAAGAAGCGCTGGAGATTTTCGAAGGGGCGATGAAGAACATCATGCCGTTAATGGAAGTGAAGTCCCGCCGAGTGGGCGGTGCCACTTACCAGGTGCCGATCGAGATCTCAAAGGACCGCGCGCACAACATCGCCCTGCAGTGGATGCGGGACGCGTCGCGCGAACGCTCGGGGAAGAACATGATCGATAAACTGGCCGGCGAGTTGGTCGACGCATTCAACAACACCGGCGGAGCAAAAAAGAAACAGGAGGACATGCATAAGACGGCCGAGGCCAACAAGGCGTTTGCGCATTTCAGATGGTAAGAACACATCCCATAAATAAATATCGCAATATCGGCTTTGCCGCGCATATCGATGCCGGCAAGACCACCACTACCGAGCGCGTGCTTTACTATTCCGGTAAATTGCACAAGATCGGCAATGTTGATGAAGGCAACACCGCCATGGACTGGATGGTGCAGGAAAAGGAGCGCGGCATCACGATCACTTCAGCCGCTACCACCACCACCTGGAAGGATTGCCGGATCAACATCATCGACACGCCCGGCCACGTCGACTTCACGGTCGAAGTGGAGCGCTCGATGCGCGTGCTCGACGGCGTTTGCGTGATCTTCTGTGCGGTGGGCGGATGCCAGCCGCAATCGGAAACGGTCTGGCGCCAGGCGACCAGATATTCCGTGCCGAGGATCGCGTTCGTTAACAAGATGGACCGTATCGGCGCCGATTATTTCCGCGTGGTCCATCAGATAAAGGATAGACTGCTGGCCAACCCGGTCTGCCTGCAGATCCCGATCGGGGCGGAGGATAATTTCCAGGGGATCGTAGATTTAGTTAGGATGAAGGCGATCGTTTACCTGGACGAGCTGGGGCAGAAGTTCGAGGAGCGTGAGATCCCGGCCGACCTGCTGGAAAAAGCGAAATCATATCGCGAGAAACTGATCGAGGCGGCGGCGGAATGCGATGACGCACTGCTCGAAAAATACATGGAAAAGCACTCTCTCGACAACGAAGAGATCAAAGCGGGGATCCGCAAGGGATGCCTGGAAGCCAAGATCATCCCGGTAGCATGCGGGACCGCGTTCAAGAACAAAGGGGTCCAGCCGCTGCTGGATGTGATCATAGACTATCTCCCTTCGCCGATCGACAAGCCGGATGTAAAGGGATTCAATCCCAAAAGCGGGGAAGAAGAGATCCGGAAAGCGGACGACAACCAGCCGTTCTCGGCGCTGGCGTTCAAGATCATGTCCGATCCATTCGTCGGCAGGCTAACATATTTCCGAGTATATTCCGGGATTTTAAAGACCGGTTCGTACGTGCTCAACGCGAGCAAGGACAACAAGGAGCGTATCGGCCGCGTGCTGCAGATGCACGCCAACAAGCGGGACGAGGTGGAGGAAGTGTACGCGGGCGACATCGCGGCGGCGGTGGGATTAAAGGATACCACTACCGGGAACACGCTCTGCTCAGAAAATAACCCGATCATATTGGAATCGATCCAGTTCCCGGAGCCGGTCATCTTCGTGGCGATCGAGCCCAAGACCAAGGCCGACCAGGAAAAACTGGGTACGGCGCTGCAGAGACTGGCGGAAGAAGACCCGACCTTCAGGATCAAAGGCGATCCCGAGACCGGACAGACGATCATCTCAGGTATGGGCGAACTTCACCTTGAGATCATCGTCGACCGCCTGCTCCGCGAGTTCAAAGTGGAAGCGAACGTGGGTAAGCCGCAGGTCGCCTATAAGGAGACCATCCGCGGCAAATCGGACGTAGAAGGAAAGTTCATCCGGCAGACCGGCGGACGCGGCCAGTACGGCCATGTTTTCATCACGCTGGAGCCGTCGGAGCCGAACAAAGGGTTCGAGTTCGTCAACGAGATCGTCGGCGGCGCGATACCGCGGGAATACATCCCTGCGGTCGAGGCCGGTATCAAAGAAGCGACCACCGCCGGCGTGCTTGCCGGTTACCCGGTACTCGATGTGAAGGTAACGCTTTACGACGGTTCGTACCACGACGTCGACTCTTCGGAGATCGCGTTCAAGATCGCTGGTTCGATGGCGTTCAAGGAAGCGGTGCTGAAGGCTAAGCCGATCCTGCTCGAACCGGTCATGAAAGTGGAAGTAGTTGTCCCTGAACAATATATGGGCGATGTGATCGGCGACCTGAACAGCCGCCGCGGCCGGATCGAGAACCTGGAAATGCACGCGGGCGTGCAGCAGATCCGGTCAAAAGTACCGCTGTCGGAGATGTTCGGATATTCCACCGATTTGCGCAGCAAGACCCAGGGGCGCGGGACCTATACGATGGAATTCAGCAATTACGAAGAAGTGCCGAAAAACATTTCGGAAGCGATCATCGCCAAAGCTTCAGGGAAGGGACAGTAAAATGGCAAGATCAAAGATCAGGATCACGTTGAAGAGTTATGACCACGGATTACTGGACCAGTCGGCGGTGAAGATCGTCGACACGGCCAAGCGGGTAGGCGCCGCGATCTCCGGCCCGGTACCGCTGCCGACCAAGTGTGAACGGTTCTGCGTGCTCCGTTCGCCGCACGTCGACAAGAAGTCGCGCGAGCATTTTGAGCTCCGCACGCACAAAAGATTGATCGACATTCTCGACCCGCCGAAGGAAACGGTGGACGCGCTGATGCAGCTCGACCTTCCGGCCGGCGTCGATATCGAGATAAAGGTGAAATAAAGTGGCAAACGAGCAGATGATGTTACTGGGTAAAAAACTGGGCATGACCCAGGTCTATTCCGACGCCGGCGACGTGGTCCCGGTGACGGTGATCGAGGCCGGGCCGTGCTACGTCACGCAGATCAAAGAGAAGTCGATCCAGATCGGGTTCGGCGCGGCGAAAAAGGTCAACAAGCCGATGGCCGGGCACCTCAAAGAACTGAAGGTCAAGCACTTCAAAGAGATCAAGGTCGGCAATCCGGCGGATTACAAGGTGGGGCAGGAGCTAAAGGCCGATCTCTTCAAACCGGGAGACAAGGTCAAGGTCGCGGGGACTTCGATCGGAAAAGGGACGATGGGGACCGTAAGGCGCCATCACTTCCACCGCAGCCCGATGTCGCACGGTTCAAAATCACACCGCATCCCGGGATCGATCGGCGCGGGGACCACTCCCGGCCGCGTGGAAAAGGGTACCCGGATGGCGGGGCGGATGGGGAACGAAAGAGTGACCGTTAAAGGGCTGAAGATCGTCAAGATCGACAGCGAAAAGAACCTGATCCTGATCCGCGGCGCGGTGCCGGGAGCGGGAAATAATATCGTGGAGATCTACAAGTCATGAACATAAAGGTATATTCGCAGGACGGAAAAAGCATCGGCGAAGAGAATCTTTCGGACAAGGTATTTGCCGAAAAGAAGAACGATACGCTGGTCTACCTGGCGCTCAAGAAGTACATGAGCGCGCAGCGGCAGGGGACGCATTCGACCCTGACCCGGACCGAAGTTTCAGGCGGCGGCAAGAAGCCGTGGAAACAGAAAGGGACCGGCCGGGCGCGCGCGGGAAGCACCCGTTCCCCGCTCTGGCGTCACGGCGGCGTGGTGTTCGGCCCGAAGCCGCGGGATTACGATACCGGCCTGCCTAAAAAGGCGGCCAAAAAAGCGGTCCGCGTACTGCTTTCGGACAAGGCTCGCGACGGCAAGCTGATCGTTCTCGATTCGCTGAAGATCGCGAAGCCCAAGACTTCGGAAATGGTGAAAGTGCTCAAGGCGTTGAAGATCGACGGCACCAAGACGCTGCTGGTGATCAAGCCGTTCGACAAGAACGTGGCGCTCTCCGCCCGCAACATCGAGAACATGGCAGTGCGTGAAAATATAAATGTTTACGATCTAATGATCGCGGATAACGTGGTGGTCTCGCGCGAGGCCGCCAAGAAATTCGAGGAGGTTTTATAAAGTGGAGCCCGCGCAGATAATTTTAGAGCCGATGATAACCGAAAAGGCGATCTCCGCAAAGGCGGAAGGCCGCTATGTGTTCAAGGTCCATCCCGCGTCGACCAAGATCGACGTCAGGCGCGCGGTGGAAAAGCTGTTCAAGGTGAAGGTCGCGGACGTCAACACCGTTTCCAATCATGGGAAAGCGCGGATGATGGGCTGGAAGAGCGGCCGCACCCCGTCCTTTAAAAAAGCTTATGTCACCCTTAAAACGGGACAGAAGATAGAGGAGCTGGAAGTATAATGCCGGTTAAAGAAAAAAGACCGACGTCCCCCGGGACGAGGTTCCAGATCGTAGATACTTACGAGGATATAACGAAGCACAAACCCGAGAAGTCGCTGATCGTATCGCTCAAAAAGCACGCGGGCAGAGGCTTCAAGGGCCGGGTCAGCATGCGGCATCGCGGCGGCGGCAACAAGCGGATGTACCGCCTGATCGACTTCAAGCGCGACAAGGACAACCTGAAGGCGAAAGTTACCGGCATCGAGTACGATCCGAACCGCAATGTCAGGATCGCGCTGGTGGAATACGAGGACAAAGAGAAGAGATACATCCTGGCGCCGCACAACCTTAACGTCGGCGACGTCGTGGAGTCGGGACCGCAGGCCGAAGTTGAGCGCGGGAACGCGCTGCCGCTTCGGAACATCCCGGTCGGTACCGTGGTCCACAACGTGGAGATGCAGAGAGGCCGGGGCGGACAGCTGGCCAGATCGGCCGGGGCCGGCATCATGATCCTGGGGCGGGAAGGCGAATACTGCATCGTCAGGATGCCTTCCGGCGAACAGAGATTGATCCATCTTGATTGCCGTGCCACCATCGGACAGCTAGGCAATCTGGACGCGAAGAACATAGTTTACGGCAAGGCCGGCAAGAAGCGGCACCTGGGCAGAAGGCCGGAGGTCCGCGGCGTGGTAATGAACCCCTGCGACCATCCGCACGGTGGCGGCGAAGGAAAATCCGGGATCGGCCGCATTCATCCGGTCTCAAAGTGGGGCCAGCCCGCTCTGGGTTACAAGACCCGCAGGGGCAAGCGGCCGTCGGACCGGTTCATTCTTACGAGGAGGAAGTAATTTGGGTAGGTCACTTAAAAAGGGTCCGTTCGTTGACGATCATCTTTTAAGGAAAGTGGAAAAGGTGCTCGCGACCGGGGACAAGAAGATCATCAAGACCTGGTCGAGGCGCTCGACCATCGTGCCGGACATGGTGGGATTGACATTCGCCGTGCACAATGGCATTAAGCACATCCCGGTTTACGTGACGGAGAACATGGTGGGACATAAGCTCGGGGAATTCGCCAATACCCGCAACTTCCGCGGCCACGGCGTCCCGACGGAACAGGCGACGGCGCTGACATGATAAAAGTAAAGGCAAAAGCGAAATACCTGCGCTCCTCGGCGCTCAAGATCCGGAGGATCACCAAGCTGATCCGCGGCAAGTCGGCGCTGGCCGCGCTCGCCCAGCTTAACTTCATGCCGCAAAAGTCGGCGTTCTATGTGGCCAAGGTTCTCAAAGCGGCGATCGCCAACGCCAAGAACAATTACAAGATGAAACCGGAAGAGCTGATCGTGAGCGAAGCGTTCGCGGACACCGCCTCGATGATGAAAAGGATCAAACCGCGGGCGCGCGGAAGGGCGTTCCCGATAAAAAAGAGGATTTCGCATATCACCGTTGTAGTTAGCGGGAAGGAGATCGAATAGTGGGCCAGAAAATTCACCCGAAAGGGTTAAGATTGGGGATCACGGCGGACTGGGACGCGCTCTGGTTCGCGGACAAAGGCGAATACGCGAAGTACGTGATCGAGGATTTTGAACTGCGCAATTACCTGAAGTCGCATCTTTACAAGGCCGGCATCTCCCGGATCAAGATCCTGCGCCGGGCCAACCAGGTGGAGATCAACATCCACACCGCCAAGCCGGGGCTGATCATCGGCAAGGGCGGAAAAGAGATCAACGCGATCCGCGACGAGCTGTCGAGAAGGTTCGGCAAGCCGGTGCAGATCAACATTCACGACGAAAAGAACCCGGAATCATCGGCGCAGCTGCTGGCGGAATCGATCGCCTCGCAGCTGGAAAAGCGCGTATCGTTCCGCCGGGCGATGAAGCAAACGGTGAGCCGGGCCCTCCGCGCCCACGCCAAGGGAGTAAAGATCATGGTGGGCGGACGGCTGGGCGGTTCGGAAATCGCCAGATCGGAAAGCTACCGGGTGGGAAGGGTCCCGCTCCACACGCTCCGGGCCGAGATCGATTACGGGTTCACCGAAGCGCACACCATTTATGGAAAGATCGGCGTGAAGGTCTGGGTATACAAGGGCGATGTTCTGCTTGACCAGAGAATGGACGTCAAGAAAGGGGTAACGTCAGTTGGCACTACAACCGGCAAAAACTAGATACAGGAAAGCGCAGCGCGGACGGCTTCGCGGCAAAGCGGCCACCGGCAGTGAATTGATCTACGGCGAATACGGGCTGCAGGCGGTGGAATGCGGTTACATCAAGACCAATCAGATCGAATCGGCCAGAAAGGCGATCATGCATTATCTTAAACGCGGTGGCAAGGTCTGGATACGGATCCTGGCCGACCGTCCCTATACCGCGCGTCCCGCCGAGACCCGCATGGGCGGAGGAAAGGGAGCGCCGGTAGGTTTCCGGGCGGGCGTCAGGACCGGGCATATCATATTCGAAATGGCCGGCGTTACCGGCAAAGAAGCGGAAGAAGCGATGCGGCTGGCGGCGTTCAAGCTGCCGATCGCGACCAGGGTGATATCACAATCATGAAAGCGTTAAAAATGAGGGAATCGACGATGGAAGAGCTGCAGAAGAAAGTGCAGGACCTGCGGACGGAACTGAAGAACTTGAGGTTCCAGCGGGCAAAGGGCGAGCTTAAGAACCTGCTAAAGATCAAGGATATCAGGCATGATATCGCCCGGGCGCTCACGGTCATAAAGGAGAAGAAAGGTGAAGGGAAAAAATAAAGAAGGGGTCGTGATCAGCAAGAAGATGCAGAAGACCGCCGTGGTGCAGGTGGAAAGGGTGGTCAGCCATCCGCTCTACAGCAAGGTGCTGAAGGTCTTTAAAAAATATCATGTGCATGACCCGAAAGGCGCGTGCCAGGTGGGGCAGAAAGTATTGATCACGGAGTGCAAGCCGCTCTCCGCTACCAAGCGCTTCAAACTGGTCAAGGTGCTTAGCGAGGCGGGAGTGAAATGATAACCAATATGTCCCGGCTGCAGGTGGCCGATAACACCGGCGCAAAAGTGATCATGTGTATCCGCGTGATGAAGGGCAGCAACACCCGCTACGCCGGGATCGGCGACGTGATCACGGCAGTGGTAAAGGAGGCCGACCCGCACATGCAGGTGAAGGACGGGGAAGTGGTGCAGGCGGTAGTGGTGCGGACCGTGAAGGCGATCCGCCGCCGCGACGGCTCGTACGTCAAGTTCGACGACAACGCGGCCGTGATCATCACTAAGGAATTAAGCCCGAGAGGCACCCGGGTGTTCGGCCCGGTGGCCAGGGAACTGCGCGACAAGGGGTTCATGAAGATCATCTCCCTCGCGCCCGAGGTCGTATAAAATGCAGAACGAAAAACTTAAGATTAAAAAAGGCGATCAGGTAATGGTCCTTTCCGGAAAAGAGAAAGGCAAGAAAGGCAAGGTCCTAAAGGCCCTGCCGGACAAGTTGAAGGTGCTGGTGGAGGGGATCAATCTGGTGAAGAAGCACCAGAAGCCGAGCCAGAAGTTCCAGGGCGGGATCATCGACAAGCCGGTAGCGATCTCCGCTGCCAAGGTGCAGGTGGTATGCCCGCGCTGCGGCAAGCCGACCCGGATCAAGAAAGAGGACGGACGCCGCTATTGCAAAAAATGTAAGGAGCCGTTGGACAAAGAATGAGCGAGATAAAAGAAAGATACCAGAAAAAGATCGCGCCGGAGATGATGAAGAAGTTCAAGTACGGCAACATAAACCAGGTACCGAAGCTGCTGAAGATCGTGATCTCCGAAGGGGTTTCCGAAGGGGTCTCCAACCCTAAGGCGACCGAAGCGGCGGCCAAGGAGCTGACCGAGATCACCGGCCAAAAAGCGGCGATGAAGTTCGCGAAAAAGTCGATCGCCAACTTCAAGCTTAAGTCGAAGGACCCGATCGGCTGCATGGTGACGATGCGGGGCGAGCGGATGTACCTGTTCCTGAACAAGCTGATCAATGTCGGCCTACCTAAGATCCGGGATTTCAAAGGCCTGTCTCCCCGGTCGTTCGACGGGATGGGCAATTACAATTTTGGTCTCAAGGAACAGCTGATCTTCCCGGAAGTCGATTACGACAAGCTGGACAAGGTCAGGGGCATGAACATCACGATCGTGACGACCGCCAAGACCGACGAGGAAGCACGCGAGCTGTTAAAGATGTTCGGAATACCTTTCACGGAGAGATAAAATGGCAAAAAAAGCATGGCTTGAAAGAGTAAAAAAGGGTCCAAAGTTCGATGTAAGAAAGCACAGCCGGTGCGGGATCTGCGGCCGGTCGCGAGCGTTCATCCGGAAGTTCGGCATCTGCCGCATCTGCTTCCGCGCGATGGCGCACCGCGGCGAGTTGCCGGGAGTAACCAAGGCCAGCTGGTAGCGCAAACCAATTTAGGAGGAATTATGGCCGATGTAGTTTCAGATATGTTCTCAAGGCTCAAGAACGGGATCTCCCGGAGAAAGGAGACCGTCGAGATCCAGCACAGTGCGCTGTCGCAGGAAGTAGCGCGGATCTTGCTGGAGGAAGGGTTCATCACCAAGCACGAAGTGTTGACCCGCGGGAAAAAGAAGCTCCTGCGGATCGGACTCAAGTATGTGTACGACCGTTTCGGCAAGCCGGTGCGCGGCGTCATTACCGACATCAAACGGGTAAGCCAGCCCAGCCGGCGGATCTACATGGGATTCAGGGAAATACCGAGGGTTCGCTCCGGGTTCGGCTGCGTGATCCTGACCACGCCGCAGGGTGTGATGTCGGATTCCACCGCCCGCAAGCAAAAGGTTGGCGGCGAAATTCTCGGATACGTCTGGTAGTTGGAAAGGAATTGAGGAGGAAAAATGTCCAGAATCGGTAAGGCCCCGATCGCGATCACAAAAGGGGTCGAAGTCAAATTCGAAAAGGATACCATTAACGTCAAGGGGCCGAAAGGGCACATGTCCCAAAAGATCGACCCCCGGATCAAGATCGAGATCAAGGACGGGAAGGTAACGCTTTCGCGCGAGCTGAACGACAAGAAGACGCGCGCGCTGCACGGGCTCTACCGGGCGCTGATCGCCAACATGGTGAACGGCGTGTCGACAGGTTTTGAGAAGGTGCTCGAGCTGTCGGGCGTCGGCTACCGGGCCGCGCTTTCCGGAAAAACGCTCAACCTTTCGATCGGGTTCTCGCATCCGGTCGACATCATTCCGCCGGAAGGGATCTCCTTCGCGGTGGAAGGACAGAACAAAGTGAAGGTTATCGGCATCGACAAGGCGCTGGTGGGGCAGATCGCGGCCAACATCCGTGCCGTCCGCAAGGTTGAGCCGTACAAAGGCAAGGGGATCAAGTACTTGAACGAGGTCGTCAAGCGGAAAGCGGGTAAAGCCGCCAAGACCGCGGGCGCGGCGGGAGGATAATAAATTGAGGAAGGCAAAGATAAAAGGGAGCGCGGTGCGTCCGCGTCTGGTGGTTTACCGGAGCTTGAGCAACATCTACGCGCAGATCATCGACGATGAGGCGGGGAAAACGCTCGTCTCCTCGTCCACCATCAAATCAAAGAGCAAGGCGAAAAAGTCCGATCTGGCGAAGATCATCGGGCTGGAGATTGCCAAAGCGGCCAAGGCCAAAGGGATCGAAGCGGTCGTGTTCGACCGCGGGCAGTTCCCGTATCATGGAAGGGTGAAGGCGCTGGCTGACGGTGCCAGAGAGGGAGGGCTTAAATTCTGATGATGGAAGAAAAAGAGTTCGAAGAAAAGGTAGTACAGGTACGCCGCGTTTGCAAAGTGGTGACCGGCGGCAAGCGGCTCGGGTTCAGGGTCCTGACCGTGGTGGGAGACCGTAAGGGCAAAGTGGGGATGGGGATCGGCAAGTCAAGCGACGTATCGGTCGCCATCCGCAAAGCGGTGGAAGCGGCCAAGAAAAAAATGATCACTGTGCCGATGGTGGTCAACACCATTCCGCACGAAGTGATCGGCAAGCTCGGTTCTTCCGAAGTTCTACTCCGCCCGGCGCCGGCGGGCCGCGGCGTTATCGCCGGCGGTTCGGTGCGAGTGGTGCTGGAACTGGCGGGGATCCGCGACATCGTCGCCAAATCGATCGGTTCCAGCAGCGCCATCAACTCCGCCAAAGCGACGATCGACGCGCTGACCCTGCTGCGCCGGATCGACGATGAAAAAATTAATCGCGGGAAAGACCTGGAAGTGAGGTTCGTACAAAGTGCTGAAGCTTAATACTTTAAGACCGCATCCCGACTCCATTAAAAAGAAGAAACGGGTCGCCCGCGGGACCAGTTCGGGCCACGGCAAGACCGGCGGCCGCGGCAACAAGGGGCAGAAGAGCCGCTCGGGCGGGACCAAGGGGCCGTTCTTCGAAGGCGGCCAGACGCCGCTCTACCGGCGGCTGCCCAAAAAGCGCGGATTCAAGAACTACGCGTTCAAGAAACATTACCGCGAGATAACGCTGAGCGCGCTTTCGCGCTTCAGCGGCGAAGTGAAAATGGATGACCTGGTGAAGGCCGGACTGGCCGATACCGGGGAAATGGTGAAAGTGCTCGGTACGGGCGAGGTCAGCAAGGAGCTGACGGTCACGGCCAACAAGTTCACCAAGAGCGCGAAGGAAAAGATCGAAAAAGCCGGAGGTAAAGCGGTCCAGTGCTGAACTTATTCCAGACCCTTTTTAATATTCCCGACCTGAGGAAAAAGATCCTGTTCACGCTGGCGATGCTGGCGGTCTTCCGGATCGGAGCGCACATCCCGGTGGCGGGAGTGGACGCGACCAAACTGCAGTCGCTGTTCGGCCAGGGCAATCTTCTGGGATTGTTCGACCTGTTCACCGGCGGCGCGTTGATGCGGTTCTCGATCTTCGCGATGGGGATAGTGCCTTACATCAATGCCAGCATTATCATGCAGCTTTTAACGGTGGTCCTCCCGCAGCTGGAAGCGTTGCAGAAGGAAGGGGAATCGGGCCGCAAGCAGATCGCGCAATACACGCGCTACCTGACGGTCGCGCTGGCCGCTTTCCAGTCGTTCGGCATGGCGTTCTGGCTCAGGGGCGTAGTGCAGGAGAACGTTTCGTTCCCGTTATTCCTGATCACCTGCGTGCTAACGCTGACCGCCGGTTCGATGCTGGTGATGTGGGTCGGCGAGCTGATCACCGAGCGCGGGATCGGCAACGGCGCGTCGCTGATAATCTTTATCGGTATCGTGTCCCGGATCCCGACCTATGTCGGGCAAACCGTGACTTTGGTCAGGGGCGGAGCGAGCATCTTCGGCGTGCTGATCCTGCTGGCGGCGTTCCTGTTCATGATCGTGGCGATCATCTATGTGCAGGAAGCGTCAAGGAAGATCCAGGTCCAGTACGCCAAGAGAGTGGTGGGCCGGAAGATGTACGGCGGCGGCAGCACTTATATACCGCTGAGAATAAATCAGGGAGGCGTGATCCCGATCATCTTTGCTTCGTCGGTTTTACTGTTCCCGGCGACGATCGCGCAGTTCCTGCCGTTCTTCCCGTTCCCGCAGCTGGCGGCGTTCCTGATGCCGGGGCATGTCTGGTACATGCTTTTCTATTTCGGTCTGATCTTTTTCTTTACGTATTTCTATACGGCGATCACCTTTAATCCGGTGGAGCTGGCGGAGAACATAAAGAAATACGGCGGTTTCGTGATGGGGATCCGTCCCGGCAAGCCGACCGCCGAATATTTTGAGTACACGCTGTCGCGGCTGACGCTGGTCGGCGCGCTGTTTTTGGGATTGATCGCGGTCGTTCCCACGATCGTCGAGGGAGTGACGCAGATCAGCAGTTTCCAGGGGTTGGGGAGCACGGCGCTCCTGATCATGGTCGGGGTGGCGCTGGACCTGGTGAGGCAGATCGAGACCCATCTGGTCACCCGCCAGTACGAAGGGTTGCTCGCTTGATACTGATATTTTTAGGCCCTCCCGGATCGGGAAAAGGGACCCAGGCAAAGAAGCTGGCGGAGAAACTGCGGCTTCCTCATATCGCGCTGGGCGATATTTTAAGGGAGACGATCCGCGAAGGCTCCGAGGTCGGGAAGAAAGCGAAAGAATTCGTGGAAGCGGGCAAGCTGGTGCCGGACGAAGTGACGATCGAGATCACGCGGCAGCGGTTGGCAAAGGACGATTGCAAACTAGGGCTGATCCTTGATGGGTTCCCCCGGTCGATGAAGCAGGCGGAAGCGCTCAATCAGATGCTGGCCGGGAAAGATTATAAGGTGGTCTACTTCAAGGTCCAGCTGGAAGCGGTGATAGAGCGGAACGCGGGAAGGCTTTCCTGCCCGAACTGCGGAGCGGTCTATCACGAAAAGTTCAGCCCGCCCAAAAAAGAGGGGATCTGCGATCGCTGCGGGAGCAAGCTTTACAAGCGGGCGGACGACAATGAGGAAGTGATCCGGACCCGGTTCGGGGTCTACGAAGATTCGACCAAACCGGTGATAAAATATTACGAGGACAAAGGCAATCTGGTGTCGATCAACGCGGTCGGCACCATCGATGAGGTCTTTGAAAGGTTGCTCAAGGCTCTGGGAATATGATCTTCATCAAATCTCCGGAGGAGATAGAGAAGATCAGGCATGCCTGCAGGATCATCGCGCAGGTGTTCGCGGACATTGAAAAGTACATACGGCCCGGGATCACTACCGCCGAGCTCGATCAGGTGGGCGAAGCGCTGATCATCGACCATGGCGGGCGGCCGGCGTTCAAAGGATACAGGGGATACGCTCACGCGACCTGCATTTCGGTCAATTCAGAGGTGGTCCACGGGATCCCTTCGCCGAAGAAGACGCTGGCGGAGGGTGATGTTGTCGGTCTGGACATGGGCGCGATCTGGGAAGGATATTACAGCGATATGGCGCGGACCTTCCCCGTAGGAAAGGTCAGCAAGCAGGCCAAGGCGCTGATGAAGTGCGGGCAGGAAGCGTTGGAGATCGCGATCTCAAAGGTGAAGGCGGGCGCGAGGTTAGGGGATGTGTCGTTCTCGATCGAGAACCATGCAAAAAAGCACGGATACTCGGTGGTGAAGGACCTGTTCGGGCACGGCATCGGGCGCAACATGCACGAGGACCCGCTGATCCCGAATTTCGGAGTGCGGGGAGAAGGATTGGAGCTTAGGCCGGGGATGACACTGGCGATCGAACCGATGCTCAACGCCGGAGGATCTTCGGTCATCACGCTGTCCGACGGCTGGACGGTGGTCACCAAGGACCGCAGCCTGTCCGTTCATTACGAGGACTCGGTGCTGGTGACTGAAAACGGAGCGGAAGTGTTAACAAGATGTCAAAAAAAGATGTGATCGAACTGGAAGGGGAAGTGACCGAAGCACTGCCGAACGCGGTGTTCCGGGTCAAGGTCGAGACCGGTCAGATGATCATTGCGCATGTTTCGGGGAAGATCAGGAAGAACTTTATCCGGATCCTTCCCGGGGACAAGGTAAAGGTCGAGCTTTCCCCGTATGATCTGACCAAAGGCCGGATAACGTACAGGATGAGGTAAACAATGAAAGTAAGAGCGTCGGTAAAGAAGATTTGCGACAAGTGCAAGATAATACGCCGGGGACGGCGGGTCCGCGTCATCTGCGAGATCAAGAAACATAAGCAGAGACAAGGATAGTTCAACGGACCGGGTTATCAGATAATCAGAATATCAGGAGGTAAATAAATGGCTCGAATCGTAGGGGTGGACCTTCCTCCCCAGAAAAGGATCATAGTGGGGCTGACGTATATTTACGGCATCGGCCCGGCGCTTTCCGAAAAGATCCTGGCGAAGACCGGGATCGATCCGGACAAGAAATCGAAGGACCTGACCGAGGGAGAGATCCTGAAGCTCAGGGAAATTCTCAAGGACATCAAAGTCGAAGGCGACCTGCGCAAAGATATCACAATGAACATTAAACGGCTGATGGATATCGGAGCGTATCGCGGCCTTCGGCATAAGAAAGGTTTGCCGGCCAGAGGGCAGCGCACCAGGACCCACGCGCGCACCCGCCGCGGCAAGCGCAAGACGGTCGGTTCGGGAAGGAAAAAGGAGGAAAAGACATAAACCATGGCTGAGGCAGTAAAGAAAAAAATAAAGATTCGTAAGGGAGTGACCGCCGGGGTGGCGCACATTCAGGCGACGTTCAACAACACCATTATCACCATCACCGATCTCAAAGGCGAAGCGATCTGCTTCTCGTCCGCGGGCGGAGTGGGTTTCAAGGGTACCAAGAAGGGGACACCGTTCGCGGCTCAGATGGCCGCCGAGGCGGCCGGACGAAAGGCGATCGAAGCCGGGCTAAAGGAAGTCGACGTTCTGGTCAAAGGGCCGGGATCGGGACGGGAGATCGCCATCCGCGCGCTGCAGGCGGTGGGGCTGACCATCAATTCGATCAAGGACGTAACTCCCATTCCCCATAATGGCTGCCGTCCCAAAAAGCGGAGGAGGGTATAAGCCATGGGTAGAGTCGTTTCTTACTGCAAGCAGTGCCGGAGGGAAAA
>Ga0335071_10002579_pt1 | contig 19344 bp, 10 predicted proteins | sample Lox_Sample_15_FD_206724 | JGI IMG/M metagenome (GOLD analysis project Ga0335071, IMG submission 206724) | Soil microbial communities from Loxahatchee National Wildlife Refuge, Florida, United States - Lox_Sample_1.5 | ecosystem: Environmental > Terrestrial > Soil > Wetlands | place: USA...
TGATCTCCTTATCAGTGAAATCGCCGAGCGTGACAACATTGTTCGTCACCGGATCGGCAACGACGAGGGGCGCCTTGCTGCTCACTTCATTCAATGATTGCCAAGGGTCGGCAGGTGCAGGCGGTACAGGTTGTTCCCTCACATCGATCCTGTAGCCTGATGCGCCGATCGGGGCGTCGATCCGCTGGTTCGGACCCGCGCTCGGATCTTCCATGAGCTGGCGCATGTACCAGATCAGGATCTGTTCGTCATCCCAGCCGAGGCGTATGCCTATCTCCTTGGTGGGATGAAAACCGTCGCTCTCCTCCAGAAGCAGGTTGTCGCTCACCGGCTGGAAGCCGTGGACGATCTTCGCGAACCCGTCGTCATACTCTCCGGCTTCTATGAAAAGTTGATCGTAATTGCCCGGAGCGGGAACCGGCAGCACCGGAAAGAGCACGGCTGCGAAGACGCTCCGCTCGACGCCAATCGTCAGCGCAGGGATACGAGCCGCGTATTTTCTGATGAAGGTATCATCCACCTTCTGCTGCGCCCTGTAGTCGCTGGAATCGGCGAGGTCGATGTAAAGCCATCCGCCTTTCGGGAAATAGCTTGCGTCGATCGCGAGCTGCGCGTGATAGATCATGCCGACCGATTCTGCAAGGAGGGGCTGCCGCATGATATGCGCGAAGACCTGTCCCCAGCTTATCGCCTCCGGTGATTGCGTAAAACCCGGGCTGGGTCCGGCGCCGCGCACTGCGCAATGGTACGTGTCATCGATGAGCGCGTTGCGGGTCCTTGGGGCGACGAAGTTGAAAGATTGGCGGTACGAGAGGGGCAGGTATTTCTTGACGGAATGATCCTGATCAACCGGGTCAGGCGCTTTCCCGGGGAAAGTGTTGATGTTGAGGTTCGTGTTCTGCACACCCAGGTTACTGATCTGAAACTGATCGGCGAGCGCCTGGAAGATAGGCCTTGCCTGGGCAGGCTGCGCTGTTGACAATGCAACGGGAGGAAGGCTGGGCACAGTGCCCGGCAATCCTGAAAGCCCCGTGATGATCTTCGCCACGAACGAGAGCTTTGCGTCGGCAAATGCCGGCGCATCGGGTATGGGAACCGCCGCCGTAATGGCGGCGGTCACCGGGTTCTGGTTACGGGGAAGGAAGACAATGTTGACGTTCAGTACGCTGCCGTCAAAGAACTGGGGAAAGGTCAGTATGGCAAATCTTCTGTTCGGTTCCATGAGTAGCTCCTTGAAAAGATAGGGTCATGGGAACACCCGCATGCGGGTACCCGGACACGGGTCCTGGATCTGAAAAAGCGAAGCATCCGAAAATAAAGACTGCTCACTGCTAACTGTTTCCTTCGCTCCATCATGCTATCTGCCTCTGTTCCTGCCAGGACGTGCTGAAACTGATGTCGATCACGAGGAAGATGCTGATATCCAATCCGAACGTAACCTGTGCCGCGCAATCGGTCCTGTCGCTGCTTCTCGAGATCGTTCCTTTCGCTTCAATGGTGATGGTGACGCCGACAAGGCCTCCGAGCAGCTCTGCCTGGCCCTGGAACAGGAGGAATGCGGAGACGTTCAGCTTTGTCGAGTCAGCGTAGATCTCGACACCTGCCATATAGAGCACGCTCACATTACCGACGACCGGCAGACCAACCACGATCTGCGCGCCAAAGCCGAATTTCATCGTGAGCGACGGACCAACCTTCGTGTCTGCGGCAATGCCCAGGTTAACCTGCCCTACGGCATAGATCGTCGCCACGCTGAGCGATACACACATGACCGAGAGGCGTCCGTAGAAATCGAGGGAAGCGCCTGCGGTCGGCAGCAGTTTCTTCGGGTCTCCAATCGCGGCGGTGGAGAGCGCCGCATTGAAATACATGCTTACCTTGAGCGATGCTTCCAGTTTGAAAGGCGTGTTGGGATCGTTATAGACAGCGTCAGGAACCGGGAATTTCACCACGGGTATCTCTTTTGACGCTTCGAATTTGTACTCCCAGCTGTCCGCGTCATTGCTCATGGCTATCTTGAGGCCCTTCTTGATCGCGTCGGCATAGTTCTCGCCCTGCAGATCCTCAAGTATCTGAAGGATATCAATGACCGGCTGAAGGTCTTTGCTGAACGAAAGCTGGGGCGAAGGAAAATCAGCATCACTTGCATCGCCTTCGTAGCTTGCTTCCGCACCGTCATTAGCATTAAAGTTCCCTTTCACGAGCATGAGACGGCTGAACGGCCCGAGATCGACCACCATCGCGAGATTGTTGAGGCGGCTCTTCCAACGTTCTGCCACGCTCGATGCAAACGAGTCCACGTCGTAATTGAGACTGCCCGTCCTCGCCTGTGTTGAGCCGTCCCTGTTCTGTGTGTCTGCCTTGTACTCTACATAGACTTTTAAATAGTCTTCGTTAATCAGGTACCAGGCTGTGCTGGGCAGGTCGAAGTTTTTTGCAGCATTGAGCAGCTTGTAACCGTCCTGCTGCAGCCTCGTTACACCATCGGGTGTGTTAATGCCCATCAGCTCCAGCACCTGCGTACCCCCGTCCGTCAAAGGATTCTTCACGAAATCCTTGGTCAAAGCAATTGCATCACCGAAGTTGCTCAACGCATCGCCGATATTGGGAAAGATGCCTTTAGAACTGATGATCCGATAGGCATCGGCAAAGAGCGGCGGCGTCTTACTCAGGAGCTTGCCAGGGACTGTGTCCGTCAATTGCTTCGCGAAAGAGGGCGTAAGGAAGAGCACTTTCTGCGTATTGGTGCTTTGCAGGAAGCCGAAGTTGACCGTGTCATTCATCGGTGCGCGCAGCAGTTCCGTGGGGTTGGCGATACGCAAAAGATCCGTATCCGGATACGTCAGGTCCGCGGCCAGTTCGCCTATGCGGATAAGCGGCACAGTCACGGCGTCCGGCAGCGGCGTCACATCTCCCGTAGCCTGCGCATGCGTCACCATGCTCCACGAGCCGTCCTTGGGCAGAATCACGTTACCGCGGATCGCCGCGGCAAATACGGGTTTCGTGTTGGTTGCGTCAGTCGAATTGTTCACGTCGACCCAGTTGATACGCATTTTTTGTCCGTTCTTGCCGATGTCGACGATACAGTCGATTGGCCCTCCGATGGAACCGAACTGGCGCGCAAGCAGAGCCTGGAAGCCCTGAGGTGTAAGCGGTATGCCGCGCGGAGCGAGTTGGACAAATCCGAGAATCTTCTTCCCGGGCACAAGGCCGCCGGACTGTCCTTGCACCACATTTTCAACCTGGAGGTCTGCGTCGAAATAGACAGACTGAAGGTTAACATCGACCGGCGTGGGCGCGTTGACGTACGGTTCGATCCGGTTGGTCGCCGGGTCCACCTGATAAAAACCGGTGATGTCCATGGTGAAGAGAAAGGGCGCGACGTCCTTTACCGCCGACCGTATGTTCTGTACGTTGAAGAGCCCCTGTACCACACCCGGATGTATGCTGTATGGCATGGCTGTTTTCGGGGTGTCGTTGGGGTCGCTCGGGTTGGTATGATATTGGAACGTGAAGTCGAACTTTCCGTCGCTTTCCGCTCTCCAGCCGCTGTCATAGCGGTAGACGTAACCGCTACCCACACGGAACAGGGTGATCGTGCGCACAACCCTAATACCCCACGGGTAGAGGATACTTTTTACCTGTATGACTTCGTGGCTGCACCTGCCCACGAACACGTCGAACTTTGCCTGGCTTGTGCTGGCGAACTGCGCTTTGGTATTGACCCAGTTGCTGATGATGCTGCCGCCGTAGCCGCTCACATCCATGCGTGTGACGGGCACGCCCCGCTGGTCATCCAGCGTCGCTTGCACCGGCTCGAAAAATTCTCCGTTGAATATGACCGAGACATCGTAGCCCAGCGTGCTCGCATCGGTCTTTTGTCCGCTCGAGTCGAGCACATTATTGGTCTGCAGGGTGTAGCCGCGGAACATGTTGTCTTCGTCGCTGTTGAAACCGGAGCCTGCAGTCAGTTGAAACTGGATTCCGCCTTTCAGATCATCAGCAAACGACGGCTGTGCAGGCTGAAGGTCAGGTTTTTGCGACTGGCTCTTATTGGTCTTGTAGAGAAAAGCGAGTGTCCTAAGCCCGAATGGCAGGGTGGAATACGCGGCTGTGATATTATTCGGCTCTGTCTTGTAGGCCTGGATGAGAAAGTCGGACACAGGGATAGGCGCTATGGGCACGAATTGCGCGCTGTTGTTCATGATCTTCGTGGGCCCGCCATCATCCGGATAGTAGTTGAGCGGCACAGGCGGATCGCCGGGTTTTTCCGGTGCCGTCAGATTGAGAATCGGCTCCCACGAAATGAGCGGCACAGTAAAGGCACGCACGAAGTAACCCCGCGCCACCACATCGAGGCCTTTCACCTGCACCGGGAACTCAGCGGGCGCTGCCGAGGCAGCTTCGTTCGTGACCACAGCGAACGTCTGCAGCATAGCCATCCGTTTGTCGCCGAACCATGCGAAGCTGACGCCCATCTGGTCGGCATTACTGCTCACATCCAGCAGCGCAAAGACATCCCCCTCGAGAAAGGAGAACTGCCGATCCCAAATGGCCTGGTAATCGGGCAGGCCCGGTAAGAACATCATCGGCTTTACGTCGCCTGCTGAGGCCGCAGCCTGCGCCGACTGCTCTGTAGCCTGCGTTGGCGCGTCGATTGCCTGCACACTGAAGAGTCGCACGAAAGGATGATTGCTGAGGTCCGTCCGGATAAAGGGCGCACGGGTTGGCTGCGTGACAGGCTGCACAGGGCCTCCCGCCGGCGTGCTCACCTGGAACTGATTCTCCAGCGGCGCGAAATGGAAGGAGACATCAACCGTATCTGTATCGGGTGATGCCGGCTGCCACGCGATCTGGCAGACCAGCCAGAGCCATATCGTCTGCCCGGTGAGCACGGTGTTTCCGATGACTGCGCGCCCGCCGAACTGGTACTTCAACCTGTTCAGGTTCGCCGCATACGGGTCAGGCAGCGTTGGCAGATACGCGTACATGCCGAACGTGAGGAATAGAATTCCTCTCTCGACCTGCACCATATCATCGGCCAGGAACCCGAAGAGCAGGCAGCCATTGACAGGGCTCACTTTGAACAATGCATTCTGCAGCGCCACAGCAACGGGCTGCGGCAACGTCTCTTTCAGTTTGCCGGGATCGTAATTATCAAAGAGTATGTTATCATCGTAGAGGTAGATCAGCTTGAATGCCTTGTTGACAGCCAGGACCAGCACCGACTTTTTCGAGTGGATATCAAACGGCTGCCCGGTTACGGTCACAGGCCTGTCCAGTAAAGGATTCGTGTTGACGAGCGCGAGCAGGGCTTCGTTGCCATTCGCGAATGTGTTAAAGACAAAGGGGAAGAGATTGGTGTACTGCAGATCGATGGTGGAGCCGAAGGGATTGACGTCATCCTTCCAGAGCTTGTATTCCTGCGTACAGAAGAGATTGCCCGCGGAGAGATCGGTCACGTTGATTCTTCCCACGTCGGCGAGCACATACGGCTTGGTGAGGTTGATGTCACCGCCCTGGAGACCGGTCCATTGCACGGTTACGCCTTGTGCACAACCGATGGCCATGCCGCCGATGCCTGCTGCCGGCGCTGGCTTAGTCACGTCGACCTGCGCGCAGGGCAATGCCCACGCTGCCCACTGGATGTCGGCTTCACCGGCAAACGTGGTGAAGGGTGAGCGGCAATCGCGAATGGCAAATGTCTTCCTGGAGCAGGTGAAAGGAAGAAGAACGCGGTTCAATACCGGATCGTACGTGGATGCGCCCTTCTTGTTCCATTTAAAATCAGCAAGATGACCGTAGACACTCCAGTGCGGGTTCTCAGCAATTGCATCGATACTGCTTGCGCTTCCGGAAAAATGAAAAGAGATGTGCGTCGGCAGATTGAGAATCTCGTTGCGCGCGTCCTGACCGTAAGGGCTCGAAGGGTCTGCGTCTGTCACTGCAGGCTGGTTCAGGTCCAGTTTCACCGTCACGACCGTTGTGGGAGCAATCGTCAGTTTGCCGTTCACGATCTGCGGCGGCACGCTCAAGGCAAGTTCGCCGCCCTTGATGCGCAACGGTGTGAAGAATCCGGCAGGTGCGTTGGCGGCGAATATCCGGGAATTGATCCAGACGCTGTCGGGTACCAGTTTGTATTTCGCCGCCGGGTTGACGACCGGGGGTAATGTCTTATTGATGATCTTCTTGCGCACAGAAACATCAAAGAGGATTGCCGGATCAGCTTGCCCTGCAATGTAGAGCGCGACCAGCACCTCAATCTTGTAAAAGTCGAACCAGAGCTTTCGTCCGTCCTTGTTGAGGAAGGGGCCCAGGGTTTTATCGACGGCTGCGCCACCGGCCCACAAGGGAACAGAACCTGCAATCTGTGTGCTGCGTACCGGCACATCCCGCACGAAGACCCGCAGCTTCTCCTTGCCGGCTTCTTTCACGGTCCTGGCAGCCAGAGCCTTCAGACGCGTCGCTTCATGTTCCGCAATGGCATCAGTGAAGAAAAGATCTGACTGCTCGATAGAGAAGGAACTGTTTTTTATCGCGGTGATTGTCTCGTCGGAAAGCGTCTGGGCCAGGGCCTCCTGGAGTGAACGGACGGCACGTTCATCATGACGGGACGTTGTTTCCAGATGACCGGACAGATCAGCAAGCAAGTTAAATAGTGCCTGTTCTTGGTCGGACATTTTTTTCTTAGGCATGGGTCACTCCCTTTGATTGGGTTCCTGGTAAAATAGGCGTCAACCTCAACTCCAGCCCTCAACTACCTGTGCCTCTCTACGGTAACGGCAGGAGAAGGCGCTAGCAGTCCCGTAAGGGCCCCAACCGCAGCCGATCCGACCGCAACGATGAACTGTGGAAGATCTGATCCGCGCGCCGCCATGACAATACCTCCGGCCATAGCACCGAGCACAATCAGGCCAAGGGCAATGACAACTATACGATAAACCCAGACATCGGTTTGAGGTGGGGCTGCGAGCGCGGCTATGATCTTGATGGGGTCTTCCTTGACTTTTCTTTCCAATTCCGGATCGCGTGCAATTCGCTCAGCCAGTTCACCGACCGTCCGTACCCGTTGTGTGGCCATCGACACCTCCTCTTGCTTGGACGAGTACCTACATCGCGCACTACCTCTTCAGCATCCGTATAGTGGCGCTGACTTCCTTCATGTACTTGAGCGCATCGGCCCGATCACTGATTTTCAGAAAATCCCGGGCGAGCGCTTCCCTGTTGGGCTCCGGCATGAGCTGGCTGTGTCTCAGAAAGGCGATATGGGCCCAACCGCGAAGCGTCGGCTCCATGGGGCCCGGTTTCGCAGGGCCACGACCGGCCCTCATCATATGGTCAACCGCGACCGATGTATCTTCAGTATCCTCCTCGCAGCGAAAGCCGGAATCAGGAGGGTCAGGAAGGCTGACGGGTGCGTCGGTCCGTGGAGAGGCAAGCGAAAGCAAGTGGTTCACAGAATGAGCTTGACTGTCGCGATTCGTCAGGGGAACGATGCCGAAAATGGTTTCGATTGTCGCAAGAACAGAGGAATGATCGTACACCGTGTGATCGATCGTAGCTCGCGGAATCAAAGGTGAAACCGCAATAGCCGGCACCCGGATACCGAGCTGTGTAAAATCGAAGTTATTTTGATTATTATCGTCATCCATGATCCGGTCACCGGGGCTTACTGTTGACGGTGGTGCGGCGTGATCGTAAAAGCCGCCATGTTCATCATAGGTGATCAGCAGAAGGCTTTCATTCCAGTGCGGAGAATTCCTGATCGTTTCGTATACCTTCTTAATAAGCTTCTCCCCTCGGGTGACGTCATCGAGCGGGTGCTGTGAGCTTCCGCATGTGTAATCGCCGGGAGTCATGGGCAGAATATTCCCGTAACTCGGCTCGATGAAAACATACGAGGGCGAGAAATGCGGGTCGTTTACAGCTTTTTCGAAGTGATCAAACTTCTTGAAATGCCCCTCAAGTCTTGCCTCATGCATGCCGTGGATAGCAAACACCTGCGGCAGCTCATCGCCCATAAAGACGTTCCAGTCGAGGCCTTTGGCATTGAGTCGTTCGTAGATCGTGCCATTCTGAAACGTGTAACCGTAAAGCAGCGTTGATGTCAGATCGTGGAAACTGGACGGGCTGTCGTCAAGACCTCCGGAGGAAGCAGCGTGAACAAAAAAACGATTAGGCCACGTCGGGCCCGGAATGGATGCGAACCAGCGATCGCAGGTCGCGAATTCACGAGCCAGTGTGGTGATGACGGGCACCTGTTCCGGAGAGAAGCATTTCATGATCTTGGCCGGCTGTGGTGCGCCGCTTACCCGATAACTCGCTATAAATCCGCTGTTGTCGATCGCGGGATATTTTTTGGTGGCGGGGTCGGGGTAGACAGCATTGGCGCCGCACAGTTGTATGAGAGCATTTTTGAACTCGTGGCCCGGGTCCGGATCAGGTGGATGGATTTTAAACTCTGCAGGCGTCGCAGCGAAGACCTGCGTGGCGGGATCAGCCGGATCGACATTATAGCAGGGATTGCTTACGAGATCATCCGCGCGTGTCGGCTGGCCCGTTGTTGCGTCCGGGCCTGCCAGGCCGGCAAACCCCAGCAGGTGATCGAAAGATCGGTTCTCCATCATCAGCACGAAGACATGCTTGATCGTGCCCGCGATCTCATTCTGTTGTCCGGCTGTTCCCATGATACCCCCCTGCTCAAAAAATGATCAGCGACCCGGACCTTTTTCGCGTAGATGCAGCTCTGGCTACCCTCCTACATCTGCTCTCCCGCGCGGATCGTCCAGAAGTCGTCCGCAAGATTTCTGTTCCCAAGGTAGTCGTAGGGGATCGTGAAGTAACCCTTCATGCCCCAAGTGTCGCTCCATGAGTTTCTTACAATGAACCGTTTCTGAGAATCGTCGTAACCGACTCCGACGACTGCATGTCCGCCTATTGTCTGTTCATCCGGCCCCGGCATGTTTACCACGCCGGTGCTTGCGACCTGTTGTGATTCAAAGCTCGTATACACGGTGAAACCGAATACGAACGGAAAGCCGTCAGCGAGGCAGGAGCGCATCTCATCGACAGTGTCGATCCTCTGGTAGGACTGGATCTGGTAGTTCAAGGCTTCCTTGTAGCAGGCCGGTGTTGGCTTATTGGCAAACTGGCCTATGTCGTAAGGCCAGAGCTTTTCCGTGCACACCCCTTGCTTCGCGAGCGTTTTGATGCCGTCGCGGATCATGGCCCCGGCGTCCTGGCTCACCGTGTGTTCAATTACTCTCTCGTTGTAGTAGATAAAAAGGCGGCTCATGTCCGCGTAAGGTTTCTTGTCTTTGATCATCAGAAATTCCACAGCTCCGGCCAGCGCATTCGCCGTGCAGCTGCCGAGCTGTCCCTGATCCGCCACCGGCGGGCACTGCGGCCGTAAATCTGCCGAGGGGGGAAGTGTCGCGGGTATCTTGTAGACCTTCCTGAACATGATGTCGCGGTTATCAGGAATATCAGGCACCCACCCATAGCGCGCTATTTTCCGTGAAGTAATTGCACCCTCATCTGCCATGTCATCCTCCTTACTTTGTCGTTAGTCAATCTCTTCAGCGCTTGTTGCCACATACCGATAACCACCGATAGTCCAATGGCATTAAGCCTTGTTTACTAGACTAATCACTTTTTTTAAATGCGCAAGGGTGGCCCACATCACCACTGCCTAGTTTCGATGAAGATGAATTCCAGAGTTCTGTACAATTAACTCATAACTCAGGAAGGATTACTGGCCGATCCTGTCATGGCGCCTGCGGCATGACTTCTCAGCGCTGCCACAGTATCTGGGAAGCCTCGAGCGGGATAGAAGCACCTTCGAAACGGGGCACGATACGCGGCGTAAAATCATCCGCCTGCCTCGTCGTCTCCACCTGTGCTCTATATAGGTAGACATGTTGGCCTATCAGCTGTTCTCTCTGCGTCATTTCCAAACAGATTGGGTCGTTACCATCGAACCCCTCAGCATAAAGCTCAACCCGAATCTGATTCGGGTCCAGATCGCTCAAATAGACTTGCAAGTTGAATTCGTGTTTCCCATTCTCACTCGCCACCGCCAATTCTCCAAAACGAATCTTAGACCAGTGCTTCTTGAGGGTGCGCTGCCACTCAATCATCTTCGCACCCGTTGCACCGTTGTCTGCGGCTCTCCGCCTGAAAGCCTCAGCAGCCGGGACATAGTAGCGTTCCGTGTACTCACGTACAGCGCGATTAGAAGAAAACCGTGGCGTAAGCCAGCCCATACTCTCCCGCATCCGCTTGACCCATGCGACGGGAATGCCTCTCGAGTCACGGTCATAGAACTCCGGGATAACCTGCTGTTCCAGTAGTGCGTAAAGTTCTTCTGCCTCGGCCGCATCCCACGCGGGATCATGGTCATGCTCTTTACCATCGCCCAGAGCCCATCCCACTTCGGGAGTGTAGGCTTCGGCCCACCACCCATCAAGCTCTGAAAGGTTGATGCCACCGTTAACAAGCACCTTCATACCGCTGGTGCCGCAGGCTTCCATCGGACGCCTCGGTGTGTTAATCCACAAATCCACTCCCTGTACCAGTTGGCCGGTCAGAAGCATGTCGTAGTCACTAAGGAATATCACATGTCTGCGCGCTTCAGCTCCGCTGATAAAACGTGTCCATTCCTGTATCAAGGCCCGGCCTTCCTGGTCCGCAGGGTGAGCCTTACCGGCAATAATCAGTTGCACCGGGCGATGAGGATCGGTCAAAATGCGCAGCAGTCTTTCGGGATCCTGAAGCAGCAGGTTGGGCCTCTTGTAACCGGCAAAACGGCGCGCAAACCCCATGGTCAACCTATTGGCGTCGAAGACATGCGTCGCCTCTGTAACCTCTTCGGGCGTTGCACCAGAGGCCTCCAATTGCCGGGAAAGGCGTCTGCGTACATACTCAACAAGCGCTTCACGTGCAGAAATGCGGCATTCCCATAGCCTGGAGTCCGGCAGAGCTTCTATTGCAGATTTCAACGCTTCCAGCGTTCCCGCCCAACGATTCTTGCCGCAGGCATCTGTCCAGAGAGCGTCCGCCTCCTCAGAATCCCAGCTCGACATATGCACACCATTGGTGACATGTCCGACGGGGATTTCTGATTCAGGCCATTTTGAAAAGAGCGGCGCAAAGATGCGTCGACTTACCTGCTCGTGAAGCCTGCTCACGCCATTAATCGCCCCGCTTCCCCTTATCGCGAGGTAAGCCATATTGAAGGGCTCGGATGGGTCGCAGGGATTCTCGCGTCCTAACGCAAGAAGGTCGTTGAGGGCAATGCCCAGTTTGTTTTCCGCGTATCTGCTCAGATAGGGTTCAACAAGCGAAGCAGGAAACCGATCAAAACCCGCCTCCACCGGCGTGTGTGTCGTGAAAAGATTGCCGGCGCGCGTGACAGCCAGGGCCTCCTGGAATGATCGTCCTGTCTCCTCCATGAATGCTTGCGCCCGTTCCAGCACTGCGAATGCAGCGTGTCCTTCGTTGAGGTGGCAGACTTCCGGTCGAATGCCGAGTGCTTTCAGCAAGCGCCATCCGCCAATGCCCAGCACAAGTTCCTGGTTGAAGCGCATCTCAGCCCCACCACCGTACAGCTCGCTCGTAATCCCCCGACGGGTTGGAAAATTGGCAGGATCGTTGCTGTCAAGAAGGTAGAGTTTCACCCTCCCAACCTGCACCTGCCAGGCGCGCAACCATACGGAATAGCCCGGCAGGGCGAGTTCTACGCGCAGCCATTCACCATCAGGTGTGCGAAGCGGTGTTATCGGCAACTGGCCGGGGTCGTTGTACGGGAACAGGGCCTGCTGTGAACCCTGTTTATCTATGATCTGGCGGAAATACCCTTGCTGGTAGAGCAGACCCACGCCCACAACAGGCACGCCCATGTCGCTTGCCGTTTTCAGCTGATCACCGGCCACATTGCCAAGTCCGCCCGAATAGATCGGCAGCGCTTCGCTCAACATGAATTCCATGCTGAAATAAGCAACCGTTGTCAGAGCAGACTGAGGATACGTCTGCTGAAACCACGCAGGCGACTCCATCTCCTCTCGCCTCGCCCTCAGAAGATCATCCACTCGCTTGCGGAAAGAGGGGTCGCTCAGCACACGTTCCAAATGCTTACGCGAGATTGTTTGCAGCACAAGCCAGGGATTGTACGTGAGTTCCCATAGCACAGGGTCAAGTTGCTTCCAGATTTCATCCGCGGAGTGATTCCAGTACCAGTGCATGTCGAGAGCCAGTTCAGCGAGTGAATCGAATCCCTCGACCTCCAGGGGAAAGAGCGTGTACACCGGGCTTGAGGTCCTCGCTGGTGAATCCATGCGCCTTCGTCCTCCGGTCAAATCAGCCAAGCCCCTCCCTTTTCAAACTGTAAGTACAGACCTTTAGCGAATCAAGGAGGGGGCCTGTGTCAGAAGCAAATCATACCTCGACCGAAATAGCAAAAGAATCCTGGCAGTGCGTTTCGCCATGTAAAGTGTTCCGGCAGGTTAAAAGATAATGTTGAATATCTGGGGCGCTCAGCGAGCGAGAGAAATGGTGTGAGTGGTCTAGCTAATCTTTATACCTTCCACTATCTCTAGCAGCTGCGAAAATCTATCGATCACATAATCACAGCCGTCTGAGAACCCAGGCTTGCCGTAGCCGTACGTGACCGCCACAGTTTTCACGCCGGCCGCACGGCCTGCGACCATATCGAAGATGCTGTCGCCCACCATCAACGCCTCTGGCGGCAGAACATGAAGCAGCGACAGCGCGCGAAAAATGGGCACAGGTGAAGGCTTCCGCTCGGGCGAACTGTCTGCGCCCGCGACGATATCAAAATACTTCAGCAGATCCAAATCCCTGAGTATCCCTTGAGACAAATTCGTCAGTTTGTTCGAGATCACGGCTTTCTTGCATGCGACGAGAGACGCCAGTGTTTCCCTCACTCCAGGATAAGGCTTTGTGTTGGTAACCGGATGAGCAGTGTAGTATTCCAGGACACGTTGTACCAGACTCTCTCTGTCAGGCACAGTGATCTCCTTCAACGAAAGGATCTTCTCTACCAGCGTCGAGATCCCTTCTCCGACACATGCTTTTGTTTCCTCAATCGTAACAGGTGGGATATTGTACGTGGCCAGCGCGTAGCTCACCGCTACGGAAATGTCTGCGACTGAATCGATCAGGGTACCATCGAGATCACAGATGAGGAGCTTTACTTTCATCCGCCCGTGGCCTATTTTCTCTTTCCCAGATTACGATAATGCGCACTACCTTGCCTAACAGGTTGGGATGCGGCTGCGGCGGGCTTTCCAGAAGCAGGCGATCGCCTTCAAACCGGTAGTAGCGCTCCTGCTCCGTGCCGACCCAGGCTTCGTTCCACGCGGCCTCGACCTTCGTGATCACCTTCCCGCCCTCCACCCGGTATTTGCCGGTATAGGCGATCATGGAACGCAGGGCATCACTCCGCTCCTTGTCAGTCTGCGGTATCTTCCGCCCTTCGCCGGTTACCAGCGCAAGCCAGCGTCCCTCTGGTGTAGCAATCTGACAGCCTCTGGGGTGTTCCCCAAGCACAGGCGTGCGCTCTTTGGTTTTTTCATCCTCATACACAACGGATACGAGTTTCCAAACGCCGACTATCTTCTCTTTGTCGTCTGCGAATGCCGGTCGTAGCGCGAGTACTGCCATGACCACTAGACTCGCCTTCAATGCCAACCTGACTTTCATAAGGATCTCCTGTCTCTGTCCCTCACTTCACCGGCACTCTTGAGAACGTGTATTTTTGCCCGTCGCGCTTCAACGCCAGGAACGCGAGGAATTCGGCGTCATTCTTCTCGGGGCAATCGGCCCTGAAGAATCCATATCCTGCCAGGCGGCTCTCTCTTCTTTCAAGAGACGCCCTCATGATCATTTCTCCGTTCTCTATGATCGATCGGACTTCCAGGCAACGTCCCAGTTCGTGAGGATTTTCTGCCCTGAAGGAAAGTCTTTCTTTCAATTCCTGCAGCCGCTCTATACCTCGCTTCAGCATCAACTCGGACCTCACGTTGCCCGCGTAATAAGCGAGGATGTTTTGCAGGGCCAGTTCTGCTTCCTGCCACGAGACTCCGTCTCCGTTCTGGTAGGCTCGCGAGCAGAAATCGCTTAATGAGCGCACTTGCTCGCGGCCTGCCGGAATAGCCGATTTCTGTTTTCGCGCTGCTTTTGCAGCCATCTCACCGGCTCTCCAGCCCATAGTGAATGCCCCCGGTGAACACATCCACGGCACGCCGCCAACATCATCTCCCGCACCAAAGAGACCCTTAATTCTCGTCTCAAGGTTCTTATTCACGAGTAGGCCGGATGCTGCCGTGCCTGCCAGTTCCCTGCTGTTCGGGAGCCATTCCAGCTTATCTCTTCTGAAATCAAACCCCTCCTGCTTTTTCAGGTAGTCCAGGAAATAAGAACCCTTGCCTTCATTGCTGATAGACCATTCTATATAACGTATTTCCTTCTCGGTTCCTCCGGTCAGATCCAGGTAGAACGGGCCTTCCCCCTTGTCGTGCAACTGCGACCACATAAGGGGTGAAACTCTTGTCTTTTCAAATGCAGCGCGCGTCTCTGAAGGATTCACGCGTGTACGGGCCATCTTTTCCCACTCGCTGAAATGAGTCCTCGGTATAATCGCTTCACCTTTTGGACCAACCACGGAGCCGGCCGGCTGCACTGTATTCCGCGGCGAGCCCAGGTTGAGTTCGAAGTTGCCGATTGAATAGCCGGGCGGTGTGAAGAATTCCATGTTGATGATCTGAGCCCCGGCCCGTAGCGCCATTGCCCTCCCGTCACCCGTCTCATTTACCGGCACCCGGTGATTACCCCAGACCCCTGTGACGGTTCTTGATAAACGGTTGACCCTGCCCGTGCTCACCACGACCGATTTGGCCCTGAACCAGTAAATCTTCCCCGTACGGGTATCCACACCGATGGCGCCCGCTATGCGCCCTTGAGATACGAGGAGGTCGACCACCGTCACACGGTTGATGATAGTGACACCCCTTTTCTTTGCCTCGCGGGTCAACTTTACTTTGAGGTCAACACCATCAAAATTCCACGTGGTTGGCACACTGTGGAACTGCGTGACGATTCTGAATTTACCAGGCCACTTGCTGTCCTCATATCTGAAATTGACCCCGAATTTTTCCAGATCGAGTACCCGCTCATACGCCTCGCTGGCTACAAGATAAAGAAGTTCCTTGTTTACCAGCCCACGCGCTATGATCCGGGTGTGATCTTCCATCAGGTCCTCGATGCTCCAGCCGATCGCTTCGTGGACGGAGGGATGGTAGCCCCACATATGATCTATTCCGGTTCCCGCGCAGCCACTGCTCACGGTATTGGCCTTCTCCGCAATCGTGACTCTCGTGTCGTATTCTGAGGCCTTTATCGCTGCCATGCACCCGGCCAATCCGCCGCCCACCACCAGCACATCTGTTTCGATGGGGATTACTTCGATTCTTGGAGAAGGCTGCTTTTTTCCGATCACACTCTTTTTCATGACGCGCTCCTCTTCTTGCCTCTCAATATGGATACCTTCATGGGCAATGGAGGCACTATGGTTATCGCACCTTTGTCCCGACACGGACATTGAAACCAGCACGCGCCGTCGTACGCACATTCATCAGGATATACCACTCTTGGCGGCTTCCCTTTTTCAGGATTCTTCTCCATGATGTCCATCAGGCAGACATCAACACACTTATTGCAACCCGTGCACGCCTTCTCGTCGAAAACTATTGGTTTAAACATCTCTCCCTCCAGTAAATGTTATTCCCAGCTACGGATCGAAACGCGCAACTCGGAACCCGTAACAATTCTTTGTCGCGGTCGTCACTCCACACTGCTTTTATGCTTTTCCACGAACGAGTCTATCAACCGGCGGGCTATGCTTATTTTCCCGGGGAGCGAGGGCAGTTCACCCGCACCAAACCATCCTGCATCGACTATCTCCGTATCGTCAATACGAATCTCTCCCCCGGCATATCTCGCAGTGAAACCTATCATGAGGGAGTCCGGAAAGGGCCAGGGTTGGCTCCCAAAATACCTGATGTCGGCAACTTCGATACCGACTTCTTCCCTTATCTCCCTCTCCACCGCCTCTTCCAGCGTTTCGCCGGGCTCTACAAATCCTGCAAGAACACTGTAAAACCTGGTGGGAAAACGGTTGGCCCTGGCCAGGAGAAGCTTATCGTCGCGTTCAACGGCCACGATCACTGCAGGAGACATACGGGGAAAGCTGACCAGTCCGCAACGGCGACACTCCTTCGCTCTCACCCCTTCTTTATAAGCGGTTCTCTCGCCGCAACGGCCGCAAAACTGGTGCAACCTGTCCCAGTCGGCCACCTCGACCGCTACGATAGCAAGACGGTAGAGGGCATCATCCAGTGAATCAAAAAGAGTGCGCAGACCATGAAAACGCATCCCGTCCGGAGGATCTGTGCCTTCCGGCACCTCGGCCACGTAACACGCGTCTCCGTTGAGGCTGCCGAGGTAATGGGAACGGACCGCCTGCAGACCAAGGTCCTGCGGCCCTCGTTGAAGCACAGGGATATCTGTTATCTCCCGCTCTCCCTGTACGAGTAGTTTGTGTCCATCGAAGATAAACCACCTGGCGGGACCCGTCTGATCCGTCGGTGGTGAAACCGCCGGCACAAAACCTGCTGTCATGTTGAAGAATGTAGCGCGTATCTACAACGAAGTCAAAAGGAGTTCAGCGCCCGGTCCCCGTGCGCTCATTGCCCACCGTCAGCTCTTCCGCCTTTGTGATAGGTCGCGCTATGGCGAAGATAAATTCTCTTCCCATGGAGCGCACATACGCCGCCCGGACATCGACAGGAAGCGTTGCATGATTCCTGGTCCAGTAAGAGGTTTCGTAGGCTACAACACGTTCCCGACACGCCTTCTCCCATAGCCGCAGCCATTGAGATTGGCTGGAATATACTTCTAACTCGTAGGTATACGCGTTCAGGATTTCTTCTCTGGGATAACCCAGCATGTCGCAGGCTGTCTGATTGACCTCCATAATAAGCCCGTCTGACGCAATCTGCAATATAAGGTCAGGTGCCTGATCAACGGAAAAGTGCGTAATATGGGCCGCCTCCATCTGCCTGCTCGATGCGCTGGCGTCGCGGAAGACGAAGACCGTGCCAAGCCTTTCCCCTTTTTCATCTCTCATATGGCTTGTCGTTCCATCTATAGGTACTACCTTTCCGCTCTTGGCAATAATCATGGAGGCGTAATGCGTGGATTGTGCACTCTCATTCATGATATTGAGCACCGTGGTGATCTCCCGCCCCAGAGCCTCAGCCTCCGTGAAGCCTGTAATCCCGGCCGCTCCAGGGTTGAAGAGCGTAACCAGCCCATGCTTATCCGTGGCAATCACCGCATCGCCGATACTGTCGAGTACTGCGGACAACTTTTGTCTCTGCTCTTTCATCTGCTGCGCCATCTCATGTTTGTATATCGCCATCTCGATAGCAATCTGCAGTTCTCGCTCGCTGAAGGGCTTTAACACATAGCCCATGGGTCCTGTGAGCTTTGCCCGGCACAGCGTTTCCCGATCCGCATGGGCCGTGACATAAATAATAGGGATGTTCCTACTGGCAGAGATTCTGCTCGCCGTTTCAATCCCGTCAATCTCTCCCTTGATGCGCACGTCCATAAGAATGACATCGAGCTGTACCTGCTCCGTCCTGGCCAGGGCCTCTGCTCCTGTCGATGCAGTAGCCACCACACAATGGCCGAGAGCATGAATGATTTCTCTCAGTTCCGTGGCTACGATCTGTTCGTCTTCAACGATGAGTATCTTTATCTGTTGCATGGTCTCCTCTGAGAGCGTTCCCGCTAAGCAAAGGCAACACTAAAGACCGTCCCCTCCTTGCGCTCCAGCTCTATTGTTGCGCCTAGCTGATTCACAAGCGTGTGGATCAGCTGAAACCCGAGCGACGGCGTGTTACGAAAATCGACATCGGGCGGTAAACCTGTGCCGTCATCACCGACTGTCAGCGACAATATTCCGTCATCATTCCGGAGAAGGCTTACGTGAATTATGCCTTTTTCGCGCCCGACAAATGCGTGCTTCAATGCATTTGAGACAAGCTCGTTGACTATAAGGCCGCACGGCACCGCCTTATCCGCATCGAGTGACACCGAATCATTCACGTCCAGCTTCAACTCTATTTTCCCACTCTCGTCACTATATGTCTGAAAGATGTTCGTGGTAAGGCTGCTCAGGTAATCCGTAAACTTTACGCGGGTAAGATCTTCTGATTTGTAGAGTTGTTCATGTACAAGACTTATTGAGCGCACGCGCTCCAGGCTTTCAAGAAGAACCTGGAGCAGTCTGGGCTCATCCACGTTTTTCGATTGAAGATAGAGAAGGCTGGCGATAATCTGCAGGTTGTTCTTAACCCGGTGGTGAATCTCCCGGAGGCAGGCCTCTCTCTCCTGCAGCGAACCCCTGACTTTCTCGTCAACCGCTTTCATATCGGACAGATCGGTAACGGAAAAGAGCGACCCCCGGAACACGCCCGTATCATCAAGGATAGGTGAACTCGACACCCTCGTGAAGAGAGGTTGGCCATCTTTCCGAATGAACTCTGCTTCGAACTCTTCCTTCAGACCTCGTCTGCACTTATCCCATCTCTGGCCGGCTTTTTCAGCATTCTTGACATCGATGAAGAGAAAGAAGCGCTTTCCCATCATCTCGTTGGCAGAGTAACCGAGCATCCGGCCCATGCGATCATTGACAAAGGTGGTGCTGCCGTCCGCATCCAGAACCCAGATACCCTCCAGCACGGTCTCCACTATCTGGCGATATTTTTTCTCGCTATCGAGCCAGGCCTGCTCTGCCCATCTGCGCTCTCTCATGTCCACGAGAGAAAAGACAATGCTATCCGAGCCTTCTACTACGGTTGCCGTCAACCGCATTTCTTTAATGGTACCCTGCCTATCCACTACCCTCAGGTCATGTCGGCGCGGGGCACCATCGACATTGCCGAGCAACAGCTTCAGGTACTCCCCTGCCACCGGCAGGTCTTCCTTTACGATAAATTCATGCCAACTCTTGACACCCTCAAGTTCCTGTTTGGAGTAAGATGTGAGCTTTTCGAACTCCTCATTCACTGCGACAATCGTTGAATCCAGGGCCGCAACGAATGCAGGCGTGCCTATGCTATAGAAAAAGACCGGGTGAGCATGCTTTTCTGCTGCAGCGTGCGCTTTTCTTTCCGCGTCCTTATGCTTGCCATCGTCGCGCACCAGTACCACCGCCTTACCTTTTACGGGTGCGCCCATGATCCTGGCCGCAGCCTC